>ERZ825670.1718-NODE-1718-length-22845-cov-12.351909_pt1 | contig 22845 bp, 16 predicted proteins | sample MGYA00519929_ERZ825670 | MGnify/ENA primary metagenome ERZ825670 (study PRJEB31778, sample SAMEA3449207) | human gut metagenome | biome: human gut; feature: human-associated habitat; material: faeces | place: United Kingdom | collected 2010/2012 ...
TGCTCCATAATAGAAAAAATTCCTCCAAAAGGAGTGAGTTTCTCAGATTTTATTTCACTACTGTCCCGTTTAAACTAACTCAAACTGAATAAGTTAGGATATTCATCAGAAGAAACGGAATTTTGATTTTTGTTAAACAATTGATTTATAGGTATTTTCTCAAATAGCACAAAGCCTAACATTTGAGAAATCGTATATAATGATTGCTCCAGCCCAAACTTTTTCTTGGCAAGTGCCAGAATCAGGAAAGAGCAGACAGCAATCCAAATTTGAGTGAGGACGGCATTCTCCGATGTGCCATAGAATGACCTGATATGAAGATGCTGCTTCATCCATTTGAAGAACAGCTCGACATTCCAGCGCTCTCTGTAGAGTTCTGCGATTGTCAGGGCTTCGTATCCCAAAAGGTTGGTAAGGAAGCGGTAGACCTTACCGGTAGCGAAGTCCTCATATGTGACCATTCTGAGAGTCTCAGGATAGCACCTGGACGGCTTAACTCCTGTAAGCTTGATGATCTCATCGCTGACTATACCGGCTTCGAGATCACATCCTCTGGACTCAACAACTTCGTACAGCATGTTGTCCTTTGCCCTTGTTACGAAGAATGCTCCGTTCTTGTGGATGTGGTTGAAGAGTCTGAAGAAATCGACATAACCCTTGTCCAAAAGATAGATGGCTCCCATCTCGACACAGAGATCGTCCAGAGCCTTGACATCGTGCACAGAAGCATCTGTAAGGTGGATATAGACCGGAAGATTCCCCCTGAGGTCAAGGAGCGTATGCATCTTGACACCAGACTTGGTCGTCCGGAACTTAGCCCACGGACAGAGCTTCAGACAGAGACTTATGGTGCTGCTGTCAAAGGCATAGACCATATTGTCAATATCGAGTCTGAATGGATCTTCCGCATACAGAGGACGGACTCTCCTGATAAGAGCTTGTCCAAAGTCACGGTAGATACGCCAGTCCCTTTGTTCATTTGCCTTGGCAAGAGTGTTCCTTGGAACAGCGTAACTGATACCGCTATGATACAATTTATGCTCGACAGCAATGAGGCTGGCCTCAATGTCGCGAAGACTGTTCTTCGAAGCATATTGCGCAAGGCACATCACGAGAAACTGATCGTAACAGGAAAGGTTCCTGGAACGATAATCTCCCTTGTATCTGGCGACACAAGTATTGAAGTCTCTGCGAGGTATGAGCGACATAAGTTGAGCAAATACGGTTTTCCCTGTGAACATAGGCTGACAGATAATATGGTCAGTCCAAAATTACGATTCAAGTCGTGTACAAGAAAAAAACCTTTGTAATTAACTAAAAATAAATCAATTGTAAACTCTTAACAGTCCTTTAACGGGACACTAGTGATTTTATTTGTATCTTTGCCATGTCATATTAGAGTTTTGCTTGTCTTCTTTTCGCAACACTAAGGTAAGTGAAAATTCTGACATGGCAAAATCCTGGGCAACTTTTTGTTGCTCAGGCACTTATAAATAATGTTAAACTATAGTGTTGCGGAATTAAGGTTAACAAAGTTTCGATTTATATGAATAAAGGCGTCTTCAAAACTTCTGGCATTATATTCATTTTCCTTCGTTTGATAGGCTATACACAATTTGCCATTATTCTGTACAACCCAAGCATTATTGACTTTATCGAATATTTTATCATTTAGTGTGTAACTCTTTAAATCATCTAATGTTACACTGCCAAAGTAATGTGATATCGCAGAATTAGAATAAGATACACCTTCTGCCACTCTACATTTCTCTCCCTTAACATCAATCGTGTCTATATCTGTTATAATTAAAGTTTTAATTCCTAAGAATGCTATAAATTTATCGAATATTTGAGAATATGCTCCAACTTCGATAATAGATATGTTTTGCGATAACAATGGTAAATATGGGTCTTTCTCTGCATTATTTTTGAATGTCTCAGCTTCTTCTATATCTATTTTCTTCATCATTGTTGGAATAAGCATTCGCTCTGTATCACCTTCAATCAGTATAGCTTTTTCTGCAAAAAATATTTCGGCCCTACTAATTGTAAGATACTGAGTTAAAAAATGATATTCCTTGCTTTCCTCATCATATTCCTTTTTAAGATCTTTCAAATTCTTAGCAACAACACTATTGTCCCCACTCTTCTTGAGATACTTAACATCATCAAAGTCACTATCTGCCACGATATGAGAAGAATGTGTTGTTATTATGTATTGTAGCTTTCGGCATTCTCCGTCTTCGCGTTTTATTCCTTCTCTCAACAGATTCTTGATATTCTTAATGAACACATATTGCATTTGTGGATGAGTGTGTGCTTCTGGTTCTTCTATAAAGAGTAAGTTTATATCAGCAGGGGTTCTCTCCTTTTCTCTTTTAAACTCTTGAATAAGGATCTCTATCTCAAATATCATACAGATTAGGTTCATATAACCTAACCCATTATAATGTTCAGGTAGTTTATTATTGTCATCATGCTTATATACAACTGTCGTATTGCCCTTAAGCAATTCTCGATGTTGTAAATTGGATATGATTTCTATTTCTGATTCATTAGGTTTTAGCCCTCCAAAATCTCCGACCTTAGCTATTATATCCTTGAATAGATCTACATATATCTTACTTAATTGATCGTCTGTTTCACTAAGTTTATCTTTAAAGCCTTCGACTGCTTCACTTTGCTTTTGCTTAGCCTCTGTCCTTTCATATATTATTGAGGTTTGAGTCGATAATGTTTTATCTACATCCTTATTTGCGACATCTCTACGAGCACTAATATATTTGAAGTTTATTATATCTTTTGTACTTATCAACTCTTTATCTAAGTCAATATAATTATTCTCATTTAGATTTCGTGTATCTTTATTTATCTCAATAGATTTCCTTTTAAAATGAAAATAATTAGAAGACATATCTGAAAGAAAATCATAGAGTTTCTTGGCTTTATATTGATTATTTAATTCGTGTTTATGTTCTTCTTTAATCTTAAACTCTACCCAATCTTTTTTTAGATCAACGTATTTGTCATATGATAATATATATTCAAACCCCAAAACTATCAGGTTATTATCAGGATCCAAATCCATCATAACCCTACTCAAATTTTCTAGATTACAAGTTTCAGTGTATTCGATAAAAATTTTTAATTTAATTCCGACTTCTGTATAGTGTTCGGGGTCTATAACTTCACTATTTATTAGCCCCGACAATTCTTCTTTAAAATCAATATTAAAATCATCGAAATGAAATTTATTGCTTTCTGAACGATTAAGAAACTTATCGAGAGCAGACAAAATAGAGGTCTTACCTGAATTATTTTTACCAATTATCAAGGATAATTCATCCTCAATATCTATTGAAAAATTTTTCAATAGTCGGAAGTTTTCAATCTGAATCTTATATATTTTCATAGTGCCTTGAATAAGAGTACGACCAATTATTAGCAAAGGTAATTGTTATTTTGCAATTATTTCATTTTCAACGTAGAATAATTTATTGACAGGATTTCAAAAGAAAACCACCGTAATCTATGTTATGCACAATTTACGGTGGTTTATAAATCTTTATTGCCTATGAATCAGATCTCTAAAGATTGTTTTATTGCTATATCAAAAATGTGACGTTTGCTTTCAGTGAAGAATGGCATCCCCCACACATTAAAGTTGGTACTTTGGGTAGAGAAACGAATATCAGCATTCTCTCTAATCTGTTTCATTGCATCCTCTTTCCATTTGTCTGTACTTCTCAAATGTTCGCCTTTCGGCTCAATGAATATCTGAATATAGTCAGTCTTTGCATTATCGTTCTTCTTTTTCAAAAAGAGAACATAATCCGGTTGATAGGCATCTTCAGATGTGAAACTATAAATTTTCAAATCCTTTTCATTGCGTAACAAATATATATCGTGATACTTTTCCGCAAGTTTTGGAAATATAGACTCTATGTATCGGATAAGATGCTTCTCTTCCGATGTTCCGAAACAATCTTCGTATGCGTGCCAATCGGCTTTAGACAAGTCCATACGCAGATACATATTCTCGGTTTCCAACATAGACTTACCTAGTTCCTTATCAGATGAACCATCAAGTGAAAATTTCTGTGTACGTTCACGGAACACATCCTTTATCTGCTTAGGTATGAACAATTTTGTTCCCTTATATCCGATACCGCCTTTTGATAGCAATGGCTCTATTTGACGGAGAACCTCTATTGTACAAAAGAGTTTCTCTTTTTGAGTCAGATAATCCAAGACCTCTTGCTTGGCATATATAAGGATATTTACCCCCGCCAAGTATGAATTACTCTCAATAAACTCTTTTATAGACTCTAAATTGGGATAGGTATCTTTAAGATTAGAAAACTTAAAAGTCTCGAAACGATTAATTGCAGCACGAATAACGTGATTACCCAAGTCTCCAAATTTATATGCTCGATAAGGTACAGAGGTTGTGTTTGATGAAGTACCGGATTCAAATACCAAACTTGTACTCATATCCCCACTCTTTATTCGTACCTTATATTCTTTGTTCAAAATAGCTTCACCTAAAGATGTGATTTCTTCATTGAGCATATATGGCTCTAGTTCATTCGCAAATACATATCCGTCATTATAAAGTGATGTTTTCTTGAAAGAGTCTTTGAATTTAAGTTCTACTATTTTCACTTTTTCGGCTACAATACCAGTCTGAACCATTGCTTGTTTTAGTTCGGTCAGATATTTTGGATTACTTACACTATGATAGTGCAAAGTTTCCAAAGCCCTTAATCTATTGGTCGTATCATTGTCAAATTTTCTTTCTCCGATTTTTAATTCTCCCGTAGGCTCTGTAAAGGGCATATATCTGGCTCCGCGACCTATTAGCTGAGCCTCTTGCATTGTGGTCTTACCTACTTTGCCATGTCCAGAGTCGCGTGTTTCGTAAAGGCGTACAATATCGAATAAGTTCAGTACATCCCATCCCTCATTAAGCATATCAACAGCGAACACAACACGGAACTCATTGTCCTTTGCTTCCAATGAATTTAATTTCAATTGTTTGTCGGGAGATATGTTATTACCATCAACCAATAATAGATTTTCTTCTTTAAAATCTTCTTTTATTTCAAGGAGCAGATTATCAAGCTCTATTCCTTGTTCTGATACATATGAGAATACATCAAGCATATCGCCTTTTGCATTGGTTGCAATACGTTCAATATCTTCTATATTCAGTCGTTTAATGGTATTCACAAATTCGTCATAGAAACGCTTGTTGTCGGCAATGGTTTTCGATTTAAGCATCATAACGGGTTTGATATCCTGATGGATACTAGAGAACAGTTTTCTCTTGTATTGGCTCAACAACACGCACTGAATAGCTCTGTCTATTGGTGATAAATCACTTTGAACAACCGATATATCTTTTGAGTACCCATCTTCACGAAACTTCTTCAACGGATAATCAAAGATTACTTTATTCTCATACTTATCTGCAATATTCGCATCTTGGAAGTCTTCTGTTGCTGTAAACTCCAATAACACATTAGCTTCATTGCTATGAAAAATCTTCATCACAGTTGTTTCCCAATCTTCAGTAGATTCAAAATCACTATCAGCGAACAATGAACCTTGTTCTGCAACTACAGTTTTCTTGCCTTTCTTAGTCGCAGTATTGGTGTGATGCGCTTCATCAGATATAAGTACAATTCTTTTGTCTGCAAAATCTTCTATGGTAACAGCATTCTCTTTCGGTGTATTAAGAGAAGTGTGTAGTCCTTGAATGGTTGTCAAACATAGGTTTATGCAGTTATCATCTACCGCCTGAAAATTATCTACAAGTCTTATTTCTACTTGCTTGTTGCCAATATTGATTGACTGTCCGAAAAGGTATTTTGCCGATGCTGTATTCAGAAAATTATCTTTCGTCTTTTCTATGATATTTGTAGAATCAACAAAGAAAAGGAAGTTGCGATACCCCTGCTCGTAAAGATAGAGCATAGCACCAGCCATAATAAGTGTCTTACCACTACCCGTTGCCATGTGAAACAATAGATGTGGTTTAAGTTCTTTCGCATCAAAATCATTTTTCCAATAAGTAATGAAATACTTAAAGCATTCCTCTTGATAAGGACGCAGTTTCATCATCGGGTTAAGCGAGGTCGCAAAATATTTTGGCATTTCAACATCTGCAATTGAACGTTTGCCAAATTCTTCACGAAGCGTATCTTGTAAGTATTTCATAATGCTACTTCGTTTGATAGAATTGGTTATTTATCTTCTTATCGTTTTCACTGATGCCAAACTCTGCATTGTCAATTTCGGAATATGGAATATAAAGCAAGTTCTTATCTAAACACTCTATGAGAAAACGTTTCTGGTCTTCAATGGCAAGAGTTGTAAAGTCGTCAGCATTGGCATTAATCTCTTTGGGATTTACTTTCCAACTAAGGAATCCAGTTTCTTGCATTTGTTCCCATATAGTAACAAGTTCTTCAGAAGATGATGCATGTTCAATGTCATCAGCAAATTGCTGATTGGCTTTTGCAAGTTCACAATAAACAAATGAACCTCCACCTTGCCAATTAACAGATTTTGAAATACCTCCTTGTTCTCCTTCTATTACCTTTGTTAATCGGTTACAAGCAGTATCTTCAATATAATCCATTTGATCTATGCCAATATATCTTCTATTCATTTTATGGGCAACAGCAGCAGTTGTTCCACTACCCAAGAAGAAATCAATTACAATGTCCTTCTCAACTGTTATGGATTTTATAAAAAATGCAACAACGCTTTCTGGCTTTGAAAAGGAAAATTCAAGTCCCATTTGTTTGATGTGCGTACTCGCATCTTCATTAGAGCCTACTCCAATGGCTTTAGACAAGTATTGCTCATCAAAATATTTTTCAGGAGCCATATATACACCATCCTTTCTTTGGAAACGAATAGAGAACTTATTCGTTTTACACAAAAAGTAAGTGCCTTTTTCAATTTCTTCATCTAAAGTTTGTTGAGACCACTTAAACTCTCCTTTTAGAGTTGCTTCATTTGAATTAAGTCCATTTTCAACTTTGATTGGCGTTAATATTTCCACTCTATCGGGCATCCCACATTCATAAATACCGTCAGGGATATTAAACCTAATAGTTTGAGCAGGGAAAGTCAAAGGGTGAATAGAGTTACCACTATTTAATAATGGTGCATCTCCATTTTCCGTTTGTTTACCTAAATATTGAACTGATGAATCCTTGTTAACTTCATAGCACAAAATGTATTCTACCGAAGATCTTGATTTCTTAGACAAAGAATCAGGATTATCGGTATTCTTCCATATGAATGTCTCTACGAAATTTTCTACCTTAAAAATTTCTTCCATTAAGACCTTTAACCAATGTACACCATCTTCTTTTATGTGACAAAGAATTACTCCACCATTTTTCAATAACACCTTAGCCACTGAAAGTCTGTTATGCATAAAAGTAAGCCATGTACTAAGTCTAAAATTAGAATTATAGTTAAAGGAATCGCTCTCTTTGTGTTTAGTGAAATAATATGGAGGGTCAATATAAATCAACTTAACCTTACCCGCATACTTCCTTTTTAGAGAGTGTAATGCAAGCAGGTTATTACCTTTTATGATGAGATTGTCATCCATAGATATACTATCAACTCCGTGTTCTCCATCTACATCATAGCGTTTGAAATTGGTCAGCACCTTCGGCTCTGTCAAGCGATTGATTTCATCTGGAGCAAGAATCTCGTTCCAAAACACCTCGTTGCGTTTTACATCCTCCTTTGTCTGTCCACCTTCGAGCACACAATCCTTGTATGGCCACGAAAGAACAACCTCTCGACTCTCTGAAAGGAAATCGCCATCCTCGTTGGTTAAGCCGACTTTGTTTTTGAATGATGTATAACTATCGGGCAAGAATCGCTTGTTCATTACAAACTTTTGAAACTTGACCTTATCAAATACCAAAACACCTTCAACCTCCGTAAAGAAATTGCGTTTTAATCCATCGTGTGAAAGCAATTTTGCAATTAACTCGGGACGGAGTGCAAGAGCAGCCTCAACGATTGCATTCTTCAGCAGTACACCATCTTCTGTGCAGTAGGTGCTTTCCATGCGGAGAAGTTTCTCTAATTCTATAAATAGATTCTTGTTGTCCATATTATCGGGTTATTTAATTATCCATTTGATTGTATATTCATCGACTATCTCCATTTTACCATCGGCAAGCTCGTATAAATTGGAAATAATCTTATTCTTGTCTTTCTTCAGCTCTTCTCTCTTTTGGTCAAACTCACGCCAAGCGGCATCACGCTTGTCATTAAGAGCATCTTTCTCTTTCTGAATAGCGAGTTTCTTACGGACATTTCGTTCACTCACAAATTCATTATTTTTCTCATCAATAGCCTTGTCGAGTTCCAAAAGTTTTTGTTGCAGAGCCTTTCGATTATCTTCTGCCCAATTTTCTACTTTCGTTATTTCTGTAGTAATCAGATCTGAATTACGCAGTTCTAATTTTTCTAAAAGATTATCTTGTTCAGTTTCTATTATTTCACCGAGTTCATCTGCGATTATTGTATCTTGATATGATACCACTTTTGCAGGGAGAGACAGGAGACGCATAGCAAAGTCACGCTCCATTTTATTACCATACTTATCGGTAGCGGCTAACAATATATGTTCTTCAGCCTCATTCAAAGAATCGTATCTTACTATTCTGAAAGTCAAATAGCCACTATTTCCAATATTTTGCCTGAGAATAGATATGATACCACCCTTACCATTGTAGTCAAATTCTACAATAGCACTAGGCGTTTCATTTTGTTTAGCTTTATTCACAACCCATTGTGCAAGAGGATGGGATATACGATAGTTATATCCAGCCGATGTGTCTTTGTCAAAGCTATAAGTACCGATAGGTATTCCATTTATAGGTGAGTTGTATAGTGTAAATTCGTATTTAGCATTTGAATTGATACATATATTACTATTAAGCATGCCACAAGTAAGTTCCCATAAGAGCAAATTATATTTGTTCAGCAAAGTATTATCCTTCGTTTCTCGAATCTTCAGCTTCTCGATTACCTCTTCATCAAAGTTCTCAAAAAGAGAAACCTTTGTTTGTTGCATACTGTCCTCAATATCATCACGAAGTTCTTCCTGCAAGTTGTCAAAAGCACGATCAATATCCTCAGTGGTGCGACATTGTTGATATATCGCCAAAATGCGTTTTTCAAAATCGACGCCATTACCAATAGAACCAAGTACCTCATCGCTTGCTCCGAATACACCCTTGAACAGATTGAATTTCTGATCCAATAGTTCATATACTCGTTGGTCGGCTCGATTGGATTTATTAATGAAGTTGACAACAACCACATCATATTTCTGCCCATACCTATGACAGCGACCTATACGCTGTTCTACACGTTGTGGATTCCACGGTAGGTCATAATTGACAATCAGTGAACAGAATTGCAGGTTTATACCCTCGGCTGCAGCTTCGGTTGCAATCATTATCTGGGCATTGTCCTTGAAATACTCTACCAATGCCTGTCGCTTGTCTGCCGTCTTAGATCCTGTAATACGACTTGTATTTTTGTACTTTTCAAGCCAATCGTTATATATCTCTTTTGATTTTGTATCATTATTTGAGCCATTGAAAAGAATAATCTTTCCTGAATAGCCGTTTTCTTCCAACTGGTTATATAGGTACTCTTGTGTACGGCGACTTTCAGTAAATATCAATGCTTTCCGAGGAGCATTCATGCCATCCATATGTTCAAAGCCCAAGCGTAGCGCATTGAGTAGGCAAGTTCCCTTACTATTAGAAGATATGCCGACAGCTAATTTGTGTATATCTTTTAATTCGTTTATTTCAAGTTTAATTTCTTCAATATCTTGTGGTGTCAGAACTTTCTTTTCCACAATAGTATCTTCTTCATCCTCAGCCTCTTCATCCAACCATTCATCTTGATAATTGTCGTATTCCTCGTAATTGTTACTTAATTCCTCATTGATATTGTAACCATTGCTCGTTATCAAATTCTCCAAACGTAGAATGATTGATTCCAAGGTTCCGGCAATCGCTAATGTTGATGATGCCAACAATTTATACAGAATAAGAGATATAAGCGTACGCTGTGAATTGGGCAATCCAAAACTATCCGTTCGCTCTAAATATTTGTTGATTCGTGTACTGAGTTCTATTTCCTCGGCTGTTGGGAAATATTCTTGCACCAAAGGAATACGATTGGTGTACTTAACATAGGCTTGTACTTGGCTTCTCAATGTACGATGAACAATTGGCAATATGCGTCTTCTCAACTCCAAATAAGTATCTTCGTTCCTTAAAGCAACCTTATTGTATTGAGAAGAGAAACTTGCCAAACTGCCGAAATAGCCATTGTCAATTATGGATATTAGCCCATACAGTTCCTTTATGTCGTTTTGTAGAGGTGTTGCTGTAAGCAATAGTTTCTTGAAACGTTGCAAGCCGAGTTTCAGAGCTAATCCTGTTTTATTGTTGTTACGATATACATTACGAAGAGCATGTGCCTCATCAATTACAACTAAATCCCAATCGACACGGCTTATGTGTTCTATATTCTTTCGAGCAAAAGGGTATGAACAAATTGCAATGTTGTTCGTTGTGTCAAACGGATTCTTGTATGTATTATTAAGAATTTGATTAAACAACTTCTTCTCAAGTATAATCGAAGGAAGGTAAAATTTGTCTTCAAGTTCTACGCTCCATTGTTTTCTCAATGTAGCAGGAGATATGATAAGGATATGGCGTTTCCTTTCAGCCCAATGCTGACTGATAACTAATGCAGCTTCAATAGTTTTTCCTAAGCCAACCTCATCTGCAAGAATGGCTCCCATACTCAAAGGAGAACGGAACGCGAAAAGCGCTGCCTCCACTTGATGTGGATTCAAATCAACTTTTGCTTCAGAGAGAACACTTGTAAATTTATCCTCATCTGAAGCATTATGTTTTTTACTTAATTCCCAAGCAAAATATTTCGTTTGGTATGGGGTATATGCCATAGTTATCTTCTTTTTCTCTATGTAAGAGATACTATAGAAGACGAAACTTGCTGATTATTAGGTGGTATTTCGTATTGTTTATCTGCTTTTGCTAAACAACCACACACAATTATATGGCTGTCAGGCTTTTTATTGGCTCTAAAATGGTGATAGTTGCTTTATTTTGCGTAATTTTGCAGTAAATTAAGTATCTCTTACATAGAGAGCAATCATTTTGCTAAACATCCCCTTATCCTACAAATCCTTTAATATCTGAGCGTTTGCTCTATCGACTACGGCATTATTCAATGATGCCAAATAGATTTGTGTTGTCATTTCTGAATCGTGTCCCATTCCTTCGCTTATGACTGAAATTGGAATATTCTTGCTCTTGGCAATGCTTGCCCACGAATGACGGGCAACATACAGGGTTAAGGGTATGGATAACCCAACCATTTTCGCTATCTCTTTAAGCGACTTATTGGTACGATAAAGCATATTCTTATATTGGCTTCTATCGTATGGATATTTGAGAATAGGCAATAAATACGGACTGCAATAATCTGTATCGTATTTCTCTACAATCTCTTGCATACACTTTTCCCAACGGATAAAGAGTTGTTGCCCGGTCTTGCGTCTGCGATACGATAGTATGCCATTAGATAGGTCTTTCTTTTTGAGATACGCCATATCAATGAATGACATTCCACGAGTGTAGAATGAGAACAGGAACATATCCCTTGCAAAGTCTAATGATGGTTGCAATGATAAATCAAGATTCTTAATCTGCTTGATTGCCTTTAATGGGATTGCTCGCTTAATGGTCTTGTCAATACCAGTATAAACATGCTTGAACGGATTTCGATTGGTAATCAAATCCTTTTCAACTGCACGATTATGGACAGCTCGGAGTATTCGCATATAGAACGAGGTGCTGTTCTTGGTCAATCCTCTACCTCGTAAAAAAGCCTCATACATCAGTATTAAATCCGAGTCAATATCCGCTAAAAGTACATCCTTATCTTCTCGGAACTGCATAAAACTTTTGAGCGTACAACGATAGGTTTCTGATGTGCGTTGCTTACCCATCTGTTGCAACTGAGCAATAACACCCTGCATAAAGTTGAACAATGACTGCTCATTGGATTGCTTTTGGAATGTAGAGATTATATCATCGGTAGTATATCGCTGTCGCTTACTCCCCAAATGGTTGATGATAGATTGTAGCCGCTTAATATCCCAATCTATACGCTCTTCTATGGATTGAAGATAGTTCTGTCGGCTGTTGTTGGTGGTGTTTATTTTGCTCTCTTCCTCACTCCATTCATGCATAAAGAGTCGGTAATCCGTCTTTAACTGACGGATTACACGATTCTGTATGATTTGATAATAGATTGTTCCCTCCTTATTTTCGTTTGTCGAGGAACGAAACTTTACCTTGATACTTGCCATAGGCTCATGGTTTTGATTTTTTGTTTGGGTTATCCTTTGGCTGCTCTTGCTTGTCCTTGATGGACTTGGCTTTGGATTCTTGTTCCTTTGCTGCCTGCTCTTTCAAGCGTGCTTGCTCGGCAAGGGCGGCTTGTTTGCGGACAGCCTCTTCATAAGTCTCCACATCTTCACGCATCTGTTCAATCTTTTGGTCGTCTCTGTTGAGTTCGAAGATATCCTCCAATGTGGCTATCTGCTCTGCCGAAGCATCGCCTTTCATTTTGATGTAGCGATATTTAAGGTCGTTATCGATGCGGTCTTGGTTGGGTTTCTCTGATATAATTATCCAAGTAAATAACCCCAAAATCAAAGCCGTTTCTATCACAATAGTCCAACAGACAAACGGTGTTTCAAAACCAATTCTATGGTGTTTGAAATTATGAACGCCATCCTCAATGGTTGTTTTCAGCTTCTGAACAAGCGTCTTGACCTCATCGGATTTTTGCTCTTGAATGGTCTTAATCTCCACTAATGAGTTTAGAATCTCGCTCGAAGATTGCGATTTATTGACAATCGCTTTTACATCCCTAACACTCTCACTAATGGCACTGAAATTTGAATTAAGAACTTTAGTCTGCTCTTCAAGTTTGCGGTCGGTGTGGCGACAATTAAGTCCTGCGGCATTGGTAACAAGTGCTTTAATCTCCTCCACTAATGTTTCATTAGCCTCGTTATCAACTACTGAATTGCTATCACTTGGTTTAGCTTTCTGCAATTCAATTATACCGGCTTCTATTCTTTCCAAGCATCCGTAGATGCCTTCCATAAACGACTCATTGTCGTTGTGGTTAAAGTTTTTATTACTCATATCAATTTGTTTTAAGTGTGAAAAATTTGTTTGCTTAGAATCTTATTCCTTGATTCTTTTTTCGCTCCTTCTTCTTTTGTTTCTGCCAAGAAGGTACTTGCTCTTCCTCTGGTGGAGCATCTGGAACATTCAGCAAGCCCAATCCATTGCTTTCAATAAGGCTGTCCGTAACGCTGTAATTATGCTCTGCTTCTTGCCTTATCGGTTGCTGTTTAGGCTCAATCTCTGTCTGCTTTTTCGGCATATCCCAACTTAATTGTTTATCAAGTTTTGAATAGCTGAACTGTCTGCTCACATCGGAAGCCTTGAAAGTGTAGCCGTCTTTGGTAAAACTCAAGCCCTCATTCTTACCCGTTCTTCGGTTAATCTTGAAGGTCATTCCAATGCCTTGCTTTCGCAGTTGGTTACCCAAGTCCCACCAAGTACGACTGCGCTTCAAAGCAGCCTTGACTGCATTATGAATCTCATACTTCACCCGTTCAGGATCGTGAAGTTTCTTCATATTGGTCTTGCTCTTATCCTCTGCGTATGTCAATCCGTATTTATCTTTCAGCTTCTTCGTAGCAATCTCATTTCGCTTAAAATCGTTCTGCGAAGAGATTACTTTACCATCATAGTTGATGCGATTATAGACCAAATGACAATGCGGATTGTCGGTGTTATGATGCCTTACCAAGATGAATTGGGTATTCTTAATGCCCATCAATTCCATATACTCCAATGCGATTTTAGCCATAAACTCATCGGTTAATCGTGGTGCATCTTCCGGCTTAAAACTGATTGCAATGTGTCCTAACGGTTGCTTAATCTTCGGATTTAAGAGGCGCTGATAGTTGAAACTATCAATCATTTCTCTGTTGCTTCCGAGCAACACTCCGTCCGATTCAATGATTTCGGCATTGTCTTTCCCCATTACATAGCGTATGCATCCACCAAAGGATTTTCCCTTCTTGATTTTACCTATCATCTGCACCTCCTTTCTTCGGCTTTGTAGTCGCTTAATACCTCCTTTAACTTGGCAAGCAGTTCCATCACTACGTTCTTTGTTCGATAGAATCCCGTCTGATGCGACAGCTTTGTTAGCTGATTGAGGTTGTTTGCCATACCTATGAGGTTGCGGATTACGGCTGCATCCTCAGCCGAATGTTTGGCTACTATTCGTGCTTCAAAGGCTGCATCTCGAATGTACTCGGCAAGCGTGCGATTGGCGTTCTTACTACGATGGCGTAGCTTCTCATAGTCGGGCTTTGAGAACTTAACTGTTACTGATTTTGTGAGGCGTTTCAAGGTGCTTACCTGTGGTCTGCCTCTGGGCTTTGATTTGTTTGTTTTCTTATAATTCATCATTGCGATTTTTTACTTGATTATTGATTTTCAATTTTGCATTTCACTATCTGCGACCATCGGGAGCGGATTGCCTCCACCTGGGAGTGGAGCGAGGTTTTTCGGGTGCAATGGCGGCCCCGCCGACATTTTTCGGCATCCCGAAAGATAACCTCGCTACACCCCAAGACTGAGGTCTTGCTGCTTCTACCGTCATTTACGGTTTTCGATGGCTTCGATTGCTTTTTCAGTCACTGATAATGGTACCGTGAGCGGTATATCGGTTGCTTCCGTTATTCCGTGCTTCCGACCTCTCGCGCTCTCGGATTCTTGCTTTATCGCAGGCTATCCGTCAGGTCAGCACTACAATTTTCTCCACTGCTCAAAGTCGGCATCGTAGGTGTCGAGATGCTGACGGGCTATGTTCTCAAGCAAGCCAGAAACACTCATCTTTCGACCTCCGAGTTTACGGACATAATCTTCAAGTCTGTCCCTTACCTCACAACTGACAAATACAGGTTTACGGTCGATAATGACGGGTACTTTTAGATAGGAATTGCGATACTCCTCCAATGAGAGTTTGCGTTGCTTACTGCTGACTCTGCGTTGGATACTGGGTGGCTCCTCTGTAATGATTGAAACATCCATAACGGATTGTGGCTCGGCTACTGCCTCTCCCTCGATTACAGAGTCTGCAATACGATTCTTTGGCGTGAAATCCTGCAAAGCCAATTCAACACTCTTTTTAACTTCGGCATCTCTCGCTGCCGATGGCGATACGCTCAGACTCATCATTTCAGTCAAAGCGTTCTTTTCAATTGTTTTTGTTGTTCCCATTTGTTTATTTTTTAGGGTTTATACTCCGGTCTCAGTGCGCACATTGACCAATTGTCGTGAGCAAAGTAAGTGTGTATAATTCAGGCAATGAAACGATTGGATTCAGTTAGGCAATTAAGTATTGTTCTGCTTTTTAGGCAGGTGAACTAATGGTGAGGACTGCTCAAAATTTCCACTATTGGGAGTGAAGGAAGAATGAGGACTAAATCCTAAAATAAGAGAATTAAGGGCTTATTTACGGTTGCTGATAGACGGACTGTCGAAGCATCGGGAGTTGGTCTATCCGCAATCCTACCACTTGAGACGAAATTTGTATGTAGGTGTGATAACTATACTTAATTAGTGAGTAAAACCATTGCAGTAGGCTATTAAAGTGCCACGAACTACGCCATATACTGCAACAGGCTTGATGAATCATTGAGGTATGACAACTCCTATATTTCTTTGCACTCAGAAAACGGAATGACAGCGAAAAGAAAAATGATTGTAATGATGCATATGATTGGATTGTGTGGGGTAATTTATCGCACCGAATATGCAATGATATGTCAGTCTATGACACATATAGACACACCCATTGCAGTGTGATTTTTACTGCTTTTATTTGCAGTAGAAATAACAATAGAACGAGAAAAATATGTATAACTAAAATATTGACAACAATGAACATCATCAGTTTTGAAGAGAGAACCTTTGAGGGAATTGCTGCCAAGTTTGAGTACTTCGTGCAGCGAGTGGATAACCTTTGTCGCCGACACGGTGAGAAGAAAATTGACGAGTGGATGGATAACCACGATGTATGCCGAAAGCTGCGTATCAGTCCGAGGACATTGCAAACGCTTCGTGATAACGGAACCCTTGCATTCAGCAAGATTGGCAACAAGACCTACTATCGTCCCGAAGATGTTGAACGCATTATCAAAATTGTGGAGGATAGACGCAAGGAAGCCAAGTGGCGAGGCAGAACCATTTGACCGAGTGGAATGAGTAAAATAACAATAATAAATACTTAAAGCGTATGAACAATGAAATCAGAGAAAAAGACCATGATTGGGTAAAGATGTTCCACTCAAACATCGACAGACTGTTAGTGTCGATTGAGAAGTTATTTGAGAGCCGACAGCCGGGTGCGTTCAACGATGAACTGCTGACCGATAAGGAAGTTGCACACATCTTGAAAGTGAGCCGAAGGACTTTGCAGGATTATCGCAACAACGGCATCTTGTCCTATATTCAGGTTGGCGGTAAAATCCTCTACCGCACCTCCGATGTACAGCGGACAATAATGAGCGGATTCAAGGAGGCGTACAGGTTACGGGATAGTGGATAATCACTCCTTTGTCATAATCGGTTGCTTTTAATTGCTTATTCTATACCATAGGTTTAGTTTAGACGAATAAAAGCAACCGTATTTATTGTGCTTATCAAGAAAAACACTATCTTTGCGGTTGAATTTAATCGATTATTATAAACTATGAGTTTAGAATATCAAAGTAAATTAAACCAACTGCTTATGTCAGGCAAGAAGAATGGACTCTTTTTCTCTGATTGGTTAAGGAAAAATGGTTATTCAGATCAGTTGATAAGAAAGTATCGACAATCTGGATGGCTTGCGACTTTAGATAAAGGGGTTATGTATCGTACAGGAGATTCATTATCTTCATTCGCAGCATTGTCTTGTTATAATGAACAGTTAAATAAAAAGGCGAGAGTGGCTGCACATTCTGCATTGGAACTTTTCGGCTTTAATCATTATGTTCCGATGGGAAAGCCCTTACTTATGGTAGCCCATCATAATTCCAATATACCCAAATGGATGACAAGTGATTCTTTTGACAAGAATTTCAAGCCATTTAGCACTAAAATGATTGATGTACCCCAAACAAGTACCTTACAGATAGAGGGTGTTGATGTTTTAGTATCTTCTCCAGAACAAGCTTTTATGGAATGCTTGCTTTTGGCTCCAGAACAATATAATTACATGGACTTATACTATATAATGGAGCAATTAACCTCATTGCGTGCTGATGTGGTGCAAACACTGCTTGAACATATAAAAAATCAGCGAATAAAAAGAGTTTTCCTATATATGGCCGAAAAAGCAGGGCATTATTGGTTCGACATGCTGAATATAGACAGAATAAATCTCGGCACATCCAAGCAGCAATTAGTAGAGAACGGAATATATATAAAGAAGTATAGAATTACAATACCTAAAGAATTGAACGAATATGAATGATATATACAAAAAACAAGTAGCCCTTTTGATACGCATTATGCCTTCAGTTTATCGTATCAAGGATTTTGCGGTTCACGGGGGAACAGCCATCAATCTGTTTCATAAGAATATGCCTCGTTACTCTGTGGATATTGACTTGACCTACATTCCAATACAGGAAAGAGAAGAGAGTTTGAAAACCATTAACGAACATCTAAAAACTCTTAAAGCTAATATAGAGAAGTCTGTTCCTGGCATTAAAGTCGTTCCGAAGTATGATGTTTGGAAATTGCAATGCACACTCAACGGAGCAACTGTTAAGATTGAGGTAAATGGCACGAAGAGAGGTCTAATCGGAGTGATTGAAGAAAAAATGTTGTGTGACAAGGCTCAACAAGAATTCAGTATGGCATGTAAAGCTCGTACTGTGTCATATTCACAATTATATGGTGGTAAGATAACTGCTGCATTGAGTCGCCAGCATCCACGAGATTTGTTTGATTGCAAGTATATGGAAATTTCATCTTTCGATGATGTGAAAGATGGTTTTATGTTATGCCTACTCGGTAGCGACAAACCCATTATTGAATCTTTGCAACCCAATAGCATTGACCAAGCTGACGCTTTAGAAAAGCAATTCAATGGAATGTCTGATGTCGAATTTAGTTATGCAGATTACGAAGAAGCGAGAACAAATCTGATTGCACAAGTCAATGCTGCATTAACAGAGGCAGATAAAGACTTTATTTTGTCATTTGAAGAAGGAACACCCGATTGGGGCAAGTGTTGTGCAGGGGATTTGGGCAACTACCCATCGGTTAAGTGGAAGTTGCAGAACATCATCAAACTAAAAGAGACCAACCCACAGAAGCACAAACAAGGTATTGAGCGATTGAAACAATTCTTTGGTAGATAATATTTTGTCTTATTTTACAAATTGATTACATATAATATGAGTTGGTATGAAAATCTATTGATAAATCCTCTTTACCTAATTATCTTGTTAGTCATTTTGACATTAATAGGGATATTCATTGTAAAGAATACATCAATATCGGATAAACAATGGCGGAAGTTTGATTTTTGGTGTTTAATCTTCGCATCTTTAGGTATATTTTGCATATTGAGTGATAACAGAGAATTCTTTTACACACGAGAGGCAAATATACGGAGCCACAGAATCAATACATTTGAATGGAGGGTAAATTGGGAATTAGATCCCAATATATATAATCGCACATTTAATACTACAATATATAGCCCCAAGGAGATTGAGTTAATTGATGAAGATTATAAAACTATGTATTCATGGATTCTTGTTAATAAAGACTCTATTTTAGAATGTATCAAAGAAAGGCGATATATTGATACTTTATCCTTTAAGTTACCAAATTTCAAAACAGGGAATCAGACATTCTTACCTCAAGAAATCGAAGAATTTAAACATATAATATCAGAGTATAACAATGTCTTGGATGAATATTACTATTATACAGAAGGGACTAATAGAAATTGGGTGGAGTTTCTATATGAGATTTTAGCTCCAATATTTTTAGTAATAAGTTTGTCCTATCAGTTTGTACGATGGTATTGGGAAGGACGCAAGCAAAAATGACAATAAAAAGGCTAAAGATTATTTTTCTGGAGGGAGTGCAGTTTCTCGTCTGCCCCATTATTATGATTCCTTAAAAATAACCCTCCAAAGATAGAAACGGGAACAGCGTACATTTAGGCTATTTGATTAAATCCTATTTGTACGCTGTTCTTTTTCTGAGTTTATTACTTTTCCGTCAGTCGTTTGTTTCCGTTGCCGAGAGCGTCCATTGTACAGACGTGAAAGGGGAAAGGTTTTCGGGCAGAATACTCTCCGTAGGAGGAAGATTCTGCCCGAAACGGCTTGCCGCTTGACCTTTTCACTTTCAGAAGAGTCTGTACTAACTTAATGGACTGCAACGGAAATAAGCGACTGACTATAAAAGTTTATTATTTTCTCAAAAAATCGTATATTTGCATACTCATTTGGCTGTATGAAGTACTAGATTTTATTGACTTGTCTGCGCTTACCAGCTTCACTGCGGATATTTTGACAATTATTTCATATGTTAAAAAGGAGGTAAGTATGGTAGCAATGTTAATTACAGGTGCAGTTGGTTTCGTGTAGGAGTTGCAAGTAAGCGACAAGACAAGAAAATACAATTTAGGAAAACGGCATAGAAACCATGGGGTTCGATTCCCCCTCCTGCACCAAAATGACGCTCCGCAGTGGGCGTCATTTTTAATTAGATAATAATTGTTTTAACTAATAGCATTAGTAACTCTGCAAATACATTCTATATTATCGTCATAGTGCCATCGATACTATTATCTTACCGTTATTGGTTGTTATTTCTTCATATTCTCCATCAATCTATCCATATCCTCCGAAATCTTATCATCAGTTACTTTTGCATAGCCTTGAGTTGTACGGATATTGGTATGTCCCATCATCTTTGCAATACTCTCCATTGGAACACCTGCCGAGACAAGGAGTGTTCCGAATGTGTGCCTCGATTGATGGTAGGAGAGGTTATGCTTGAATTGGTGAGCAAAGCCCAATTCGTGTATCTCGAACCAAATCATATCCCTACAAGGCAATGGAAATATCGGCTTGCTGTCATCTGTAGTATTGTATAGCGACAGTATTTGTTCTGCTATCGGATGCAATGGAATAAATGCCTCTACATCTGTTTTCTTACGGTATGTTCTAATGTATTTGCGTCCTTCTGCTGTTGTTCCTATGTGATGAGGATATAATCGTTGCACATCCACATACGCTAAGCCACAAAAACAAGAGAAAATAAATGTCCGTCTTGCCAACTCCTGCAATGGATCAAGTTTTGGATGGTTCATAATATCCTGCAATTGACTTTTGCTTATGTACATCAATCTCTTGGGAGGCTTCTTCTCATACTGGACATCTTCTAATGGATTGAAACGCAAGATACCATTGTCCACAGCCAAATAGACTAATCGTTTCAGCCAACACAAACAATGGTTCCTGTATGATGGCTTATGTGGGTAATTCATCTTCATATAGAGTACAAAGTTGTTACCAAACTCCTCAGTTATATCCGTAAATAGCATATCCTCTTTGCCCAACGAATTAATATACTCACGCAAATAGTGTTGGTACATCTTTGACCCACGATAAGAGGATGTTGAGTCAATCTGTACGGAACGGATTTTAAGATGTTCCCTCTCTATCTCTCCTGCTTGCAATATGTATTTTGGAATATCTGAAACACCCGTAATGGCATTCTTTAGCAATTCAGCAGTAATGACACCATTTGTTTTTAGCAGACTATTGTAAGTATCATCAATACGATTCTTATAGTCATTGAGCATACCATTGATTCTACTATTCTTTGTTTCGCCTTTCTTGCCGTTCCAATCATCAGGACGGCAAAAGAGTCCTGTAGATAATACAGTAGCCTTGCCATCAATGGTTACTCGGCACATAATGGCGGTTGTACCATCGGCTTTAATTTTGCTGCGGTTAATGTAGTATAGTTGTTTATATGTACTTCTCATAATTCAAACTTTTTGTGGGTTATAAAACTAATGTCATATCACTTGTTGCCTTGATGAATATATCCATATCATCGAACAACTTCTTAGGTGTTACCTTAGCATAAAGTTGAGTAGTGGTAAGGTTGGTATGCCCAAGCATTTTGCTGATTGTTTCTATTGGAACACCAGCTTCAAGCGTAATCAGACTTCCGAAGGTATGACGCCCCATGTGATAGACCAAATCAGTCTTAATCCCGGCTAAATCCCTAAGTCCTTTCATATGCCTTCGCAGATTAGGGTGGTGTATCATCGGGAATAACTCCTTGCGCTCATTACTGCGGTATTTCTCTATCAGAGCAATAGCTTCGGGCAATAATTTCACTCTACCCAAGAGCTCATTTTTCTTACGCAGATATTTCAGCCATAATGCACCATTGTCATCGGTATAGATGTTATCGTCTGTTATTGAAACAGCATCTGCATATGGAACACCTGTATAGCAAGCAAACAAGAATAGATCCCTTGCAATATTATGCGTTACTCTTGATGCCGGAATTTCCAAATCTCGAATTTTCTCAAAGTCCTCACGACTTAATGCTCGTGGTGCTTTCCTATTCTCTTTAGGCAGTTTGAAATTTACGAAATAGCGTTTCCCCGAATGTCCCTCTTTGAACGCCAGTCGACAAATCTTTTTGAGTATGGCCAGATAATGCCTTGCCGTATCAACTGCAAGACCTTTGTCCTTCAATACATACTCCTGAAACTCATAGGCCAAATGCTCATTCAATTGCCCGAAAGCCAAATCTTCAACCTTGAAACGCTTTTTAATAAACTCACCAAGATATCTGCGAGTATAGATATAGGTTGACATAGATGACTTGGCGACATCGATACCGATTCTCGACTGCATATCCTCAATATGAATATCCAATCGCTTAAGCAGCGTCATTTGAGTTTCAACGCTACCTTGAAAAGCCTCTTTGACTGCTGTTGCATCAAAATCAATCTTGCGTTCCAAGAGAGAATCAAATGCCGAGTTTATGGCAAGCAGCAACTTGTCAATCTTGGCATTGATTTCAACAGCCTCCTTGCTTTTGCCATTTAGTCGGCTCTCGCGAGGATTCCATAATCCGGGAGTACACGATAGCTTACTACTGAACTGTGCCATCGTTCGATTTACGGTAATGCGTCCCATGATGGGAGCCTTACCCGACTTGTCTAATCCACTCTTTTTAAGGTAGAGCAACACCTTGAATTTTTCTACTTTCATACGCTTATATTTTTAGTGGCAAATTTAGCCTATATATAAGCGTTCTTGACTATGCAAAATGATGACAATCAACGCAATGTGATGTCCTTGCAGACGATTTTGTTACCTCTCGGCTTTCGGTAACAGCCAAGCTAACGATTTGGTAACTGAACACCTGCTCATAACCGTTACTTCTTGCATTAAGTAGATAGTGCAAGAAAATCGCTTTTAGTTGTTTATCAGCCGTTTACGTTTGTCCTATTCAATTCTGAAATCGTTTGCTTTGCTACTTAGTTTCCATGCAGCCCGTCATACCTATGCGACAGAAATTACACTTTCCCATGGCGTAC
>ERZ825670.1727-NODE-1727-length-22759-cov-47.099718_pt1 | contig 22759 bp, 16 predicted proteins | sample MGYA00519929_ERZ825670 | MGnify/ENA primary metagenome ERZ825670 (study PRJEB31778, sample SAMEA3449207) | human gut metagenome | biome: human gut; feature: human-associated habitat; material: faeces | place: United Kingdom | collected 2010/2012 ...
GCGTCTGCGGCATGGTCCGCAACGAGGGCGAGCCGGGCGGCGGCCCCTTCTGGGTGGCCAACCCCGACGGCACGGAGTCGCTGCAGATCGCCGAGTCGAGCCAGATCTCGCCCGACGACATGCCGCTGATGAAGTCGGCCACGCACTTCAACCCCGTCGACCTCGTCTGCGGCGTGCGCACGTCGCAGGGCGGCAAGTTCGACCTGCGCCGCTATACCGACCCCTCGACGGGCTTCATCTCGTCGAAGTCGTCGGGCGGCCGCGAGCTGCGCGCCCAGGAGCTGCCCGGACTGTGGAACGGCGCGATGGCCCGCTGGAACACGGTCTTCGTCGATGTGCCCATCACGACCTTCTCGCCCGTCAAGGTCGTCCAGGACCTGCTGCGCCCCCAGCACCAGCAGTGATCCGTCCCGGGAGGGAGGTTTCCCCGTGCGGCCTTCGGAGTTTTGGCTCCGGAGGCTGCTTTTTTGTGTCTGAAGCTGTCGCTTGATCGTAAATTTTCTTATTTTGCTGCGGTGTGAAAATAATTTTACTTAAATTTGCGGTAGGTGACAGAAAATTGATTTACGAACCCGAAAACTGCTTTCCGAATGAAAGAGCGAGCCTTGGCCGTGGACCTGCTGCGGGGTCTGGCCATCGTGGGGATGGTCCTCTCCGGATACATCTCGCGCAATCCCGATCTGCCCGCGTGGCTTTTTCATGCCCAGCTGCCGCCCCCGTCGTTCGCCTTCGACCCCTCGGTCCCGGGCATCACGTGGGTCGATCTGGTCTTCCCGTTCTTCCTCTTCTCGATGGGGGCTGCCTTCCCCTTCTCGATCGGACGGCGCCTTGACCGGGGCGCAGCGGCCGTGCAGGTCGCCTGGACGATCCTCCGGCGGGGCCTGCTGCTGGCCTTCTTCGCCATCGTGCTGGGGAACACGAACCTCTGGACGCTTCATGAGGCGCTGCAGCGCCCCGTGGCGGCCTCGCTGCTGACGCTGGTCGTCTGGGGGGCCTTCTTCGCCATGTTCATCCGCCTGCGGAACCGGAGCGAGCGGTTCAACACGCTGCTCAACGGCTGCGGCATCGCGGCGCTGCTGCTCCTGCTCCTCCTCTACCGGGCATTGGGGGTCGACGTGAACCTGTACCGCTCGGACATCATCATCCTGATCCTCGCCAATGTCGTTGTCGCCGGGTCGTTCCTCTGGTGGCTGACGCGCCGCAAGCCGGGGCTGCGCATGGGCCTTGTGGCGCTGCTCGTGGCGCTGAAGCTCTCGGCCGCCGTGCCCGGATCGTGGACCGCGGAGGTGTGGAACGCCACGTTCGCCCCCTGGCTCTACCATACGGAGTTCTTGCAATACCTCTGCATCGTGCTGCCGGGCAGCGTGGCCGGCGAACTGATCGCCCGGTGGCTTGCGCATAAGGGCGCCGCGACGCCGGCAGCTTCGGCCCAACCCTCCGTCACGGCCGCAGTCCCGCCGCACTTCGTCTGCTCCGTCACCAGCACGCCGACAGCCGCGATGCCGCTTCCGGACGGACAGGCTGCCCCGGCCGAGACGTCCGTTTCGGCAGATTCGGCCGTTCGGATTGCCCGGGCCGGTTCGGCTGCCGCCGTTTCTGCCGCCGTTTCTGCCGCTGTTTCTGCCGCCGCTTCTTCCGCCTCGCTTTCCGCCCCGGCGGCAGCAGCCGTGCCGTCCCCGGCCGATGGCAAGGGCGCACGGCCGGCAGCCGCTTCGCACGATGCGGAGCCGCTGCCCGGGCGTTTCCGTCTTGCCGGGGCGTTGGTCCTTCTGCTCCTTGCGGTGAATCTCTGGGGGCTGTATGTCCGGGCGCTGACGGCGAACCTGCTGCTGACGCTGCTTGCGGGCGGAGCGGCCGCCTGGCTGCTGCGCCGCCCTCGCACCGCGCTGCAGGAGCTCCTCTCGGCGCTCTTCGCGACGGGGCTTTTCTGGCTGCTGCTCGGGCTGGTCTTCGAGCCGCTCGAAGGGGGCATCAAGAAGGACCCCGCCACCGTAAGCTACTTCTTTGTGACGGCGGGCATGGCTTCGCACGTGCTGCTGCTGGCTACGCTCCTCTTCGAGTCGCTGCGCGGCCGGGCGGGGCTGCTGGTCCGCTGCGGCGAGAATCCGATGATTGCCTATACGGCGGCGGGCTATGTCGTCGTGCCGCTGCTCTTCATCGAGGAGCAGTGGGGCTTCTCGATGCCCTGGATCTGGGGTGCGGGCGGCTGCGGTGCGGGTATCGCCCGGGGCGTCGTCATCACCCTGCTGGCCATGCTGCTGACCTCGGCCTTCACGCGCCGCCGGCTCTTCTGGCGCACCTGACCCCGGCGCGCCCGATTGCCGGTGCTGCGGCCTTTTCGCCTCCTGCTCCGGCCAGTCAGGCCACAAAAAAACGGGACCCGTCGGGTCCCGTTTTTCGTCTCTGCCGGCCATCGGCGCCGCAGCGCCTGCCGGGGTGTCTCTCCTGTTATTCCGCCCGGGCTGCGGCGCGGTCGATCTCCGCCTCGAGCCGGTCGACTACGGGCGGCAGAATCCGCTCCATGACCTCGTAGCCCGCCTCGTTCGGGTGCACGCCGTCGTTGGTGTAGGCGGCGATCATCGAGCCGTCCTCGGCTGCCATCGGGGTGTGGTAATCGACGTAGGGAATGCCCTCCTGCTCGGCGTAGGCGCGGATCGCGGCGTTGAGCCGGATGATCTTCTGCGCCGGTTCGATCCCCGGACGCCACGGATAGTCGCCCGTGGGGTGGATCGAGCAGAGGATCGGCCGGATGCCGTTGGCGCGGGCCAGGTCGACCATCGACTGGATGTTGTCCAGAATGTGCTCCGGCGAGATGTAGCCCGTATTCCGGGCCAGGTCGTTCGTGCCGCCGCAGATCACCACGATCTTCGGGTGCAGCTCGATGACGTCGGCGCGGAAGCGCACGAGCATCTGCGAGGTGGTCTGCCCGCTGATGGCGCGGCTCACGAAGCCGTTGCGGGCGAAGAAGTCGGGATGCTTGCCGATCCACCCTTCGGTGATCGAGTTGCCCATCAGCACGGCCCGCGGCGCGGTGGTCTGCGCGGCGTTCTCCTGCTCGAAGCGGGCGAAGTTGGCCCAGTCGTCGGGTGCCTGGGCGGCGGCCGTCGTCGCAAGGCAGAGTGCGGCGGCCAGCATGCGGAGTTTTCCTTTCAGTGAGGTGTTCATGGTATGAGGGATTGGTGATTTAATCGTTGAGAAGCTCCTTGTCCACGGCCTCCTCGTCCGCACGCTCCTCCTCGGTGTCGGGATAGGAGAAGGGGATGCGCCAGGCGATCAGGAAGATCGGCAGCGTGGCCAGCAGCGACCAGAGGAAGAAGTAGTGGTATCCGCCGACGCGCTCGCACAGCCAGCCGCTCACCATGCCCGGGAGCATCACGCCGAGGTTGGCCAGCGACGAGCCGAAGGCGTAGTGGGCCATCTTGTGGCGTCCGGGTGCCACCTGCTGCATGATGAAGAGCGTCAGGCCGACGAATCCGAATCCGTAGCTGAAGTATTCAAAGACGATGCCGCCGCAGATCAGCACGCTCGAGGCGGGCTGGAACCACGCCAGCAGGGCGTAGACGACGAACGGGATGTTGAAGATGAAGATCAGCGGCAGCAGCGCGCGGCGCAGCTTGATCCAGGCGATGAAGTAGCCGCCGAGGATCGACCCCACAACGAAGGCGATGACGCCGAACGTGCCGTAGTAGAGACCGATCTGCTGCTCGGTGAGGCCCAGGCCCTGGTCGGCGACCGGGGCGTTGAGGAACAGCGGCACGATCTTGATGACGAGGCCCTCGGCGAAGCGGTAGAAGACGATGAAGGCGATGTAGATCCAGATGTACTTCTTGACGAAGAAGCTGCGGAAGACCTCGGCCGTCTCGCGCATGGCCTCGCCGACGCTTCCGGCGTGGGCCGTGGCATCGCCGCCCGAGGGGAGCATGCGCAGGTGGTAGAGCCCCAGCAGGAAGAGCAGCGCGCCGCACAGCGCCATGACGATCATCCAGGCCTCGACGACGCCCACGCGCTCCTTCAGCGCGCCGGCCACGTAGACCAGACCGCCCATGGCGAAGACCTTGGCGATGTTGTAGAAGGCGCCCTGCCAGCCGATGAACTGGGCCTGCTGGGTCTTCGACAGCTCGGTGATGTAGACGCCGTCGGTGGCGATGTCGTGCGTCGAGCCGCTGAAGGCGACGACGGCCATCAGCGCGATGGCGTAGGGGAAGAAGTTGGGCAGCGAGAGCGACAGCGCCACCATGGCCAGCGCCAGGCCGGAGACGAGCTGCGTCGTGACGACCCAGAACTTCTTGGTGCGGAACATCTCCATCAGGGGGCTCCAGATGGGCTTGAGCGACCACGGGAGGATGATGAGCGAGGTCCACAGGGCGATGCGCGCGTCGTCGATGCCCAGACCGCGGAACATCAGCGTCGAGACCATGTTGACGATGATGAACGGCAGTCCCATGGCGAAATAGACGGTCGGGACCCACGTGAGCGGCGAGCGGCGCACGGACGGTTCGGTTTTCGTGTGGTTCATTTCGGGTTCTGTAAGCAGGTTGCGTGGTTATGATTCACGCAAAGATACGCAAAATCCCCGAGATTATTCGACACTCGTGTCGGGTAATTCCCATCCGGTGATCGTCGCGATGTAGGGAATCACCGACATGGCCAGCTTGCGGTGCCCGTGGTGGTTGGGGTGGTAGTTGGCGCCCATGTCGCTGTCCCAGTTGGTGACGCCCGGCAGGATGGCCGTGAAGTGCAGGTTCGCGTCCTGCCGTTCGGCGATCAGCTGCTCGAGGTAGCGCAGCACGATGGTGTTGTCGCTCGGTGCCACGCAGAGGATCGGCACCTGGCCCCAGATCGAGCGCAGGTAGTCGATCGCGCGGGCGTAGGAGTCGTTGAAGGGCTTCTCGGCGGGGGCGATGCCCGTGCTGAAGTCGTTGGACCCGAGTTTGATGACGACGATGTTGGGCCGGTAGGCGCTGCCGTCCCAGGCGGGCGACTCCTCCATGTCGAGCGTGCGGCGCATGCGCTCGCGCATCGTGCAGTCGGAGACCTCCTTCTCGTCGCCCCAGTTGCGGACGATGCCCTGCCCCGAGTGGGCGATGAGCGTGTATTCGGCGCCGAAGTAGCGGGCGACGATGCAGCCCCAGGCCAGGTCGCAGTTCTCGGTCTGCGGCGTGAACTGCTCCTCGGCCGAAAGGCCTTCGGTGCCGTAGCCGCAGGTGTGCGAGTCGCCGATGAATTCGATGTGGCGGGCCGGGGCCTCCGGTGCCGCGAGCAGCGGGGCGTCGCTCTCGATGCCGTAGAGCGTCGTGCGGCCCTGCTCGCCCTCGGTGCGTTTCTGCACGAGGAGCGTGTGTATGCCCTTCGGCAGGCTGTCGGCGAGCACGATGGTCGTGTCGGCGCCCGTTGCCGTCACCACGGCCGTCTGCCGGCCGTCGACGAAGACGTTGTAGTAGTCGCCGTCGTGTCCGTACCGGCGCAGGAACTCCGCGCCGCGGACGGCGCAGTCGAGCCACTCGGGCCGGCGTTCCACCTGGTTGTAGAGCATGGCGAAGAGCCACACCTCGCGCCCCTGCAGCCAGATGAACTTGTCGGTGTCGAAGACGCTGCCGTCGCGGTTCAGGCAGGTGAAGTAGCCGCCGAACTCCTTGTCCTGCGAATGTTCGAGCCAGAAGGGAAGTACGTTGCCGAGCAACTCGTCCCGGTACTCGCATGCAAGTTTGTTGAAGTCGATCATATTGGGAATCGTGTTTTATTTGCGCTCGTCGAGGTATTCGAGATAGCGGTCGTAGAGGTGTCCCGCCTGCAGGTAGGCCGACTGCGGGGACATGAAGTGCGAAAATTCAAACGTGATGGCCTTGTCGATGCCGGCCTCCTCGGCCATGCGCAGCTTCAACCGCAGCTTCTCCCACTTGATGGGCAGGAACTTGATCGGCATGTCGCGGTCGAAGGTCTCGGTGTTGGTCCAGCACTCCATGCCGTAGCGGTCGGCCAGGCGCTTGTTGACGCGCAGGAACTCGGGCAGTTCGTCGTAGTCGACGTGTCCGTCCTGGAAGGCGACGATGTCGACCGCTCCCTGGATGCCGCGGAAGATGGCGTCCCACTCGGCCTCGTGGCTCTCGGCCGTGACGCCGCCCGTGCGGGCCGTCTGGGCGGTGTACTGGCTGATGTTCTTGCAGCCGTCGATGTAGGGAGAGATCATCGTCGGCAGCCCGCCCGACACCTGCTTGCAGTGGCGTCCGAGCTCGGCGTAGAGGTCGATGATCTTGCCCGTGTTGCGGCTGCACTCCTGCGAGATGTACCATCCGGCGAAGGCCTTGCGGCTGCCGTAGCGGGCCCAGACCTCGTCGATCAGGCGGCAGTTGAGCTCCACTTCGTGGCGGTAGTCGCCCGCGGCCCAGTACTTGCCCGAGTCGTAGAGCCCGAACCAGAAGTGCATGCCCCACTTTTCGCTCAGGCGCAGGAACAGGTCCACCAGATCGACGGGCGGCTCGAAGCAGCGCTCCTCGGCGGTGAGCACCTGCGAGGGGAAGGTCTGCCAGCGGCGGTAGCCGCACCGGATGAGGATGACGTGCTCGATGCCGGCGCGATGCATGTAGCCGAAGTCGGCGTCCCACTCCTTTTCACCCCAGTTCTGGTGGGGAATGTCGTGGCTGATCTCGTCCAGGAAAGTACCCTTGATCTGCATGGTCTTCAATGGTATATTTATTTGTATCGGCGGGGTGTTTGTGTAAAGTACGGCCCATCCGATAGACAAATGTAGTAATAAAAATTATTATCGCAAATATTTATAATAATAAAATTTATTTAGATCGTTCTTTTTAACGAAAATGTTGATTTTGGCACAGCTGATGGCCTTTTTTGTTGTCCCTCTTTTTTGCCGGGGGCTTCGTAAACATTCGCGGCGGCCGATGCGTTGAAAAAAAGAATTTTCATTATCACCCGGATATTGTCGTATTTTATTTGTTCCGTTTGCGCGATTCGCGATTTATTTTTATCTTTACATATCTATGTATGTGCAGCAAAAAATTCGATCATGACCAATTCGTTTCTCAAACTGGCCACGGAGGGCAACAAGAATGCGATTCTGAAGCAGCAGATCATCTGTCAGTATATTCTGTGCGGCGATTCGAGCATCACGGACCTGAGCAAGGCCGTGAATCTGAGCGTGCCGACGGTGACCAAACTGATCGGCGAACTGATCGACGAGGGGTTCGTCCACAATTTCGGCGAGCAGGGGACGGCCGGGGGCCGGCGCCCCAACATCTACGGGCTGAACCCCTATGCGGGCTACTTCATCGGCGTGGACATCCGCAAGGACTCGGTGGTGATGGCGGCGATCAACTTCAAGGGACAGCTCATCGACGAGACGACCGTGGCGTTCCAGATGGACAACGACCCCCTCTCGCTGGACAAGCTCTGCGAGGTGATCCTGAACTTCGTCCGCTCGCACAAGATCACGCGCGACAAGGTGCTGGCCATCGGGGTGAACATCTCGGGCCGGGTGAATTCGCAGACGGGATACAGCTACAGTTACTTTTTCGTCGAAGAGCAGCCGCTCACGATGCTGCTTGAGGAGCGGCTCGGCACGACGGTCTACATCGAGAACGACACGCGCGCGGCGACCTACGGCGAGTACATGTACGGCGACGCCCACAACGAGCAGACGATGCTCTACATCAATGCCAGCTGGGGCCTGGGTCTGGGCATGATTATCGACGGCAAGATCTTCTACGGCAAGTCGGGCTTCTCGGGCGAGTTCGGACACTTCCCGCTGCTCGACAACGAGATCATCTGCCGCTGCGGCAAGCGCGGGTGCCTCGAGACGGGCGCTTCGGGCTCGGCCCTGCACCGCATCTTCCTCGAGAAGCTCCGGCAGGGGCGCGTGTCGATGCTCTCGGAGAAGTTCAAGAAGGGGGTGGAGATCACGCTCAACGACATCCTCGACGCCCTGCTCAAGGAGGATGTGCTGGCCATCGAGGTGCTCGATTCGGTGGGCCATACGCTGGGCAAGGCCATCGCGGGACTGATCAACATGTTCAACCCCGAGATGATCGTCATCGGCGGTACGCTCTCCGTGGCGAAGGAGTACCTGATGCTTCCGGTGCGCAACGCCGTGAACAAGTATTCGCTCATGCTCGTCAACAAGGATACGCAGATCAAGCTCTCGGCGCTCGGCGAGCGGGCCGGGGTCATGGGGGCCTGCCTGCTGGCGCGCAGCAAGTCGCTCGGGCTGCTCTGAATGCGCTGCGCCGGACGCGCCACCCAGACCGTGCCGCCCTGAATGCGTTGCCTGAATGCGCTGCCCTGAATGCGTTGCGCCGGACGTACCACCCTGCACGGGCTGCTAATATGAAACGCCCCGGAGTCCGTCGGATTCCGGGGCGTTTCGTGTGATGTCGGCAGCCTATTTATATATAGGTATGAACCTTGCAGGCTACGGCAGGGTGTCGAAGAGCGGCTTGTACTTGACGGCCAGCTCGCGCGCCGTTGCCAGGGCGTCGCCCTCCGCGGGCAGCGCCAGCGGAGAGGAGGCGTCGGCCCAGCGGCACTCGAAGTCGCGGATTTCGCGGTCGAAGGCCTTCTGGTCGAAGGGGCGTCCGGCACGGGCGGCTTCGGTCACACGCTCGATGAAGAGCTCCCAGCGCGGGGCGTAGTAGGTCGAGACCATGCCGGCCCACGTGCGGTTGGCGTAGTCGGTCAGGTGGTAGCTGTCGCCCCAGACTGAGATGAGCGTCCGGGCGTTGGTCTCGTAGTACCTCTTCGAGGCCTCGTCGCTGCCGAAGCTGCGGGCCGCATCGAGCCAGCGGCCGAGCGAGAACTCTGCGTGGCAGGCTGTCAGGCGGTCCAGGTCGGCCAGCACCTCGCGCATGAGCGCCGCCTCGTGCTCCATCGCCGGCAGGTCGTGCCGTTTGTAGGCCTCGGTGAAGCGGTCACGCAGGGTCAGGAAGCTGTCGCCCAGCACCTGCCGGCCGATGTTGACCACGTCGAAGCGGTAGGTGTCGCGGTCGCTCTCCACCGTGAGCAGCTGCTCCCAAAGATGCCACAGCGTGCTGAAACGGTAGCCGACGGTCGGTTTGGTCGTCCAGTGCCAGTTCCCTTCGAGTGAGGGATGGGCGTTGGTCAGCGTCGAGTGTCCGGTCTGCGACGGCAGTGTGTAGACGCTGTCGCAGAGCGTGCGCCACAATGCGCGGGCCGTGGCGTCGCGGTGCCCCGTGCGGCGGTCGGCCAGACGGTCGATCCACTCGTTGTCACTCAGGCCCGTCTCCCACGCCTTGTCGAGCACGAACTCGTACATGGGCTGGTTGACGCCGAACCCTTCGAGCGTCGAGCCGACGCCGTGCAGGTTGTCGCCGCCCTCTGAAAAGGCCTCCTCCATGCGTTCGGCGACCGTGCGGAAGTTGCCCGCCAGCATCGTGTTACTGCCGAAGTTGCCCAGGTAACACCATAGGTAGGGCTGCCCGTAGAAGCGCTCGGTCTGTTTCCAAATCTCGGTAAATTCGCAGAAGTAGTCGAGCATCAGCAGCCGGTCCTGCGGCACGGAGCGCAGGAAGGCGCGGATGTTCTCCTGGGTCCAGTGCGTCGGGTCGGCGTAGAAGAGCCAGCCCATCTGCAGCCAGACGGCCTCGGGGTCGACGGCCGCCATCGACTCGTAGATGTGGCGCGACATGCCGCCGAGCGTCTCGGGGTCCCACGTCGGGGCGTCGATCTCGTTGAAGGGGTCGGCGCCGTAGATGTGATCCGTGCCGAAGAGGCGCGTCTGCTCCTCGAGGAAGGCGCGCTGAATCTCGCCGAAGAGCGGGTCCATCGGATCGAGGAAGCTGCACCGGTACTCGTCGGCGAAGCCGCCCCAGTAGCTCACGCGCGTGATGTGCGCCTCGGGATAGAGCCTTTGGAGCTCCTGCGGGACGTGTCCGGCGAAGGCCGGCAGCACGGGCGTCATGTCCAGTTCGCGTTCGCGGGCCACGATGCGCTGCTGCAGCTCGGCCTGTCCGTCGATCCACTCCTGCGGCAGGGGACCCTGCCAGCGGTCGATGTTCGACATGCGGTGCCAGGGCAGGTGGGCCGGGCCGGTGAAGTAGGCGCGCACCTCCTCGTCGGTCAGTCCGAGACGGGTCCAGACGTGCTGCCAGACGGCCTCCTGTCCGGTGATGGCCAGCGGCATGGTGACGCCCTGAAGCGCCATCCAGTCGATGAAGCGCTCCCACTCCTTCCAGCCCCACCACGGCATCGAGTACCCGAAGGTGCAGTAGTTCAGGAAGAAACGATCCTTTACGCGGGCCGTGCCGCGCACCGTGCCCTCGATCTTGGGCAGCACGGCCGGCATCTCGACCGGATTGCAGTCCGACCATGAAACGGTCGTCAGGCAGTAGTTCTTCAGGTAGTGGTTCAGTCCCACGGCAATCGAGTTGGAGTTGTTGCCGCGGATGATGATCCGTCCGCCGCGCGATTCGAGCTCGAAACGGTCGGTCGAGTCGCCCGTGTCGGCGAGGTGTTCAAAGCGGAAGCGGGCCTCCTGCTCCGGGATGATGCGGCGGGCCAGTGCCCGGACGGCCGCATCGTCGTCGCGGCGGCAGCCTGCCGTGCAGAGCAGCAGGAGCGTCGGGACGAGAAGTTTCAGCATCTTCATGTCGGATTTTGGTTTGATTAAAATGTTTAGTTTGTTACCTGCTACAAATTTAATAAAATTATTCAACCTGGCATCGAAAGTAAAATGATTTACTTGCTGAGGCTTTCTCCGGCCTCCGGAGACGCCCTGCCGTATTTGGGCCCGAGGACCGGATGAGGTTTCCATTCTCATGGATGATCTGCGATTGTTCTTTTTTGCCGATTGCGTAGCCTGAAATGCCGAAATAGTAAAAATGTTTACTGAAAAAACGAAAAGGGGAGTAATTTTTTTATTACATTTGCGCGTGTAGCATGTGATATGTGGTCACATCGACAACGTCCCGGGGTTTACTCCGGGGGTTAGACACGGTTTTTTGGGGGAAACGGACGGCTCAAGGGCCGTCCGTTTCGTGTCCGGAGTTTCGCTGCGTGTGTTTTGTTTTGTCAAAAGCGGAATAATTTGTTAGTTCAGTCCCCGATTCTTGAAGAATCTTTTATATATTTGTGTGCGCAAATTGAAAACGATAATTAAAACCATCATAACGCTATGGAAAACAAACTTCAACAGTTGACCCAGAAACTCTACGACGAGGGGCTCGAAAAAGGGCGCGCCGAGGCCGACCGGCTGGTGGCCGAGGCCCGTACCGAAGCCGGGAAGATCCTTGCCGAGGCGCGTGCCCAGGCCGACGAGATCGTCCGCAAGGCACAGGTGAAGGCCGAGGATGTCGAAAAGAACACCATGACCGAGATCACGCTGGCCGGCAAGCAGGCCGTGGCCAAAATCAAGACCGAGATCGCCTCGCTGATCGTCGCCAAGGCGACGGCGAAGGGCGTGCAGGAGGCCGTCGTGGACCCCGCCTTCATCAAGGAGATGCTCGTGGCCGTGGCCCGCAACTGGAACGGTGCCGATTCGGGCAAGGTCGAGCTCAAGGCCCTGCTGCCCGAGGCCGAGCGTGCGAAGCTCGACGCCGCCTTCACGAAGTGCGCCGCTGAACTGCTCGCCGCAGGCGTCGAGGTGGGTTACTCGAAGGATGTGAAGAGCGGATTCCGCGTGGGCGCCAAGGACGGCGGTTACTACATCTCGTTCTCGGATGCCGACGTCGAGGCGCTGCTGGGCGAATACCTCCGCGAGAAGGTCTCCGAAATGCTCTTTAAGGCGTAGCGGGCATGTTCGGTAGCAACTATTACTGCCTGGTGGCCGGACTTCGGGAGTATACGCTCGAAGCCGACGCCAAGGGGTTCGACGCCCGGGCCATCGTCTCCGAGATCCTCGAGGGGGTGAGCCGGGCCGATGCCCGTCAGGTGCGGCTGCTCTACACCTACTACGACTGCGAGCACCTTGCGGCGCTGCACGCCGGACGCACGGTCAGCGAAGGGCTGGGCAACCTCACGCCCGACGAGCTGGCCGAGGAGCTGCGCTCGCCCCGCCTGCTGCCCGACGCCGTGCAGCAGGTGCTGCGCGCCTATGCCGATCCCGAAGGCGAGGAGGCCGCCGAGATCGACACGGCGCAGCGTTTCGAGAAGGCGCTCTTCGGCGCCTACTACGCCGTCTGTGAGAAGCAGGGCTGCCGCTTCCTGCGTGCGTGGTCGGCCTTCGACCGCACGCTGCGCAACGTCGCGGCCGCCGTCACGGCGCGTGCCGCCGGGCGTCCGGTCGAGGAGGTGACCGTCGGCGGAGGCGATGTCGTCGATCAGCTGCAGCGCAGCTCGGCCGCCGACTTCGGACTGCGGGGCGAGCTGCCCTACATCGACGCCGTGATCGCCGCGGTGAACGACGAGGCCAACCTCGTGGAGAAGGAGCACAAGATCGACCTGATCCGCTGGAACGAGTCCCTGGAGCTGGCGACGTTCGACTATTTCGACATCGCCGCGATCCTCTCCTACCTGGTGCGGATCAACATCGTGGCCCGCTGGATGCGGCTCGACGCCGCGCGCGGCCGGGAGATGTTCGACCGGCTCGTCGCCGGGCTCGACGGTCGCAAGTTCATTGAACAGGAATAATACAACAAACACATACGATGAAAACAACAGGACGAGTAAACGGTATCATCTCCAACATCGTCATCGTCAAGGCCGACGGCGCCGTCGGCCAGAACGAGATCTGCTACGTGTACGCGGGGAATACCAGAATGATGGCCGAGGTCATCAAGGTCATGGGCGACGACGCCTATGTCCAGGTTTTTGACAGCACCCGCGGTCTGAAGATCGGTGACCGGGTCGAGTTCGAGGGTCACATGCTCGAGGTGACGCTGGCGCCGGGTCTGCTGTCGCGCAACTACGACGGTCTGCAGAATGACCTCGAGAAGATGGAGGGTCTCTTCATCGCGCGCGGTTCGGTGACCGAGCCGATCGACTTTGCGGCCGAGTGGGAGTTCAAGCCGCTGGCCAAGGCCGGCGACCGCGTCTCGGCGGCGTCGTGGCTGGGCGAGGTGCAGGAGAAGTGGATCGCCCACAAGATCATGCTCCCCTTCACGATGACGGGGTCGTATACGGTCAAGAGCGTGGCTCCGGCCGGCAAATACAAGGTGACCGACACGATGGCCGTGGTGACCGATGCCGACGGCGTCGACCACGAGATCACGATGGTGCAGAAGTGGCCCGTCAAGCAGGCCATCCGCTGCTACACGGAGAAGCCGCGCCCCTCGCGCGTCATGGAGACGGGCGTGCGCGCCATCGACACCTTCAACCCGATGGCCGAGGGCGGTACGGGCTTCATCCCGGGGCCGTTCGGTGCCGGCAAGACGGTGCTTCAGCACGCCATCTCGAAGCAGGCCGATGCCGACGTCATCATCATGGTGGCCTGCGGAGAGCGCGCCAACGAGGTGGTCGAGATCTTCAAGGAGTTCCCCGAGCTCATAGACCCCAACACGGGCCATACGCTCATGGAGCGCACGATCATCATCTGCAACACGTCGAACATGCCCGTTGCGGCGCGTGAGGCGTCGGTCTACACGGGCATGACCATCGGCGAGTACTACCGTTCGATGGGCCTGAAGGTGCTCGTCATGGCCGACTCGACGTCGCGCTGGGCGCAGGCGCTGCGAGAGATGTCGAACCGTCTGGAGGAGCTGCCCGGCCAGGACGCCTTCCCGATGGACCTCTCGGCCATCATCTCGAACTTCTACTCGCGCGCCGGTCTGGTGAAGCTCTACAACGGCCAGACCGGTTCGGTGACCTTCCTCGGTACGGTCTCGCCCGCGGGCGGTAACCTCAAGGAGCCCGTCACGGAGTCGACGAAAAAGGCCGCACGCTGCTTCTACGCCCTCTCGCAGGGGCGTGCCGACTCGAAGCGCTACCCGGCCATCGACCCGCTGGAGTCCTACTCGAAGTACCTGGAGTATCCCGAGATCCGGGCCTTCCTCGACGAGCACATCGAGAAGGACTGGGTGGATGCGGTCTATGCCGGCAAGACGATCGTCCAGCGCGGCAAGGAGGCCAACGACCAGATCAACATCCTCGGTGACGACGGCGTGCCGGTCGAGTACCACGAGCGCTTCTGGAAGTCGGAGCTCATCGACTTCGTGATCCTGCAGCAGGACGCCTTCGACGAGATCGACGCCAACTGCCCGATCGAGCGCCAGAAGATGATGTACAAGATGGTGCTCGACATCTGCCGCAAGGATTTCGGATTCTCCGATTTCGAGCAGTGCTCGCAGTTCTTCAAGGGTCTGATCAACCTCTTCCGCCAGATGAACTATTCGGAGTGGCAGTCGGAGAAGTTCAACGGCTACCTGAAGCAGATCGAACAATATGTGGGTGAAAAAACGAAATAGACCATGACAACACGAGCTTTTCAGAAGATATATACCAAGATCGACAACATCACCAAGGCGACCGTGACGCTGCGTGCGCAGGGCGTCGGCAACGACGAGCTGGCCACCGTGGGCGGCAAGCTGGCGCAGGTGGTGAAAATCATGGGCGAGCACGTCACGCTGCAGGTCTTCGCCGGTACGGAGGGCCTTTCGACCGCCTCGGAGGTGATCTTCCACGGCGAGCCGCCGAAGCTGCGCGTCTCGGACAACCTCGCAGGCCGCTTCTTCAACGCCTACGGCGAGCCGCTCGAGGGCGGTGAGATCGTCGAGGGCGAGGAGCGCGAGATCGGCGGCCCGACGGTCAACCCCTTCAAGCGTATCCAGCCGTCGGAGCTCATCGCCACGGGTATTGCCGGCATCGACCTCAACAACACGATCGTGACGGGCCAGAAGATCCCCTTCTTCGCCGACCCGGACCAGCCCTACAACGCCGTGATGGCCAACGTGGCGCTGCGCGCCAAGGCCGACAAGATCATCCTCGGCGGCATGGGTCTGACCAACGACGACTTCCTCTACTTCAAGTCGGTCTTCGAGAACGCCGGAGCGCTCGACCGCATCGTCTCGTTCGTCAACACGACGGAGAACCCGCCCGTGGAGCGTCTGCTCGTTCCCGACATGGCGCTGACGGCCGCCGAGTACTTCGCCGTCGACAAGGGCGAGAAGGTGCTGGTGCTGCTGACGGACATGACGCTCTACGCCGACGCCCTGGCCATCGTCTCGAACCGTATGGACCAGATCCCCTCGAAGGACTCGATGCCCGGATCGCTCTATTCGGACCTGGCGAAGATCTACGAGAAGGCCGTGCAGCTGCCCAACGGCGGATCGATCACGATCATCGCCGTGACGACGCTCTCGGGCGGCGACATCACGCACGCCGTGCCCGACAACACGGGTTACATCACCGAGGGTCAGCTCTACCTGCGCAACGACACCGACACGGGCCGCGTGATCGTCGACCCGTTCCGATCGCTGTCGCGACTCAAGCAGCTGGTCATCGGCAAGAAGACGCGTGAGGACCACCCGCAGGTGATGAATGCCTGCGTGCGTCTGTACGCCGACGCGGCCAATGCCAAGACGAAACTCGAAAACGGTTTCGACCTCTCGGACTACGACGAGCGCACGATCCGTTTCGCACACGACTATTCGGAGAAGCTGCTTTCGATCGACGTGAACATCGACATCACGCAGATGCTCGACACGGCGTGGACGCTCTTCTCGAAATACTTCTCCAAGGAGGAGGTCGCCATCAAGGAGGAGCTTATCAAGAAGTACTGGAAGGAGGCCTAACCGATGGCAATCAAGTTCCAATACAACAAGACCTCGCTGGGCGAGTTGGGCAAGCAGCTGAAAATGCGGCAAAAGGCACTCCCTACGATCAAGAGCAAGGAGTCGGCCCTGCGTTCCGAGGTAAAGAAGGCGAAGGATTCGGCCCAGGACTACCGCCGTCGTCTCGATGCCCTGAAGGGCGAGTACGACTACATGGTGTCGCTGTGGGGCGAGTTCGACAGCGGGCTCCTGCGCATCGCCGACGTCGAGCTTTCGACGCAGAAGATCGCCGGAGTACGCACGCCCGTGCTGCAGGATGTCCGCTTCGAGGAGAAACCCTACGACCTCTTCTCCTCGCCCGTCTGGTTCGCCGACGGGGTGGATGTTCTCAAGCGGCTGGCACGGCTGGGCCTCGAATACGAGGTCTACAACCGCAGGATGGAGCTGCTGGACCGTGCGCGCCGCAAGACCACTCAGAAGGTGAACCTGTACGAAAAGGTGCAGATACCCGGGTACGAGGACGCCATACGCAAGATCAAGCGCTTCATGGAGGATGAGGAGAACCTCTCGAAGTCCTCGCAGAAGATCGTCAAGAACAAGCAGCAGCACGCCGGGGAGGGCGCGATGTTATGATAGCGAGAATGTCGAAATACGACTTTGTGCTCTATGCGGCGCAGAGCGGCGATTTCATCGACCGTCTGCGTGAGCTCGGGCTCGTGGACATCACGACCACGGGCTGGGAACCCTCGGACGAGGACCGTCAGCTGCTGCTCGACATCGAGGGCACGACGAAGGCCGCGGAGTTCATCAAGACGTTCCGTGCCGATGCTGCACGTTGCAACGGGCAGGCTGCGCCGTTCGCTTCGGGTGCCGAGGCCTACGAACACTATGCCGCCGCGCAGCACGAAGCCGCGGCGCTCGGCGCCGAGATCGGCCGTCTCGAAAAGTCCGCCGACGAGCTGCGCCCGTGGGGTGCGTTCGACGCCGGACGGCTGCGGACGCTCGCCGAACGGGGTGTCGTCGTGCGCTGCTTCTTCACGCAGGCGAACATCTTTGACAAGAATGCCGACGAATGGCGCGCGCAGTACCCGCTCGAGGTTATCAACCGGGCCGATTCGACCGTGTGGTTCGTCGTGGTGACGGCTCCCGGCGAGGAGGTGTCGTTCGATGCGCAGGAGATGAAGACCCCGACGATGGATATCCGCGAGGTGGAACGTCGCATCGGGGAGGCCCGTGCGAAGCTCGCGGCGCTCGACGCCGAGTTCTCGCGCGTGGCGGCTTCGGAGAAGCTGCTGGCCGCCTACGGGGCGTCGCTGCGCGAACGCCTGCAGGGAGTGCGTGTCGAGGAGTCGGCCGCGCGGGCTGCCGACGGCACGCTGCTCGTGCTCGAAGGCTGGGCCGAGACGGAGACCTCGGCGCGCGTGGATGCGCTGCTGGAGGAGTATCCCAACGTGATCTACCTCAAGAGCGACCCGACGCCCGAGGACGATACGCCCGTCAAGCTGAAGAACAACCGCTTCGCGCGGATCTTCGAGATGATCGGCGACCTCTACGCGCGTCCGAAGTACGGCACGCTGGACCTGACGCCCTTCTTCGCTCCGTTCTACATGCTCTTCTTCGGCATCTGTCTGAACGATGCCGGTTACGGCCTCGTGCTGCTGGCTGCCGGACTGGTGATGCTGCGCAAGTTCCGCGAGCCGGGCATGATGCGCCGTGCGGCGTGGTTCGCCACGCTCTGCGCCATTGCGACGATCGTCTTCGGCGGCATCTGCGGCTCGTTCTTCGGGTTGAGCCTTGCGCAGTACTTCCCCTCGATTCCCTTCTTCGACTTCCAGGGCAAGTTCTTCATCATCTCGCTCGTGATCGGTCTGGTGCAGATCCTCTTCGGCATGGCGCTCAACATCTGGACGACGACGCGCTGCTTCGGCATCGCGCAGGCTTTCGGCCAGATCGGCTGGTTCGTCATCCTTCTGACGTGCGTACTGGGCGTGGCGCTTCCGATGGCCTCGATCACCATCCCGGGCTTCACGGCCGGGTCGGTGGCCTTCTACGTGGCGCTGGGCATCGGCTTCGTGCTGTTGCTGCTGCTCAACAACGTCAAGCGCAATCCGCTCATCAATGTCGGTGCCGGACTGTGGGACCTCTACAACAACATCACGGGGCTGTTGAGCGACGTGCTGTCGTACATCCGTCTGTTCGCCATCGGACTTTCGGGCGGTGTGCTGGCACTGGTCTTCAACACGCTGGCCCAGGGCTTCGTGCCCGAAGGTGCGAACATCTTCGTGCGGCTGCTGGTGATGATCCCGATCCTGCTCATCGGCCACGGCATCAACCTCTTCATGTCGACCATCTCGTCGTTCGTCCACCCGATGCGACTCACCTTCGTGGAGTTCTTCAAGAACGCCGGCTTCGAGATGGCCACGCGGTCGTTCGACCCCATCCGCAAAATGGATCAGACAGGCGAATAGAAATCAAATCAAATAACAATCAAAATCCTTTTCAAACACTATGGAAACAACAACTGCATTGGTAATGGCTTACATCGGCGTAGCGTTGATGGTGGGCCTCGCGGGCATCGCATCGTCCGTCGGAACCTCTATCGCCGGCATGGCATCGGTAGGCGCCATGAAGAAGAACAGCGGTGCATTCGGTAGCTACATGATTCTCTCGGCCCTTCCGGGTTCGCAGGGTCTCTACGGCTTCGTCTGCTTCTTCCTTGTACAGGGTGGTCTGACGAACCCCACGATGACGCAGGGTGCGGCCATTCTGGGTGCCGGTCTGCTGGTCGGCATCGTCAACCTGGCTTCGTCGATCTTCCAGGCGAAGATCTGCGCCAACGGTATCGCTGCCATCGGCAACGGCCACGACGTGATGGGTAAGACGCTGATTCTGGCCGCCTTCCCGGAGCTCTACGCCATTCTGTCGGTCGCTGCCACGTTCCTGATCGCCACGCTCGACGGTGTAAACCTCTTCTAAAGAGTCGTCCGACGCGAAAAAAGGGAATCCCGTTTGCGGGGTTCCCTTTTTTTCGTGCTGTGTCCGGTCCGGGTGTGCGGTGCGAAGGGCAGGCGAGAGTGCAGTCCGCAATACCTCTTCCTCCGGTCGGAGCGTATGGGAAAAGGTCCCGCAACCGGATGGTTGCAGGACCTTTTGCGGTGTGTTATGGTGCGGGTGTCCGCTTGGACCCCGCCGGGGCGGGATCAGTGCCGGCGGCGCGATGCGCGGCGCCCGGCGGAGCTCTTGTGTCCGGAGGACCGCTTGCCGGCGCCGCGGGTGGCTGTGCCCTTGTCGCTCCGGCGGTCGGATGTCCCCTTGCCGGCGGCCGATGCCGCGCGGCGTGCGGCCCCCTCGGGCAGCAGCAGCTCGAAGTCGAGCTGGCGCTTCTGCAGGTCGGCCCGCTTGACGCGCACGCGCACGGCGTCGCCGAGCGTCATGCGGCGTCCCGTCGAGCGGCCCACGATCTCGTACTGCTCCTCGTCGAACTGGAAGAAGTCGCCCTCGATGTCGCGTAGGAACGACATGCCCTCGATGTGGGTCTCGTCCAGCTCGACGTAGACGCCCCACTCGGTCAGTCCCGAGATGTGGCCGTCGAACTCCTGCCCGATGCGCTCCTTCATGAACTCGACCATCTTGTACTTGATCGAGGCCCGTTCGGCCTCCGCGGCGACGATCTCGCGCTCGGAGGCCTGGGCGCAGAGCGCCTCGAGCGTCTCCTTGTCGGCCGACTTGCCGCCCTCGAGGTAGCGGGCCAGCAGCCGGTGGACCATCATGTCGGGGTAGCGGCGGATGGGCGACGTGAAGTGCGTGTAGCTGTCGAAGGCCAGTCCGTAGTGGCCGATGTTGTCGGTCGAGTAGTAGGCCTTGGCCATCGAGCGCACGGCCATCGTCGTCACGGCGTTCTCCTCGGTCGAGCCCTTGATCTGCTTGAAGAGCTTGTTCATCTCGCGGGCCACGGCACGCCCCTTCGAGGCCTTGAAGACGTGGCCGAAGCGGAGGATGAACTGCCGGAAGCGGTCGAGCTTCTCCTCGCTCGGCGAGTCGTGCACGCGGAAGACCATCGTGCGCGGCACGGCGCGTCCCTTCTCGTTGCGGCGGTGGGCGCAGAACTCCGCGACGCGGCGGTTGGCCAGCAGCATGAACTCCTCGATCATCTGGTTCGACTCCTTCTGCTCCTTGAAGTAGACGCCCAGCGGCTTGCCGCTCTCGTCGAGGCGGAACTTCACCTCCTCGCGCTCGAACGAAATGGCGCCGTTCCTGAAGCGCTGGCTGCGCAGCGCCTGGGCCAGGCGGTTGAGTGTCAGAATCTCCTCGGCATAGTCGCCGTGGCCGGTCTCGATCACCTCCTGTGCCTCGGCGTAGGTGAAGCGGCGGTCGGAGTGGATGACCGTGCGGCCGAACCACTCGTCGAGCAGGTCGAGGTTCTCGTTGAGCGTGAAGACCGCCGAGAAGCAGAGGCTCGTCTCGTTCGGACGCAGCGAGCAGAGCTCGTTCGAGAGGCGCTCGGGCAGCATCGGGACGGTACGGTCCACCAGGTAGACCGACGTGCCGCGCTCGACGGCCTCGTCGTCGATCGTCGAGTGGGGATGCACGTAGTGCGTGACGTCGGCAATGTGCACGCCCACCTCCCAGACGCCGTCGCTTACGCGGCGCACCGAGAGCGCGTCGTCGAAGTCCTTGGCGTCGGCCGGGTCGACGGTGAAGGTCGTCACGGCGCGGAAGTCGCGGCGCGAGTCGATCTCCTTCTGCGTGATGCGGGCGTCGATGGCCTCGGCCGCCGCCTCGACCTCCGGCTCGAAGCGGTAGGGCAGCTCGTATTCGGCCAGAATGGCGTGCATCTCCGTGTCGTTGTTGCCCGCCATGCCGAGCCGCTCGACCAGCTCGCCCACGGGGCTCTTGCTGCCCGGCTGCCAGTCGACGATGCGCACGACGACCTTCTCGCCGTCGCGCACGTCGGGGCAGTCGCGCTTCGGGAGGTAGATGTCCATCGGCATGCGGCGCGAGTCGGCCTTGACGAAGATCTGGTGGGCGCCTACCTCGGCGATGCCGACGTAGGGTTTGCGGTTGCGCTCCACGATGCGCGTGATCTCGCCCTCGAACTGCCCGTTGCGGCCGCGGTGCACGACCACGACCTCCACGCGGTCGCCGTCCAGGGCGTTGGCCGTGTTGCGCTGGTTGACGAAGATGTCGTCGTCGAGCCCCTCGACGCGCACGTAGATCGAACCCCCGGCGGTCATGTCGGCGATTCCCTCGTAGTGGGGCAGGTGCTTCTGCGTGAGGCGGTACTTTTCGCGGGCGCACTCCTCGACGATCCCCTCCTCGAAGAGGCGGCCGAGGATTTCGAGCGTCTCGCGCCGCCCCTCCTTCGAGGCGCCGCCCGAGGCCGAAGCCAGCTGCTTGAGCGAGAACTTGTTGTTCGGAAACTCGCGGAAGAGGTGGAGGATGATCTCCGCGCGGTCGGTTTTCTTCGCACCGCGGGCGGTGCGCTTGTCTTGTTGCTTTTTCATTGTTCCAGTATTTGTCGTGCGAGACGCTCCATGAAGTCGATGCCCGGGTCGATGGCCCCCTCGTCGGGCGAGAAGGTCGCCGTATGCGACCGTCCGGCCGCGTGTCCCACGCCCAGCCGGTAGAAGAGTGCCGGATAGCGCTTGCAGTAGAATCCGAAATCCTCGGCCGTGGTGCGCAGCGGCAGCATCTCCACGCCGAGCCCGAGGGCCTTGGCCAGCGCCACGGCGCGCTTGACGAGAATCGCGTCGTTCACCACGCACGGGTAGCCGTGGTTGATGTCCACGTCGGTCCGCGTGCCGTGGCGCGCGTCGATGTCGGCGGCGATGTTGGCGATGCGGCGGTGGATGATCTCGCGTTCGCGTTCGTCGAAGGTGCGCAGCGTCCCCTCGAGGTAGGCCTCGTCGGGAACGATGTTCGTGGCACCCGCGGCCTCCATGCGGCCGATCGAGAGGACGCACTCCTCGTTGTTGAGGGCCAGCAGGCGCGTCGTGCACTCGGCCGCCGCGGCGACGGGGTCCTTGAGCTGGCCGCGCAGGGCGCCGTGGCCCCCCTTGCCGTGTAGGTGCAGGCGCAGCTCGTCGCTGGCGGCCATGTACTTGCCGGCGCGGAATCCGAGGCTGCCGACCTCGATCTGCGGCTCGACGTGCTCGCCCAGAACGGCCAGGACGTCGTATCCGGCGAAGGGCTCCTCGGCAAGCACGAGCGATGCCCCGCCGGGGTTGCACTCCTCGCCCGGCTGGAAGAGCCCGAAGACCGTGCCGCGGAAGTCGGGCGCCGCGGAGAGCCGCTGCAACACGCCGTAGAGTACGGCGGCGTGGATGTCGTGTCCGCAGGCGTGCATGACGCCCGCATTGCACGAGCTCCACGCCAGGCCGGTCTGCTCGTCGATGGGCAGGGCGTCAATGTCGGCGCGCAGCACCACGGCCCGCCGGTCGGGTGCCGCACTTCCCGCGATGCGGGCCAGGACGCCGGTTGCGGCGACGGGGCGGTTTTCGATGCCCAGCTCCGAGAGCCGGGCGGAGATGAATGCCGCGGTCTGATGCTCCCGGAACGAGAGTTCGGGATGGGCATGCAGGTGGCGGCGAAATTCGATGGCGTTCATTGTCAGAAGACGGTTCTTGCGATTTCGATGATGTTCTCGGCCTTGCCCATGGGGTAGTAGTGCAGCACGGGCACGCCTGCGGCGATCAGCTCGCGGCTCTGCGCGATGGCCCATTCGGTGCCGATGCGGCGCACGGCGGCCTTGTCGTCGGCGTGGGCCAGGACCTCGCGTTCGAGCTCCTCGGGGATGCGGCAGCCGAAGGTCGCGGGCAGCGACTGCAGGTGGCGCACCGTCGCCAGGGGTTTGATGCCGGGGATGATCGGCACGCGGATGCCCGCCGCACGGCACCGCGCAACGAAGTCGAAGAAACGCGCGTTGTCGTAGAAGAGCTGCGTGACGACGTACTCGGCCCCGGCGTCGACCTTCTCCTTCAGGTGGAGGATGTCGGCCTCGGGCGATGCGGCTTCCTCGTGCGTCTCGGGGTAGCCCGCCACGCCGATCGAGAATTTCGAGTGGTGGCACACCTCGACCTCTCCGTCGA
>ERZ825670.1732-NODE-1732-length-22730-cov-43.246086_pt1 | contig 22730 bp, 20 predicted proteins | sample MGYA00519929_ERZ825670 | MGnify/ENA primary metagenome ERZ825670 (study PRJEB31778, sample SAMEA3449207) | human gut metagenome | biome: human gut; feature: human-associated habitat; material: faeces | place: United Kingdom | collected 2010/2012 ...
GGCAGCGAAGCGTCCCTGCCAGTAACTTTGCGCTCCCGCAGGAGCGCCCCCAAGCAGCACATTCGACCACTCGCACATTGTCGCGCCAAATGGGCGCGACCGACCACCCGCGCTACCCACGTCCCTCCGATAATCACCATCCCATGCTCACAGATTCCCAAATGCTGAATTTTTGAGGAAACCCCTTGCTTTTTGCCGCAGAGTATGATATACTGTCAAGGCTTGATGTGTGCATACTCCAACAAGGAGGTGGATTTCCATGGGTAAGTTTTGCGAGATCTGCGAAAAGGGTACGCTGAACGGCAACAACGTCAGCCACTCCAACCGTAAGACCCACCGTACCTGGGCGCCCAACGTGCAGAGTGTCCGCGTGGTGGTCAACGGTTCTGCGAAGCGTATGAACGTCTGCACCCGCTGCCTGCGCAGCGGCAATGTGATGCGTGCGCTCCCCAAGACCCACGAGGAAGCGTAATCGTCCGCAAGGGTGATTCCGTCACTTCTCAAGTAGAGTTTGCATCAATTTCCTCCGTCTGTTGTGCGACAGGCGGGGGATTTTTTGCATGGGGAAAATTCTCCTTGGGGGCAAAAGGCAATGATGTTTGCGGCTTTGTGGGTTTGAGCAAGTTGATTTTTGTGTTGCAGAGGGTTTCGCCTCTGCGGAGGCGACCAGAGGGCAGTGAGAACAGACGAAGTCTGCGGTCGCCCTCTGGATTGCTTCGGATGCACATTTTCATAGTTGATTTTTTGTGTTGCTGGGGGATTCCGCTCCTGCGGGAGCGGGAGTTTGTGCGCAGGGACGCTTCGCTGCCTGCGACCAAGGTGCCATGCTTGACTTTTCCTTTGGAGTAGGTCAGACGACCAACAGTTGGGGCGTTGCCCCAAGCCCCAGCAGGGACGCTGTCCCTGCACCCTGCAAGGGGCAATTGCCCCTTGACCCCTCCGCGCGATTGAGTTGGTCGCTTTTCCCTGCTTTGCCCGCGTGTTTATCCTTTTTTCTTTTCCCCTATTCTCCCTCCCCCTGTTCGCCTTTACAAGCGAACAGAAATCTGCTATCATGAAGGGGAAATGCAATCCTTGTCGGGAGGTGCTTCCTATGAATGTTGACCAGCTGGCGGAATCCCTCCGCAGTGACCCTATGTTTATGCAAAATGTTGTCCGTTGGGATGTCCTTCCGGCGCGTCCGGCGGTGTATGAGCCGTTCCCGGATTCTCTTGATCCGCGGCTGCTTCCTGTGCTGGAAAAACGCGGGGTGCATCAGCTGTATCGCCATCAGGCGCACGCAATCCGCGAGGTGCTGGCGGGGCGGGATGTTGTGGTTGTCACGCCGACGGCCTCCGGCAAAACGATGTGCTATAACCTGCCGGTGCTGTCTGCCATTTTGCAGAATGATGACGCACGGGCATTGTACCTCTTCCCGACGAAAGCGCTCTCTGCTGATCAGGTCAGCGAGCTGTATGAGCTGATTGAGGCGATGGGCGTTGATATCAAGACGTATACCTATGACGGCGATACGCCCGGCGCGGCGCGAAAGGCGGTTCGGCAGGCGGGGCATATCGTCGTGACGAACCCGGATATGCTGCACAGCGGGATTCTGCCGCACCACACGAAGTGGGTCAAGCTGTTTGAAAACCTGCGGTATATCGTGATTGATGAAATTCATACCTATCGCGGCGTGTTTGGGTCGAATCTGGCGAACGTGCTGCGGCGGCTGCTGCGCTTGTGCGATTTCTACGGCAGTCATCCGCAGTTCATCCTGTGCAGCGCGACGATTGCGAACCCGAAGGAACTGGCGGAAACGCTGACAGGGCGCGAGGTCAGCCTGGTGGATGATAACGGCGCGCCGATGGGCGTGCGGCACTTCGTGTTCTACAATCCGCCGGTGGTCAATCGGCAGCTGGGCATCCGCAAGGGCGTGCTGCAGGAGACGCGGCGGATTGCGGGGCTGCTGCTGCAAAACGGGATTCAGGCGATTACGTTCGCGCGGTCGCGGCTGGCGGTTGAGGTGCTGACGAAGTACCTGAAGGACATGGTGCGCGACCCGCTGGGGAACGCCGGGCGGGTGCGCGGCTATCGCGGCGGGTATCTGCCGACAGAGCGGCGCGAAATTGAACGCGGGCTTCGCGCGGGACGGGTGGACGCGGTGGTGTCTACGAACGCGCTGGAGCTGGGCATCGACATCGGCGCGCTGGATGCGTGCGTGCTGTGCGGCTATCCGGGAACAATCGCGAGTGCATGGCAGCAGGCGGGGCGTGCTGGGCGGCGCAAGGGAACGTCCATCGTGTTCTACGTCGCGTCGTCGGCGGCGCTTGACCAGTACATCGTGTCCCATCCGGATTATCTGATGAAGCGCTCGCCGGAGAACGCGCTGCTGAATCCGGATAATTTGTATATTCTGCTCAACCACTTCAAGTGCGCGGCGTTTGAGCTGCCGTTTGAGGACGGCGAGGGCTTGGGGAATGCGCCCGGAGCGCCGGAACTGCTGGAATACCTCGATGAGGCGGGGATTCTGCGGCACGTCGGCGGGCGGTATCACTGGTCGGCGGAGGATTTCCCGGCAAGCGAGATTTCCCTGCGGTCGGCGCGGGCGGAGGAGAATTTCGTCATCATCGACACGACCGATCCGGCGAACCACCGCGTCATCGGCGAAATGGACCGCTACACCGTGCCGATGCTGCTGCACGAAAACGCGATTTACATGCACGAGGCGCAGCAGTATCAGGTGGAAAAGCTGGATTTCGATGCCTGCAAAGCGTTCATCCGCCGCGTGGACGTGGGGTACTACACCGACGCGAACTTGAACGTGACGCTCTCCCTGCTGGACAAGGAAAAAGAGGAAGAGCAGGACGGCGGGCTGACGGCGCTGGGCGAAATCCGCGTATCGACCTTGGTGACGATGTTCAAGAAGATTAGGCTCGATACGCACGAAACCCTGGGGTTCGGGCATGTGCGGCTGCCGGAGACGGAAATGCACACAACCGCCATGTGGTGGACGCTGCCGGATACGCTGGCGGCACGGTTCGAGAGCGACACGCTGAAAAACGGCATGATGGGTGTGGCGAATCTGCTGCGGATTGTTGCGCCGCTGTCGCTGATGTGCGCGCCGCAGGACATTGCAATCGTCTATCAGGTGAAAAGCCCGCTGACGGACAAGCCGACGCTGCTGCTGTATGACAACATCCCCGGCGGCATCGGGCTGGCGCAGAAGGCGTATGCCATGCGAAAGCTCCTGCTGGAGCAGGCGCTGCAAGTTGTGCGGGACTGCGCGTGCCGTCAGGGCTGTCCGGGGTGCGTCGGGCCGGTGGGTGAAATCGGCGAGGACGGCAAAGCGACCGCCATCGCCCTCTTGGAGGCACTGACGGAATGAATCTGCGAGACAAACTCAAAGCGATTGAAAAGCCGAAATCGCCCCCGAAAGCGTCGGAAAAGCAGTTCACGGACTGCTACCACGGGCGGGAAATGCGCGAGTTATCCGAATTTCCCGGCGCGTTTGACCTTGACCTGTCCGCCCTTCGCCTGATGACGCAGGAAGAATTGCCGGACGACCTCGACCCGCGGAACATCCTCTATCTGGACACCGAAACCACCGGGTTTATGGGCGCGGGGACTGTCGCGTTCGAGGTCGGCATGGGCTGCCTGACGGATTCGGGATTCCAGATTCATCAGCTGGTGATGCGCGATTATCCGGAGGAAAAGTTTCTGCTGCAATCCATTGCGGATACGCTGATGGGCTACGACGCGATCTGCACCTTCAACGGACGGACATTCGACGTGCCGCTGCTGCGCGATCGCTTCCTGATGAACCGCATGGATGATTCGTGCCTTGACAAGCCGCACATTGACCTGTTGCACATGGCGCGGCGGGTTTTCAAACTGCGCCTGCAGCGGTGCAATCTGGGCAAGCTGGAAGAAGCGGTGCTGGGCATTCCACGCTTCGATGATTTGCCGGGCGCGCAGGTGCCGCAGCGCTTCTTCGACTACCTCAAGACGGGAAGTTTTGACCTGCTGACGGACGTGCTGGAACACAATGCGCAGGACGTGGCGAGCCTCTGCGTGCTGCTGACGGCGATGGTGGAAATGTACCGCGCACCGGAAAACGTGCGGCACGACGAGGATGTGTTCTCAATGGGCGTGGCGCTGGAACGCTTTCAGCATGTGCCGGAAGCGCGGAAGTGCTATCAGCTGACGAGCGGCAATCTTCATGCGCAGGGGCAGGAGCGTCTTGCGCAGAGCTACCGCCGGGGCGGCGAGCGAGACGAGGCGGTAAAGGTCTGGCTGGGAATGATTGCGCGGCACGAGGGCGGAACGAAGCCCTACATCGAGCTGGCGAAGCACTACGAGCATTACGAGCGGGACTACGAGTCCGCGCTGGACATGACGCGGCGGGCGATGGCGCTGTCCGCCGAACCGTCATTATTCGATCCGCCCTCTGTACAAGAGGAGCAAAATGCGCTACAATATCGGTATGACCGCCTGAAAAAGAAGGCAGCCAAAAACCGCTGAAGGAGAAACGACAATGGGATTCATGGCGACCATCAAGGCGCAGCAGGCCATGCGCGCGCACGGGAAAGGCGATCTGGAACAGGCAAAGAAGCTCTATGAGGAAGCTATTGACAAGGGGCTGATGTCCGCGCGCCCGATGCTGGGCTATGCGATTCTGCTGATTCGCGAGGGCAGCTACGACAAGGCGATGCCCCTGCTCATCAAGGCGCAGAAGTGTCCTGACCTCACGCCCGACCAGAAGAGTCAGCTTTTTGTGGATTATGCGGCGTGCCTGATGAAGAAGGGCGAGCTGGACAAGGCGATTCACCTGCTGGAAAAGCAGCACAACCGCGCGCCGATTGGTCTGACCTATCAGACGCTGGGATACATGTACGTCGAGAAGTATTCGGGCGCAAAGCCGGTTGCGGAAGCTGTACCGGAGAAAGCCGCCGAAGCGCCGGAAATGCCCGACACGGAAGCATCCACCGAAGCAGCGGAAGAGCAGCCGAAGGTCAAAACGCAAGAGGACATTGACCGCGAATGGCAGGAGGGCATCGACAAAATGTTCGCCTTCATTCAGGAGTCGGTGGACTATGACGACGAAGACCCGGTGTGCCTGGACAACTTGGGTCAGGCGTATTACCGCGTGACGGGCGAGAAGGACAAGGCGAAGGAATGGTTCGAGAAGGCGCACGCGGAGAAGGATTCGCAGATTGACACGCTGTGGTTCCTATCACGCTATGATTTGGAAGCGGGCGACAAGGCAGCGGCGATTGCAAAGCTGGAAAAGGCGCTGGAAGGGCGCTTCTCCCCGCTGAACTTCTGCACGAAGGATATGGTGCAGGAGGAAGTGGAGAGACTGAAAAAGTAAAGCGAAATCCCTGCATAAACACGCGAAAACATTATGCAGATGTCGCCAACTGAATCGCGCGAAAGGGTCAAGGGAGGAACTCACTTGCAGAGGCAGAGCCTCTGGGGGCATATGATGTCAGCGGAGGGGGTGTATATCCTCTCCGCCAAGACCTGTTTTGGAGGAATCACCATGGAAAAGGAAACACTGATTGTCGTGGGGCTGGGAAATCCGGGCACGCAGTACGCCCATACCCGCCATAACGCGGGGTTCGATACGCTTGACATGCTCTGCCGCAAGTGGGGCGTGACACTGAACAAGAGCAAGTGCAAGGGGCTGCTGACCGAAACGACCGTGGACGGCAAGCGCGTCGTCCTCTGCGCCCCGCAGACGTTCATGAACCTCTCCGGTGAGTGCGTCAGCGAACTGCTCAATTGGTATAAAGTGCCGCTGGAAAATCTGCTTATCATCTATGATGATATTGATTTGCCCGCCAGCCGCCTGCGCGTCCGCAAATCCGGCAGTGCCGGGACGCATAACGGAATGCGCTCCATTATCGCCCATACGCCGGGGCAGAATTTCCCGCGCGTGCGGGTTGGCGTGGGCGCAAAGCCTGATGGCTGGGACTTGGCGGACTGGGTATTGAGCAAGTACACCATCCGCGAAGAGCAAATCGCCATGCAGCAGGCGTTCGAGCGCGCGGCGGACTGCGTGGAGGACTGGGTCAAAAACGGTATTGACCATGCCATGCAGGAATACAATAAGACCGTGTAAGCACAGGCGTATTTTTCGTACCACGACTCATCCCAAGGAGCGCATATGAATCAGGCATTATTATCCGGCATTGCGTCGAAAGCGTATGACAAGCTGCTGAAAGCAGCGGAAAGCAAACAGCCCATCGCCGTGACGGGGCTGCCGGACACAATGGCGGCGTATATCGCGTCAAAACTCTGCGCCGATACGGGCAAAAAGGTGCTGCTGATTTCCGGCAATGACCTCAAAGCGGCGCACGACGCCGAGGACGGCCAGCAGCTGCTGGAAACGGGTGTGGCGTGTCTGCCGGGCGGCGAAATCGACCTTACGCGCGGCGCGTCGAGCCACGAAAGCGCGTGGCGGCGGCTGGAAGCGCTGGCGAGGGCGCAGGAGGGGGATATCCGCCTGCTCTGCACGAGTATGGACGCCGCCTTGCAGCGCATGGGCAGCGTTGACCGCTTCCGCGAAGAGACGATTCGCCTTGCTCCCGGCGACCGAATCGACCTGAATGACCTCATCCGCCGCCTGACCGCCATGGGCTACGAGCGCGTCAGCATGGTGGAGGGCAAGGGGCAGTGCGCCCTGCGCGGCGGCATCATCGACGTGTACCCGCCGGCGTGCAGCCAGAGTTTGCGCATTGAGTTCTTCGACGACGAGGTGGACTCCATCCGCGAATTTGACTGCATCAGCCAGCGCAGTCTCGATTCGGTGGAGAAATGCACGCTCACGCCCGCGACGGAGGTATTGCTTCCACCGGCGGATGCGGAAAAGGCAGCGCGGCGGATGCGGGACGCCATCGAGCAGCAGGGGGGCGATTTGACCCCTGCAAGCTCGACGCTCTTTTCGGATTTGCCGCCCCTGCCGGAGGATGACGCGGACGCGCCGGACTTCTTCGACAAGAACATCACCCCGAAGATTCGCGAAAAGCAGCAGACTGCCGCGCGCAAGGCGGAACTCGAACGCCGCCGCGCCCAACTGATGGCGGACGCGGACATGCTGGCGGAGGGGCTGCCGTTCAAGCGCATTCGGGCGTGGCTGACCGTGCTGACGGACGATACTTACACGGTGCTGGACTGGTTCGAACCGGAAATCGTCGTGCTGAGCGACCCGAATCTGCTCAGGAAGCGCGCGGAAGAACGCCGGGCGGGCTTTGCGGAGGATCTCGAAGGTGCGATGAGCCGCGACGAAGCCGTCAAGGAGCAGGAAACGCTGCTGATGGACTGGGACGAGCTGCTGCGGCATGTGCAGGGGTATGCGACGGTCGCGGTGACAGAGTTTCTGGAAGGCATGGCGGGCGTGGCGGTGAAGGACGCCGCCGACCTTGGCGTGCAGCGCGTGGCAGGGTATTCATCGCAGATTCGCCCGCTGGCGGAGGACTGCGACGGCTGGCTGCGCGAGGGCTACCGCGTGGCGGTGCTGTGCGGCGGCGTGGCGCGCGGTCAGCGTCTGGCGGCGGCGCTGGAAGAACACGATGTCGCCGCGTCGTTCGCGGAGAAAATCGACAAACTGCCGGAAGAATGTGTGCAGGTGCTGCCCGGCACGCTGACGCACGGCTTCATCTGGGAAGAAGCGCGCCTGATTGTCGTCAGCGACACGGACGTGTACGGTACGGGCTACCGCAAGGCGAAGAAGCGGCAGGCGGCGGGTGAAAAGATTGCCGCGTTCACTGACCTGAAGCCCGGCGACTTTGTGGTGCATGAGGAACATGGCGTCGGCATTTATCTCGGCACGGCGCAGATGAAAAACGGCGGCACGCGCCGGGATTATCTGCAAATCCAGTATCAGGGGAACGACAAGCTCTATGTGCCGATTGAGGCGCTCAGCCGTGTGCAGCGCTACATCGGCAATCCGGCGAATCCCCCGAAGCTGAACAAGCTCGGCGGCGGCGACTGGCAGAAGCAGAAGGCGAAGGTCAAAGAGGGCCTGAAAAAGATGGCGTTTGACCTTGTGAAGCTCTATGCGCGGCGGTCGCAGGAGACGGGCTTTGCGTTCAGCGCGGATACGCCGTGGCAGCGCGAGTTTGAGGACATGTTCCCCTACGAGCTGACCCCGGATCAAGAGCAGAGCGTGAAGGAAATTACGGCGGACATGGAGTCGCCGCGCAACATGGACAGGCTGCTGTGCGGCGACGTGGGCTACGGCAAGACGGAGGTCAGCCTGCGCGCGGCGTTCAAGGCGCTGATGGACTCCAAGCAGGTTGCGATTCTGGCGCCGACGACGATTCTGGCGCAGCAGCACTACAACACGGTCTTGAAGCGCTTCAAGGGCTTCCCGGTCAAGGTGGACGTGCTGAGCCGCTTCCGCACGGCGAAGGAAACCAAGGACGTCCTGCGCCGCGTGAAGGAGGGCGAAATCGACATCCTTGTCGGTACGCACCGCATTCTGGGCAAAGACGTGCAGTTCAAGAACCTCGGTCTGCTGATTGTGGACGAGGAGCAGCGATTTGGCGTGCAGCATAAGGAAATCATCAAGAACATGAAGCATCAGGTGGATGTGCTGACGCTCTCCGCCACGCCGATTCCGCGCACGCTGCACATGTCGATGGTCGGCATCCGCGATATGTCTGTGCTGGAAACGCCGCCGGAGGAACGACTGCCGGTGCAGACACGCGTGATTGACTACAACGACGGTGTGATTCGCGACGCGATTCTGCGCGAGGTGTCGCGCGGGGGACAGGTGTACTTCCTCTATAACTCTGTGCAGACCATCGGCGCGTTCTATGAACGCTTGAAGCAGCTTGTGCCGGAAGCGCGCATCGGCGTGGCGCACGGGCAGATGCGCGAACACGGCTTGGAGGACGTGATGATGGACTTCTACGGCGGTAGCTACGACGTGCTGCTCTGCACGACCATCATCGAAAGCGGCTTGGACGTGCCGACGGCGAACACACTGATTGTCTTTGACGCGGACCGTTTCGGGCTGAGCCAGCTCTATCAGCTGCGCGGGCGCGTCGGGCGGAGCAACCGGCAGGCGTATGCGTACTTCACCATCCGCCCGGAACGCAGCTTGTCTGAGACGGCGGAGAAGCGCCTCGAAGCCATCCGAGAGTTCACCGAGTTCGGCGCGGGCTTCCGTATCGCCATGCGCGATCTCGAAATCCGCGGCGCGGGCAATATTCTGGGGCCGGAACAGCATGGGCATTTGGCGACTGTCGGCTACGATATGTACTGCAAGCTGATGGAGGAAACGCTTCAGGAGGCGCGCGCGGAGCAGGAAGGTCTGCCGCCCGCGAAGCCGCACCTCGAAACGCGCGTGGACATCAAGGTGGATGCGTATCTGCCGGACGACTATGTACACGACGACCGGCAGCGGATGGAGATGTACAAGCGGATTGCGAGCCTGACGACGCAGGCCGACCGCGAGGACATCACCGACGAGCTGCTTGACCGCTTCGGCGAAGTGCCACCGGTGGTGGAGACGCTGCTGGACGTGGCGCAGGTGCGCGTGCTGGCGAATCAGCTTGGCGTGTCGCTGGTGACCTACAAGCGCGGCGGCTTCCTCGTGATGAAGCTGAACGCGGAGTACATGCCCGATCAGGCGGCGTTCATTCCCGCGATGGCGATGACCGACAAGCGCTTGATGCCCTCGACCACCGCACCGGATGTGCTGCTGCTGGTTGACCCGACGCTGGGCGAATACGCGATGCTGTCCGAAGCGGTGAAGGTGCTGGGGAAGCTCAATGAGAATGTGGAAATGATGCTGAAAAAGCAGAAGAAGGGAGAAAAACATGAAAACACTTGATAAGCTGATGATGACGATTGTGGGCTTGCTGTGCTTCTGCGTCTCTGCGGCGGCTCTGATTTTCATGGATTTCAGCACGGAACACGGCGTGGTCTATGCAGACGCGCTGTACTGCATTCCCGTCTGCGTGCTGCTGCTTGCCTTTGCCGTGCTGACGATACTGAAATTCCGCACGGGCTATGACGGTAATCTGAAACTTGCAGGAATTGTCTGGGATGTGTTGTTCGCGCTTGCCTTTCTGCCGATTCTGGGCGTTCCTGCGATTGCGCAGGCAAGCGGCGCCTATGGATTGCTCTGCAAGGTACTGTTCGTGCTGGTGCTGCTGATGCCGAAAGTTTGGATTCTGCTGCCGAAACGGGGCGAATGAGCGCATCAGTCGCGCTGCGTGCGAATCTCCCTGCAACATAAATAACCAAGAAACATGGGAGTGTGCTGCGAAGGGGTCAAGGGGGCGACCGCAAAGCCCCCTTGTCGCCTCCGCAGAGGCGAAACCCTCTGCAACAATAAAATTTAAGGTAACACCGCTGCAAAAGAGAAATCAACACAGAAAACCCAAAAGGAAAGTGATGAGCAATGCCGCAGGAAACCTTCCTGACCGCCGCGAATCCCCCCGCGCCGCTGGCGGAGCGCCTTCGCCCGCAGAACCTCGATGAGTTTGCCGGACAGGAGCACTTGATCGGCAAGGGCAAAGTCCTGCGCCGCATGATTGAGGGCGATTTGGTGTCCTCCATGATTTTCTGGGGGCCGCCGGGCGTGGGGAAAACCACGCTCGCGCAGATTATCGCCCATCAAACGAAGAGCCACTTCATCAACTTCTCTGCCGTCACCAGCGGCATCAAGGAAATCCGGCAGGTGATGGAGCAGGCGGAAAGCGACCGGCATTTTGGCATCCGCACGATTGTGTTCGTGGACGAAATCCACCGCTTCAATAAGGCGCAGCAGGATGCTTTTCTGCCCTACGTCGAGAAGGGGAGCATTATCCTCATCGGCGCGACGACCGAAAACCCGTCCTTTGAAGTCAACAGCGCCCTGCTGTCGCGCTGCCGCGTGTTCGTGCTGCACGCGCTGACGGAGGAGAACGTCATGACGCTGCTGCACCGCGCCTTGCAGGACGAACGCGGCTTCGGCGGACAGAAAATCGACATGGCGGAGGATTTGCTGCGCGCGATTGCCGTCTTTTCCAACGGCGACGCGCGAACCGCCCTATCGACGCTGGAAATGGTCATCCTCAATGCCGATTTGGACGAGAACGGTCAGGCGCATGTGACCCCGGAGACGGTCGCGCAGTGTACGTCGCGGCGGTCGCTGCTCTACGACAAGAAGGGCGACGGGCACTATGACCTCATCAGCGCGCTGCACAAGTCCATGCGCAATTCCGACCCGGACGCGGCAGTCTATTGGCTGGCGCGGATGCTGGAAGGCGGCGAAGACCCGCTGTATATCGCGCGGCGCGTTGTTCGGTTCGCGAGCGAGGACATTGGCCTGGCGGATTCGCGCGCGCTGGAAACGGCGGTCGCGGCGTATCAGGCGTGTCACTTTCTGGGGATGCCGGAATGCACGGTGCATCTGACGCAGGCGGTGGTGTACATGGCGATGGCGCCGAAATCGAACGCGCTGTATGTGGCGTATGAGACGGCGAAAAAGGATGCGCAGGAGCAAATCGCAGAGCCTGTGCCGCTGCAAATCCGGAATGCGCAAACCAGCTTGATGAAGAACCTCGGCTATGGCAAGGGCTATGTGTACGCGCACAACACGCAGGAGAAGCTGTCCGCGATGACGTGCCTGCCGGATTCGCTGCAGGGGAAGCGCTACTATCAGCCGACGGAGCAGGGGAATGAGGGGCGGTATAAGCAGCGGCTGGAAGAAATTTTGAAGTGGAAAGAGGAGCATAGGGGGAAGTAAGCGGAAAATCCCCCAAAAAAAACAAAAGAGCCTTGCAGGAGCATCACACGCTGCAAGGCTCTTTTGTATGGAGCGACTGGAAGCACACACCCAATCACAGTTCCTTTTTGAGGAGAATTATCTCTTCTGTTCGGGATTCTTCCACAAATCCGTGTTTCAGAAAAAGGCTGACAGCCGGATTGTCGATGGCAATATCATCATACAGAACGGAAACGCCGTTGCTTTTCGCCGCGGAACACAGCAAATCCAATGCTTCGCCGCCATAGCCTCTTCTTCTGTATTTCGCATAAATCATGACGTTGGCTATTTCCTGCTGCATTTCGGCATCATAGTGATAGGCAATTTCGCCAACAAACTGACCATCTTCGTTTTTGAGATACCTGTAATACCGCTTGCCATCAGGGTCGGCAATCCAGCAATCGTACCAGCCACGCCATTTATCTTCCCCAAAGGGAATTGTCCCGCCCCATGCGTGATTGTAAGACATGGTATCTTCATCCGCCAGCATCATTTGCCGAAACCACAAGTCCTCATATTTTGGCTCATACAGCGTCAGCATATTGACCTCCTGATGATGACTGTATTTCCAGATGGAAAGGCAAGAAAAAATCCGAACCCGCTTCCAATTGGAAAGTCAGATTCGGATTCTTCATGTCGTGCCGGAAGTGGGACTTGAACCCACACGACATCGCTGCCAACGGATTTTGAGTCCGTCGCGTCTGCCATTCCGCCATTCCGGCAAGCACAAAATAGTATAGCATAAAATCGGCGGTTTTGCAAGCGGTTTTGCGCGGTGACGGAAAATTTTCGGGTGCGGCGGGCAAAGAAAAGGACTGTCCCGTTTTGCAGGACAGTCCGTAGGAATTACTTCCGCAGGGTGATGACGATGTGGCGCTTGGGTTCTTCGCCCTCGGAGTGGGTGTCCACCAGCTCGTTGGGATGGAGCGCGGAGTGAATCACGCGGCGCTCGTAGGGGTTCATGGGCTCCAGAGAAACCTTGCGGCCCGTCTTGACGGCGCGGTTCGCCATGCGGTTCGCCAGACGAATCAGCGTGTCTTCGCGCTTGGCGCGGTAGTTCTCCGTGTCCAGCGTGACGCGGGTGTAGTGATCCTGCCCCTTGTTGATGCGCAGGCTCGTCAGGTACTGCAGGGCGTCGAGCGTCTCGCCGCGGCGGCCAATCAGAATGCCCAGCGTGTCGCCCGTCATCTGCGCGAAGATGTTGTTCTCCGCGTCCGTGCCCATCGCGACGGTCACGTCCACGCCCATCAGGTGGGTCAGCTCCTTGAGGAAGCTCTGCGCCTGACCGACGGGGGAGGCGGGGTCAATCTGCTCGTCGGGAATCATGGTGACGACGGGCTTTTCCAGCGGGGCAGCGGGTGCCTTCGGGGGAAGAGGCTTGCGCTCCGGCTTCGGGGCGGATTCGCCCTCTGCCTTGGGCTGACGCGGCTTGTCCTTCTTCGGGCGGTCATTGCGCTTGCGCTGCACGGGCGCGGGACGCTCGGCGGCATCAGCAGCAGGGGCGGCATCCGTCACAGCGGGAGCAGCTTCCACAGCGGGCGCTTCCACCGGGGCTTCGACCTTCGCTTCCACCTTCACCTCGGCGGGCTTTTCCTGCGCCGGCTTGGGCTGTGCGGGCTTCGGCTGCGGCTTCGGCTGCGGCTTGGGCTGGGGCTTCGGCTGCACCGGCTTGGGCTGCGGCTTCGGCTGGGCAGCGGGCTTGGGTGCTTCCACCTTCACGGAGGACAGCAAATCCGCCAGCGGATCGTCTTCTTCGACTTCCTCTTCCACCTCATGGAGCGTCAGGCGGAGCTTGCAGGGCTTTGAGCCGAAGAGCCCGAACAGCCCTTTGCTGCCTTCTTCCAGCGTTTCCACGGTGACGTCGGAGATGGTGGCATGCAGGGCGTTCAAGCCGTTCTGCAGCGCTTCTTCGTAGTTTTTGCCAGTAGCTTCGTAGGTTTTCATGATTGCTCTCCTATCACTTCAGCGAACAGGTATTACTTCAGCGAACCGGTATTCTTGTTGGGGTTGGCGGCTTCGAGGGCTTCCTTGCGGTCAAGGTACATGTTGATGCCCTTGGTCTGCACGATGGCAATCACGTTCGAGGCGACCCAGTAGAGGGCAAAAATCGCGTTGTAGTTGAAGCACAGAATCAGCGTGAAGATGGGGAAGAAGTAGTTCATGAACTTCATGCTGTTCTGCGCCTGCTGGGCCTGCGCGTCATCCGCGGCGGGGGTCTGCGCCGTGCCGGTGAGCTTTGTCATCAGGAACTGACCGCCGGCAGCGAGAATCGGCAGGATGAAATAGCCGTTGTAGTTCACGAAAATGTGGATGTTGAACAGCGGAATGGCCAAGTCGCTGTAGTACTTGACGTGCTCCATATAAGCGGGCAGCTGCTCCATGGTGGTGTAGATGGTCTGAATCGTTGTGTTCAGCGCATCGCCGGCAAAGGATTCCGCCGTCAGCGCAAGGCCCTTATCCGCCAGCAGAGCGAGCGTCTCCTGCGGCAGCTTGTTGAACACGGCCAGCCATTCGTTTGTGGCGATTTGACGCAGAGAATCAAGATTCGGCCAGGCCGCCGCGAAGGGGGAGTCCGGCATCCACACGTTCTTGACCCACAGCCACGAATCCAGCGCCGGATTGCCCGAAGCGATGATGTCGAACGCCTGCTGTGCCAGATGCTCGTTGGCGACCATTCTCATGGCGGTGAACATCGCGAAGAGGATCGGGAGGCTGATCAGCATCGGCAGGCAGGAGGAAAGGGGATTGACGCGCTGCTCGCGGTAGAGCTCCTGCAGCTTTTTGTTCATCTTGTCCGGGTCTTTTTCGTACTTCTTCTGGAGTTTTGCCTGCATGGGGGCAATCTTCTGCATCTTGCGCATCCCGACACGGCTCTTGTAGTCGAACGGCATGACGATCAGACGCACCAGCAGCGTGAACAGCACGATCGCCCAGCCGTAGTTGCCCACGAAGCCGTAAATCCATTCCAGTATGGTCTTCAGAAATTCGTTGATGCCCATGAGTTCATTCCTTTCTTAATGTGGTACAGGGGTCTTCGGGAACGGGATCATAGCCGCCTTTGGAGAACGGATTGCAGCGCAGGACGCGCCATGCCGCCAGCCGCGCACCCTTGACAGCCCCGTAGCGCTCGATGGCGGTTTGCGCGTACTGGCTGCAAGTGGGCGTATAGCGGCAGCGCGGGCCGCCCTTATAGGGGCTGATGGCGCTGCGGTAGAACTGAATCCCCCAGAGCAAGGCGCGTTTCATGGCGCATCTGGGCTTTTCGGCTGTGTTGGAAGAGCACCGTGCTTTTTCAGCAGGTAGCGCACGTCCTTCTGCAGCGAGGAAAAGCTGGCAGTAGCGGCTGAGGGTCTGGCGACGACGACGTACAGGCCGCTTTTCACATCCCCCAGATAGGGCCGGAAGCATTCGCGCAGGCGGCGCTTGACCTTATTGCGGGTCACAGCGTTGCCAACCTTCTTGCTGACGGAAAAGCCGACCTTCATGCCCCGACCTTTGGCGACGAGCATGACCAAATCCCGACAAGCGGCGCTCCGTCCACGGTGGTAGACATATTGGAACGCCTTGTTTTTTTGCAGCCGATAGCGTCTTTCCATTGGGTTACAGTCCTCTGTTCTCGATTGAATGATGGGCGTATGATGCTGTTTCCGGATGCGAATGCGCAGGCAGATGGCGCAGGTGAATCCGGAAATAGTATGAACCCGAAGTAAAGGAAAAGCGCGCCCGGAAGCGTACCTCGCGGGTACATCGGGCGCGCTTCATCCACGAATGGAGCGCGGATTGTCATTGGACAATCCTGCTGTCCTGTGGCGTCTGGCACATTCAGCGTCTCTGAATAAGCCTGAAAGAAAATTCTCTCAATCAGACGGTCAGGGACTTGCGGCCGCGACGACGACGGGCGGAGAGCACGCGGCGACCGTTCTTGGTGGCCATACGCGCGCGGAAGCCGTGCACTTTACTGCGCTGACGCTTCTTGGGCTGGTAGGTACGGAACATGTTCAACACTCCTTACAAATCAAATTTCGTAACCGGAGGACAGACATCCGCCGGGGTGCTACAATACAGCCTTTACAGTATATCGGATTTTCTTCGCTTTGTCAAGGCTTTGCCGGGGACTTTTTCAGCTTTCGCGCCTTTGGGGAGCGAGATTTTTTGCCCATCGTTTGGGCGAAATGGGATTACTTCTTCAGAATTTCCACCATTTCGGCGGGGGTGACGATGAAATGCCGGACGGGGTAGTGCTTCTGATTGCCTGTGACGAGATAAGCACCGTCGTCCCGCTTCTCCATGACGACTTCATAGAACACAAGGTCGTCCATGTCAATCAGGATTTCGCCCGTCGGTTTTGGCTGCACCTCGATGCCGAACTGACGGATAGCATCCACCACTGTCCGCACGGTTTCCACCTGCAAATGGAACTTTTTCCGACACAGCACTTCCTCATACTCTGCCAGAATATCGGGATGATACAGCGGGACGATGTCGCCCGTCAGCATGGCGCGAAACACCTGTCGCGTCGGGGAATCTGGGTTCTTCGTAATCAAGGCGGACACGATGACGTTCGTATCTACAACGGCATAACATTTCACTGCTTAACCGCCTTCCGAGCGGCGCGAACCGCTGCGATTTCTGCGTTGATTTCGTCCGGGGTCATGTCCGGCGCACCAGACGCCTGCTGGAACAGTGCGTCCAAAGCATCCAGTGCTTCCGGGCGGGTGACGGTTTCTTTGGGCAGCCTCGTAGTGAACGGCAGTCCGCGCTCCAGCTTGCTGCGGACGAGGAACATCCGAATCGCCGTGGGCAAATCCAGACCCAGCATTTCGTAGATCTCCGAAACTTCCTCCTTCAGCTTTTTATCGACACGCACCTGAACCAATACTTGCTCTGCCATAAGAGTACCTCCTAAATTGCATTGATAGTCAATATAATAATATGCTTTCTGCATCTATATTATACAGCTATTCAATACAAATTGCAAGAGGGCGAATTGCGCTCCTGCGCAGCTTGACACGGGAAATCATGGCGCGTGAACGAAAGCTGACATCATCAGCGGGCAGAAAAGCGAATTTTTTTGCGGAGAAGTGGGGAAAAGTGCGAAATTTCCGCTTTACAAGCACGGCAAAGTGTGCTATACTGTCCCGCGGTACTCAAAGCAATCCTTTAATCCCAGCACGAGAGGCTGGAAAGGCACGCAGCGAACCGACAGAACCAGAGCTGCCTGCGCCCGACCGCGCGGTCAGACTGAATATGCGAAACATTGCGCCTTTTCCTGCGGCATCCGACGGGAAAGGCGCTTTCTTTTTGGCAAAATACCGCTGATTTGCCCCAAAGCACGCGGGGAAAATCAGCAGAGGGAAAAAGAGGAGGATTCCGACGATGATGAACATGCAGGCAGGCATTCCGAAAGCCCAGCTGATGGCGGGCGACGCGATGAACCGCGCCCTGACGCGCATGGCGCACGAGATGATGGAGCAGCTGATGCCGCTGGAAAACGTGGTGCTGGTGGGCATTCGCCGTCGCGGGGTGCCGCTGGCGCAGCGCTTGTCGGACATCATCGAGAAGTACGAGCATGTGCGCATTCCGGTGGGCGAAGTGGATATTGCCATGTACCGCGACGACCGCGATCCGGCGCAGCTGAACGTTGAGGTGCAGGAAAAGCACCTGCCGGTGGACGTGACGGGCAAGGTGGTTGTGCTGGTGGATGATGTGCTGCACACGGGGCGCACGGTTCGCGCCGCCATGGATGCGATTCTTGACCAAGGCCGTGCCGCGCGCATCTGCCTGGCAGTGCTGATTGACCGCGGTCATCGCGAGCTGCCCATCCGCGCGGACTTCGTCGGCAAGAACGTCCCGACCTCGAACAACGAGCAGATCGGCGTTCAAATGGAAGAAATCGACGGCGGCGACGGCGTTGCCCTCTACGACGGGCGGATGAATAGGTGACCCAAGGGGCGCTGCCCCTTGCCCCTGCCAAAGGGTCTTCGACCCTCTGGACTCCCTTTCGCGCGATTCAGTTGGTGACATCTGCATACTTTGTCCGCGTGTTTATTGGGGGAACCCAAGGGGCGCTGCCCCTTACCCCTGCCAAAGGGTCTTCGACCCTCTGGACTCCCATTTTCGCGATTGAGTTGGTCGCATTTGCATACAACTTCCGCGTGTTTATTGGGGGGAACGTGGGTGTCCGATAATTTGATTGTACTCCGCACAAGCGGATTTGCAATAATCGCCTTCATTTGAAAGCGGTTGACAACAGCATATATGGAGGAAGGACGGAATCACATGACCAATCAGAAACTTTCCCCGGCGAAGTTCACTCTGCTGGGTTTCCAGCACATGTTCGCCATGTTCGGCGCAACCGTGCTTGTGCCGACCTTGACAGGCCTGTCTGTCAGCGCAACCCTGCTCTTTGCGGGTCTGGGCACGCTGTTGTTCCACCTCATCACGGGCGGCAAAGTCCCTGCGTTCCTCGGTTCGAGCTTCGCGTTCCTCGGCGGCTATGCGGCGGTGAAGGCAATGCCGCAGTTCGCGGACGGCACGATGAACTGGATTCCCTACGCTGGCGTGGGCGTGGCGGTCGCGGGTCTGATTTACGTCGTTGTCGCAGGTCTGTTCAAGATCTTCGGCGCGCAGAAGGTCATGCGCTTCTTCCCGCCGATTGTCACCGGCCCCATCATCATCTGCATCGGCATGATTCTGGCGAACTCCGCCATCAACAACTGCTCCAATAACTGGCTCATCGCAATTCTGGCGGTGGTCATCGTGGTGGCGTTCAACATCTGGGGCAAGGGCATGTTCAAGATTATCCCGATTCTGCTGGGCGTGGTCGGTTCTTACGCCGTCGCGGCGGTGACGGGTCAGGTGGACTTCACCCCTGTCAAGGAAGCGGCTTGGCTGGGTCTGCCCTTCCAGTGGAAGGATACCGCGTTCTCCCTCTTTGGCGGCTGTGACGGCACGCTGCTGCTGAACTGCATCATCACCGTTGCCCCGATTGCGCTGGCGACGATGATGGAGCACATTGGCGATATGTCCGCCATCTCCTCGACGGTCGGCAAGAACTTCATCGAAGATCCGGGTCTGCACCGTTCTCTGCTGGGCGACGGTCTGGCGACGACGATGGCGGCGCTCTTCGGCGCTCCGGCGAACACCACTTACGGCGAGAACACTGGCGTGCTGGCGCTGACCCGCGTCTACAACCCGGCGGTTGTCCGCATGGCAGCAGTACTGGCGGCCATCTTCTCCTTCTGCCCGAAGTTTGCGGAGCTGATTCACTGCATGCCCGCGGCGACCATCGGCGGCGTGTCGCTGATTCTCTACGGCATGATTTCCGCGGTCGGTGTGCGCAACGTGGTTGAAAATCAGGTGGACTTCGCGAAGAGCCGCAACGTCATCATCGCGGCGATGATTATGTCCCTTGCGCTGGGCATCCACTTCTCCAAGGCGGGCGCGATTGTGTTCACCGTTGGTCAGGTGACCGTCAGCCTGTCTGGTCTGGCGGTGGCGTCTCTGGTCGGCATCCTGCTGAACGCGGTGCTGCCGGGCAACGACTATGTCTTCGGTAAGAGCGAACAGGGCGATCAGGCGGTCAACTTCAAGGTGTAATGATACTACTTTCTGCATTCGCCTGAGCCATCTGCTTGCGCCTTTTCCCCGCTGACGTCCGCTCGTTCCATTTAGCGTAGCGCTGCTACGCTGCATTTCACTCGCGTTAGTCAGCGTGAAAAATTCGCGGCGCATCTCGGCACATTCTCATTTGAAAATAGTATTATAATAGTAGTAATTCCTCAAAAGCGGCATCTGTGCAAAGCAGGTGCCGCTTTTCCGCATTTTCGGGGAAAATATTTTCTTTTTCCTCTTGACAATGGGCACGAAGAGGAGTATTATCACATATGAACGAATGCTCACATGTTTGCTCTCTGGACAATGCCGTCCGGCGAACGGCGTGATTCGGAATAAATAGCGGAAAGGTCGTCGGAAACCATGAAGAAAACGTGGAAAATCGACATTGACTGCCCGAACTGCGCGGCAAAGGTGGAACGCGCACTGCAAAAGCTGCCCGGTGTGGTGAGTGCGTCGGTGAATTATGTGCAGAAGAAAATCACACTGGAAGCGGCGGACGACCGCTTCGAGGAGGTTCGCAAGGCGGCATACGCGAAGATGAAGGAAATCGAACCCGACGCGGAGATTTTCTTCGACGAAGCGGAACAGCCGTCCGGAACGGTCTGCCCGTGCGGCGGGCATCATCACGAGGACGATGATGACGACGAGCATGAGCATCAGCATCATCACGACAGCGAATGCGGCTGCGGTCACGAGCATCATCATCATGATGATAATGACCATGACGAACGCGAGCATCACGAGCACTCGCATGAACATGGTCACGAACACGGCGGCGCGAACAAGGGCAAGAAACTGATGATTCGCGTTGCGACTGCGGTTGTGCTGCTGGCGCTGGGGCTGGTCAGCAAGACGAATCTGGGCGAAACGCACTGGGCGACGATTGTCGTGTTCATCGCGGCGTATCTGGTCGCGGGCTACGACGTGCTGTGGCGCGCCATCTGCAACATCCGCCATGGCGAAGTGTTCGACGAGAACTTCCTGATGACGGTTGCGTCCGTCGGCGCAATGTGCGTCGCGGAATATGCGGAAGGCGTCGCGGTCATGGTACTGTACCAAATCGGCGAATACTTCCAAGATAAGGCGGTTGACAAGAGCCGCGAATCCATCACGAAGCTGATGGACATTCGCCCAGACTATGCGAATCTGGTGGAAGGCAACGACAGCCGCCGCGTCAGCCCCGAACAGGTGCGCGTGGGCGACATCATCCTCGTCAAGCCCGGCGAGAAGATTCCGCTGGACGGCGTGGTCATCGAGGGCAATTCGAGCCTGAATACCACGGCGCTGACCGGTGAATCGCTCCCGCGCGACGTGAAGGAGGGCGACCAAGTCCTCAGCGGCTGCGTCAACCTGTCCGGCGTGGTGAAAGTCAAGGTCACGGTTGGTTACGGCGAATCCACCGTCGCGAAGATTCTGGCGCTGGTCGAATCCTCCGGCGACGCGAAGGCAAAGACGGAACGCTTCATCACCAAGTTCAGCCGGATTTACACGCCCGCCGTGTGCTTCTTCGCGCTGGCGCTGGCGATTATTCCGAGCCTGTTTGACGGCAACTGGACGAAGTGGATTTACACCGCCCTGACCTTCCTTGTTATCTCCTGCCCGTGCGCGCTGGTTATCTCCGTGCCGCTGACGTTCTTCTCCGGCATCGGCGGCGCGTCGAAGAAGGGTATCCTCATCAAGGGCGCGACGTATCTGGAAACCCTCGCGGGGCTGGATACGGTCGTGTTCGATAAGACGGGTACGCTGACGAAAGGGACGTTCTCCGTCACGGGCGTGCATCCGGCAAAAGACGTCACGAAAGACGAACTGCTCGACGTTGCGGCTCATGCCGAGGCGTTCAGCGATCACCCGATTGCGATTTCAATTAAGGAAGCGCTGGGTCGCGCGGTGGACATGAACCGCGTCAGCGATGCTTCTGAAGCGGCGGGTCACGGCGTACAGGCGAAGGTGGACGGTCAGCAGGTGTACGCGGGCAACGCGCGCCTGATGGAATCCATCGGCGTGAAGGCGGCTGAACCGACGGAAATCGGCACGGTGGTGCATGTCGCGCGCGGCGGGCAGTACCTCGGCGCACTCGTCATCAGCGACGTCATCAAGGAAAACAGCGCATCCGCGATGGAAGCCTTGAAGTCAGCGGGCGTGAAGCGACTGGTCATGCTGACCGGCGACCGCAAGGAAGTCGCGGCGGACATCGCCAAGAAGGTCGGCCTGACCGACTATCGCGCGGAACTGCTGCCGGAGGACAAAGTAAGCGCGCTCGAAGGCTTGCTGGGTGACGGCCACACCGTGGCGTTCACGGGCGATGGTATCAACGATGCGCCTGTGCTGCGCCGCGCGGATATCGGCATTGCGATGGGCGGCGTCGGCGCAGATGCCGCAATCGAGGCGGCGGATATTGTGCTGATGGACGACGATCCGGCGAAGATTGCGCAGGGCGTCCGCCACGCGCGCCGGACGATGCGGATTGTGCATCAAAATATCATCTTTGCGCTTGCGGTGAAACTGCTGGTGATGGTGCTGGGTATCTGCGGCTTTGCGAACATGTGGCTGGCGGTCTTTGCGGATGTCGGCGTGGCAATGCTGGCGATTCTCAATGCCATGCGCGCGATGAAAATGAAATAATAATAATGGAAGAAACGGCGTCTCCGCAGCAAACGAAATGCGGGATGCGCCGCCTTTCCGCAGAAAATGTGCGAGAAACAGAGATTTTTTTCTGAAAAGCCTTGATTTTTTCAGGAAACCATGCTACAATAAACAGCGCTGGTTTTCGCACGGTTTTCTGCCGTACTCGAACCCTAAGATTGAGCGGTGTGAACCGCCGATTAACAGTATGAACCGGGAGGTGAACGAAGTTGCCGAATATTAAGTCCGCTAAGAAGCGCGTCAAGGTGAGCGAAAAGAAGAATCTGCGCAACCGTATGATCAAGAGCGCTGTCCGCACTTCTGTCAAGAAGCTGGAGGCCGCGATTGCTGCTGATCCCCAGACTGCGAATGCACAGCTGGTTGTGACCACCTCCGCGATTGATAAGGCCGCGTCGAAGGGCGTTATGCACAAGAATGCTGCCAATCGTAAGAAGGCTCGTCTGGCCAAGCAGCTCGCCAAGGCGACTGTGTAATTTCCAGATTACATAAAAAAGCTCCTTCCTCAATCGGGAAGGGGCTTTTTTTGATGCGCTGGCGGTGAAAACAGGCAGAAAGATGGCGGCGGATGATGCGGACGAATAAACTAAAAGGAAACAGCGACGAAGGTTCGCAAAATGGCGAACGATGATGCCGACTGAACGTGCTTATCGTTCGGAAATCCCAAAAGAACGCAAAAAACCGCAAAAACCTTCCCAAAACCCCTTGACGGGCGGGCGAAAAAGTAGTA
>ERZ825670.1734-NODE-1734-length-22715-cov-5.446646_pt1 | contig 22715 bp, 19 predicted proteins | sample MGYA00519929_ERZ825670 | MGnify/ENA primary metagenome ERZ825670 (study PRJEB31778, sample SAMEA3449207) | human gut metagenome | biome: human gut; feature: human-associated habitat; material: faeces | place: United Kingdom | collected 2010/2012 ...
CTGATGGAACAAAAGAGACATGGAGAATAATAGGGTTATTCCCAGATGGAGTAAACGGAGAAGAAGTAATAAGAGTAAGAAAGGTTGGATATGAACAAAAAGCATATGACACAAATAATACAAACCACTGGCCAAATACAACATTATACACATATTTAAAAGATACATATACTCTCACAAATTATAAAAACACAGTTAACTATAAAATGTACTTAGGTGGTGCAAGTGACATAACAAGTTATAAATCACAAGACTTATATGATATGGAGAGAATGTTAAATAATAAAGGAACAGCAGGTAAAACATCACAAGATAGTTATAATAGTACAACAATATTTACAGGAAGTGTAGGACTAATGTATCCAAGTGACTATGGATACGCTGTACTTTCAAGTGACTGTGCAAGAACAATAAAAATATATTATGGTGGATATGATAATACAGCAGCATGCCATAATAACAACTGGTTATATCAAGGTTCAAATAGCTGGCAATGGCTCATAAGCCCGAATCCCTCTTATGATGGCAATGCGTTCAGTGTCAACGCGACTGGGCCCTTGGACAGCTACAAAAGCACCTCTTTTTCCGGCCCTTTCAGTCCAGTCATGGCACTAAAAGCTGATGTAGTAGTAACAGGAAGTGGAACAAATTCTGACCCATATGTAATGGAATAAACTATTGTAATACAAAGATACTTCACTAAACCCGAAGTATCTTTTTTGTAAAATAAAAACTTTGTTCTATAGAAATTTTTATAATTTTATGATATTCTTATAAGGTACGGAAGTGATTTAATGAAAAATAGAATTTTTTTAGGAATAGTAGCATTAGTAATTTCATTCTTTCTAGCAGGATGTGAAATTAATGTACCAGATAAAGAATATGATATAAATGGTGTTAAAGTAACTCTAGAAGAAGGACTAAAAGAAAAAGAACAAGATGGACAAACATTATACTTACAAGGTTTAGACATGGAGTTCACTGCTTTAAAAGAGCCTTTTAAAAACTTAAGTGAATTTAATCTTACAGAAAAAAGTACAGAAGAAGATTATGCCAAACTATCAATTGAAAGCTATAATCTTGATAGTGAAGTAATTGTTAAAGACGATATTACATACTTTACTTATGAAAAAGAAGTAAATGGTAAAAAGTATTTCTATTTAGCAAGTGTACACAAATCTACTGATGCATTCTATTTAGTGCAATACATTTGCCTAAGTAAGAACAAAGAAAAATATGAACCTAAATTCCTAACTTGGGATAAAACAGTTAAATTTGATTAAACTTCTATTTAGAAGTTTTTTTCTATATACTTTAATATGAGAAATAGTGAGCTAGTAAACTTAGATGTAGAAAAAATAATTTATATCATCTTCATAATAATATCAATAATGGGTATAATTGGTACTAACTATGAAGAAAAGTTTTTGCTTACTAAAGACAATAATTATCATAAAAAAGGATCGACTATATTTAAGATAACTATTACAATTGCCTTGCTTATATATTTATACTACTTAAAAAGAAACTATGAAATATTTAATGAAGCAAACGAAAAAGAAAAAAACATGATTAGAATAAGACTATTTGGTAGTATCTTCTTTGTAGTTGGTGCATTATGTTTAGTATACTTTAGATTTAAAGACACTACATTTATAGAACCACCTGAAATATAACTAGATTATTTTTACATTTTGATTTATAATATAAGAAAGGAGTTCTCATGACTGATTTTGAATATGAAAAATGTAAAACTATTTTAGACTATTATAAAGGTACACATGAATATGCAGCATACCTACTTGATAAATTTAATAACCCTAATAATAAGAATATTACTTCTATATTAGAAAAAGAAAATATTTTTGCTTCTTTAGTAGGATTTATTATTAATATATTACTATCCGTAAAAGAAGACATAATAGAAAACAAAGGTAACTTAGTTTATGAGTCAAAATTATTAGTAGACGAATTAGAAAAGTCAGTAAGTCTTATTTCTAAACAAACAGATAAAGGTTACTTAATAAATAATTATTTAGTAAAAGATGCTCCATCAGTAGTCCAACTAATTAGAAATAAACTTGCCCATGGTAATTTTACTTTAGACTTAACCCATGGTAGAATTATACTTAATGTAGATAATGAAAAAGTAGTCTTAAGAATAGAAGACTTAGCTAACTTTGTTTATGTTGCTTTAGTTAAATTTAACGAGCAAATAAATGGTAACAAATACACAAGACGCTTACTCATAAATGATAAAGTAGATACAAAAAGAAAGAAACTAGTAACTAACAAAAAAGAATTAATTAGAATAATGTCTAACATGAAAGAATTAAAAGTCACTTTAGAAACAAAAAATGGCTACAAAATGGATGTAGTTGCAAGAAACACACTAGACGATGCTATTCGTTTATTTAACAAACGTCCCACTTTAAAAGTGTTTGATATTTTATCTAAACAATTAAGTCCAAATTATAAAGTAACGTATGAAGTTCATAAAATAAAAGACTTTGGCTTTGAAGAGTTTGCAACTTCTTTTCTATCAATGGTAAGACCAGATACTAGTTATTATGATGAGTTGTACGCCTTAGAAGAAAAAATGACTAAAATACTAAACGGTAGACCAAAGAACTCACACTTAATAAGTAACCAAAACAACATCACACACTTAAATGCAATTAAAGTGACTAATAGTATAGACTTTATAACTTTACAAAAATACTTTAATAAATTATCCCCATCAGCTGTCTTTAGTACAGAAGAATTTTCTTCTTGTCTAATATCTATGTTTAATAGTTTATTTAGTTATGCTCTAGATGATATATACGAAAGCAAAAATATTTTAAATGACGGAATAATTACAGGATTAGACTTTAGTAAGCTAGATTTTTCCAAGTTATCTATAAATACACTTGATCCAGCTCCAAGAGAACTAAAAAATATTCTTGAAATTAGAAAATCAAGAATTAAAAAAATAGAAGAAATAAATAAAAACATTAAAAAAAGTGAACAACAAATAACAAACCTAAAACAAAGAGGTTTAACTGAAAAAATAGACTCTTTAAAAGAAAGAATAAATAATAATTTAGAAGTTATATCCCTTCTTAATGAAGAAGTAAATAACTACAATATTAAATTAAATATCTTTAAAGATAACTACACATTCTTTGTTAATGAAGCTATCGTAAATGGTATAAGAAACTCCATTGCGCATGGACATTACACATTTAGTCTAACTGAAAACTTTGATACTAGTAAAATATATTTTAAAGATATTTATGAAGGAACCATAACTTTCTCTTGTGAAGTAAAAATAGGTGACTTTTTAACAACACTCGTAAATAATGAACAAGTAGTAACTGATTATATAAACTCAGTTTTATCAAATAAGAAAATGAGGTAATATTATGATAAATGAAAAAATAGAGACTATTAATAAAATGTACTATTTTAGTTTAGTATATACAAGTTTTTTATTAAATACAATATATGGTTTTCCCCAAGACAATATAAAAAATTATATATTAGATGACGAATTATTAGACACAGCTTCTTTATTATTTTCTTCCAATATTTTATTTACAGTAAATGAGTCATTAATAACAGCGTATCCAAATAATATTGTTTTATCTAACATATTAGATGATGAACTTAACAAATCATTAATAAAACTATTTGACTATAAAAATGGTATATATTATTATAGTAACAAAGAAGTAGCTGATGGTCCTAAAACTATTTTTAAAATAAGGAATAAACTCGCACATGGAGAATATATAATAAACAAGAATAAAGTAACTATTATTGATGAAAATAATTACTTAACTTTTGAAATTAGCAAAATAAACAAGCTAGTTTATGAATCATTACATAATACCATATTTGAAAACAAGTCTAATAGGTTTGAATCTAGTATAGTATTCACAAAACACATAGTAAGTAATAGAAAAGAACCATTTAAAAATATTGAACAAGTAGAAAAATATATTAAATCTCATAAAGTTTTAAATGCAACTATTGAAGGAATGAATGGCTACAAAATAACTAAAGAAGATAAGATGGAACTTGATAATATAGTTAACAATTTTGTAAACAAAGACAATTTTAAAGAATTTAAAAACTATCAGAAAAGTCATCCAAATATAATACTAACGTACAATTTAAATGATGTTAATATAGATTCATCTAAATTAGCAAACAACATATTACAAATGACTAAAGATGAAACTTCATATTTTGAAATGACTAAATATATAACAGATAGTATTTCAAAGAATTTATCTGATGATAAAAGCATAATTATTGCTTCTTCACTTAATAATTTAGTTATAATAGACTCTATTAAAAAAACTAAAAGCTATGATATTAATGTATTAAAAGATTATATTGTAAACAATTATTACGATATGGCTATTGATACAGATACAGTTTTATCTTCTCTTATTAACATGTTTAATAGTTTATTTATGTATGGATTAACTGATATGTTTGACAATATAGATAATTTGTTTATACCTGATGATAAATTAAGCTTTGATTTATATCCCAAAGAGATAGAGCTGCAAAAGTTTCTAAATAATTCCCCGCACAAAGATGTTAAAAATATTCTTGTTGATTTTTTGCCTTCTGGATTTGTAAAATATATCCTCGGTGATTTAGCAGATATCAAAGCACATAAAATTGACGGCAAAACAAGAGATTTGATTTTAGACAAAATTCATAATTTTGAAGTTATTGTCACTGGAACAAATAAGGGAGAAGAAACCGTTACAGCAGGCGGAGTTAAGCTCAATGAAGTCAATCCAAAAACCATGGAGGCAAAAAAATACCCGCATATTTATTTTATAGGAGAAATACTTGATATTGACGGTTTTTGCGGAGGTTTTAATCTCCAAAACGCCTGGTCAACAGCTTTTGTTGCGGCAGAAGCTATATCATCTTACTAACAAAATAAACCACGGATTGTTTTTTGTATTATCTCCAAAGTGTGAAAATTGGAACATCCCCTTTTTAGTTATATTTATCAAGCCTGTAAGCGGATAATTTTCAAATTTTCCGTTTCCGGACGAGAATGAATAATGATAAAAGTTTCTGTCAGTATCATTTAATAAAATTATTTTAAAATTATGCCCTTCTTTTTTAACTTTTAAAGAATTTGTGTTCGTAGAAAACTCCGAAATTTTTATAATCTTAAAATCAGGAAACATTGAAGCAATTTCATCAACACTTAGTTCTCTGCGGTTTAACAACCCATCAGCATATGTAAAATCATAAAACTTCAAATCTTGATTAGAATAGCCGATTAAGTCACCTTTATATAAAAATTCATACTGACATCCTGTAGTAAAAGCAAAGGTTCCGTCAGAATTATAAAATTCAGAGTAACTGCCTGTTCCATCTGAAACAATTTTAACAAAATAATCTGAATCACGTCTTGAGATTTTATTAGTCCAAACATCATTGTTTAATTTAATTTTATCTTCTTCCTTAATATTTTTATAAGGAATATTCAATAACTCTGAAGCACTGGATGTAAGAGCAACTGCAAATAATATTAATAAACTAAAAAAAATCTTTTTCATATAACTCTCCCGTTACTATATATTATACAGAAACTATTCTATTTGTAAAATCTCAGGTATATGTAGGATGGGAACAGGAACAAAATACTATAAAATATATTTATGAGTTTAGTATCTAATTTTATAGGTGGAATAGGGGTAAACAGCCTAAGCAGTCTTAGCAATCCTCTAAAAAATGACGTTAATAATAATGACTTTGAAGCCTTACTCCAAAAACAGATGGAAGGAACCGGAGTAAATGAAGGTGAAAATACAACACGCCCTCTTAATCTTGGAGCCCCGCCGGGATTTGAAATCGAAAATTTTGACGGGATAGATTTTTCGGAAACTGCACAGGATCAGATTGAAGCCGTTGGAGAAAAAATTGACACTCAGGAAAATATGAGCAACCCTTTTGATATGAATGGCGACGGAAATGTTACGACATCAGAAGCAGTAACATTTTTCACATCTCTTTTAGATAACAGCTCTAACGGAGAAAATGCCCGTTCTGAATTATTTGATTTTGCTAAAAAACAGGCTTCTAATCTTTATAACAAGTATTCCAGAACTGTTGTTACAGATGTTAAAGAATTTGTAAATGATATTCAGGGAATGATTAGTTAGTCATAGAATTGGAACACATGAATACATCTTTATCATTTTTTATTACTACAATTTTCAATAATGCTTAACATATCCTCAAAAAAAGGAAGAAATTCTTTTATAGGAATTTTTCCGTCCTTTTTACTTTTAAACCAATAAATCAACAATGTTAGCATATTTTTCATTATATTCATAATTTGCTTTTGTGTACGCATAATTCCACCCTTTATTCAATTATATATGAATACACATATATGTCAATAGAATGTAAAATTAATTAATGCAGAAAAAGGACTTGTATAAAATTATTGGAAAAAATATCCAGAACCAACGACTCATTCAAGGATATACGCAGGAAACATTTGCTGAACTAATGGGAGTTAGCTGGAGTTACGTTTCTAAAATTGAAGCCGGTATTTTAAATCTATCACTAGGAAAAATTTTAGAAATTGCTGATTATCTTAATATAGAAGTTGATTTGTTACTAAATACAAAAAGTTAAATAATAAACTATCTTTTTGTCTATACATTTCCCCCTTTATTTACCACTTGTTTGTTATATAATAAAGTTATTGGAAAAAAGATAGCTTTATTTTTGATTTATAAGGAGGTCAAATGGGCAAAATAGAAATTACACACGAAATTGAAGAAAAGTGCTGTGTTCACCGCGGTATTAAAGGCACACCTGCTCCTATTCCGCAAGAAGGTGAATGGACAAAATGTAAAGAAATTAAAGACATCTCTGGTTTAACACACGGATGCGGATGCTGTGCTCCTCAACAGGGAACATGTAAACTTACTCTTAATGTTAAAGAAGGTGTTATACAAGAAGCTCTTGTTGAAACAATCGGTTGTTCAGGTATGACTCACTCAGCTGCTATGGCTGCTGAAATCCTCCCGGGAAAAACTATCCTCGAAGCATTGAACACAGACTTAGTTTGTGACGCCATCAACACTGCTATGCGCGAACTCTTCTTACAGATCGTTTACGGACGTACTCAGTCAGCTTTCTCAGAAGGTGGTCTGATCATCGGTGCAGGTCTTGAAGACTTAGGTAAAGGTCTGCGTAGCCAGGTAGGTACATTGTACGGTACTTTGGCTAAAGGTCCTCGTTACCTTGAAATGGCAGAAGGTTACATCAAGACAATTGCTCTTGACAAAAACGATGAAATCTGCGGATACGAATTCGTTCACATGGGCAAATTCATGGATGAAATCAAGAAGGGTACTGATGCGAATGAAGCATTGAAGAAAGTTACCGGTACTTACGGACGCTTCACTGCAGAACAGGGAGCTGTTAAACACATTGATCCACGTCACGAATAATATAAGGAGGAAAAGAAATTATGATTAGAGAAGTAAAATTTGAAAGTCAGGACCGCCGTATCAAAGGTATCATCGAAGCCTTGAACGCTAACGGTATCAAAGACATCGAAGAAGCTAACGCTATCTGCGAAGCTGCTGGAGTTGATCCTTATAAAACGTGTGAAGAAACTCAACCGATCTGTTTTGAAAATGCTAAGTGGGCTTACGTAGTAGGTGCTGCTATCGCTATCAAGAAAGGTTGCAAAAACGCTGCTGATGCTGCCGAAGCTATCGGTATAGGTCTGCAGGCATTCTGTATCCCGGGTTCTGTAGCTGACGACCGTAAGGTTGGTATCGGTCATGGAAATCTGGCTGCTATGTTGTTACGTGAAGAAACCAAATGTTTCGCTTTCTTGGCAGGTCACGAATCTTTCGCTGCTGCCGAAGGTGCTATCAAAATCGCTGCAAAAGCAGACAAAGTACGTAAAGAACCTCTGCGTTGTATCTTGAACGGTCTTGGAAAAGATGCTGCTCAGATCATCTCTCGTATCAACGGCTTTACTTATGTTCAAACACAGTTTGACTATTTCACAGGTGAACTGAAAGTAGTACGAGAAATTGCTTACTCTGACGGTCCTCGTGCAAAAGTAAAATGCTATGGTGCAGATGATGTACGTGAAGGTGTAGCTATCATGTGGAAAGAAGGTGTAGATGTATCTATCACAGGTAACTCTACTAACCCGACGCGTTTCCAACACCCGGTTGCAGGTACTTACAAGAAAGAACGTGTACTGGCAGGTAAGCCATACTTCTCAGTAGCTTCAGGTGGTGGTACAGGTCGTACTCTTCACCCGGATAACATGGCTGCCGGTCCTGCTTCATACGGTATGACAGACACTATGGGTCGTATGCACTCAGACGCTCAGTTCGCCGGTTCTTCATCCGTTCCTGCTCACGTAGAAATGATGGGATTCCTGGGAATTGGTAACAACCCGATGGTAGGTTGTACAGTAGCTTGTGCAGTTGACGTAGCTCAGGCATTGGCAAAGTAACCACCGTTTCTTGATCAAATGATATAAACTCCTGTAATTTTGACAATTACAGGAGTTTCTTTTTATAAACAAAAACGTGAAAATTAAATACTTTCGGAATAACATAGACCATTTACTAAGCATTAACGAGAAATACAGAAACAGACTAAAGTATGGTTACCCAAAGAAGTAAAGAAGTAGCAAAAACGCTTGAACCAACAGATACACAAATCAGATTAAGGCCTCACTCTTACTAAGAAAATCAGACCTGATTATTTCTTTCTTTTCTTGCAAAGCAACCTATCTTCCTTCATTTAATCATTTCCCTAATTCTATTTCTGTATTATAACTTATCCTAATCTCACTAAGAAATTCAACGCATTTAGATTACAAGATATTGAATAAATCTTTCTTTTCTGTATATTTGCGCCCGGTATTTTAGATGCAATCCGAGAAGTTGTAAGTTTTCGGAGTCATTTTATACTTCCCCCGCTTAAGAACTTACTTATTTAGACAAAGTTAATGAAACAAATCAATGCAGTAATTACAGGAGTTGGAGGATATGTGCCCGATTATATCCTGACTAATGATGAGATATCCAGAATTGTAGATACCACCGATGAATGGATCATGGGACGTATCGGAATCAAAGAAAGACGCATCCTGAATGAAGAAGGACTCGGCACCTCATACATGGCACGAAAAGCTGTCAAACAACTGATGCAACGTACTCAAAGTAATCCGGATGATATTGACCTGGTAATTGTAGCTACCACCACTCCCGATTATCGGCTTCCTTCAACGGCTTCCATTTTATGCGAAAGAGTGGGGTTGAAAAATGCATTTGCCTTCGACATGCAAGCGGTCTGCAGCGGTTTCTTATATGCATTAGAAACCGGGGCTAACTTTATCCGTTCGGGAAAATACAAAAAAGTCATTATTGTTGGTGCCGATAAAATGTCGTCTGTGATAGACTATACCGATCGTGCCACCTGTCCTATTTTCGCTGATGGTGCAGCAGCTTTCTTGTTGGAACCCACAACAGATCATTTAGGAGTTATCGATTCCGTTTTAAGAACAGACGGCAAAGGACTTCCTTTTTTACACATGAAAGCCGGTGGTTCAGTTTGTTCCCCTTCTTATTTTACAGTTGACAACCACATGCATTACCTTCACCAAGAAGGACGTACAGTATTTAAATATGCTGTAGCCAATATGTCAGATGCATGTGAGTCGATCATCGAAAGAAACCAACTGACAAAAGATGAAATAGACTGGGTCGTTCCCCACCAGGCCAATCAACGTATCATCAGTGCTGTTGCCCAACGTCTGGATGTACCATTAGAAAAGGTTATGATCAATATCGAACACTACGGCAATACCAGTGCAGGTACGCTTCCATTATGCATTTGGGATTTCGAAAATAAACTCAAAAAAGGTGATAATTTAATTTTCACCGCTTTCGGAGCCGGATTTGCCTGGGGAGCTGTTTACGTTAAATGGGGATATGATGGCAAGACAAATAACGCATGTTAGTCTAATCACAAACGCCGATATCCTTTCTTTCAGTGCTTTTGGGTAAACACAAGAAACCTTATCATACACTTCTTTGTTATTTTCCGATAACTAAATGCATTGGATAATGGAAAATGGTGTAATGATGCAGTATTTTGAATGGAATCTGCCAAATGACGGAAATTTATGGAAACAATTAAAAGAAGATGCGTCACATTTACATGAGATTGGTGTGACAGCAGTATGGATTCCCCCCGCTTACAAAGCCGACGAACAACAAGACGAAGGTTATGCAACCTACGATTTGTATGATCTCGGCGAGTTCGATCAAAAAGGAACCATAAGAACGAAATATGGTACGAAAGAAGAACTGAAAGAAATGATCGATGAATTACATAAAAATCATATTTCCGTTTATCTGGACGTAGTACTGAATCATAAGGCAGGAGGTGATTTCACTGAAAAGTTCATAGTTGTAGAAGTCGATCCCAATGATAGAACCCAAGCATTAGGAAAACCGTTCGAAATACAGGGCTGGACCGGATACAGCTTCCATGGACGTAAGGATAAATATTCAGACTTCAAATGGCATTGGTATCATTTTTCAGGAACCGGTTTTGACGATGCCAAAAAGCGGAGTGGCATCTTCCAGATACAGGGTGAAGGCAAAGCGTGGAGCGAAGGGGTTGACAATGAAAATGGCAACTACGATTTCTTATTATGCAATGATATAGACCTGGATCATCCTGAAGTAGTCACCGAATTGAATCGTTGGGGAAAATGGGTTTCCAAAGAGCTGAACCTCGACGGAATGCGTCTGGATGCCATCAAACACATGAAAGACAAGTTCATTGCACAATTCCTGGATGCGGTAAGAAGCGAAAGAGGAGACAAATTCTACGCTGTTGGCGAATATTGGAATGGTGATTTGAACACACTCGATGCATACATAAAATCCGTGGGTCACAAAGTCAACCTATTTGATGTTCCATTACATTATAATTTATTCCAAGCATCACAAGAAGGCAAGAATTATGATCTGCAGAATATCCTAAAAAACACATTAGTCGAGCACCACTGTGATCTGGCAGTCACTTTTGTCGACAATCACGATTCGCAATCGGGCAGTTCCTTGGAATCACAAATAGAAGACTGGTTCAAACCATTGGCCTATGGTCTGATATTATTAATGAAAGACGGTTATCCTTGTTTGTTCTACGGAGATTATTATGGTGTCAAAGGAGAAAACTCACCTCATACCCAAATCATTAATATTCTTCTGGATGCCAGAAGAAAATATGCTTATGGCGATCAGATTGAGTATTTCGATCATCCTTCCGCCATCGGCTTTATTCGTACGGGAGATGAAGAACATGTCGGTTCCGGTTTAGTCTTTTTAATGTCTAATGATGAAGCCGGCAGTAAAAAGATGGATTTGGGCGAAGAACATAAAGGTGAAATATGGCATGAAATAACCGGAAATATTCAGCAAGAAATCACATTAGACGAAAAAGGGAGTGGAGAATTTTCTGTTAATACCCGTAATATTGCTGTTTGGATAAAAAAGAATTAAAATGGAAATCCATTCCGAAAGAAAGAAAAGACTTAGTTTATCCCTGCTCTTCAAAATAATAAAAGATACAGTTTGGGGATTCATAGACGACAGCGTTATGAGGTTGAGCGCTTCATTAGCCTATGCGACTTTGTTTTCAATTATTCCTTTTCTTTTCCTTCTAGTCACTGTCGGTGTCTTTTTCCATATGGATTTGGCCAATCAACTTTATGTCCAACTACAACCGATTGTGGGCCCCGAAGTTACCGAGGCCCTTCGTTCTATTATAGAAAATGCAGAAAATACAGACTCCTCCAGGTCGGCTGCCTTTGTCAGTTTAGGTATCTCTATTTTTGGTGCCACCACTATTTTTGCAGAAATACAAAGTTCACTAAATTCAATTTGGGGAATAAAAGCCGTCCCTAAAAAGAGCTGGCTTAAATTTATTAAAAACCGGATACTTTCTTTCTCAATAATACTTGTATTTGCCTTCATTCTCCTGATTACATTCACCATTACCAATATAATCGGAGAACTCAGTCAAAAATTCATCTTTAAGTATCCGGAAGTAACCGATTCGTTGGTAAAAGTGGTAGGAATCATCATAAACATGAGTGTCACTACCATCATCTTTACACTCATATTTAAAATATTACCCGATGCCAAAATCAAGAGCAAAGACGTTTGCATCGGAGCTGTTGTAACCACCATACTGCTACTGATAGGTCAATGGGGAATTTCCTTTTATATAGGAATAGCCAATGTGGGGACCGTCTATGGGGCTGCTGCGTTCATGGTGGTTTTCGTCACCTGGATTTATTATTCTTCCATCATCATATATACCGGTGCAGAGTTTACCAAAGCATGGGCAAACGAAATGGGAAGTAAAATTTTCCCCGACGAATATGCAGTAGCCACCAAAACCATTGAAATACACGAAGACAAGCCTATCGAATAATCTAGAATAAAAATTACTTCTTCCGTGACGATTCATTCTCAGTATCACGACATGTTTTCGTATACTGTTTCAAATGCTTTCTCATTTGCTCGAAACGGACAAAGCCCAAGAAAAACAAAAAGATTCCGGCTATAATACATCCCCACGCCAGCCCATCCAAACGTGAAATGCTTTCAATTTGAAATATCCCTATCCCCACAGTCAAAAGGTAAAGTGCCATACGGATATATGCAAACAAAGTTCTTTCATTAGCCAGCTTGGTTCTTTCAAGTGCCAGATGATCACGAAGAATCAACTCTTTATCATTCTCAAAGTTATCGGTAAATGTCAGCATAATTATATTAAGGTAACTGTATCTTAAACGTTTATTTAAAACAATAATTGAGTATAATAGTTCAGGAAACAGAATCTCCATTTATCAAATGACACTGACAGATCCCCCAATCCTGACCAATTTGCCGTACACTAAAATCATTTTTAGTTATACTTTTCACAACTGGCTAATTAAATTTATGTAAGTAGAAAAATCTCTTCATAAAAAAATAATTCCTGGGATACAAATAACAAGTTATTAAAATACAAAAGACTTGTTATTTGCACACAAGAATCAAATTATAAGGAAATGACGTTAACAATGTTAATTGAAACAAACTCCAATAACAAGTAAAATCTTGCACAATGCTATGCCACTAACCTTTTTTCATTAAACCAACGTACAGGGATCTTTCTGCTTAACAAAACATTGCGACAGTAGTACGGCAAACGGGGTATCATATACTCTGGCTTTCTGTGGGCATCCCTTAACACAGGCACAACATTTAATGCAGCGTTCGGCATCCGTATTCAACTCGTCACCTTTGGCTATGGCGCTTACAGGACACATTTTCGCACACGCACCGCAGTGAGTACACAAAGATTCATCTTCTACCCAAGGAGTACGGGGAAGGGGAACTCCACTTTTACGCAAGGCAATCACTTTCCGCAAAAAGCGAAACAATGGAAAAAAAGGCTGACGCGGACGCCGGATTTTACGGACATCGACCGCATATAATTTTTCCGGTTCGGTAGCAGATGCTATTTTATCTGAAATCTGCTTTCCAAAATCGGCTGCCACAGCAAGGTCACGTTCGTCAGGACGTCCGGCAGCTACGGGATATTTTTCTGTACTATAAGAGTGTTCTCCTATGAAAGTAGCACCGGCAATCACTTTAAACCCCTGTTGAATAGCCCAATAATCAAGTTCCATCAACGATTTTTCGTAAGCACGGTTACCGTATACCACCACGATAACCGCCGGAGTATTACTTCCGCGCACACTTGCCAGACGATCCATGGCCAAAGGGGCTACACGGCCTCCATATACCGGCACGACAATAATAGCTAATGCAGATTCGGCAATCACTAAATCCTGAGTTGCCTGTTGTGTTAAATTCGTGTTTATCACATTTGTTATTCCGGTTCCACGAACAATTGCCTCTCCAACTTGTTTAGAGGTGTGGGTAGGCGAGAAATAAATCAAATGGACTTCGTTTGCTGTCATAATAGTTACTTTTTATGCAACAAAGGTACACTTTTATGAAGAAAAAAAGAGTAAACGAAGACAAAAACCAAAATTATTTATTATCTTTGCGGCGTTGAAACATTCCGAACCCCTCCAACGGGAGACAAATTCGGATTTCCGATTCAGCCAAACATCCCTAATTCATCATTTAAAGATTATTGCGTTTGTTAAGTTTCCGACCCCTGCGTCGCAGCTTCAGCCGTACGTATTTCAACGAATAAAATTAAAATATTTAAATAACTCACTATACTGTATGTATAACATCATTCAATTGAACGACAAGAATTTGTCGGAACTACAAGCTATTGCCCAGGAATTGGGTATCAAAAAAACAGACTCACTTAAGAAAGAAGAACTTGTCTACAAAATCCTCGACGAACAAGCCATAGCCGGAGCTACTAAAAAGGTAGCTGCCGACAAACTGAAAGAGGAACGCAAAGAAGATAAGAAAAAACGCTCTCGGGTGACAGTAAAGAAGGAAAACGCCGACAAGGTTTTCTCTTCTACCAAGAATGGAGAACTAACCAAAACAGATGCCAAAACACCTGCAGCCAAAACACAGCCACAACCTAAAACAACAGAACCGACCCCAGAAACAGCTAAAGAGGCAAACGCCGAAACAAACGCCACTCCGGCCGAATCTGTTAAAGTGACACCTTATGCCACTCCGAAAAAGAAACCGGGACGCCCCCGTAAAAATCAGGTAGAAACAGAAGCTAAACCCGCAGAAGAAACTACCGAAAAACCGGAAACAGTACCATCGGCACAAGAAGAAAAGCCCGCTACCCAACCGGAAGCAGAAAAACGTCCCATCAGCAAACCGATTCTCAAACCCAAACCGGCCGTTGTAGACGAAGAAAGCTCGATCCTCTCGGATATAGATGCAGACGATGATTTTATCCCCATCGAAGACCTGCCTTCGGAAAAAGTAGAATTGCCAACCGAACTGTTCGGCAAATTTGAATCGACCAAAGCCGAAGCAGCAACAGCCCCCGAACCTGTGGCACAACCCCAACGCCCGCGTGTGATTCGCCCACGAGACAACAATAACAACAACAATTACAACAACAATAATAATAACCAACGCAACAATAACCAGCGTCAGCCTGTACAACAGCGTCCCATGCCGCAACAAAATGCCGCCGAAGCCGCACCCGTTCAGGAACGCCGCGTGATTGAACGTGAGAAACCTTATGAATTTGATGATATCCTCACCGGAACCGGTGTATTGGAAATCATGCAGGATGGTTACGGATTCCTCCGTTCGTCAGATTATAACTACCTCTCTTCACCGGACGATATCTACGTTTCGCAATCCCAGATCAAACTATTCGGTCTGAAGACCGGTGACGTAGTAGAAGGTGTAATCCGTCCGCCCAAAGAAGGCGAAAAATACTTCCCGCTGGTAAAGGTTTCTAAAATCAACGGACGTGATGCCGCTTTCGTACGTGACCGTGTACCGTTCGACCATCTCACTCCGCTGTTCCCGGACGAAAAGTTCAAGCTTTGCAAGGGAGGCTACTCCGACTCGATGTCGGCACGTGTAGTCGACCTCTTTTCACCAATCGGTAAAGGACAGCGTGCCTTGATCGTGGCTCAGCCCAAGACCGGTAAAACCATCCTGATGAAAGAAATCGCCAATGCCATCGCTGCCAACCATCCGGAAGTATATATGATCATGTTGTTGATTGACGAACGTCCGGAAGAAGTAACCGACATGGCCCGCAGTGTCAATGCGGAAGTGATTGCTTCTACATTCGACGAACCTGCCGAACGCCATGTGAAAATTGCCGGCATCGTACTCGAAAAAGCTAAAAGATTGGTAGAGTGCGGACACGATGTAGTGATCTTCCTCGACTCTATCACCCGTCTGGCGCGCGCATACAATACTGTATCTCCAGCATCAGGAAAGGTACTCTCGGGTGGTGTGGATGCCAATGCACTACACAAACCGAAACGTTTCTTCGGAGCAGCCCGTAACATAGAGAACGGAGGTTCGCTCACCATTATCGCTACTGCCCTGATCGACACCGGTTCGAAGATGGACGAAGTAATCTTTGAAGAGTTCAAGGGTACAGGTAACATGGAGTTGCAGCTCGACCGCAACCTAAGTAACAAACGTATCTTCCCTGCTGTCAACATTGTGGCATCGAGCACCCGCCGCGACGACTTGCTGCTCGACAAACAGACACTGGACCGCATGTGGATTCTACGCAAGTATCTGTCGGATATGAATCCTATCGAAGCAATGGATTTCGTAAAAGACAGATTGGAAAAAACCAAAGACAACGACGAGTTCCTGATGAGCATGAACAGCTAAAGAGTTCCTTTTGTGAACAAAATATAGTAAAAAGAGTGAGATTCTGTTTGATTCTCACTCTTTTTATTTAGCTTTGCACTACATGCATTATAAACAAGCATAAAACAAACATCGGGAAAACAACATTTACTGTGGGAAGGTCTTTCAATATAGCGCTTATAGTAATAGCAGTAACCTTATACTCTGTCACTACATATGCTGCCGATAACAAAGCAACAAGGCACGTGTCAGCGCTGCTGAACCTGATCGACAACAGCCTCAACTATAGCAAAGAAGCTCCCAACGACAGTATTATCCAATGGGGCAACGAATTGGCTCCTCTCCTGAAAAAGCAGAAAGAATATAAAACTCTATTTCAGTTGAAACAACTGATTGTGACAGCTTATGCCTCACGAGGAGACATGAACATGGCCATCGACCATGCCCGCCGGATGTATAAGGAAGCCAAAGAATTGAACTCCCCCATCGGTATAGCTCTTTCCAGCCGTGCCATTGGGGATGCCTACTTGAATGCCAACATGCAGCAACCCGCCATCGAATCTTATAAAGAAGCTCTGGAATTGCTTGACAAAATACCGGGTAGCGAAATCCTCGAACAAGAGATTCTTCCGAAATTCATCCTGACCCTGATTCAGACCTCGCACATGGACGAGGTACGCATCTATCTGCAAAAGTTTGAAAACCTGTATGCCGATAACCCTAATCCTACATTCCACTTTTTCATATGTGCGTGCAATGCCTACTATAACATCGAGTCCGGTAATCCCGAAAAGGGAAAAGCCGAACTGGACAAAACCGGGAAAATCCACGAACAACTGAATTCTCTCTACCTGCGTAGTATCTACAACTATATATTGGCCCAGTACTATCAAGCTGTCGGGAAGTATGAACTGGCCCTGCAACAATACGAATGCCTGACAAAGGTCCCTAAAGCACCTGCCCCCAACAAACACATCGGTTTGCAGCTTGAGTGTGCCCAACTGCTGACTCAAATGGGACGAACGGAAGAAGCCTATCGTATCTATCAAAAGGCTAACCGGCAAAAAGACTCTTTGAACGCTCTGAGCTATGCCCGGCAAATCAATGACCTACGGGGAATGTACCAGATAGACCGGATGGAAATCCGGAACCAAATTCAACGAAACCAAATCATCTTGTGGATCATCATAGTTTCCATCTTTATATTGATGCTTGTTTTGCTGTTGATTGTCCGCATCCGGCAGGAGTCCAACCGACTTCTCCGCTCCAAAGAAGAATTGGAAATAGCCCGTAAGTATGCCGAGAATTCGATACGTACCAAAAGTCTGTTCCTGTCGAACATGAGTCACGAAATACGGACACCACTGAATGCACTTTCCGGATTCTCATCCATCCTGACCGACGAATCCATCGACAATGACACACGGTATCAATGCAATGACATCATCCAGCAAAACTCCGAACTGCTGCTAAAGCTGATCAATGATGTAATAGACCTGTCAAATCTCGATCCCGGCAAGCTGACTTTCAATTTTAAAGAATGTGACGCCGTCAATATATGCCGTAACGTAATCAACACCGTAGAGAAGGTGAAGCAGACACAAGCCGGAGTCAGTTTTGTCACTTCACTGGATAGACTGACTTTGCGTACAGACGAGGCACGCCTGCAACAGGTATTGATCAACCTGCTGATCAATGCCACCAAGTTCACTACCGAAGGAAGTATCACCCTGACATTAGAAAAAGAATCGGAAACCATGGCTCTGTTCACTGTGACAGATACCGGATGTGGTATCCTCCGTGAAAAACAGGACCAGATATTCAATCGTTTTGAGAAACTGAACGAAGGTGCACAGGGAACAGGTCTGGGACTCTCGATTTGTCAACTTATCATCGAGCAAATCGGAGGGAGAATATGGATTGACCCGGACTACACCGAAGGTGCGCGATTCCGGTTTACACACCCCGTCCGGCCCGCAAAGGAAAAGGAGGCAGAAAGATGAAGCGACTGATACTTATCATCATAGTATGTTGCCGGGCCTTAGGATGGTGTCATGCAAATACACAAACGGAAACGGACAGCCTGTATCGGGTGGCACAGTCACTTCCGCATGACTCGACTCGTCTGGAAATGTTCAAGAGACTGGCACAAATAGAGCAGCTGACTCCCAGGTGTATCACCTTCTCGGGTCTGTTGCGCGAGGAAGCCACCTTGCAGAAGAATGACAGATACAACGCCATAGCCGCCTATCTGCACACAGTGTACTACTATAACCAAAACAACCGGGACAGCGTAAAAAAATGGCTTGACACAATGGAGCCTTATGCCCGCAAATCGCAAACCTGGGATCTCTATTTCGATGCGCTCCGCTTTCAGATAGACCTCTGCACCTACGAAGAGCAGTATGAACTTGCCATCAACGAAGCGAACCTGATGTACGAAAGAGCCCAAAAAGTGAACTGCGCCCGCGGACTGATCGGAGCAAAACAATGCTTGGGCAACGTCTATATCAGTACAGAGAGATGGGACGAAGGAATGAAAGCATTGGAAGCTGCCTATCAACTCTCTTTACAAACAGATAATGCGGTAGTACGAATCTCGATTCTCTGTCAACTGATTTCCATAACCAAGGATCAGAAAAACAACCAATTACTCTCCGAATACCTTGCGAAGCTAAAAGAAACACTGCATCACCATACCTCCACGAACCCGATGCTCAAAGAGGCATTTTATGATGTTTACCTGTTCTGCGAAGTATATTACACCTATTATTATCTATATGCAGGCCAGCCGGAACAAGCACATAAAAATCTGGTTAACGCGGGCAAATTTCTCAATGACAACACCTTCTTTCTCTACAGGGTGCTCTATTACGATGCCTATGCAGCATACTTCCGGGCTTGCAAAGCGTATGACCGGGCACTTGCCAAGATAGACTCCACCATCATACTGCTGCAAGAGGACTTCAACAGCAATTACATCCACCAAAAATTGACAAAAGCCGACCTTCTGGCAGAAGCCGGACGAAGTGCGGAAGCCATTCCCCTGTACATCGAAACACTCCATCTTAAAGACTCTATCGAAACGACCGTTCTCGACAAACAGATGCAACAGATAAAAGCTAAATACAACATCGACAAAGTGGCATTGGAAGAGGAACGGCTGAAAAGCTACATCCAACTCGGCACCTTAATAGTGGTGGTCATTATCCTGATAATTCTGGTTGCTTTCATGCTCCGCATTTCACACGTACGCAAGGCTTTGGAACGATCGGAAAAAGAAACACGGGAAACAACCCGCATGGCGGAAGAAGCCAATGAAATGAAAAATCGCTTTTTGTCGAACATAAGCTATCACATCCGCATCCCGCTGAACGGTGTAGTGGGTTTCTCTCAACTGATAGCCTCCGAGCCCAACATGCCCGATGAGCTCCGTAAAGAATACTCTTCCATCATTCAGAAGAACTCCGAAGAGTTGATGCGCCTGGTTAATGATGTACTCGATTTATCACGGCTCGAAGCCGGTATGATGAAGTTCAACATTCAGGAGTACGGACTGGCGGAACTCTGCAATGAAGCTACCTATATGGCGCGCATGCATAGTGAAGGGTGTACCGTCATCCGTTTGGAAAACGAAATTGACACAGACCTGAACATCCGGGTAGACACCGTCCGTTTCACACAGGCGTTGCTGAGTGCACTGACATATCCGCAGAAGTACAAAGAAAAACGGGAAATCGACTTTAAGGTGACACTTGACACGGAGAAGAACTTCATCAACTTCCGCATCACCAACTCTCCGCTGGCTGACGAAAGATTTACTTCGCAAGAGGTATGCATCCGTCACGAAATCAACCGCCTGCTATTTGAGTATTTCGGAGGAAGCTACAAAGTACAGACAAATCCGGACGGAAAGCCGACCATCCTCTTCACGTTTCCGTCAGGAAGAAATTGACTTCTTCCCCTATCCGCTCGTCTACTTCTACAGAAAGTTGTATCTTTGCAACCTGCAAACTTAAACCCTTCTTTATGTATACCAACAAACAGATCTGGAGTGTCAGTTACCCGATTCTCCTGAGCTTGCTTGCGCAAAATGTCATCAACGTCACCGACACTGCCTTTCTGGGACGTGTCAGTGAGATAGCCCTCGGTGCTTCTGCCATGGGTGGGCTTTTCTATATTTGTATTTTCACCATTGCCTTCGGATTCAGCACCGGTTCCCAGATCGTCATTGCCCGCCGCAACGGTGAAGCACGTTACGGTGATGTAGGTCCGGTCATGATTCAGGGAGTCTTGTTCCTGTTGGTCATGGCTCTCCTGCTCTTCGGATTCACCAAAGCGTTCGGCGGAAACATCATGCGCCTGCTGGTCTCTTCCGAAAGCATTTATAATGCCACGATGGAGTTTCTCGACTGGCGCATCTTCGGGTTCTTCTTCTCATTTGTCAACGTGATGTTCCGGGCACTCTACATCGGAATCACCCGCACCAAGGTGCTCACCATCAATGCAGTGGTTATGGCGCTGACCAATGTGGTGCTGGACTATGCCCTGATATTCGGACACTTCGGGCTTCCGGAAATGGGCATCAAAGGAGCAGCCATTGCTTCCGTAATCGCCGAAGCGGCTTCTCTGCTCTTTTTCCTGATTTATACGTACATCACCGTCGACCTGAAAAAGTATGGCCTCAACCGCTTGCGGTCGTTCGACCCGGTTTTGTTGATGCGCATTCTCAGTATATCGTGCTTCACCATGCTTCAGTATTTCCTGTCGATGGGCACCTGGTTTGTTTTCTTTGTGGCAGTGGAGAGGTTGGGACAGCGCGAACTCGCTATTGCCAACATCGTGAGAAGCATCTACATCGTTATGCTGATTCCGGTAAATGCACTGGCCACCACGACCAACAGCCTGGTGAGCAACGCCATCGGCGCGGGAGGCATCAACTACGTGATGCCGTTGATAAACAAAATCGGGCGCTTCTCTTTCCTGATCATGCTGGGGCTGGTCATCATAACCGCCCTGTTCCCACAAGCATTGCTCTCGGTATACACCAACGAAACGGCATTGATCAATGAATCGGTATCATCGGTATATGTCATCTGCGTGGCCATGCTGATTGCCTCTGTTGCTAACGTCGTCTTCAACGGAATATCGGGTACAGGCAATACTCAAGCAGCCCTGATGCTCGAAGCCATCACGATTGCAATCTACGGATCGTACATCATTTTCATCGGAATGTGGGTGAAAGCTCCCATCGAATGGTGCTTTACGATTGAGATTCTGTACTATACACTGTTGCTCGCCACAAGCTATATTTATTTCAAAAAAGCAAAATGGCAGAACAAAAAGATATAAAGTACGAGAGATTTTTGTACATTTGCGGCTGATTTCACCGCAGATTGCACAGATTAGCACAGATATTCTCTATGTCAGATATAAAATCCGTGTCGATCCGTACAATTTGCGGCAGGCTTTACACATCATTAGTAATTCATAATTCAAAGATATGTTCGACAATTTAAGCGAAAGACTCGAAAGGTCGTTTAAGATTCTGAAAGGTGAAGGCAAAATCACCGAGATCAACGTAGCAGAAACCCTGAAAGACGTGCGCAAGGCACTGCTCGATGCCGACGTTAACTATAAAGTAGCCAAAGGATTCACTGATACGGTGAAGGAAAAGGCACTGGGACAGAACGTGCTCACAGCCGTAAAACCGAGCCAGTTGATGGTGAAGATTGTTCATGACGAACTGACCCAGCTGATGGGTGGAGAAACTGTCGAAATCGACACCAAAGGTCAGCCGGCAGTCATCCTGATGTCCGGTTTGCAAGGTTCGGGTAAGACCACTTTCTCGGGTAAGCTGGCCCGCATGCTGAAAACCAAGAAGAACAAACGCCCGTTGCTCGTTGCATGTGACGTTTACCGTCCGGCAGCTATCGAGCAGCTTCGCGTATTGGCCGAACAGATTGACGTACCGATGTACTCGGAGATCGACAGCAAAGATCCGGTTTCCATCGCCCAGAATGCCATCAAAGAAGCACGTGCCAAGGGATACGATCTGGTAATTGTCGATACGGCCGGACGTCTGGCAGTCGACGAACAGATGATGAATGAGATCGCTGCCATCAAAGAAGCCATCCAGCCCAACGAAATTCTGTTCGTGGTAGACTCTATGACCGGACAAGATGCGGTCAACACAGCCAAAGAGTTCAACGAACGCCTCGACTTTGACGGCGTGGTGCTGACCAAGCTCGACGGTGATACCCGCGGTGGTGCGGCCCTCTCTATCCGTTCGGTAGTGGACAAACCTATCAAGTTTGTAGGTACGGG
>ERZ825670.1755-NODE-1755-length-22550-cov-44.955635_pt1 | contig 22550 bp, 16 predicted proteins | sample MGYA00519929_ERZ825670 | MGnify/ENA primary metagenome ERZ825670 (study PRJEB31778, sample SAMEA3449207) | human gut metagenome | biome: human gut; feature: human-associated habitat; material: faeces | place: United Kingdom | collected 2010/2012 ...
TTCAAGCTCTTTACTGCAATTGAGATTGCCATTGAGATTGCTTGCGGATTTTAGGATTATATCGATTTTTATCTCACTACTTTCAAAAATAACATTTTTTTGAAAAAATACCTACCTTTGTTTGTCAAACCACACCGCCATGTCGAACATTCCATTGGCCGAACGCCTGCGTCCCCATACGCTCGACGACTACGTCGGGCAGGAGCACCTCGTGGGCAAAAACGGCGTCTTCCGCAAGTTTTTCGAGACGGGAAACGTCCCCTCGTTCATCCTCTGGGGTCCCCCGGGCGTGGGCAAGACGACGCTGGCCAGGATCGTCGCCTCGCAGCTCGAGCGCCCCTTCTTCACCCTCTCGGCCGTGACGTCGGGCGTCAAGGAGGTGCGCGAGGTGATCGAGTCGGCGCGCAAGCAGCGCTTCTTCGACCAGCGGGCGCCCTTCCTGTTCATCGACGAGATTCACCGCTTCAACAAGTCGCAGCAGGACTCGCTGCTCGGCGCCGTCGAGCAGGGGGTCGTCACCCTGATCGGCGCCACGACCGAGAACCCCTCGTTCGAGGTGATCTCGCCGCTGTTGAGCCGCTGTCAGGTCTACATCCTCAAGCCGCTCGAGGACAAGGACCTCGAGGTGCTGCTCCACCGGGCCCTGACCACCGACACGGAGCTGCGCGAACGCGAGATCGAGGTCGTGGAGACCGGTGCGCTGCTACGCTTCGCCGGAGGCGACGCCCGCAAGCTGCTCAACATCCTGGACATCCTCGCCGGAGCCACCGACGGCAAGCTGACCATCACGGACCGGTACGTCACCGACTGCCTCCAACAGAACATCGCCCTCTACGACAAGCAGGGCGAGCAGCACTACGACGTCATCTCGGCCTTCATCAAGTCGGTGCGGGGCAGCGACCCCAATGCGGCGATCTACTACCTGGCGCGCATGCTGGCCGGGGGCGAGGAGCCGCGCTTCATCGCCCGGCGGCTGGTGATCCTCGCCTCGGAGGACATCGGGCTGGCCAACCCCAACGCGCTGCTGCTGGCCAACGCCTGCTTCGACACGGTGCACAAGATCGGCATGCCCGAGGCGCGCATCACGCTGGCCGAGACGACGATCTACCTGGCCACAAGCCCCAAGAGCAACTCGGCCTACATGGCCATCAACCGGGCTCTGGCAATGGTCGAGCACGACACGACGAACCGCCCCGTGCCGCTGCACCTGCGCAACGCCCCGACACGGCTCATGAAGGAGGCCGGCTACGGCAAGGACTACAAGTACGCCCACGACTACGCCGGGCACTTCGCCGAGCTGGAGTTCCTGCCCGAGTCGCTCGCCGGAACACGCTTCTACGAACCCGACGAGCAGAATGCCGCCGAGGCGAAGATCGCCGAGCGCATCCGCACGCTCTGGAAAGGCAAATACTGATCGCGATGAAACGCATAGGCATCCTTTCGGACACGCACGGCACGTTCGACGAGCGGCTGCGGGAGTTTTTCCGCGACGTCGACGAAATCTGGCACGCGGGCGACATCGGCTCGCTCGAGCTGGCCGACCGCATCGCCGCCTTCAAGCCCCTGCGCGCCGTCTCGGGCAACATCGACGGCGGCCTCACGCGCCGCGTCTACCCGCAGTTTCTGACCTTCACGTGCGAGGAGGTCCCCGTGCTGATGACCCACATCGGCGGCTACCCGCGCCACTACGCCCCGCACATCGTCGACCGCATCCGGGCCGTGCGGCCGCGCCTGTTCGTCTGCGGGCACTCGCATATCCTGCGCGTGATGTACGACGAGGTCTACGACCTGCTGGCCGTGAATCCCGGCGCCGCGGGCGAATACGGCTTCCATCGCACGCGCACGGCCGTGCGGCTGGTCATCGACGGCGCCCAAATGCGCGACATGGAGGTCGGCGAATGGCCGCGCCGCGGGCAGGAGCAGTAGGTCCGGAAAGCGCCCGGCCCGAATATGCGACAAATGCGCCCGAACGGGGCATCCGGCCGGATCATCCTGCGAATCAACACGATAAAATCACCGAAACGACCCCTCTGCGACACGGAGGGGCCCGCATGCGCCGTTTTTTCGGCCAATCGACCTCGCCGACACACAACAAACCGTCACACAGCAACATACGGTACAAGGAAGTGTTTCGGGCGCCCTCGGGTGTAAACCGCAATATACTGATTATCAGAGCTTGCATGATTAGGTAAACAAATACGCTCGCATAATATACACATACGCCGCGCCGTTATTCGAGCGAAATTTCAAACAACGACGCGACATGCAACTGAAGATTTCAAAGACGCTCGAGGGCATCATCGCCCGGACGGCATTCAACACGACGAAGGAGGGAATCACCCACTCCCTCAAGGACTTCCTCGCGCTGGAACTGCTCCGCGAAGAGGGGTCTCTCGCCTATCAGCTGCTCTTCTCCCGGCTCAAGGACTGGGAGCTCTACCAGATACGCCTGCGCATCGAGCGCGACATCCTCGCCGCCGACGGGCAGGGCCCCGCGCCCGACGCCTTCTACCGGGCATTCACCGACGAACTGCGCTCCTCGGTCGAGGGGACGACACGCAGCATCTCGACCGCCCATGCGCTGCTGGCCATCGTGCGCGACCGCACGACCGCCACGGCCCGCGTGCTCGAGATGTACGGCATCACGGCCGACTCGCTCGCGGGCGAGCTGCGCCGGCTCGCCACCGAGGAGGAGTTCCGGCCCGTGCTGCGAATCGGCATGGCGGGACCCGGCAACGACCGGGAGGCCGGGGCGGCGCCCGCGGAGCAGCTGCTCGACCGCTTCGGCACGGACCTCACGCAGCTGGCCCGCGAGGGGCGCATCGACCCGGTCGTGGGGCGCGATGCGGAGATCGAACGCGTGGTGCAGATCCTCTCGCGCCGCCGGAAGAACAACCCGATCCTGATCGGCGAGGCCGGCGTGGGCAAGAGCGCCGTGGTCGAAGGGCTGGCCCTGCGCATCGCCCGCGGCGAAGTGCCCTGCACGATCGCCGACAAACGGATCTTCTCGCTCGACGTCTCGTCGCTCGTCGCCGGGACGAAATTCCGGGGCGAGTTCGAGGAGCGCATGCAGCAGCTGCTCGACGAGTTGCGGCGCTCGCGCGAGACGATTCTCTTCATCGACGAAATCCACACGATCGTCGGCGCCGGCGCCACGCAGGGGAGCCTCGACACGGCCAACATCCTCAAGCCGGTCCTCGCACGCGGCGAGCTGCAGACCATCGGCGCCACGACGCTCGCCGAATACCGGGCCAACATCGAGAGCGACACGGCCCTCGAGCGCCGCTTCCAGCGCGTGCTGGTCGAGCCGACAAGCCCCGAGCAGACGCTGCGCATCCTGCGCAACATCGCCCCCCGCTACGAGGCGCACCACCGGGTCCGCTACACGGACGACGCGCTCAGCGCCTGCGTGGAGCTCACCGCACGCTACGTCACCGACCGCCACTTCCCCGACAAGGCGATCGACGTACTCGACGAGGCGGGGGCCCGCGCGCACCTCGCAACGGCCCGCGAGCCGGAGGAGCTGCGCCGCCTCGAGCAGGAGCTGGCGCAGACGCGGCAGGCCGGACGCGAGGCCGTCGAAGCGCTGGTCTACGAGCAGGCGGCCGCGGCGCGGCTGCGCGAAAGCGCCCTGCGTGCGGTGCTCGACGAACGCCGCACGGCGTGGCGGCGGCAGAGCGAGGAGCATCCGGCGCAGATCACCGCAGCGGACATCCGCGCCGTCGTCACGGCCATGACGGGCATCCCGGCCGAGCGCATCTCGGAGAGCGAGAGCGCCCGGCTGCGCACGCTGCGCGACCACCTTGCCCGGCGCATCGTGGGCCAGTCCGAGGCCGTCGAGCGCATCGCCGGCACGATCCGCCGCGCCCGCGCCGGGCTGCGCGAGGAGGGCCGCCCGATCGGCGTCTTCCTCTTCGTCGGCCCCACGGGCGTGGGCAAGACGCTGCTTGCGAAGGAGGTGTCGAAGTGGCTCTTCGACGGAGAGCGCGGACTCATCCGCCTCGACATGAGCGAATACGCCGAAAAGCACAACGTCGCCCGCCTGATCGGCTCGCCGCCGGGATACGTCGGCTACGGCGAGGGCGGGCAGCTGACCGAGGCCGTGCGGCGGCAGCCCTATGCCGTGGTGCTTCTGGACGAGATCGAGAAGGCCCACCCCGAGGTCTTCAACACGCTGCTGCAACTCTTCGACGAGGGGCACCTGACCGACGGCACGGGACGCCGCGTCGATTTCCGCAACACGATCGTCATCATGACCTCGAACGTCGGGTCGCGCGACGCCGCACAGCGCGCCGTGCGGGTCGGCTACGACACGGCGTCGAAGGAGACGGCTGCCGCGACGGCCCCGACGGCGGAGTACCGCCGGGCGCTGGAGCGGACCTTCTCCCCGGAGTTTCTGAACCGCATCGACGACATCGTGCTTTTCCGGCCGCTGGCGCTCGGCGACGCGGAACGGATCGTCGACCTGGAGCTCGCCGCGCTGCTCGAGCGCACGCTCCGTCTGGGCTACCGGCTCCGGGTGACCCGAACGGCCCGCCGGCGCCTCGCCTCGATGGGCTTCGAGGCCCGCTACGGCGTGCGGGCGCTCAAGCGCACCCTCACCGAGCAGGTCGAGGAGCCGCTCTCGACGCTCATCGTCGACGGCCGGCTGCACGAGGGCGACACAATCGTCGTCGAATCGGACCGCGGCAGCGGCATCCGGCTGCGCGTGGCCTGACCGCCGACAGGCCGAAAAAGGGACGGGAAGAGGCGAAAAGGCACTCTTCCCGTCTTCGTTTGCGGACACGTTGCGGCGGCCCCGACCGAAAAAGAGACACAAAACGGCGGCCGGCGCCCCTTTTCAGAGATTATTTCTTACCTTTGCGCTCCCATGTACAGATTTTCGACATACAAGGAGCAATACCGGGCCAACCTGAAGCTGGCCCTGCCCGTCGTGCTCACGCAGCTGGGGCAGATCCTCACGCAGTTCGCCGACAACCTGATGGTCGGCCGCTACGGCGGTGACGACCCCACGCCGCTGGCCGCCGTCTCATTCGGCGGATCGGTCTTCTTCATCCTCTTCATCGCCGCAATCGGCGTGGCCCTCGGCCTCACGCCCCTCGTCGGGGAGCTCTATGCGCAGGGGGACCGGCGCCGCTCGGCCACGCTGCTGCAGAACGGCATCCTCTTCTTCACGGTGCTGGGACTCGTCATCGGCGCGCTGCAATACGCCGCCATCCCGCTGCTCTACCGCATGGGCCAGCCGGTCGATGTCGTCGACATGGCCATCCCCTACTACCGGATGCTGGTCGTGAGCATGCCCTTCATCATGCTCTTCTTCGCCTTCAAGCAGTTCCTCGAAGGGGTGGGCAACACGAAGGTCGAGATGGTCGTCACGATCATCGCCAACCTGGCCAACATCTTCTTCAACTGGCTCTTCATCTACGGCAACCTCGGCTTTGCGGAGATGGGTGCCGAGGGCGCCGGGCTCGGCACGCTGCTCTCGCGCATCCTGGCCCCCGTGCTCATGATCGCCTACTTCTACCGCCAGCGCCGCTACCGCATCTACCTGACGGGCTTCTCGCCGCGCAACTACTCGTGGCGAGCGGTCCGCGACCTGCTGCGCATGGGGCTGCCGATCTCGCTGCAGATGTTTCTCGAGTCGTCGGCCTTCGTCGGCACGGGCATCATGATGGGATGGCTCGGCAAGGTGGCCATGAGCGCCAACCAGATCGCCATCACGCTGGGCAACTGCGCCTTCATGATCGTCATGTCGATCGGCGCCGCCACGACGATCCGCGTATCGCACTGCTACGGCGCGCGCAACATCGGCGAGCTGTCGCTCGCGGCCAAGGCCTCCTACCACCTCGTCCTGGCATGGAACGCCTTTGCGGCGCTGGTCTTCATCTCGCTGCGGCACTTCATCCCGACGCTCTTCACCTCGAATGCCGAGGTGATCGCCATCACCTCGCAGCTGCTCGTCTTCGCGGCGCTCTACCAGCTCTCCGACGGCCTGCAGAACGTCTCGATCGGCATCCTGCGCGGCATCCAGGACGTCAAGGTCATCATGCCGATCGCCTTCATCTCCTACTGGCTGCTGAACCTGCCCGTGGGGTATCTGTTCGGCTTCACGCTCGGCATGGGTCCCTCGGGGCTCTTCCTCGGCTTCTCGTTCGGCCTCTCGATGGCGGCGCTGCTGCTGATTCTGCGCATCCGGCGCAGCGTGCGGCGGTTGTACGCCACGAATTGAATTTTTTTTCGTATCTTTACGCAAATTATACCCCGATGGATAACGAAAAACAATACAACCATACCTGCTGCAAACCCGAAATCGGCCGCGGCTGCGCCTTCTGCGACTGCGGCAACGAGATCGAGGCCCGACCCTGCGACGGCTGCTTCAAGCTCCACGAGACGCCGTGGCTCGAGGGCTACCCCGTCAACGAGCCCACCGACATCGTGGAGGTGCGCTTCAAGAACACGCGGCGCTCGTTCTACCAGAACGTCAACAACCTGCCGCTCAAGGTCGGCGACATCGTCGCCGTGGAGGCGTCGCCCGGGCACGACATCGGCATCGTCTCGATGACGGGCGACCTGGTGGCGCGGCAGATGCGCCGCACGGGCTTCAACCCCTACAACGGCGAGTACAGGAAGATCTACCGCAAGGCCAAGCCCTACGACATCGAACGCTGGCAGGAGGCCATCGCCCTCGAGCACGAGACGATGATCGCCTCGCGGCAGATTGCCGCCGACATGGGGCTCAACATGAAGATCGGTGACGTCGAGTACCAGGGCGACAAGATCAAGGCGATCTTCTACTACATCGCCGACGAGCGCGTCGACTTCCGCGAGCTGATCAAGGTCTTCGCCGAGCGCTTCCACATCCGCATCGAGATGAAGCAGATCGGCGCCCGCCAGGAGGCCGGACGCATCGGCGGACTGGGCGCCTGCGGCCGCGAGTTGTGCTGCGCGTCGTGGATGTCGAGCTTCTCGAGCGTCACGACGAGTGCCGCCCGCGTGCAGGACATCTCGCTCAACCCGCAGAAGCTCGCCGGGCAGTGCTCGAAGCTCAAGTGCTGCATGATGTACGAATACGACGCCTACGTCGATGCCCGCAAGGAGTTCCCGCGGCTGCGCGAACCGCTGCAGACGGTCGACGGCGAGTGGTTCCTCGTCAAGAGCGACATTCTCGCCGGCACGATGACCTTCTCCTCATCGAAGGAGACGATGGCGAACCTCACGACGCTGCCCGTCGGGCGCGTGAAGGAGATTCTGGCGCAGAACCGGCAGGGCGTGCGCGTCGAACGGCTGCAACAGGCCGACGACATCCGCCCGGCGGCCGACGAGCCGACCTACCGTTCCGAAGAGGACAGCATCACGCGCTTCGACCAGGCCAGGCGCCGCAAGCGCGGCGGCCGCAACCGCAACCGCGGCGAACGGGCTCCGCAGCAGGGGGCCGGAACGCAGGCAGCACAGCCGAACGGCAACGCTTCGGACGAGACCGGAAGAGAGAACGGCCGGCGTCGGCAGGGTGAAAACGGCAGCCGCGAGGGACAGCCGCGCGGAGCCCGCGCCGAGCAGCGGCAGCGCCGCAACGAACGCAACGAACAGCCTCGCAACGAACAACCCCGCAACGGGCAGCCGGAGGGTACGGCAAACGCCGCTGCGGAGAGTCCCCGCGCAGAGGAGCGCAACAACCACCGCGGCCGCAACAACCGCAACGCCGGCAACCGGCCCCGCAGCGAGGCGGAGCAGGGCAGCGGCGAGCACAACGGCGACGGACACGAAAACGCCGGCCGCGAGGGCAGCCGCAACCGCCACGGCCGCAACAACCGCAACCGCCGGGGCAACGGCGGCATCGGCAACACCCCGGCCGAAAGCGGCCCCCGGGATGAAAACAACCGCGAAGGCAGCCGGAGCGAAGGGCCCCGACCCGAAAGCAACCGCGGCGAAGGTAACCGCAGCGAAGGGGGCAATCCGGGGGCTTCGCACGGCGAAAACTGACGCTCGGTGATGAAGCAGTCCATGTCGGAGGGCACCCCCGCGGCGGAAACGGCCGAAAAGCGGCAGCAGCCAGATGGGCAGCGGCATACCGGCCGCATGGCGGCGCTGCTTCTCCCGCTGCTTGCCGCCGTATGCTGCGGCAGCTGCATCACGCCGCGGCTGTCGGTTGCCGCGGATACGGACCCGGCGGCGTGGCAGCAGGCGGCCGAGGTCACGATCGCAAACGACGACACGCTGGCACGACGCGACCTCGACCTCTTCCTGCGCTGCAACGACCGCTTCGGGGAGGATACGCTGACGGTGCACATCACCCTCCTGACGCCCGACTCGCTGCGCTTCGGGGAGCCCTTCCTGCTGACCCTGCGGCACGACCGCCGGACGGCGGCCCTCGCCTCCGAGGCCGTCATCCCCTACCGCCGCCGCGTGCGCTTCGGCCGCACGGGCGACTACCGCATCCGCATCACGCCGGCACGTCCCGTCCGCGGGGTCGAGTCCGTCGGCATCCACATCAAAACAAGCGAACAGAACTGACATGGGCAAAGACAAGCTCCGCAAATTCCGCGAGAACCTGACCTTCGCATGCTTCGTGCAACCCGACTTCGACGAGGTGTTCCGCCACGACCATCCCCTGAAGGGGCACTGGGGGCGCGACTTCTTCCACAACGACCACCCCATCGTGCTGGAGCTCGGCTGTGGCAAGGGCGAGTATACCGTGGCGCTGGCCGAGCGCGACCCGTCGCGCAACTACATCGGCGTCGACATCAAGGGGGCGCGGATGTGGCGCGGGGCGAAGACCGCCACCGAGCGCGGCATGCGGAACGTCGGCTTCCTGCGCACGCGCATCGAGTTCATCACGTCGCTCTTCGCCGAGGGCGAGGTCGCCGAGCTGTGGATCACCTTTCCCGACCCGCAGCTCAAGAGCCGCCGGGCCAAGAAGCGCCTCACCTCGCCGCTCTTTCTGGAGTACTACGCACAGCTGCTGCAACCGGACGGCTGGATCAACCTCAAGACCGATTCGCAGCACCTCTACGGCTACACGAACGAGGTGATCCGCCACTTCGGCCTGCCGTGCGAGGTTTCGAATCCCGACATCTACGGCTCGGGCTACGCCGACGAGGTGCTCTCGGTCAAGACCGCCTACGAACAGCAGTTCCTGCGCATGGGGCTGCCGATCACCTACACGCGCTTCGCGCTCGGCGGGCAGCGCGACTTCCCGTGGTTCGAGTGGGAGGAGGACGAGAAACTCGAAAAGGACAACGAAGAAGCACGAAAGAGCAGGCCCTGAAGCCTGCTCTTTCCGTTTTCCGGCATCGGGGTCCGGAATCCCTACCGACCCGACCGTATCTTCTACTCTTTACTTTTTAATAAAGGTTCCGCGCGGCGTGCGGATTTCGAGGCGCGTCCATCCGGGCGGCAGCACGGCCTTCTCGAGCTGCACCACCCCGTCGGGGGTGATCTCCAGCCCGCCGAAGCCGAACATCACGGCCTGCAGCAGGCCGCCCGCCCCGGTCATGAAGTAGGGATTGCCGCTCGTGGACGTCTCGGCAAAGGCCCCGAAGGGCGGCCGGAGGTTGGGCCGGTAGGCGCGGCGGAACATCTCGGCGGCCCGCTCGGCCATCCCCAGCCGCGCATACTGCACGGCAAAGACCGAATAGCTCATCGCGGGGCCGTTCTGCGGGTCGATGCGGTGCTCGTAGTAGGCCAGGTCGCGCAGCAGCGTTTCGCGGTCGGTGACGATCCCGAGCGGATAGCCCAGCAGGTTGGCGTCCGCCTGCTTGATCTGCTCGCCCGCATAGGCGGCATGCTCGCGCGTCACCCCGTCGTCAAAGCGCAGGATGCGCAGCCCGGCGGCAATCCGACGCCACAGGGGATCGGGCTCCTCACCACACAGTTCGGCCGCAGCCGCGGCATACTCCAGCGCCCGGCGCACGGCCCCGTTCGTAAAGGCGTTATCCGTAACGCCCACGGCGTATTCGTTGGCGCCGATGACGTTGCGGATCGAGTAGCTGCCGTCACCGTTCGGCGTCACGCGGTCGCACCAGAAGCGCGCCACCTCGTGCAGCAGCGGCCACCCCTCACGGCGCAGCCACGCCCGATCGTGCGTCACGCAGTAGTAGTTCCAGCAGGCGATGGCCACGTCGGCCGTCACGTGGTGCTCGAGCGGGCCCGTCAGCGCGAAGGTCGGCGTGCACTCCTCGCCGCGGTCGTCCCCCTCCCAGGGGAACATCGCACCCCGGTAGCCGTGGACATAGGCCCGGCGTCGCGCGGCCGGCAGCCCGTCGACGCGGTAGTCAAGGATGCCGCGCGCCAGCTCGGGATGCAGCACCAGCAGCGGCGGATACATCCACAGCTCGGCATCCCAGAAGATATGGCCGTTGTAGACGCCGCGGGCCGAAAGGCCCATCGGCGGGATGCTGCGGCGGCTCCCCTCGCGGATCGAGCCGTAGAGGTTGTAGAGGGCGAAGCGCACGTCCAGCTGCGCCCCGGGATCGCCCCCGATCACAATGTCGCCACGCCACAGCTCCGCCCAGAGGCGCTCGTGCGCCGCAACGAGTGCCGCACGCCCCTCGCGGGCGGCGTAGATCGCCTGCCGCTCCGCCTCGTTCCACGGATCGGCGAACGACGCCGTCGTGCAGACCGTCCCCACGAGGGCCAGCGTCACCCGCTCGCCGCGCCGCAACGCGATGCGCACCTCGCCGGGTCGCTCCTGCACGCAGGGGGCCTCGCAGAGAAAGGTCGACGAGGCGGCCACGTGGTCGCGCCCGCCGTTGTAGCTGCCCGACGAGCCCGTGGCAACGATCCGGCGGCCGTCGTCACAGAAGACCGTGCGCGCAGAGTGCGTCGTATCGGCAAAGTCCGCTGGGATCATGTGGCGGTTCACCAGGCGCAGTTCGACGTCGCGCGCGGCCGTCACCTCGACCTCCGCCATCAGGGCGCAGGGCATGTTGCGCAGGGCTCGGACGGCGTACTGCACCGTGACCTGCTCCGTCTCGAAACGCGTCGTGTGGACGGCGCGCCGCAGGTCGATCCACTGCGCACGGCGCCGGACATCAGCCGCCTTCACGCGGCGGCCGTCGACCTCGAGCTCCAGCCCGAGCGGATTGATCCCCTCCAGCACGCGGCACACCGAACCGTGCGAACCCGCCTCGTAGGCGGCACCCAGCACGACGGGCCCGAATGCAAAGGGGTCGCGCCCGACGGTCATGCCCATCTCGCCGTTGGCCACCGCCACCGGGTAGTAGGCCGCCGCGGTATCGCACGCCCGGAGGATCCACCCCTCGTCGCAGGCCGCGGGCGTCCGCTCCCCGTCTTCCGCCGCAGCGAACCGTTCCCGACCCACCGTCACGGATACCCGCTCGCGGCCGTGCGTCGCGGGAGTTCGGGGCCCGGCCTGCACCGCCGCCACGGCGGAAGCGAGAACTGCCAGCCAGAGGATGATTCCGCTCCGTATCATGCCGTTATTCGTGTTGCGGGAGGAAGGTCACGGCCTGCCCGCCGCACGCCGCCATGACGATTTCGAGCGTGTCGGCCGCCGTCACCGTGCGCTCCTCGATGCGGTAGGCCTCGGGGTTTTCGGCCGAGTCGGCGGCATCGGCATAGATCGTCGCCGTGTAGCGCACGCCGGGCTGCAGGAAGCCGAGCGGCTGCGTCAGCGTGCGCGCCTCGCCATCGGTGCCGGCGCCGAGGAAGAAGCGCTCGCCCGCACGGCGCGCCACAACGACGTAGTTGCCGATCTCGCCCTGCAGCGCCTCGGACCAGTCGCAGTCAGCGTCGAAGTCGCGGAAGAAGCGGAAGGCCGGGTGCCCCTCGTAGTTCTCGATCAGGTCGGCGGCCATCTGCAGCGGCGAGTAGATGATGACCCAGTTGGCGATCTGGCGCGCGAGCGTCGTCTTGATGCAGCAGTCGCCGTTGGGACCGTTCCACTCGATGCGCCCCTTGTCGGCCTTCGCCCGCGAGTAGTCGATGTCGAAGATGCCCGGCGTGTAGTCCATCGGGCCGCTCAACAGCCGCACGAAGGGCAGCGTGCAGAGGTACTCGGCCGAGTTGCCCTCCGACCAGGCGTTCCACTCCATGCCGCGGGCCCCCTCGCGCGTCATCATGTTGGGCCATGTGCGGCGGATGCCGGTCTCCTTGATCGGCTCGTGCACGTCGAGCATGATGCCGTAGCGGGCCGCCGTCTCGACGACGCGCTGGTAGTGCTGCACGCCGTACTGCGAATGGTGGAGGTAGCCCCCCTTGAAGCCCCCGGCGTAACCCGTCTTGAGGGTGCGGATGCCCAGCTCGGCGTAGCGCTGCATGGCAGCCTCCATCTGCCGCTCGAACTCGGGGATGTTGCCGCCCGTCTCGGCGTGCATCCACAGCTCGACACCCCGCTCGCGGGCATAGGCGGCGATGCGCTCCAGGTCGAAGTCGGCATAGGGCTCCACGTAGTCAAAGTGCTGGTTGCCGCCCCAGTTCTCCCAGCCCTGGTTCCACCCCTCGAACAGCACGCCCTGGATGTTGTTTTCAGCCGCGAAGTCGATGTGCCGCAGGGCATTGGCCGTCGTGGCGCCGTGGCGCGGCCCCATCGTCCAAACCTGCGTGCCGAGGTGCATGCCCCACCAGACGCCGACGTACTTCTGCGGGGTGATCCACGACGTGTCGGCGATCTTCGAGGGTTCGTTCAGGTTGAGAATCAGCGCCGAGTTGATGAGGTCGACGGCCCGGCTACCGATCTGCACCGTGCGCCACGGCGTGGTGAACGTCGCCGGGACGTAAGCCTTCACGCCGTCGGGCAGCGGCGCCAGGTCGGCCTTCAGCACCCCGGCCGAATCGCGCCGCAACACCATCTCGGGGTAGTCGTACAGAGCCGCCTCGTGCACCGAGCCGTAGAGACCCGCCGCCGTGCGAAACGTGAAGGGGGTGTTGGCGTCGGCAACCTCCGCGACGGGCAGCTCGCGGTACTGAAGCTCGTAGGTCTCGAAGTTGCCCGGGATGGACCACGACAGCGTGCCGGGCTCGTCGGCGAAGCGGAACTCGGTCAGCTCGTCCGTCACCGCGAGGGTGTCGCACCCCGCAACGCGCCACTCGTAGCGGAACGCCACGCCGTCGTCGAAGGCCCGGGCGCGGAGCGTGAGGGCCACGTCACCGGCGCCACGCAGCGTGACGGCCATCTCGTTGCAGTGGTTGCGCACGAGTTTGTTCTCGCCCCAGGGCTGCGTCCACTCCTCATCGAAGGAGCTGTGGCGCACGGAGGCGATCTGCGTGCCGGCGATGAGCGTCTCGCGCGTGCGAACCCCCAGCCGCGAGGGGAGCAGCAGCGGCTCTCCGTCGACCTCGACGGACCATGTCGGGCCGTCGGCATCGGCGGCAACACGCAGGGTGATGCGCCCGTCGGGCGAGGTCACCACGGGCCGTTCACCGCACGCGGAGCAGAACAAAAGGGCGCACAGGGACGCCAGCAAAGCGAAGAGAGAGATACGTTTCATACGGATGGTCTAATTTGCGTTTTTTTGCACGAGTTGTCGGAATTATTCGTCCGTGCGGTCGAAGAAGTAGGGCGCACAGCGGTAGCCGCACCGCTCATAGAGCCGGCGCAGCTCTCCGAGCCGCACGCGGAAGCTCTCCATGTCGCGCCGATCGCAGGCCCAGCCCACCTCGGCGAGGGCCGCCAGGCGCGGCAGCAACATGTGCTGCAGGTGCGCCATGCCGGCAACGTATTCGGTCCAGAGGTTGGCCTGCACGCCGAGGATGAAGGGGCGCTCGGCCTCGGTCAGCTGGTCGTAGGGGTCCAGCGCATAGACCTTCCCGACGGAGACGTAGCCGCCGATGCCCCACGGCTCCTGCCGCGGGTCCTTCGTCTGGTAGTAGTCGAAGTAGCAGTGCGTGTTGGGGGTCATGATGGCGTGGTTCCCGGCCCGGGCAGCGGCGATGCCGCCCGCGGCGCCGCGCCACGACATGATCGTCGCGCTCTGCGAGATGCCCCCTTCGAGAATCTCGTCCCAGCCGATCAGACGGCGGCCGTGGGCGTTGAGCCACCGCTCGATGCGGTGAATGAAGTAGCTCTGCAACTCGTTTTCGTCGCGCAGCCCCTCCTCGCGGATGCGGCGCTGGCACTCCGGACAGCGCTTCCAGCTCTCCTTCGGGCACTCGTCGCCGCCGACATGGATGTACTCCGAGGGGAAGAGCGCGATCACCTCGTCCAGTACCCCCTCCATGAACTCGAAGGTCGTGTCGCGCCCGGCGCAGAAGACCTCGGGGAAGACGCCCCACAGCGTCTGCACCTTGTATCCCTCACCGGCACACCCGAGCCAGGGATACGACGCCAGCGCCGCGGAGGCGTGGCCCGGCATCTCGATCTCGGGCACCACGGTGATGAAGCGCTCGGCGGCGTAGGCCACCACGTCGCGCACCTGCCTCTGCGTGTAGTAGCCGCCGTAGGGCTTGCCGTCGTAGGCCGCCGAATTGTTGCCGAGCACCGTCTCTGCGCGGCGCGACCCGACGCGCGTCAGCTCGGGGTAGCGGAGGATCTCGATGCGCCACCCCTGGTCATCGGTCAGGTGCCAGTGGAAGCAGTTGATCTTGTGCAGGGCGAGGATGTCGATGAAGGTCTTGACCTCGTCGACCGTGAAGAAGTGGCGGCAGCAGTCGAGCATCGTGCCGCGGTAGGCGAACGTCGGTTCGTCCTCGATGCGCAGCGCCGGGAGCGCCGTGCCGTACTGGGAGACAAGCTGCCGCAGGCTCTGCAGACCGTAGAAGACCCCGGCCTCCGTGCCGCCCTCGACCAGAAGGCCGTCGGGCCCGACCGTAAGCCGATAGGCCTCGGCGCCGAGCGTCTCGTCGAGCGTCAGGCGCAGCGGGCCGTCGCTCTCCGCCACGGCGAGCCGCAGCCCCGCTTCGCGCTCCATCCACTGTGCAAACTGCTCCGCCACACGGAACAGCACGACGTTGTTCGCCGGGACGGAGATTCGCACGCCGTCGGCCAATTGCAGGCCTTCGCCCCCGTCACAGACGGCAAGCCGCGGCTGCGGCACAAGGGCCGGCGGTGCGGCCGCAAAAGCTCCGGCAGCCGTCAGCGCCGCGAGCAGAAGTAGGATCGTTTTTTTCATCGGTAACTGTTTTATCTGTCTGTTTTACAATCTGCAAAGCATCAAAATGTCCGCCGCACGAGCCCGGCGGGCCATTTCATGACGAATTTAGCGATTTTTTTCTTCCCCTGCAACCACCCGCCCCGCTCTTCGGGAAAAAACCGGCGCGGCGAGCGCCCGCCACTCTCCCCTTCCGCCCGATCGGAAGCCCCGGAACTCTTTTCTACTATTTTTTTCGTATAAAATTTGTTTTACTAAAAAATTAGTAGTATACTTGCATTGCGGGAGCCGGCATACGCCGGTCCGGCTGCGCGAGCAGCATCCCGGACACAAAACACGCAACAAACAAAAAAGCACAGATACGACCATGAACGAAAAGCAACCCACGGCCCTGACACGCGGCGAGGAGGAGATCATGCAGATACTCTGGCGGCTCGGCAACGCCGTCGTCAACGACATCATCGCCTCGACGGAGGAACCGCATCCGAAATACACGACGGTGGCCACCTTCCTGAAGATTCTCGAAAACAAGGGCTTCGTCCGCCACACGAGCGAGGGCAAGAGCCACCGCTACTGGCCCGCCGTGAGCAAGGAGGAGTACGCCCGCAGCGTCATGTCGACGATGCTCGACTCCTACTTCGACGGCTCGCTCGTCCAGCTCGTGTCGTTCTTCTCGCGCCACGAGCAGCTCTCGGCCCGCGAGATGGACGAGATTCTCGAGATCATGCGCCAGGCCGGCAAATAATCCCGCAGCACCATGAAAGAGCTCCTGACATACCTTGCCGAGGTCATTGCCTGCAGCGCCGCCCTCCTGGCGGCCTACGCCCTGCTGCTCGAACGCCGCGTGCGCTTCGGCTGGTGCCGGCGCTACCTCACGGCACTGCTGCCGCTCGCCGCGCTCATTCCGCTGCTGCGCATCCCCGTCTGGCCGGGCGAGGTCATCACCGCAACCACAGCGCCGGCAGCACCCATCCCCGCCACGGCGTGGACCCCCGTGCCGGAGGTGCTCCCCGCGGCCGAGCCCCTCGTTACGCCCCGCACGCTGCTGATCGCCGTCTGCCTGCTCGGGACCGCGACGCTTGCCGGGGCGATGCTCCGTGAGGCGCTGCGCATCCGCCGTCTGCGCCGCCGCGCCACCGTCACGGACGCCGGGCGTCTGCACCTGGTGCGGACGCGGGAGCGCATCGCCTCGTTCTCGTTCTTCCGCTCGGTCTACGTCTGGGAGGGCACGCCGGGCGACGAGATGCAGGCCGTGCTGATGCACGAAGCAAGCCACATCGCCCACCGCCACACGGCCGAACGACTCCTGATGGAGACATTCAAGGCCCTTCAGTGGTGGAACCCCGTGGCGTGGCTCGCCGCGCGCCGCCTGACCGAGGCTCAGGAGTTCGAGGCCGACCGCGACGTGCTGACGCAGGGCTTCGACCGCGAACGCTACATGCATACGATATTCCGCCAGCTTTTCGGCTATAGTCCGGACATAGCCAACGGGCTGCGGGACTCACTGACCAAAAAAAGATTCCAGATGATGACAACCAACCACACAAGCAGGCACGCCCTGCTGCGAGTGGCGGGCACGGTGCCCGTCCTCGCAGGGTTGCTGTGCGCCTTCTCGTTCACGGCGCAGGCAGCCCGCATCGAAACCGAGTCCGGAGCAAGCCACGAGCGGGTCATCTACCTGCTCAACGGCCGCGAGGTTCCCGCCGCGGAGATCCGCGCCGCCGAACCCGAAGCGCTCACCGTCGACAGGTTCTACTCGTCGGAGAACCTTCCGGCCGAATACCGCGACCGCCATCCCGAGCTCGTCGTCGCCTTCACGGCCGAGGAGCCGCTCCGGCACTACACCCCGATCCGCATCGAGGGCACGGTGACCAATCCCGACGGCTCGCCGGCCGCCGACATCCTGCTCTACGCCGGCGCCATGGGTACGCACCCGCTCGACGCGGAGGCCTACCCCGCCCGCACGGACGCCGAGGGGCGCTTCTCGCTCACGGGTCCGGCCCGCGGATCGCTGACCTACGCCTCCAATACCGCAGAAAACTCCTTCACCCGTGTGACCACCTACGACAGCGAGGGGGCCGACCCCTACCGGATGCAGCTGGAAATCGCCGATCCCGATGCGGCAACCCCGCAAACGGACGCTGACGTTGCGGAACGCACCGCCGTGGAGCATCCGACGGATGCAACACCCCGGCCCGCGCCGGCAGCAGCCAGTCAGCCGTTCGATCTCAAGTTCTACATCAGGTTGTGGAACAAGGACAACCGCAGTTTCTCGACCGACAGCTACGCCGCGGGCGCCACGCTGCGGATCATCGGCACGGACGTCACGACGCAGTCCGACAGCAAGGGCGAGGCCACGCTCACGGTAACCGAAGGGCAGGTCGTGGAGATCGATTACCCGGAATACTACGCCGTCTCCGTCGTGGCGGAAACCGCGCGACGCGAGGTATTCATCGACCTGCGGTCCGAGAGCACGAAGCAGTCGGTCGGTCCGATCCCGACGGTCGACGAATACGGCGTCCGGCAGCGCCCGCTCTACATCATCGACGGCATGGAATACCCCACCAACACGGGGCTGACGACAAACTCCGTCGAGTCGATCCAGCTGCTCAAGCCCGAGGAGGCCACGGCCAAATACGGCGAGCGCGGAAAATACGGAGCCGTGGAGATCACCACCACCGCCATTGACAACCTGAAGCACCCGAAGACCGCCTCCGCGGAGGAAGCGCCCGCCGGGCAGCAGCCGACGCCGGCCGCTTCGGAAGACGACACGCCGTTCCTCGTCGCCGACGAGATGCCGCTCTTCCAGGGCAAGGACCTCAACACCTTCCGCACATGGGTGCAGTCGCAGATCCGCTATCCGGCCGAGGCGCTCAAGCGCGGCATCGAGGGGCGCGTCGTCCTGTCGTTCATCGTCGAGCGCGACGGCTCGGTGAGCACCATCGAGCTGCTGCAATCCCCCGACCGGATCCTCTCGGAGGAGGCCCGGCGCGTCGTCTCCTCCTCGCCGAAATGGACCCCCGGCCGGCAAAATGGGCACCTCGTGCGCGTCCGCTATATGCTGCCCGTAGACTTCAGCATCCCGAAGGAGGAAACCGCTGCACAGTCGACCGCCGCACAGAAGCCGGGGCTGGCGTCGATGCAGTTTGAAATCGGGAACCTCAACGCCTTCCGCAGCTGGGCGATGCAGCGCCTGCGCTACCCCGCCGGGGCGAGGGAGCAGCAGACGGAAGGGAGCGTCGTGGCCACCTTCACCGTCGGCAGGGACGGCCGGGTGGACGACATCCGCATCGCCGGTAAGCCCGATCCGCAGCTTGCCGAAGAGGTGCGCCGCGTCGTGAAGGCCTCACCCGCCTGGAGTCCCGCTACGCGCAACGGCGAGGCGACGACCGTGACCGTCACGCTGCCCGTCTCGTTCCGGATTCAGGGCTCGGGGCATCCGCTGGAGGAGGTGCCCGCCGCCTCGGCAACGACCGTGGAGCGGATCGTCGTCACGGCGTTCCCGACCCCAGCCCGCGAAACGGCTCCCGACACGGCTTCCGCCACCCGCTGACCACCGCAACCAATCTTACCATAACGCGGAAGGCGGCGTCCACTCCGAAGTTCGGTGGACGCCGCCTCTTTTTCTACCGGTGAATCCGGCCGCGGAAGCTGCGCGGGTTATTCGAGCCCGAGCAGTTGCATGATCCGCTGCGAGAGCTGCGTATTGTCCATCACGCCCGTGATGCGGTCGGCTCCCGCGCCGTAGAGGTAGACCGGCACCATCGTGCCCGTATGGCCCGTCGTGGAGAAGGAGTAGTTCAGGCCGCTCTCCGAACGGGTGAAGTCCGCCTCGTTGCTCGGAATCGTCAGACCGCCCGTCTCATGGTCGGCCGTGACGACCACCAGCGTGCCGGGCGTGCGGTCGGCAAAGTCCATCGCCGCAGCCACCGTGCTGTCGAAGTCGCGCATCAGAAAGAGCAGCTCGTCGGCGTCGTTGCCGTGGCAGGCCCAGTCGATGAACGACCCCTCGACCATCAGCACGAAGCCCTTGTCGCGGCGCTCGGCCTCGGCGGAGAGCAGTTCGAGCGACCGGCGCGTGGCGTGGGCCAGGTAGCCCGCCCGCATGTCGTCGTCCGAGACGCTCTCCTCGGCCACGACGGCCAGCAGGGGCAGCGTGCGAACCGTGTCGGCCTCGTCCATCGTTTCGGCCACGGCATAGCCGTCGCGGCGCATCGCATCCAGCCAGCTGCCGCCCTCGGGCGACGCCTCGTCGAGCCACTTGCGGCCGCCGCCGAAGAGCACGTCGATGCCGCTCGCGGCCAGGTCGCGCGTGATGGCCGGGTTGTCGCCGCGGTCGGCCACGTGGGCGTAGAAGGCCGCCGGCGTGGCGTGCTGCAGGTAGCAGCAGACGGCAAGGCCCGTCGGACGCCCCTCGGCATGGGCCCGGGCGATCATCGACTGCACGGGTTCGCCGTCGGGCGTCTGCCCGAGCATGCCGTTGTCGGTCTTGTGTCCCGTGGCGAGCGCCGTGCCGGCCGCCGCGGAGTCCGTCACGCGGTTGTTGGCCGAGCGCGTCGTGATGAGCGCCACGCCCTCGGCCCGATCGAAGGCCGTGGGGGCGTACTGCTGCTCGATCTGCAGCAGCGAGACCTGTGCAAGGCCCATGCCGTCGCCGATCAGCAGAATCACGTTGCGGACCGGCTCGGCCGCATTCCCTGCGGGCTCCGCAGCCCGCAACATGCCCGTCGACAGCACCACCGCCAACAGGCCCATCCAGAATCTTTTCATGGTCGTAGTTTTGTTTCCGCAACAAATGTACGGGATTTTTGCAACTTTTTGCTACATTTACCGAACTTTATCCGATTTGCATCATGGACGTCAAGATCGCCCCCGACTGGAAAGAGATACTCGCCCCCGAATTCGAAAAGCCCTACTTCGGGGAGCTGACCCGCTTCGTGCGCGAGGAGTACGCCTCGCACCGCATCTACCCGCGCGGCAGCAACATCTTCCGCGCCTTCGACAAGTGTCCGTTCGACCGGCTCAAGGTCGTCATCATCGGGCAGGACCCCTACCACGGACCCGGGCAGGCCAACGGGCTCTGCTTCTCGGTCGGTGACGGCGTGCCCTTCCCGCCGTCGCTGCAAAACATCTTCAAGGAGGTGGCCGACGATACCGGCGCGCCCGTTCCGACGACGGGCAACCTCGACCGCTGGGCCGAGCAGGGGGTGCTGCTGCTCAACGCCGTGCTGACGGTCCGCGAACACGAGGCCGCCTCGCATGCCGGGCACGGCTGGGAGACCTTCACCGACGCCGTGGTGCGGGCCGTCGCCGAGCGCAAGGAGCACATCGTCTACATGCTCTGGGGCAGCTACGCCCAGAGGAAAGGTGCCATCGCCGACCCCGCACGCAACTGCATCCTCAAGGCCGTGCATCCCTCACCGCTGTCGGCCTACCGCGGATTCCTCGGCTGCCACCACTTCTCGCGCGCCAACGACTACCTCCGCTCCGTGGGCAAGGAGCCGATCGTCTGGTAGCCCGCCCCGCCGACAACCGCCGACAACCGGCTACGACTTTCCGTCCCGGTCCTTTCTGAGAAAGAGCCCGGCAAGAAACCAGCCGACCAGGATATAAAAGATGGTTGAAAGCATATTCCGAAGATAGCGAAAATTTCGCTTTCATGCAACACCGGACCCCGGCGGCCGCCCGCGCACTCCGCACGTAGCGATACCGCGGGACAGCCGGACATAGACACGAAAAGCCCGCCCTTTCTTGGCGAAAGGGCGGGCTTTATCCGTATCTGCGCGGGCAATCAGCCCAGGTAGGACTTCAGCAGCTTCGAGCGCGACGAGTGGCGCAGGCGGCGGATCGCCTTCTCCTTGATCTGACGCACACGCTCGCGCGTAAGGTCGAACTTCTCGCCGATCTCCTCGAGGGTCATCTCCGAGCAGCCGATGCCGAAGAAATACTTGATGATGTCGCGCTCACGCTCGGTCAGCGTCTCCAGCGCGCGGTCGACCTCCGTCGAGAGCGACTCGTTGATCAGGCCCCGGTCGGCGTTCGGCGAATCGGGGTTCACCAGCACGTCGAGCAACGAGTTGTCCTCGCCGTCGGCGAAGGGCGCATCGACCGAGACATGGCGTCCGGCCACACGCAGCGTATCGGTCACCTTCTCCTTCGGGAGTTCGAGTTCCGTGGCCAGCTCCTCGGGCGACGGCGTGCGCTCGTGCTCCTGCTCGAAGCGGGCGAAGGCCTTGTTGATCTTGTTGAGCGATCCGACCTGGTTGAGCGGCAGACGCACGATACGCGACTGCTCGGCCAGCGCCTGGAGGATCGACTGGCGGATCCACCACACGGCATAGGAGATGAACTTGAAACCGCGCGTTTCGTCGAACTTCTCGGCGGCCTTGATCAGGCCGAGGTTGCCCTCGTTGATCAGGTCCGGCAGGCTCAAGCCCTGGTTCTGATACTGTTTGGCAACGGAGACCACGAAACGCAGGTTGGCTTTCGTGAGCTTCTCGAGTGCTTCCTGATCCCCTTTCTTGATCCGTTGGGCGAGTTCCACCTCCTCCTCGACCGTGATGAGCTCCTCCTTGCCGATCTCCTGCAGGTACTTGTCCAGCGAGGCGCTCTCGCGGTTGGTGATGGACTTCGTAATCTTTAACTGACGCATAACTTATTATTACCTCTCAATAAACATTAGCCGTTGCAAAAAACCCGCCCGAACCGGCCGTGCCTACTCCACAAACATGTAGCTTGCGGAGCGGCCGTTGGGGTAGATGCCGTCGATCGAACGGATCTTCTCGGTCAGGCGCTGCATCTCCGACACCGAATAGACCGGCTTGTCGTTGATGTGGGTGATGACAAAACCCTGCTTTACGCGCGCCCGGGAGAGCAGTCCGTCCGCCTTGAGGCCGACCACCTGCACACCGCCCCGGATGTCGAGTTCACGGCAAAGCTTCGAGCCCGCATCGGCGAACCGGCCGCCCAGAGCCTCGACCACGTCGACGTCCTCACGGGTCAGCAATTCCGCTTTGCCTGCCTTATTACGCAAAGTGACGTCAATTTGTTTCACGCTGCCGTCTCTTTTTACCGACAATCTGACCTTGTCGTTGGGTCGGTGACGGGCTACCTGCTCCTGCAGCGAGACCGAACCGTCGAGTCTCACGCCGTCGATTGCAACAATGACGTCGCCCTTGCGGATGCCGGCCTCGGAAGCCGCACCGCCCTCGGTGATGCCGGCCACGTAGACACCGCCGATCTCGGTGATGCCCAGCTCCTTGCCCTCCGTGTCGATGAAGTCCTGATCGACCGGGCGGAACAGGATGCCCAGCATGGCGCGCTGCACGACGCCGTACTCCTTCAGGTCGACGACGACCTTGCGGACAATCGACTCGGGCACGGCGAACGAATAACCGACATAGCTGCCCGTCTGCGACTTGATGAGCGTGTTGATGCCCACCAGCTCACCGTGCGTATTGACCAGCGCACCGCCCGAGTTGCCGGGGTTGACGGCCGCGTCGG
>ERZ825670.1757-NODE-1757-length-22549-cov-3.504001_pt1 | contig 22549 bp, 16 predicted proteins | sample MGYA00519929_ERZ825670 | MGnify/ENA primary metagenome ERZ825670 (study PRJEB31778, sample SAMEA3449207) | human gut metagenome | biome: human gut; feature: human-associated habitat; material: faeces | place: United Kingdom | collected 2010/2012 ...
CCTTGAAGCGTACGACCAGTTCCTTCAGGTCGTCGGTCGTCAGCTCGGTATCGTTCTTGACTTTCTTCTCTTCCTTGATCGCGTCGATGATCTCCTCGAACGGATCGACGTCCTCCTTGCTCTGCGGCTTCATGTCCAGCACGACGTCCCCGTACATCTGCACGAAACGGCGGTACGAGTCCCATGCGAAGCGCGCGTTGCCGGTTTTCTTGGCCAATCCTTCGACGGCCTCGTCGTTCAGTCCGAGGTTCAGGATCGTGTCCATCATGCCCGGCATCGACGCGCGGGCTCCCGAGCGGACCGACAGAAGAAGCGGGTTGCTGCTGCTGCCAAACTCCATGCCCATGTTCTTCTCGACGCCTTTCATGGCGGCCTCGACCTCGGGCTTGATCATCTTGATGATCTCTTCCTTGCCGTGCTGATAATATTCGGTGCAGACTTCGGTGGTGATCGTAAATCCCGGAGGAACAGGTATTCCCACCAGGTTCATTTCCGCGAGGTTGGCTCCCTTTCCGCCGAGCAGCTCCCTCATCTTTCCGTTACCTTCCGCCTGCTTGTTGCCGAAGGTATAGACTCTTTTAACGTTTGGCATCTTTTCCTGAATTAAGAATGATGTGTGATTAATAAATATTTTTAACAACCAATGTTCTCTTACTAAATTCTTTACGGGTCGTTTGAAAGTCCACAAAAGTACGTTTTTTTTTTAGAACATGCAAGGGGCTCCGCACGTTGTCTTCCGGCCTCCGCCTTATTCCGGTTCCGATGCTTCCAGCTCGACGTATACGGGCAGATGGTCGCTGTAGCCGCCGAGGTATTCGCGCGAGCGAAAAGTGCGCAGCGGATACCCTTTGAACGGGCCGGAGGAATGAAGCATCCAGTCGCGCACGAAGACTCCGCCGTGACTTAGCCGCAGTCCGGGACCGCGCGTCGCGGCCGGACTTGCCGCGATCCAGTCGTATAGGAAGCGCCTGTCGCGGTAGGCGTAGCTGCCGAAGCCTCGGCGGCTCGGCCCGAGCAGCGGGGTGTAGAGCGGAACGCGTCTGTACGTTCCCTCTCGGACGGTGTCGGCCGGATCGCGTATGCCCAGTTCCCGGACGGCCTCCGCCGATTGGGGCGTGCAGTTCATGTCGCCCATTACCAGCAATTTGCGGTCGGGATCGCGGCGCAAGATCGAATCGACGGCTTTCCGGAGCGTTCCGAGCGCCCGAAGCCGATACGAAGCGCGGTTCAGTTGCGAGGGCAGGTGGGCGCCGATCAGCGTCAGCGGTTCTCCGTCGAGCAGTCCGTCGACGACGAGCAGCTCGCGGGGAAGTCCCGGCCCGGCGATCTGACGGACGCGCCCGGGGAAAAACAGACTTCCGCGGTACAGCAGCGCGATGTCCATACCGCGCCTATCGGACGTGTGCCGGTGAATGTAGTTGTAGTCGGAGGAAGTTGCGAGCATCAGGTCCCTGAGGACGCTCTCGTTCTCGATTTCGGTCAGCAACAGCAGGTCGGCGTCCAGTTCGTCGATCACCCGGGCGATGTGTCCGATTTTGAGCCGGTAGCGCTCGCCGTTCCATTGCCGGGCGCCTCGCGGCGTGTAGTCGCCGTCGTCGATCAGCCGGTCGGGGATCGTGTCGTGCAGCGACTCGGCATTGTAGCACGCGATGCGGATGCCGGGACCGGCGGCATGCAACGAAGCGAGCGGGCAGAGCATCCATATCAATAGGAAATATTTCATCGCGGGAGCGGAGCTTGTCCGATAAAGTTAGCGAATTTTTCCTTCGGACCATTCGTTTTTCGGCCGTTTTTCAGCCGAATAAAGGACTGTTTCTCGTTTTATCCCGGCTTGTGCCGGAAGCGGATCGCGCAAAATGGCGTTAAAACGCGTTTTCAGGGGGTAATTTTGCAATTAGCCAAAAAAAGAGTAAATTAGCGGACCGTTTGGAGCGGCTCGTTTTACCGGGAAACGACCGAAATGCTGATAAAGCGGTCTTTCCCGTCTCTTCGGAAAGAATTTCCGCGGGACGGTCCGCACGGATGACAAAAGTTGAATTATGGCAGAAGCATCAGAAGAAGGAAGAATCATTCAGATCAATATCGAGGAGGAGATGAAAACCGCCTACATCGATTATTCGATGTCGGTGATCGTCTCCCGCGCGCTGCCCGACGTGAGGGACGGTCTCAAGCCGGTGCATCGCCGGATCCTCTACGACATGAGCAACGAGCTGAACCTCTATTCCGACAAGCCTCACCGCAAGTCGGCCCGTATCGTCGGCGACGTGCTCGGTAAGTTCCATCCGCACGGCGATTCGTCCGTATACGAGGCCATGGTGCGCATGGCTCAGGAGTGGAGCCTGCGCTATCAGCTGGTGGACGGGCAGGGCAACTTCGGTTCGGTCGACGGAGACGGTCCGGCCGCCATGCGTTACACCGAGGCCCGTATGCGCAAGATCGCCGACGAGGTGATGGCCGACATCGACAAGGATACGGTCGATTTCCGTCCGAATTTCGACGAGACGATTCCCGAACCTACGGTCCTGCCGACGAAGATTCCGCTGTTGCTGGTCAACGGCGCGTCGGGTATTGCCGTCGGCATGGCGACCAACATGCCGCCGCACAATCTTTCGGAAGTGATCGACGCTACGTGCGCTTATATCGACGACCGTCAGGTCGAGACGTCCGAGCTGCTCAAGTACGTAAAGGCGCCCGACTTTCCGACCGGAGGCATCATCTACGGCTACGAGGGAGTGCGAGAGGCTTATGAGACGGGCCGCGGACGCATCGTGATGCGCGCCAAGACCGAGATCGAGCATACGTCCACGGGGCGCGAGTGCATCGTTGTGACCGAGATTCCCTATATGGTCAACAAGGCCGAGATGATCCGCAAGATCGCCGACCTGATCAACGACAAGAAGATCGAGGGCATCGCCTATATCAACGACGAGAGCGACCGCAGCGGCATGCGTATCGTAATGATCCTCAAGCATGACGCGGTGGCCAGCGTCGTGCTGAACAATCTGTTCAAGCTGACCCCGATGCAGACCTCCTTCCCGGTCAACAACATCGCGTTGGTCGACGGCCGTCCGATGCTGCTGACGCTGCGCGACCTGATCCGCCATTTCGTCGAGCATCGCCACGACGTGGTCGTGCGGCGCACGCGCTACGATCTGGCTCAGGCCGAGAAGCGGGCCCATATTCTGGAGGGACTGCTTATCGCGGTCGATCATATCGACGAGGTGATCCGCATCATCCGCGGCTCGCAGAGTCCCGACGCGGCCAAGATCGCGCTGATCGAGCGTTTCTCGCTGACCGAAGTGCAGGCCGCTGCGATCATCGACATGCGCCTGAGGGCCCTGACCGGACTCGAGCGCGATAAGCTGAAGAACGAGTACGACGAGCTGTGCAAGCAGATCGCCTATTATAAAGAGGTGCTTGAGAGCGAGCCGTTGCAGATGAAGATTATCAAGGACGAGCTGCTGGAGATCAAGCAGAAGTACGGCGACGAGCGCCGTACCGAGATCGTATTGAGCGCCGAGGAGTTCAACCCGGAAGATTTTTACGCCGACGACGAAATGGTGATCACCATTTCGCATATGGGTTATATCAAGCGGACGCCGCTCACCGAGTACCGCACGCAGAATCGCGGAGGCGTCGGAATGAAGGGCTGCTCGACGCGAGACGAAGATTTCATCGAGCACATCTATGTGACGACGATGCACAATACGATGCTTTTCTTCACCGAAAAGGGCCGTTGTTACTGGCTGAAGGTGTACGCGATCCCGGAAGGGACGCGCGCCTCGAAGGGCCGCGCGATCCAGAACGTGATCCAGATCGAACCCGACGACGCGGTCCGCGCTTATATCAACGTGCGCCGTCTGGACGACAGGGAGTACGTGACGAGCAATTACATCATCATGTGCACGAAGGCCGGTATCGTCAAGAAGACGTTGCTCGAGGCCTACTCGCGTCCGCGTCAGAACGGCGTCAACGCGATCACGATCAAGGAGGGCGACCAGCTGATCGAGGCCAAGCTGACCAGCGGCGACAGCGAGGTGCTGCTGGCGGCCAAGGAGGGCAAGGCGATCCGCTTCAATGAAAAGGCGGTCCGTCCGATTGGACGGACGGGCGCCGGAGTCAAGGGTATCACGATCGACGGAGACGACGAGGTCGTCGGCATGATCTGTGTTGAAAAGGACCGCAAAGAGGACATTCTGGTGGTTTCCGAGCACGGCTACGGCAAGCGGACCGATTTGGACGATTACCGGATCACGAATCGCGGCGGCAAGGGCGTCAAGACGCTCCAGATCACCGAGAAAACCGGCAAGCTGATCGCTATCAAGGCCGTGACCGACGAGAACGACCTGATGATCATCAATCGCTCGGGACTGACGATCCGCATTCCGGTGGGGGACATCCGTCTGGCCGGCCGCGCGACGCAGGGCGTCAAGGTGATCAACCTGCGCGGAGGCGATTCGATCGCCTCGGTGATCGAGGTTCCCAAGAGCGAAGAGCCCGAGTCGGAAACGCCCGAAGCGGAAGGCGGAAGTGCCGATGCCCCGGACGGACAAACGTCCGGAACCGAAAATATGAACGAATAATACCTTAAAATCATTGAATTATGAAACGTCTGTTATTGTCATTAACCCTTGCGCTGTTCGCGTTCTCCGGTTCCGTAAACGCTCAGGAGACCCGATTCAACGAGGAGGCCCTTATGAAGAAGCTTACCAAGTTGGAGGCCGACAGCAAGGATGCGAAGAAAGGAGCCAAGGCCGCTACGTGGCTCGAGTTGGGAAAAGTTTACGAGAATGCTGCGACGGGCTTGACCAACGGTCTGTACGTAGGTTTGGACAGCATGACGACCGAGCTCGTCTTCCCGAAGCCCGAGAGAGGTGTGGAGACGATCAACGGAGTTACCTATTCCAAATGGTCGTATCCCGATTTCGATGTTTATCTGGAAAACGGCGTCGTTTCGTTCTGGTCCGTCAAGAAAGTCGTCGTAGAGGACGCGCTGGCGAAAGCTGCCGCTGCCTACAACAAGGCCTATGAGCTGGATAACAGCACGGCCGAGAAGGTCGCCGAGGGTCTGGGCAAGGTAGTGGACGGTTATAAGCAGGATGCCTCGAACTTCTTCGAGCTGCGCCAGTTCATTCCCACCGCCGAGGCTTTTGCCGCCGCTTTCGATCTGCAGCGTCACCCGACGCTCAACCGGATGGATACGGCCAGTTGCTATTATGCCGGTTATATCTATACGCTGGGTAAGAAATTCGATCTGGGCGAGAAATACCTCAAGGAGGCGATCGACAACGGCTATGAGAGCGAGGGCGACGCTTATTATTATCTGTTCCACAGCTACTACGGTCAGAAGAAAATGGACGAGGCCAAGCAGATTCTGCTGGCCGGCGTGACCAAATATCCCAAGAACTCGCAGATACTCGAAATGCTGATCAGCCTGTACGCGGAAACGGGCGAGGATCCTCACGATATCATTCCTTACGTGCAGAAGGGTATCGAGAACGATCCGAACAATCCGGAGCTGTGGTCCGGCCTGGGTCGCGTGTACGACAAGCTGGGCGATAACCAGAAAGCGCTGGAGGCTTTCGGCAAGGCGGTAGGACTGACTCCGGACGACTTCAACGCGAATTTCAACTATGCTTTGATGGTGGTTCGCAGCGCCGACAACATGACGACCGAGTTCAACGGCAAATCCTTCACGAGCCGCGAGGAGCGCGATGCCGAGATGGCGAAGCTGAACGCGGAATATGCTAAGGCGCTCGCGCCTCTCGAAAAGGCGCACTCGATCAATCCCGAAGAGCCCATTACCGTCGAGCTGCTCAAGAGCCTTTATTTCCGTCTGCGCGACGAGTCTCCCGAGATGATGGACAATTTCAACAAGTACAACGAATTGTTCAAGAGCATGCAGCAGTAACCTGTCTGCCGACAGGACCGAAGGACCGTCCCATGGACGGTCCTTTTTATTTTGGACAAAATTTTGCAGTATAGACGGCGAAAGATTACCTTTGCGGGTAATGCGGCCGAATCCCGCTTGTCCGGACCGGAGGATCGTACCGCCGGGTTTTCGGTATCGTAACCGCAGGTTTCGCACATGGAGAGAAAAGACGACATACTGGACGAGGTCACGAGCGGCGAATACAAGTACGGTTTCGTGACCGACATCGATACGGAGACGTTTCCCAAGGGGCTCAGCGAGGAGGTCGTCCGGCGGATCTCGCGGATCAAGGGCGAGCCCGGGTGGATGACCGACTATCGTCTGAAGGCTTACCGTCACTGGCTGACGCTTACCATGCCGCGTTGGCCGCATCTGGATCTTCCGGAGATCGACTTTCAGGACATCAGCTACTATGCCGCTCCGAAAAAGAAGCCTCGGCTGGCGAGCATGGACGAGGTCGATCCGGAGCTGAAGGCGACGTTCGACAAGCTCGGCGTGCCGCTCGAGGAGCAGATGCTGCTCTCCGGCGTGGCCGTTGATGCGGTCATGGACTCCGTCTCGGTGAAGACCACGTTCCGCGATACGCTGGCCGAGAAGGGGATCGTTTTCTGCTCGTTCTCCGAGGCGCTGAGGGAGCACCCCGATCTGGTGCGCCGATACATGGGCAGCGTAGTACCCTATACCGATAACTTTTTCGCGGCGCTGAACGCGGCCGTTTTCTCGGACGGGTCGTTCTGCTATATTCCCAAGGGGGTGCACTGCCCGATGGAGCTGAGCACTTATTTCCGGATCAATGCGGCCGGGACGGGCCAGTTCGAGCGTACGCTGATCGTTGCCGACGAAGGCGCCTATGTCAGCTACATGGAGGGGTGCACGGCTCCGATGCGCGACGAGAACCAGTTGCATGCCGCCGTCGTCGAGATCGTCGTGATGAAGGATGCCGAGGTGAAATACTCGACCGTTCAGAACTGGTATCCGGGCGATAAGGACGGCAACGGGGGAATCTATAACTTCGTCACCAAGCGGGGAATCTGTCGGGGCGAGAACGCGCGGCTGTCGTGGACGCAGATCGAGACCGGTTCGGCGCTGACGTGGAAGTATCCGAGCTGTATTCTCGCGGGCGACCGCTCGGTCGGGGAGTTCTATTCGGTAGCCGTGACGAACAACCATCAGCAGGCCGATACGGGGACGAAGATGATTCATCTGGGCCGCGATACGCGCAGCCGGATCGTCAGCAAGGGCATTTCGGCCGGTGTCAGCCAGAACAGCTACCGGGGACTGGTCAAGGTATCGCCCAAAGCCGAGGGGGCGCGCAACTACTCGCAGTGCGACTCGCTGCTTATCGGCGACCGGTGCGGGGCGCACACGTTTCCCTATATTGAGGTGAGCAACCGCTCGGCCGTCGTCGAGCACGAGGCGACCACGTCGAAGATCGGGGAGGATCAGCTCTTTTATTGCAATCAGAGGGGGCTTTCGACCGAGGATGCCGTCGGGCTGATCGTCAACGGCTATGCGAAGGAGGTGCTCAACAAGCTGCCGATGGAATTTGCCGTCGAGGCTCAGAAGCTGTTGTCGATCAGTCTGGAAGGTAGCGTCGGGTAGGGCCTCGCGCATGGAGTCGGGCCATCGGGTCCGCAGTCGTGCGGAGTTGTGTGAAAAATAGCGTTCCGACCGGAGAAATTTACCGGATTTCGCGGTATGGACGGGCGGGACGACAGGGCGTATTCGTCGCTCGGGAAGAGAATTAACGGGCCTCCGGCTTACGCGCAAGCGCAAGTCGTGCAGGCCGCATGAGATAGATGCTATGTTGGAAGTGAAAAATCTGCATGCCGCTGTCGACGGCAAGGAGATATTGAAGGGAATCGATCTGACGGTTCGTGCCGGCGAGGTCCATGCGATCATGGGGCCGAACGGCTCGGGCAAGAGCACGCTGGCCTCGGTGCTGGCGGGCAACGAGCGCTTCGAGGTGACCGAGGGCGAGGTTCTTTTCGAGGGGCGCGATCTGCTCGGCATGCCGGTCGAGGAGAGGGCCCGCGCCGGGCTGTTCCTCGGCTTTCAGTATCCGGTCGAGATTCCCGGCGTCAGCATGGCCAACTTCATGAAGTACGCCGTTAACGAGAAGCGCAAGTATCAGGGGCTCGAGCCGCTTACGTCGGCCGAATTCCTGCGGATGATGCGCGAGCGGGCCGCCGTCGTCGAACTCGACAGCAAGCTGACCGGCCGGGCCGTGAACGAAGGGTTCTCGGGCGGCGAGAAAAAGAAGAACGAGATTTTCCAGATGGCGATGCTCGAGCCGAAGCTCGCCGTGCTCGACGAGACCGACAGCGGCCTCGATATCGACGCGCTGCGGATCGTGGCCACCGGCGTGGCCAAGCTCAAGCGTCCCGATAACGCGACGATCGTCATCACCCACTACCAGCGCTTGCTGGATTATATCGTGCCCGATGTCGTTCATGTGCTTTACGACGGACGGATCATTCACTCGGCCGGCAAGGAACTGGCCCTGAAACTCGAGGAGCAGGGCTACGACTGGCTGATTAACCAATATAAGTAGGCGCGATGGACGGTTCGTTGGAAAAAAGGCTGGGCGATCTGTACTGGTCGAACGCCGACATCATCTCCGAGAGCGCGCCCGTGTTGAACGCGCCTCGGGCCGACGCGCTGGTGGCGTTCAACCTGACGGGAGTTCCCGCGCGCGGCTCGGCCGGCGGCGAATTCAGGTAGACGGCGATCGCGACGCCGGTCATGATGAAGAAGGCCATCACGACCGAGAAGTTACGGCCGTCCCGGTTGAGCTGGTAGATCAGTCCGATGATTCCCAGAATGAACGGCAGGAAGTAGTACGTGTTGCGTCCTTTGTTCGAAGCCTGTTCCTGCGGCAGATTATCCTGCGGCCCGAGGAAAATCCGGTCTACGGCGTCGATTCCCGACAGCCAGTTGCCGTCCGTGATCTCGCCGGTGGACTGTATGTCGCTCTGGCGTCCGACGAAGTTCCACAAAGAGTAGCGCCAGTACATGAAGTTGAGTTGGTAGGCGAAGAAGAATTTCAGGTTCTCGGCGAACGTCGGGACGGTCACCGTCTCGTCGTCGTACGGGATCTGGCGCCCTTCGATATCGACCCAGTTCTTGTAGGCTTTGATATCCGATTCCTTGTCCGAGTACATGCGGGGAAAGAAGAATTCGAATCGGGGATCGTATTCCCGCGCAGTAACCGTCTTGGCCGCCTTGTACTTTCCTTCGTCTTCGTAATATACCGTGCTCTCCTTGATTCCCGCCACAGGCGACGAGTAGTAAGGACCCTTGAACAGCGGCCGGGCGCCGTACTGGTCGCGGTTCAGCAGCGACAGCAGTCCGTACGGGTTACTCGGGGCGTTGCTGTTCATCGGAGGGTTCGCCGCCGAGCGGATGATGACCGACGCGTACGAACCGTATCCGACGATAATGACTGCCGTGCATAAAAGAATCGTGTTGGCAAGCACTTTGCCCCGCTTGTGCGTCCAGTAGACGCCCCATCCGAGAGCCGCCAGCAGCGCGAGGGCGAAGAACGTGATGCCCGAGTTGACCGGCAGGCCGAGTCCGTTGACGAACATGCGGTCGAAGAAAGCGCCCAGATTGACCGTGCCCGCGATGATGAATTTCATCACGAAGATCAGCACGGCGGCCGAAACGAGCAGGGACTTGACGACGCCCCACTTCGTCACGCGGGGATGCTTGCGGAAGTAATATATCAGCGCGATCGGCGGAATGATCAGCAGGTTCAGCAGGTGAACGCCGATGGCGAGTCCCGTCAGATAGGCGATCAGTACGATCCAGCGGTTCGCGTGCGGCTCGTCGGCCACGTTCTCCCATTTGAGGATCGCCCAGAAAACGAGTGCCGTGAACATCGACGACAGCGCGTATACCTCTCCCTCGACGGCCGAGAACCAGAACGTATCGGTGAACGTGTAGGCTCCCGCTCCGATGAGTCCGGCTCCGAGTACCGCGATCGTCTGCGGCAGAGTCAGCTCGTCGCCGCTTTTGCGCATCGCGCGCCGGGCCAGATGCGTGATCGTCCAGAACAGGAACATGACCGTCGCCCCGCTCGCCAGCGCCGACATCGAGTTGACGAGCACGGCCGCCTGTCCGGGGCCTCCGAACATCGTGAAGAAGCGCGAGATCATCATGAAGAGCGGCGCTCCGGGAGGGTGTCCTACCTCGAGCTTGTACGACGTCGCGATAAACTCGCTGCAATCCCAGAAGCTGGCCGTGGGCTCCATCGTCAGAAGGTAAACCGTCGACGCGAGGACGAAGCTGAGCCAGCCGACGATCAGGTTGAGTTTCTTGAAACTGTACTGCATGCTGTTGTTTTGCGTTATGTGAAATTCCGAAGAGCGTTCCGGCCGATACGGCCGGAACGCCGGCGCATAATCCCTGCAAAATTAGAAAAATAACGGCATAATCCGCATTTTAGTCTGAACATACCGGGAAAGTTTGTAATTTTACGCCTCGTATCAAAGTTCGCCGAACCATGAAGTCCACGCTTTCCTTATACAATACGCTTTCGCGCCGCAAAGAGCGCTTCGAACCGCTCGAGCCGCCTTTCGTCGGTCTGTACGTCTGCGGTCCCACCGTTTACGGCGATCCGCATTTGGGACATGCGCGTCCGGCCGTTACGTTCGACCTGTTGTTTCGCTATCTGAAAGCGACGGGCTATAAGGTGCGCTACGTGCGCAACATCACCGACGTCGGCCACCTCGAGCACGATGCCGACGAGGGCGAGGACTAGATCGCCAAGAAAGCCCGTCTCGAGCAGCTCGAGCCGATGGAGGTCGCGCAGTATTATACCGACCGTTACCACGACGCGATGCGCGCCCTGAACGTGCTTCCGCCGAGTATCGAACCCCGCGCTTCGGGCCATATCATCGAGCAGATCGAGATGACGAAGGCCATTCTCGAGAAGGGCTTCGCCTATGTGAGCAACGGTTCGGTCTATTTCGACGTCGAGGCTTACGACCGCAAGTACCGCTATGGCAAGTTGTCGGGCCGCGTGCTCGACGAGATGCAGGCCAACACGCGAACGCTCGACGGTCAGGGCGACAAGCGGGGACCGTTCGATTTCGCGCTGTGGAAAAAAGCCTCGAAAGAGCATATCATGCGCTGGCCGTCTCCGTGGAGCGACGGATTCCCCGGTTGGCATATGGAGTGCTCCGCGATGAGTACGCGCTACTTGGGCGAGACGTTCGACATACACGGGGGAGGCATGGACCTGATGTTCCCGCACCACGAGTGCGAGATCGCGCAGAGCACGGCCGCTTGCGGCCACGACTCGGCCCGTTACTGGATACACAATAACATGATTACGATCAACGGCCAGAAAATGGGCAAGTCGCTCGGCAACTTCATTACGCTCGAGGAACTCACGACCGGCCGGCACAAGCTGCTCGAGCAGGCCTATTCGCCGATGACGATCCGATTTTTCATCCTGCAGGCCCATTATCGCGGCACGCTCGACTTTTCGAACGAGGCGCTTCAGGCTGCCGAGAAAGGCTACGAGCGGCTGATGAAAGCCGTCGCTACGCTTCCGAAGCTGAAACCTTCCGCCGTCTCCACCGTCGACGTGTCGGACGTCGAACGGCGCTGCGTGGCTGCGATGGACGACGACCTGAATACGCCGGTGGTGATTTCCGTGCTGTTCGACTGCGTGCGGACGATCAACCAGATTTACGACGGTCATCGGACGATCTCGGAGGCCGATCTGAAAGAGCTCGCGCGCGTCGTGCGGCTGTTCGTGTTCGACATTCTGGGGCTGAGGGACGATTTGGCGGGCGACAACTCGCAGATGCTCGCCTCGGTCGTCGATATGGTGCTCGATATCCGCCAGCAGGCCAAAGCGGCCAAGGATTGGGCGACGTCCGACCGGATCCGCGACGGGCTCGCCTCGGTCGGCATCCGGGTCAAGGATCGCAAGGACGGGTACGACTGGGAAACCGAATAGTTTTGGGACCGACCGATAAAGCCCTTGCCGCCGGAAGCGTGCAAGGGCTTTTTTATCGGGGGATTGTCGGTTTGGCGTCGGGCGGATTTCGGGTTTGGACGGTCGGGGGGTAGGAATGTCGCTTTACTCGCGGCTGTCGTAGCTGCGCAGCCGGCTGCCCGGCATTTCCACGATCAATAGTTCCTTGTTGAAATTGCCGGGCGACGTGGCGATTCGGCCGTATTTGCCTGCAAAGGGCCTCCAGCGTACCTTGCCGATCGAATAATTCAGATTGATGTTTTTGTAAAATACTTTATATCCTTTCTCTTCCAGTGAGTTGCGGTATGCTTTCTCATCTTGGTAGGACAGGTGCGTCACGGATTCTACGCAGTACCGGTATTCGTCCGGACGGCAACGCTCGAATTCGTACGAGATCTTGCCCGTTCCGATTAGACGGTATCCTTCATGTGACATGGCGTTGAGCCATTTTTGCTGTCTGGCGGTGCGGTTGCCGAAAAAGCGATAGCATTTCTTGATCATCCGTTTGCCTCCCTGCGGAATTACTTTTTCGGCAAAACCTGCCGGTTGTCCGATACGGGGCGGTTTGCCGTGGCCGGTCGTCGGTCATCTTCCCATCGTTTCATCCGCTCGAGCTGGCGGTAGTTGGTCAGGTCGACTTGGATCGGCACGATCGACACGTAGCCGTGATCGAGCGCCCACTCGTCGGTATCCTGCGCTCCGGGCTCCGTGTTGTGAAAATAGCCCGTGAGCCAGTAATAGTCCTGTCCCCTCGGGTCCTGCCTGCGTTCGAACTCCTCGCGCCAGAAGCCCCGGTTCTGCCGGCACGCCTTGATTCCCTTGATTCGGTCTGCCGGCAGGTTCGGAACGTTGACGTTCAGGCAGAGCGGCCGTCCCAGCGTGTCCGAGTTCATCGCCCGTTCTATGATCGGGCGCACGTACGAGAGGGCCGCGCTGAAGTCGGCGTCCTCGTCATGGTCGAGCAGCGAGAAGCCGATCGACGGAATGTCGTAGAAGCCGCCTTCGATCGCTGCGCCCATCGTGCCCGAGTAGAGTACGTTGATCGCCGAGTTCGAGCCGTGGTTGATGCCCGAGACGACCAGCGACGGCATCTCCTTGCCTAGCATCATGCAGTCGAAAGCGATTTTCACGCAGTCGACCGGCGTGCCGTTGCAGGCATACACGCTCAGGCCCGGCTCGTCGGTTACCTTTTTTAGATACAGCGGCCGCGTCAGCGTAATGGCGTGTCCCATGCCGCTTTGCGCCTGCTCGGGGGCGACGACCAGCAGGCGGGCCTCCTGGCGCAGCGTCTCGATCAGCATGCGCAGTCCCTTCGCGTTCACTCCGTCGTCGTTGGTCAGAAATATCAGCGGCTTGTTCGCCGTCTTCTCGCTTGTCTCTTTCATAGGCAGCAAAGATAGTAAAAAAATCGGCGGCCGACCGCGCCGGTCGGTCAAACGACGGCCGCCTGCAATAGTCCGGTCCGGTTGCTTCTTCCTTCGGTTTTAGGGCGGCTTCGCTTGCCTGCGGATTGTCGGCCGGCTGCTTCCTCCGCTCTCCGAAAACGGCGGAAGCGGCTCGGCTTGCGATGCGGATCGGGGCCAGTGTCTTTTTCCCGTTCGTGTCGTACACGATCTATGTGTCGGCCGTTTCGGCCGCGTCCGGAACGCATAGGCGGGAAGCGGAACGGAAATCGAACGACGTGACGGCAAATATTCCTATATTTGTATAAAACGGGTGTTATGGAAAATAAATTGCTGGAGCTTATCAAAACGCGGCGCAGTTGCCGCCGCTATCGTCCGGTGCAAATCGAAGACCGCGAGCTCGCCGCCGTACTCGAGGCCGGTACGTTCGCGCCGACGAGTATGGGGCGGCAGGACCCGTGGATCGTGGCCGTGCAACGGCCCGATCTGCTCGACCGTCTGGCGCGCATGAATGCCGAAATCATGGGATCGAAGGGCAATCCGTATTACGATGCGCCTACCGTCGTGCTCGTTTTTGCTCCGGCCGACAGCCGGAATGCGGTTCAGGATGCCTCGTGCGTGCTGGAAAACATGATGTTGGCGGCTCACGCCTTGGGATTGGGTTCATGCTGGATCAACCGCGAGATCGAGATGTTCCGTACATCCGAAGGTCATGACCTGATGGTCCGTGAGCTGGGTTTGCCCGAGGGACTGACGGGTGTCGGCGCCATATCGCTGGGTTACCCCGACGGCGCGGCTTCGCCCTGCAAGCCGCGCAAGGAGGGATATGTCCGAATAGTCAGATAGGCGGTCTTTGCGCTTTGTCCGAGGGCGCAGGATGGGCCGTACGCCTGGCGGACGGAGGGGTGTTCTCCGTCCGCGATGGCTGAACGGTCGCTTGATTTTTTCGGGGCCGGGTTCCGGCGTAGCGGTCGTTTCCTGCTTGTTTTGGTCAAGTCTGTCGTGATGGGCCGTCTCGCTTGACGTGCAGATTGCGGGCGCGCAACCTGTACGGAATATGCCGGCTGTCCCGGTCCGGGGACGTCCGTTTTTTCGGTAAAGAATTGTTTTTTCGGCGAAAAGCGCTATCTTTGCACTCCGAAAGTGCAGGAATCTCTTATGAGGACGTAGGGGCCCGTAATATTCCCACTGTAAATTAAACGTTTATCGAAATGGATAATTTGATCAAGATCGCCCAAGACTCCATGTGGGTGAAGCCGGACGTCCCCTCGTTCAAGAGCGGCGACACGATTACCGTGACGTACAGGATCGTCGAGGGCAGCAAGGAGCGTCTGCAGAGTTTCCGCGGCACCGTAATTCAGATCAAGGGCAGCGGTATTACCAAAATGTTCACGATCCGTAAGATTTCCGACGGCATCGGCGTGGAACGTATCTTCCCGCTCTATTCGCCCCACATCGACCATATCGAGGTCAACAAGGTAGGCGTCGTGCGTCGGGCCCGCATCTACTATCTGCGAGGTCTGACCGGCAAGAAAGCCCGTATCAAGGAAAAGAAGAGAGTGTTTTCGAAATAGTCTCAGGGACTGTACCGTTTTCGGGGCAGGCGGTCGTACGACCGCCTGCCTTCGTTTTGCGCCGATTTGGCAATCCGCGCGTTTTTTGTTTTTTTTGTATGTCGGAAGCGCCGGCGATCGGACCGCACCGTGCGCGTCGTAGAGGCCGGGCCATGAAATTCGGAGCGGCGGTCGGGCCGGCGTCATGAGAAAGGGCTTATGGTTATCGAAATTCTGCTGATCATTTCCGTCGTATTGCAAATCGTGGCCGCCATCGTCGCGATCGGCCTGATACGCCGGACCAAGTACAATCTTTCGTGGATGCTGTTCACGGTGGCTCTTACGTGCATGGCGTTTATGCGCTTGGCCGAATACGTCCAGATCACGAGCCTGAAGACGATCCTGCGCCTGCCGCCTGAGTTTTTCGTGTGGATGGGCGTCGTCACGTCGCTCTGCGTCGCGCTCGGCATGCTGCTCGTCAAGCGGATTTTCAACTACATCGCCAGTACCGAGAACCAGCGCCGGATCAGCGAGCGCCGCATACTGAATACCGTGTTGCGCACCGAGGAAAAAGAGAGGCTGCGTTTCTCGAAGGATCTGCACGACGGGCTGGGGCCTTTGCTCTCGTCGGCCAAGATGTCCGTTTCGGCGCTGGCGGCCGATAAGACCGACGAGCGCAGCCGCGAGATTCTGCGAAACGCCAGCTACGTAATCGACGAGGCCATCCGCAGTCTGCGCGAGATTTCGGTCAATCTGAGCCCGCATATTCTGAAAGACTTCGGACTGGCTCGCGCCGTGTCCAATTTTATCGGCAGGCTGCCGCACAGCGGCATGCAGATTCATTTTTCGACCAATCTGCATGCCGAGCGTTTCGATGCCGACATCGAGGTGATTCTCTATCGGGTCATCTGCGAGTTGATAAACAACAGCATCAAGCACTCGGGCGCAGCCGAGGCCTCGGTGTCGCTGATCCGCATCGACAGCCTGATCCGGCTCGACTACCGGGATAACGGATGCGGTTTCGAAACCGGCGGGGTCGAGCAGCAGGAGGGTATGGGCATTGCCAATATTCGCTCCCGCATCAGTTCGCTCAAAGGCGACTTCACCCTGTCGAGCTCGCCCGGTCGGGGCATGAAAGCGCTGGTCGAAGTTCACATATGATAATCCGGAAATTATGAGCGTACCCTGTAAAATCGTATTGGTCGACGATCACACGCTGTTCCGCAACGGGCTTCGTACCCTGCTCGGCGGCATCGAGGGATTCGAGGTCGTCGCCGAGGCTTCCAACGGCCTCGAGTTGCTGGAACTGTTGGAAAGAAGCCTGCCCGACGTCGTGCTCCTCGATATCGAGATGCCCAAGATGAACGGCATCGCGGCTGCCGAAGAGGCGCTCAGACGGTGGCCCGGCCTGAAGATCATCACGTTGTCCATGTACGGCGACGAGGACTACTATTTCCGCATGGTGTCGCTCGGCGTCAAGGGATTCATCCTGAAAAACTCCGATATCAAGGATGTCGTGGCCGCCATCGAGGCCGTCGTCGAGGGAGGGAGCTTCTTCTCGCAAGAGCTTCTTTTCAATCTGGTCAGCAACCTGAAGTCGGCGCCTTCGGCCGTTCCGGACGACAGTGCCGAGCAGCTGTCGCAGCGCGAGTCCGAGATTCTGCTGCATATCTGCCGGGGCGAGTCGAACAACGAGATCGCCGACGCGCTGTTCATTTCCAAGCGGACGGTCGACAAGCATCGCTCGAACATTCTGGCCAAGACGGGTTGTAAGAATACGGCCAATCTGGTCGTTTACGCGATCAAAAACAATCTGGTCGAGATCTGATCCGCCGGCTTTGCATTCCGTTTCCGGGGAAGCGTTCTCCGTTCGGCTCGTTTCAGCCCGCTCCTGCTTTGCATGGAGAAGGCGTGGAATTTTGATTTTTCTTGCTCTCCGCGTATGACTCTCGAGGAACCGGATGTCGTGGTCGTCTCGAGGTCGTCGGAAAGGAGCCGGAGCATCGTATGGGACTACAGTGGTTTTATAAGCATAATAATCAGATCGGCCGGAGCGCGTAGCGCCCCGGCCGATCTGTCGAATCGGGCGACGACGGGTCAGAACCTGACGCCTACCGACATCGTGATCGTGTTACGGCTCTGCTTCGTTTCCACGTTGCCCGGATTGACCACGTAGTCCGGATCGCCGTAATAGAACATCGTGTACGGCGCGTATTTATATTCGGTATAGATATAGGCCAGATCGACATACATGTTTTGGAACCGGAAGCCCAGACCGGCCGAGTAGTTTTCGTACGAGTTGATGCTCGACATGTTGTTGAACGCGTCTCTGGTCGCGATACACTCCCCGTAGTTGGCGTATCCTGCCCGGATGTAGAAATTCTGGGCAGGCGTGGCCTCGATGCCGACACGGAAATTGTTCGCCGGCTGGTAGAAGCTCGAGACCTCGTTGTTGATCGTCTGCTGGAAATCCCAGTTCTCGGTTCCCATGTTGCGCAGCTTCATCCGGTTGTACCAAACCCGCTCGTAGTCCGCCGTGATCAGTCCTACGCCCGGCAGCGTGTAGGAGATGCCCGTCAGGAGTCGGGTCGGGGTGTTGATATCGTACTCGTTCAGCGAGCGAGGACTGTCCAGCAGTTCGCCGCGCGCCGTGTTCTTGTAGTCGGCCGACATCCACTCGATGTATTCTTCGTTGATGCTGACCAGCGTCGGCGTATGCACGGCTACGCCGATGCGCAGGTTTTCGACGGGCCGGACGACGGCGCCGAACTTGAAGTTGACGCCCGTGCCGTCGAGGTGCAGCGAGCGGATATAGTTCATTCCGTTGAGCGGAAGCGAGTTGTTGTCGTATGTTTCCGCATAGTAGTTGTCGTTGCGGTAGAGAATGTCCTGAATGCCGATGGTGAATCCCAGATAGAGGATGTTCTGGATGTTGAAGCCTCCCGATATGCTGTACTCGTCGATGCTTCCCTTGTTGACGTTGCGCATCGACGGATTGGTCCGCGAGCCGGTGGCCAGATTGTTCGCTACGGTATATTGCTTATTGTCCTGCGCGTCGCTCATCGGGTCGAGTATCCCCGTCTGGTATGCCAGAATGCCGCCCCACAGGCCGACGTCCGCGCGTCGGAAAGGCTGGTAGGGATCGTTGTCGGGGTGGCCCAGCGACGAGAGGGGGACGCCGTTCATGTATTCGGCCAGCACGTCCGTGATCGATTTGTCGATCCCCTGTCCGTAGGCGGCCGAAGTCGTGTTGAAGTCGGCTAGTTTCGAGTAGCCTACGCCGAGCGTGAAGCTCGTCAGCGTTCCGCTGCCCTGGTACAGGTTGAACGCCATGCCCAGATTGCCCAGTGTGAAGCGCGTTCTCGAGTAATCGCTTTTCGTGCCCAGATAGGTGCTTTGCATGTTGTTCCATGTCAGCGATGGGCTGATCCCGAAATCGGAGCTCATGTACATGCCCAACCCGGCCGGATTGATGCTCATCGACGACAGGTCGGCGCCGAGCGACGTGAACGCGCCTCCCAGCGCGGCGCTGCGTGCCGTCGAGAACGAATAGTTGTATTGCGACAGCGCGAGCAGGTCTCCTGCCGCCTGAGCCGAGGCGCTCGTGCTCAGCAGGCAGGCTGCGGCGCCGAATATAACGGATTTTGAAAGTTTCATGAATTCGGTCGTTTATATTTTCTGCTTCAGTTTAGCTGGAAATCGGTGAAGAACGGGGCCGGACGCACGTCCGCTTTGTCCGGGCACCTATCTCCTGTAACCTCCTCCGCCGCCCGAGGAGCCTCCCGTCGAGCGGCCTCCGCCTCCGCTATAGCCTCCTCCGCCGAAGCTTCCGCCCCCGCGGTTATAGCTGCTTCCCGACGAGATGCCGCTGCTCCCGCCTATCGTGCTGCCGCGGCGGTAGCTTCCCGATGAGCCGCCGCCCGGCATATAGCCGCCTTGACTGTTGCCGATCGACGAGCTGCCGCTTCCCCGACGGTACGAGGTGCCGCTGTTCCCCGAGGAATTGCCTGACGAGATGCCGCCGGTAACTCTCGTACCGGAGGATCCCCGGCGATAGCCTGTGCCGCTCGACGAGCCGATGCCGGTCGACGAACCTCTCGACGGGCCGTAGGTCGCGGTGCCGCCCCGGCGGTATCCCGTCCGTCCCGTGCTTCCCGTGACGGACGAGACGGTGCCGCCCGATCCGGTCCGGGGTCTTCCGTAAACCGTATTTCTGTGGTTATATCCGTAGTGAGGACCTCCTCCTCCCCAATGGTGGTGCGGATAATAGCCGCCCCATCCCCAGCCGTAGTAATAGGGGTAACCCCAACCCCATCCCCAGCTGGCATAATAGGGGTATCCCCATCCGTAATAGGGACCCCAACCCCAGCGGGCGTACCATGAGTAGGGGGCCCAGTTCCACCCCCAGCTCCATGACGGGTAGCCCCAGCCCCACAGGCCGAGGTTCACCGTTACGCTGCTGCCCCATGTGCCGTAGAGCGACGAGACGTACTTGGGCTCGACCCATACCTGATCGCCGATGACCGTTACGTTGAAATAGGCCGGTTCGTATGCCGAGACATAGACTGTCTTGGGGGCCGGTTCCTCGTCTTCCGACGGAGTGAAGCCGCGCAGTCGTTTCTCGTACGAGTCCGCATAGCCGTCCGACAGAATCCCGTCGTATTGCGCGTCTTCCGATTCCCTGTACTCGGCCAGTTGGCGTGCCGCTTCTTCCCGCTGGGCTTCGGCAGCCGCTCTGGCGGCCTTTTCCGCCGCGATCTCCTGAGCCCGTCTTTCGATTTCCGCCTCCATCAGCGCCTTGCGGTCGTGCGTGGCATACAGGTCGTCGCCGGCGACCGGGGAGGACGAGCTGTACATGCTCGAGCTGCAGCCTGCCGTTGCGACGGCTGCCGCCATGATGCCCAGCATGTTGAGTATTCTTCTCCTTTTCATGATCGTATGCATTGATCGTTCGTTGTTCGGTTGCGCCGTTTTTGCCCGTGCGGCGGAACTCATCCCTTATTTCTGAATATAACGAAAATCATACCCGAAAAGTTATGCTTCCGTCCGGTTTTTTATCGGCCCGGGGCTTTTCGTGTAAGATTCCTCCGCCCCTTGCGGCGTTGCACGGACCGTTTGTTTCTTACTCTTCCGGTCAAAAGAATCCGTATTCAAAGGTAGCTAATTTTTACGAAAAAGGTAAATTTAGCTTACCTTTGCAAGGTTGGAGCGGGCCGATCGCCGAATCCGGCCTTCGATTGCCGGCTTCCGGGCCGGCCCGACGGGATTTGCGGAAACAAACCAAGATTGACAGAATATGGCAAAGGAGCTCAAGGAACTGACTTCGCGGGAGGAAAACTACTCCCAATGGTATAACGATCTGGTCGTGAAGGCCGGCTTGGCCGAGAATTCGGCCGTGCGCGGCTGCATGGTCATCAAGCCGTACGGCTATGCGATCTGGGAGAAAATGCAGCGGGCGCTCGACCAGATGTTCAAGGATACCGGTCACGAGAACGCCTATTTCCCGCTGTTCATACCCAAGTCGTTCTTCAGCAAGGAGGCCCACCACGTCGAGGGCTTCGCCAAGGAGTGCGCCGTGGTGACGCACTATCGCCTGAAGAACGATCCCGAGGGAAAAGGCGTGATCGTCGACCCGGACGCGAAGCTCGAGGAGGAGCTGATCGTTCGTCCCACTTCCGAGACGATCATTTGGAATACATATAGGAACTGGATTCAGTCATACCGCGATCTGCCGATTCTGTGCAACCAGTGGGCCAACGTGGTGCGCTGGGAGATGCGCACGCGGCTTTTCCTGCGCACGGCCGAATTTCTGTGGCAGGAGGGGCACACGGCCCACGAAACCAAGGAGGAGGCGTTGGCCGAGGCGAAAAAAATGATCGGCGTGTATGCGGAGTTCGCCGAAAAGTGGATGAGCCTGCCGGTGATCGTCGGTCACAAGAGCGACAGCGAGCGTTTCGCGGGAGCCGAGGACACGCTGACGATCGAGGCGCTGATGCAGGACGGCAAGGCGCTTCAGAGCGGAACCTCCCATTTCCTTGCGCAGAACTTCGCCAAGGCGTTCGACGTGCAGTTCACCAGCCGGGAAGGCAAGCTCGAATACGTTTGGGCAACTTCGTGGGGCGTTTCCACCCGTCTGATGGGCGCGCTCATTATGGCGCACTCCGATAACAACGGCTTGGTGCTTCCGCCCAAGCTGGCTCCGATCCAGGTCGTGATGATTCCTATCTATAAAGGAACCGAGGAGCTGGAGCGGATCGCCGGGCAGCTTGAAGGCCTGGCTGCCGAGTTGAAAAAGCGGGGAATCAGCGTCAAGATCGATACGCGCGATAACGTGCGCACGGGCTTCAAGTTCGCCGAATACGAGCTCAAGGGCGTTCCGGTTCGTTTGGCGATGGGACCGCGCGATCTGGCGGGCAGCACGATCGAGCTGTTCCGTCGCGATACGCTGAGCAAGGAGACCGTTCCGCAAGAGGGCCTGGCCGACCGGGTGGAAGGATTGCTCGACGAGATTCAGGCCAATATCTATGCGAAGGCCCTGCGTTTCCGCGACAGCATGATCACCCGGGTCGACACGTACGACGAGTTCAAGCGTGTGCTCGACGAGAAGGGCGGTTTCATTCTGGCGCATTGGGACGGGACGCCCGAGACCGAGGAGTTGATCAAAGCCGAAACCAAGGCTACGATCCGTTGCATTCCTGTCGATGCTCCGGCCGAAGAAGGCGTCTGCATCGTCAGCGGCAAGCCGTCTCACCGCCGGGTGCTGTTCGCCCGGTCCTATTGATTGAGCGGCTGATTGCCTCTCTTGATGTTTCCACGGTACGGATCGGTTCTCCGATCCGTACCGTGTCTTTTTATAACTTCTGTGTCGGGCGCCTCTTCGTCTGCGACTTCTTCGTGATATTCCGGTTTGCCGATTCGGAAAAGGACACGTCTCCGCCGGTCGGTATGAGCGCGTCGTATTCGGGTGCGGGCCGATCCTTTGAGCTTTGTCCGATCCGCGGTTTTCGGGCCGTTTTTGTTCCCGTTTCCGGATAACGTAAAGCGATCTTTCGTATAGAGCGGGTCGATTCCGGACATTTTCTCCTCACTTTTCGTGGATTCGGCCCGTCGGTCCACTCCGTTTTCGGAGTCTCGATAAGAAGCGTTCGCCGAATTTTTTGTAAACGGGGTCTTTGTTTGTTTTCGGGGGCAAGTTTTGCGCAGGATATGAGATTTGGCAGTTTCTATCTGTTAATCAGTGATTTGTTCGGGATCGTGCGCAGGAACTTGTAGTATGAGAACGGGAAAAATGCACGAAAATCGCAAAAAAAGTTCCCGAAAATTTGGAGAGTCCGAAAAAGTCCCTACATTTGCACCCGCTAAACGAAAGCAACACGGTTTAGCGGGCAAGTTCTTAAAATGAGGTTCGCGAATTTTTCTCTGAAAAATTTGGAAGTTAAGATAACTTCTCTTATCTTTGCAGTCCGATTCGCTCAGAATTCCGAGCGATTTTTTTAGCGACTTTTGCGAACGTTTTAGAACGTGAAATAGGTTCTTTGAATTACTGGTATTGTTTGAGAAAAACAAGTAAAGTGCAGTATTTATCAATTCCTTTAAAGGAAACTTAAGTAGTCAGGACTCTAAAATCTTTATAATTTTTTTTACAATGGAGAGTTTGATCCTGGCTCAG
>ERZ825670.1758-NODE-1758-length-22547-cov-104.097501_pt1 | contig 22547 bp, 20 predicted proteins | sample MGYA00519929_ERZ825670 | MGnify/ENA primary metagenome ERZ825670 (study PRJEB31778, sample SAMEA3449207) | human gut metagenome | biome: human gut; feature: human-associated habitat; material: faeces | place: United Kingdom | collected 2010/2012 ...
TCCTTCTCCTCGGCCTGCAGCGCGTCGGCCATCTTCGTGGCGCGGCCGATGCAGACGAGCAGGATGCCCGTCGCCAGCGGATCGAGTGTTCCGGCATGTCCCACCTTGATGCGGCGGTATCCGAGTTTGCGGAGGGTGAACTTGACCTTGCGGACCACGTCGGCCGAGGTCCAGCGCAGGGGCTTGTCCACCACGGCGATGTACCCCTCCTCGAAGTTGATGCCGTGCAGGTCGTGTGCGTCGGATGTCAGCATATGTAGCTCAGAATGGAGATGATGCCGGCCAGGGCGCAGTAGACGGCGAACCAGATCAGACGGCCCCGTTTGACGATTTCGATCATGAAGCGGCAGGCCAGGCATCCCGTGATGAACGAGGCGAGGAATCCGGCTACGAGCGGCCCGGTGGCGACGCTGGCCGTCAGCTCGCCGCCGGCGGCCTCGAGCAACGTCTCGCCGAGGATCGGTGCGAGGACCATGAGGAACGAGAACTGGGCTACGGCCGTCTTCTTGTTGCCGAGCAGCAGACCGGTGGCGATGGTCGAACCCGAACGCGAGAGTCCGGGCATGGCGGCACACGCCTGCGCCAGTCCGATGATGAAGGCGTCGCGGTAGGAGATTGTCTCCCGCTGCCGCGGCCTGGCATAGTAGGCGAAGGCCAGCAGGGCGGCCGTCAGCAGCAGCATGGCGCCTACGAAGGCGAGGATCCAGGGGGCGTCGAGCAGGGCGTTGATCTGCTCCTTGAACAGAAAACCGACGATGCCGATCGGGATCATCGAGACGACGATCTTGAGGATGTAGGCCTGCTCCTCGTTGAAACGGCGCGAGAAGAGCCCCTTGAGCAGGCGCCACACCTCGTGCCAGAGCACAACGATCGTACTCAGCACGGTGGCGGCATGCAGGATGACGTCGAACGTGAGGTTCTCTTCGATCTCCACGCCCAGCAGCTCCTTGGCGATCTGAAGGTGCCCGCTGCTCGAGACGGGAAGAAATTCGGTGATGCCCTGCACGATGCCGAGCAGGATGGCTTGCAATGTATCCACGGGTCAGTTGTTTTCTTGTGCGGGGTGTCAGTAGCGTTTCAGAATGGCATAGATCTCCAGGACGAAGCCGCCGACCACGAGGATCGGGGCCAGCGTGATCCTCCGCCACGAGAACATGGCGTAGTTGAATTCGTCGGGCGAATCGCTGCCGCCTCCCGTCATCAGCACGAAGCCGAGGAGGATGACGGCAAAACCGATGGCCAGCAGGATGTAGTTGCGGCGCGTGAGGGGCATGCGGGGATCCTCCTGTGCGGGTTCCGTTTTCTTGGACTGCTCTTTTTTCATTTAATTTAATAAAGGTATATCTTGTTCGACTTCATATTGACGAATTTGTTCAGGGCGGCCAGCGTGAAGAGCCCCGATATCACTACGCCGCCTGCAATCATCGCGCCGAGAATGATGGCGATCTTGCCGGCCTCGGCGATCGTCGTCAGTTCGGGGATGGTCTCGTTGAGTCCGTAGACGGCCAGTGCGAAGAGGGCTGCGGCGCCCAGTCCGGCCAGTATGCCCTGCGTGATGCTGCTGCCCAGGAACGGCCGCATGATGAACCACTTGGTTGCGCCGACCAGTTTCATCGTGTTGATCAGGTAACGTTTCGAGAAGATCGCCAGTCGGATCGTGTTGCTCACCAGGATGAGCGAGATGACGAGCAGCGCCCCGCCGAAGAGCAGCAGCACCAGGCGGATCTTGCCCACCGTGGCGTGGAGCCGTTCGGCCATGCGGGCCGGATAGGAGACGCGGTCCACGCCCTCGATGCGTTCGACGGCGGCGATGAACCCGTCGAGCAGCTCCTTGTCGGCCGATGCCGACGTGAGGGTCAGTTCGAACGAGTCGAGCAGCGGATTCTCCTCGAGCACCTCCTCGAACGTGCTTCCGAACATCTTGCGGAACTCCTGGTCTTCGATCTTCTGCTCCTTGGCGAGGAAGGAGATCGTCGAGACGAGCGCCTCCTCGGAGAGCTTCTGCTCGATTTCGGCGCGCTGTTCTTCACTCAGCCCGTTTTTCAGCTCGACGCTGACGGCGATGCTCGACTGGAGTGTATCGGCCACCTTCATCGCCGCAACCATCAGGTAACCCACCGACCCGAGCAGGAAGAGCACCAGTGCGATGCTCACCGTCGAGACGATGTAGGAGTTGCGGACCTTGCGTTTGAGCCGTTTGTCATCCTTCATGGCTTGTCTCTTTTTTCTTGCGGAAACAATGTATCAGCGCCGCGGCAGCTCCCAGCAGGATCAGCAGCGAGCAGGCGAGCGTCACCCCTTCGACCGCCTCCCAGCGGGGGGCGCGGAACCTCCATTCGACGGTGTGCCGGCCGGCAGGCAGGCGCATGGCGCGCAGCACGTAGTCGGCGCGGAAGGCGGGTGCCTGCTCGCCGTCCACCCAGGCCGTCCAGCCCCGGTCGTAATAGATCTCCGAGAAGACCGCAACGGCCTCTTCGGGTGACGAATATTCGTATTTGAGGTAGTTGGGGCGGTATTCCGTGAGGGCGATCGTCCGCACGGCGGTCGAGTCGCCTTCCGCCCGTGCGGGCAGCGTCTTTTCGGCCTCACCCCTGTCCCGGGAGCCGACCACGGCCGTAGTTTTCAGGTCGGTCTCGCCCAGCAGATCGATCTCCTGCTGCGGGGTGTCGCCCGCGACGATTCGATCGACGAACCATGCGGCCCCGTTGGGCGAGGGGCGGCGCACCGCCTCGGGCTGCCCGTCGTCGCCCGGTACGATCAGGTAGCGCGTGTTGAGCATGTCGAGTACGCCGTCGTCCAGGTCGTTCAGATAGCGGTCGATCAGGTCCTGATAGCGGGCGAGCTTGGCACCGTGGTATCCGCCCACCGAGCGGTGGAAGTAGGAGGTCGTGGCGTCGTTGAAGGGGCTGACCGTGAGGTTCAGTACCCGGTATCCCGGCTCCTTGTCCTCCATGATGGCCCGGTCGGCGGCCGAGGGGGTTACCTGCTGCCGGCGGGGTGACACGAAGTTCTCTCCCGAGAGGAAGCGCAGGTCCACCGGTACGAGGTCCAGCAGCATGACGGCCGCCAGCGTTCCCGCAAGGGCGAATTTCCCGATCCTGCGCAGGACGAAGAGTCCCACGCATCCGGCCGCCAGCAGGATCATCAGCAGCGAACGCCAGGCGTCGTGCCGCATCATCGCGGCCCGGTCGGCGGCCATCGCGTCGGCCGTTGCGGCGCCCCATTCGATATCCATGCCGCGGTCGATGTACTGCTGCATGTCGTTGGCCTGGAAGATGTGGTGGAACTGTTCGGTCATCATTTCGGCGCTTGCCTCGCGGCCGAAGTCGAAGAGGGCCGATCCGGCCACGGCGAAGAGCAGGCAGAGTCCGCCGGTGATTCCGGCGCTCCAGGCCAGGGCGCGCCATACCCGTTCGCGCGGGATCTCATCGCGCCACAGGCGCATAAGCGCCGCGGCTCCCAGCAGCGGTACGGCCCACTGCACGACGACGAGCGTCATCGAGACCGTGCGGAACTTGTCGTATCCGGGGAGCAGCTTGAAGGCCAGTTCGGTGAATCCCATTAGGTTGCGGCCCCATGAGAGCAGGATCATCAGCACGCAGACCGCCGCGATCCACCACTTGCTGCGGCCGGGCAACAGGATGAGCCCCAGTACGGCGAGGAAGATCGCCGCGGCGCCCAGATAGGTCGGGCCTCCCGTGTAGGGCTGCGTACCCCAGTAGGTCGGGAGTTGTTGTGCCGCACCGCGCAACCCGTAGTCGTTCAGCACGGCAGCCGTCTCTCCGTCGGCCGGGAAGGTCGTGGCCGACTGGCGTCCCATGAAGTCGGGGATGAGCAGGTTGAAGGTCTCCGTGCGGCCGTAGCTCCACGCCGTGGCGTAGTCGAGATCGAGCCCGCCCCGGGCACTCTCCGACGGGGAGGCCGTTGCGGCCAGCTCCGAGCCGCCGCGGATGGTCTCCTTCGTGTGCTGGGCCGTGTACCACAGCGGCGCGAAGTTCGATCCGACGGCCAGAATGCCCGCTCCGGCCAGTGCCGCGGTACGCAGGGCGAAGTTGCGCATCCGCTTTCCGCGCAGGGCGAAAATCCCCTCGCTGACCCACAGCGCGGCCATCGCTATGAGGAAATAGTAGGTAATCTGCGGATGGTTGGCGCCGATTTCGAGCGAGGTGGCCAGCGCCGTCAGTGTGGCGCCGTACCAGAGGTTGCCGCGCAGGGTCATCCATGCGCCGCCCATCATCAGCGGGGCGTAGACCAGCGCCCACATCTTGGTGATGTGGCCCGCGCCGATGATCAGCAGGAAGTAAGTCGAGAGTCCGTAGGCCAGTGCGGCGACGATGCCGATCCAGGGGTTGATGCCGAAGATGAGCAGCATGCACCACATGGCGGCCATCGAGAAGAAGAGGAATGCGGCCGGGGTGTCGATCAGTTTGACCACCTGCCCGACGGTACGCTTGACCGCCTGTGCCGGGTAGGCCACGTTGATCAGGTAGGCGGGCATGCCGCCGAACATGCCGCCGGTCCATTGGGGGTCTTCATCCCGTTCGGCGCGCATTTGGGTGATGTCCCGGGCCATTCCCTCGTATTGCAGCACGTCGTGCTGGGGCAGCACCTCGCCCCGGAACTGGGGGGCGAAATAGGCGGCGCTCACGATGAAGAAGAGGACAAGCGCCACGACTGCAGGGAGTATTTTCGCTGCGGAACCTTTCGAAAAATTCATTCTGTCGAGTCTTAACCGATTGCCAAAGGTACGAAAAAACATCGAGAGTCACTCCTTTCCTTACGAAAAATGACTATCTTTGCACATATGATTACACTCGAAGACATCCGCAAACCCGTTACGGCGGAGCTGGAGGCATTCGACGCATTCGTCGAGAGCCAGTTCACTGCCGAGGGTGAATTGCTTTCCGATATGTTGCGGTATGCGCTCTCGTCGCGCGGCAAGGGCATCCGGCCGCTCCTCGTCATGCTTTCGGCCGCGTTGAACGCTCCCGTGAAGGCCGCCGCCGGTGGCCGGCGCGCCTGTCTGGCCGCCATGCTCGTGGAGATGATCCATGTGGCGTCGCTCATCCACGACGACGTGATCGACGAGGCCGACACGCGGCGCGGCAAACCATCGGTCAATGCCCGCTGGCAGTCGCACAAGGCGGTGATCCTGGGCGACTACATCCTGGCCAAGAACATGAACATCGGTCTGCTGAGCGGCCAGTTCGACCTGGTGACGCACGTCTGCGGCGCAATGGCCGCTCTGTGCGAGGGCGAGGTGCTGCAGGACGAATGTGCCGCGGCGCACCGCATGACCCGTCAGACCTACCTGGACATCATCTACAAAAAGACTGCCAGCCTGCTCGGGGTGAGCGCTTCGGCCGGCGCCCTGGCTGTGCGTGCTACGCGTGACAAGGTCGCCACGATGCGCCGTTTCGGCGAGGCCGTGGGCATGGCCTTCCAGATCCAGGACGACATCCTCGACTATACGCCTTCGGCCCAGACCGGGAAGCCGGCCTGCAACGACCTGCGCGAAGGGAAGATCACGCTGCCGCTGCTGGCCGTGCTCGACCGTGCGTCGGCGGAGCGACGGGCCGATCTGCTGGGCAGACTGGCCCGTTGTCATGAGGACGACAGCGAGGTGGAGTATCTGCGCGGAGTGGTGGAGCAGGAGGGGGGACTCTCCTTCGCGGCCGAGGTCATGCAGGGATACATCTCGCGTGCCGTGGGGATGCTCTCCGACTACGAGGATTCCGAATACCGCTCGGCGCTGGTGAATCTCTGTGCCTATATCGCCGAGAGAGACCGGTAATATGCAGTTACGACCTGAAAATTACCCACAACCTAAAAATAATCTCAAAACAACACGTATGGAACAAAAAAAGAATTACACGCTGCCCATCATCATGATGTTCGCGCTCTTTGCCATGATTTCGTTCGTGACGGGTCTCGCAAACCCGCTGGGCGTAATCGTCAAGAATCAGTTCTCCGTAGCGAACTGGATGTCGCAGCTGGGCAATTTTGCCAATTTCATCGCCTATGCCGTGATGGGTATTCCGGCCGGTATGATGCTCAATCGGATCGGTTACAAGAAGACGGCTCTGGCAGCCGTGGCCGTCGGGTTCGTCGGTGTCGGTGTCCAGTATCTTTCGGGTGAGGCAGGCAGTTTTGCCGTTTACCTCGTGGGCGCATTCATCTCGGGCTTCTCGATGTGCATGCTCAATACGGTGGTCAATCCGATGCTCAACACGCTGGGCGGCGGCGGTAAGAAGGGCAACCAGCTGATTCAGTTCGGCGGTTCGCTCAATTCGATTTCGGCAACGATCGTCCCGATTCTGGTAGGTTACCTGATGGGTGACGTGGCCCGTGCCACGATCAGCGATGCCGCTCCGGCCCTGTTCATCGCCATGGGAATTTTTGCCGTAGTGTTCATTGTCCTCTACATGGTTAATATTCCCGAGCCGTACGCCATCGAGGAGAAGCGCGCCGAGGCCAAAAAGGACAAGCACAGTGCTCTTTCGTTCCGTCACTTCGTACTGGGTGCCGTGGCCATCTTCATCTATGTGGGTGTCGAGGTCGGTATTCCCAACTTCATGAACCTCTTCCTTACGGCTGCTCCGGATGCCGGTATGGGCATGGCCGCTGCTGCTGCAGGTTCGCTTGTCGGAACCTACTGGTTCCTGATGATGTGCGGACGTCTGATCGGCGGTATCGTCGGCGGCAAGGTGTCGAGCAAGGTGCAGCTTACGGTGGTTTCGTCGCTGGCCATCCTCTTCGTGCTGGCCGGAATTTTCGCTCCCGTGACTGCGACGGCTTCGATGCCGGTATTTACCGGAACCGGCTTTGCCATGGTTCAGGTCCCGGTCGGCGTGGTCTTCCTGACGCTGTGCGGCCTTTGCACTTCGGTGATGTGGGGCGGTATCTTCAACCTGGCAGTCGAGGGGTTGGGCAAGTATACGTCGATGGGCTCGGGCTTCTTCATGGTGATGGTTTGCGGTGGCGGTGTGCTTCCGCTCATCCAGGGCGGCGTTGCCGATTTCGCCGGTTACCTGTCGAGCTACTGGGTGATCGTCGTGGGCCTGGCATTCATCCTTTACTATGCACTTGCCGGTTCGAAGAACGTCAATAAGGACATTCCGGTCAATGACTGATACCCGGAATCTTCCGAAAAACAAGGGGCGCCTGAAAGAGGCGCCCCTTTTCGCATCCGTTCGCTGAAAAGGACCTTGCGGATTCGGTCTTGAACTGCGGTGCTCTTCCCGGGTCCGAATTCCTTTCCGGCCTCCGTTTGTGCATCGGCCGCCTTCTCCGCTCCGGCCCATGCTTCCGGATCCGGTCCTTGTCTTCTTCCGGTTCCCGGGCAACTCCTGGCGTTGTGTGTTCCGGACGGAAACAAAAACCGGATGGCTCCATCGGGAACCATCCGGTTTTTCCATACGACCGTCGGAACTATTTCTCCGTGCTGGTCATGCGCTTCTCCTTGATGCGGGCCTTCTTGCCGGTCAGATCGCGCAGGTAGTAGATGCGGGCGCGGCGAACGACACCGATCTTATTGACCTCGATCTTCTCGATGTGGGGCGAGTAGAGCGGGAAAATGCGCTCCACGCCGACGCCGTTCGATACCTTGCGGATCGTGAACATCTTGGTCTTGCCCTGTCCCTTGATCTGGATCACCACGCCGCGGAAGCTCTGTACGCGCTCCTTGTTACCCTCGATGATCTTGTAGGATACGGTGATCGTGTCTCCGGCCTTGAACGACGGAATGTCGGCATCCGTCTTGGGCCACATCTGCTCATTGACGAGCTTGATGATTGCGTCTTTGTTCATTGTTGCAACAATTTTTTTGTGTTTCGCATCCGACATTCCCGCTGTGCCGCCGCTACCATACGGACTCCCTGGCCCGTAATCCCGCGATGCGGTCTCGACTCCCGCTGCCGCCTGCCGTCTCCGGCCCGCCGCCCCGGTCCTCTCGACCTTCGCATTTGCGCTGACACCCAATGAAAGAGGTCGGTACACGCCCCGTTGGGGATCGCAAAGATAGGAAGAATTTTCCGAACGACACAAGCATCGGATGAAAAATCCTCCCGGAGCAGGGGAAAATCGTTATCTTTGCAGGCAAAACAGGAGAAAAACGATGGATGAACGACTGATACTGGTAACCAATGACGACGGCTACGCCTCGAAGGGGCTGGCTGCCGCGATCGATGTGGCCCGCGGTTTCGGCCGCGTGGTGGCCGTGGCTCCCGAGACGACGCAGAGCGGCATGAGCCAGGCCATTACGATGTACAACCCGCTCTACCTGCGCAAGGTCCGCGAGGAAGAGGGGCTCACGCTCTATGCCTTTTCCGGCACGCCGGTCGATTGCCTGAAGATGGGGCTCGACTGCCTGCTGCGCGGCAGGCGGGTCGATCTGGTGCTCTCGGGCATCAACCACGGCTCGAACTCGGCGGTCAATGTCCTCTATTCGGGGACGATGGGTGCGGCCATCGAGGGGAGCTTCTACGGCTGCCCGTCGATCGGGCTGTCGCTCGACGACCACTCGGCCGATGCCGACTTCGATGCGGCCGTGGAGTATGGCCGGCGGATCGTCGGCGCCGTGCTCGAGGGCCAGGTCGAACTGCCGCTGTGTCTGAACGTCAATGTCCCGAAGGGACGCCCCGAGCAGGTGAAGGGCATCCGCCTCTGCCGCCAGAACCGCGGCTTCTGGCGCGAGGAGTTCTATCGCCACGAGGACCCGCGGGGCCGGGAGTACTTCTGGCTCACGGGAGATTTCGTCAATGCCGAACCCGAGGCCGAGGATACGGACGAGTGGGCGCTGGCGCACGGCTACGTCTCAGTGGTCCCCGTGCAGGTGGACCTGACCGACTACGGCCGCCTGGCAACCCTTGGCGAAGTGCTGAAATAGTGTTATCTTTGTAAAAAACCGAGTCCTATGCTGATCAAAGTCCTGCTCGTCATCTCGATCATCGTCCAGACGCTGGCGACGATCTATGCGCTCCGGCTGGTGCGCGCCACGAAATACAACTCGGTGTGGATTCTCTTCATCGTGGGCTTTTCGTTGCTGACCATCGAGCGGCTCGTACAGCTGCTCATCGACCTGGGGGTCGAGGTGATGCCGCGCTGGTGGTTCGCCTACCTGGGGGTTACGGTCTCGATCTGCCTCTCGATTGGCGTGATGTACGCCCACAAGCTCTTCACCTACATCGACCGGCTGAACCACCAGCGGACGCTGCTCAACAAGCGGATCCTCACGGCCGTGCTGCGTACCGAGGAGAAGGCGCGGTCGCGCTTCTCGAAGGAGTTGCATGACGGCCTGGGCCCGCTGCTCTCGTCGGCGAAGATGTCGCTCACGGCCCTTTCGCGCGACGAGCGCAACGCCGAACAGCGCGAGATCATCGACAATACGACCTATGTTATCGAGGAGGCGATCCGCTCGCTCCGGGAGATCTCGAACAACCTTTCGCCCCACGTGCTCAACGATTTCGGATTGGCGCGCGGCGTGCAGAACTTCATCGACAAGAGCGTTGCGATGCACGACGTGAAGATCCGCTTCACGACCAACCTCCGCACGGAGCGTTACGATACGGATGTCGAGGTGATCCTCTACCGGGTGATTTGCGAGCTGATCAACAATTCGCTCAAGCATTCGGGCTGCCGGGCCATCAACCTTTCGCTTTCGCAGAACGGGTCGGAGCTGGCGCTCGACTATTCGGACGACGGACGGGGCTTCAATCCGCAGGCGATGATGGATTGCGGCATGGGCCTCTCGAACATCGCCTCGCGGATCAACTCGTTGGGCGGGACGTTCGATATCGCCTCGGCGAAGGGCAAGGGGATGCGGGCCGCCATCCGGGTCAATACGCAGGAGAGTGTCGTTTCGGAACAGCGCCGTTCGCGCCGCCGGAAAAAATAGGAGTCGTCATGGAGTGCAGAATCATACTGGTCGATGACCATTCGCTCTTCCGCAACGGACTGCGGGGGCTGCTCGAACGCAACGAGGGATTCCGCGTCGTGGGCGAAGCCTCGAGCGGCGAGGAGTTCCTCTCGCTCCTGGAGCAGGAGTCCTTTGCGGCGGACATCGTTTTCATGGACTTCTCGATGCCGGGGCTCGACGGCGCCCAGACCACCGAGCGGGCTTTGGCGCGTCGTCCCGATCTGAGGATCATCACGCTGTCGATGTTCGGTGAGGAGAGCTACTATTCGCGCATGGTCGAGGCCGGGGCGCGGGGCTTTCTGCTGAAGGACTCCGACATCGGCGACGTGCTCGAGGCGATTGCGGCGGTCATGGGCGGCGGCAGTTACTTCTCGCCGCGGCTGCTCTCGTCGCTCACCGGGCGGATGCACGCCCGCGAGCACGACGAACTGGCCGACGATCAGCTCTCGTCGCGCGAGCGGGAGATCCTGGTGGCCGTCTGCCGGGGACTCTCGAATCAGGAGATCGCCGATGAACTCTTCATTTCGAAACGTACGGTGGACAAGCACCGCGCCAACATCCTCGAGAAGACCGGTTGCAAGAATACGGCCAGCCTCGTGGTCTATGCCATCCGCAACGGCATCGTCGATATCTGACCGGCGGGCAGCGTCCGCGGTGCCGCCTTCGTCCGTCTCCTTCGCCGGACCCGCAGGCTTTCCGGATACCTCCCCGGCGGACCGGTGGCATGGAGTAGTATAAAGGAGAGCGGCTTTCCATGCATGGAAAGCCGCTCTCCTTTTTCGTTGCGGCAGCCGGTGTGCCGCCCCTTGCTATTTGTCGGTGTCGATCCGGATCGTGTAACTCCGGCCCGGTTCGAAGCCCGGGTTGTAGATCAGCAGGAAGTTCTCGTCCACAGCCGCATCCCACGTCTCGCCCTCGGCCAGGCGGGGATTCTTCAGCCGCTCGGGGAAGAAGTAGCTGAAGGGCAGATCCTTCACGTGCTCCTCCTTGAAGTGGCTTCCGGCCATCCGTTCGGCGCTGAAATTCTCGGACGTCGTCACGGTCAGCACATACTGTCCGCCCTCGGTGCTTGCCGTTACGGTGAAGTCGTTCTCCTCGGGGAGCTCCTTCAGCCGGACGTTCCATGCCGGGTCGCCGTAGAAGGCCAGCACGTCGCGGTCGAAGAAAAAGCCCAGCTCATCGATCGTAAGTTCACGTCCGGCCACTTCGGAGGCCTTCTCCAGATCCTCCTCGGCAAAACCATCGGGACCGTAGGGGAACGGCTTGCGGCACAGTTCGGGGTCCCACGAGTCGATCTGGTGCAGCATGTCCTGCTGGTTGAGGTAGAAGGCCTCTGCGAGCGAGTAGCGCCTGGGGGTCGTGAGCCAGTATTTCAGTCCGCCCCATCCGTTGCGCCCGTACCACGTCGGCACGACGTAGCCGGCCATTGCCGAGGCATGCGCGCTGTTCATCCAGGCGATGGCCATGCTCTCGCGCGTGTTGTTCACGTTGCCGATCAGGCAGTTGCCGATCGGAAGGAAGACGCGGCGTTTGCCCGACTCCTTGAGCGCCTCGGGCCCCTCGGGGAAGTCGGCGTAGAGGGCGCCGTCGCGGGCCCGCAGGTTGCCCACCGAGAAGGGCATCTCGAGGTTGCGCTCCGTGGCGTGCGAGGCCGTGGTGATCAGATCAGGGTCGTAGGCCGCATAGAAGTCGCAGAAGCTCCGCAGCAGGTCGGGGCGTCCGTCTTCGAGCAGTCGTTCCGTGCGGTAGTGGCTTACCGAGTCGGCTCCGGGCTTCTTTTCGCCGCAGATCCCCGCATTGCGGTCGTCCACATAGGCGAACGAGTCGAACCACTTGCCGCTGCCCACCTCGCGCAGCGTGCTCACGGCGCTCCGGATGACCAGCGGTTCGCGGGCGTCGCGGACCATGCGCAGCGCAGCCTCGGCGTCGTAACCCGTGATGACGCCCCAGAGGTAGTCGGCATAGATGTCGTCATCCACCTCGCGGCTCATGCGGTTCAGGGCGATGATGTAGGCGCGGCCGACCTGTTCGGGTTGCTCGACGAAGGCCACGTAGCGGGGTGCGGCTTCGCGCAGGGCGGGCAGTGCTTCGCTGACCGTATCGCGGTAGTGGATCACCCGGGCGCCCGGGTGGCTTTCGCAGAGGGCCTCGACGACGGAGTTCCATTGCGGATCGTCGGCGATGCCGGGACCGGCCACGACGGCGTAGTCCGATGCTTCGGGGGTTGCCGTGCATGCGCACATTGCACATGCGGCCAGCAGCGGGAGGAGAGTTTGTTTCATGTTCGGGTTGTTTTTATCGGTTTGTATTTCGGTGTGTCACATCAGAGGCGAGAAGACCCGCATGAAGGATTCGGCCCAGCGCCTCCGGCGGGGGCGGCGGAACCACTCGCCGGGGGTCACCGCATGGCATCGAGCCGCGTCGTCGGAGAAGATCGCCGACATGCGGGAGGTGAACTCGGCGTCGTATATGAAGGCGTTCACCTCGAAGTTGTGCTCGAAACTGCGGAAGTCCATGTTGGCCGATCCGATGACGGTCAGCCCGTCGTCGATGATCAGCAGCTTCGAGTGGAGGAACCCCGGTTCGTAGAAGAGAATCTTCACCCCGGCGCGCATCATGTCGTCGAGATAGGAGTGCGAGGCGAGGTCGATCAGTCTCGAGTCGGAGCGTGCGGGAAGCATCAGCCGCACGTCGATGCCTCCCAGCGCGGCGGTCTGCAGCGCCGTGTTGAGGACGTCCGACGGCAGGTAGTAGGGGGTCTGGATCCACACCCTGCGGCGGGCGTTGGCCACGGCGTAGCTGTCGGCCTGCAGCAGCGCCCGCCACTTGCCGAGCGGCCCTCCGGCCACGATCTGCAGGATGTTGTCCGTGTAGCGTTGTGCTGCGGGGAAGTATTCCGAGCCCGAAACGTGCCGTTTGGTCGTGGCCGACCAGTCGCTCAGAAAGGCGACCTGCAGCCCTGCGACGCCGCTGCCCTCGATCCGGAAGTGGGTGTCGCGCCACGACCCCCACTCCGTGCCGCGCACGTAGCGGTCGGCGATGTTCATGCCGCCGATGAAACCCACGCGGCCGTCGATGACCACGATCTTGCGGTGGTTGCGGTAATTGACCTTGCTGGTGAAGCGCGGGAACTTCACGTGCAGGAAGGCGTGCACCTCGATCCCTTCGCGGCGCATCCCCTCGAAGAACGATTTGCGGACGCCGCTGCATCCCACGTCGTCGTAGAGGATCCGCACGTGCACCCCCTGCCGGGCCTTTTCCACGAGTGCGTCGCGCAGGCGCCGCCCCGTTTCGTCGTCGCAGAAGATGTAGTACTGCAGGTGGATGTGGTGCCGGGCCCGGGCGATCTCGCCGAGCAGAGCCTCCATTTTGCTGCTCCCGTCGGTGTAGGGGGTGATGCGGCTGCCGTAGAGCGGCACGGCATGGCTCGTGGTGCGCAGCAGGCGGGCCAGCGGACGGTAGGCCTTCGGAATTTCCGGACCTGCGGCGTGCTCGGCCTCCTCGAGCTGCAGGGTGATGCGTTTGCGCATCCGTCGCGAGATGATGCGCTGCTTGGAGAGGTTCTGCCCGAAGAAGAAGTAGAAGACCAGCCCCACGACGGGCGCCAGCACCAGCACGATGATCCACGGCAGGGTCTTCAGCGGGTTCCGGTTGTCGGTGATGATGACCAGCACGATGCCGAGAATCGTCACCGAGTAGAGCACGAGGAACGTGTATGTGAGGATCTGCTGCATGGAATCGGGGCGGTGGTTACCGCGGCGGGGTACGCTGCGGCAGCCACCGGCGGATGGTTACTCTTGGTCGGCGGCTCCGTCCCGGGCCTTCGCCGGCCTCTGGTCGGGGAAGGTGACGGTGTAGAGCAGGTGCTCGACCCCGCGCACGTAGTTGCGCTTGCGGGGCTTGTTCAGGTCGGGGGCGTAGACGTAGCAGTCGAGCGTGAAGACACGGTTGTTCTCCGTATCGACCGTGGTATAGCTGACGAACGGGCCGCCCATGAAATCACCCTTCACGTCCCAGAATCCGCGCAGTTCGCACCACAGACGTCCTTCGAGGCGGAACATCCGGTAGCCGGGAGCGAAGGCGTCCGAGGTGGTCATGTACGAGCCGTCCGAAGGGCCGGGAATGCGTGCCGCAAAGCGGTTGCGTGCGGCGACGAGAGCCTCGGGCGTGAGCGATTCGGGACCTTCGTAGGGATAGGAGTAGACGAAGAAACCCTGGCTGGCGGTGGGGTATTCGTAGCGGGCCCAGAGGAAGTCCTCCTCCTGTTTGGCCAGCACGTAGCCCTTCGGCACCTTCATATCCACGCCGAAGATCCGTTCGACGGCGTCGCGGATGCCCGGGTTGTAAAACTTGTTGTTGGCTTCGATCGAGCGGTCGCGCTCGGCCTTTTCGAGCACCTGCACGAGTTTGTCGCGGTTGGCCGAGAGGTAATCGACGATGCTGCGGTCGTCGGGGCCCTGAAGCGTCAGCACGATTTGCGGCGAGGCCGTGAGATCGTATTCCACGCCGGTGGCGGCCTGTTCGAGCGAGGGATCGACCACGATCCGCAGGATGTTGCGGTGGTCGGCGATCATGCCCGTGTAGGAGCTCTCCGTCACGCGGAGCACGTCGAAGAGTGGCTCGGTCTGGTTGAGGTAGGGCACCGGGGCGGTAAGAATCGAGCGGAGCGAGTCGCCCATTTCGCCCGTCCACTCCTGCTGCGGGCAGACGACGATCAGTTCATAGGGACGTCCCTGTGCGTCCTTTTTGGCATCGGTCAGGGTGTGGAAGGCCTTGCAGCCGGAGAGCATGGCGGCCAGGAGAGCCGCGGCGGCAATGCGCTGAAGTGTTTTCATGGTCCGTTTTCGCTTGGTGGAAGATGCGATGCGGGACGGTGTCGAAGAGACTCGGCAGAGTACCTCGGCCTGGCCCGATGGCGTGTTCCCGGGGTTAATCATACAAATATACGCATATTTTTCGGAATCGTGCGGAAAATCACTATTTTTGCAAACCATGCGTTTGAAACCACCGAAAATAATCCGGCGGCTCATGCCGGACCTGATCTGGGAGATCGACGATGCCGACGGGGTGTTCCTTACGTTCGACGACGGTCCCACGCCGGGTATCACCGAGTGGATTCTCTCGACGCTGGACAAGTATGATGCCAAGGCAACCTTCTTCGTGCTGGGTAAGAACGTCGAGATGTACCCCGACCTGTACCGGCGGATCCTCGATGCCGGACACCGGATCGGCAACCATACCTACTCGCACCAGAAGGGCTGGGGCATGAGCCTCGAACGTTATACGGAGGATGTCGATTTTGCCAACGACTTGATCCACAGTGAGCTGTTCCGTCCTCCCTATGCGCAGATCACCCCGGCGCAGGCCCGTTTTCTGGGCCAGCGCTACAAACTGGTGATGTGGGACATCATCTCGCGCGACTACAACCGCAAGCTCTCGCCCCGGACCTGCCTTCGCAACGTCACGAAGTATCTTGCCCCGGGAGCCATCGTCGTTTTCCACGACAGCGAGAAGGCTTTCCGCAACATGCGCTACGCCCTGCCGCGGACGCTCGAGAAGATCCGCCAGATGGGGCTCCGGTGCAAGGCCATCGAACTCTGACCGGCGCCGTGCCGGTGTGCGGAGGCGCCGCATGTGGCCGTGTTGCGTGTAACCGGGTCGGAATAGGAATATTGGGAATTTTTTTCTAACTTTGTGCCCGCGAAAATTCTTATAAAAAACAATAACCTTATGGCAACTACTGCAGATATCAAGATCGGCATGTGCATCGAGCTGGACGGCAAGACGTTCCAGATCGTCGATTTCCAGCATGTGAAGCCGGGCAAGGGCCCCGCTTTCGTGCGCACGAAACTCAAGAACCTCGAGAACGGCCGCGTGCTGGACAACACCTTCTCGGCCGGAGCGCGCATCGAGCCGGTGCGTGTCGAGCGCCGTCCCTACCAGTTCACCTACGAGGATGACCTGGGCATGCACTTCATGCACACGGAGACCTTCGAGGAGATCAACATCGACAAGAACCTGATCAACAACTACGACCTGATGGCCGACGGCCAGATCGTCGAGGTGATGTTCCACACCGAGAAGGAGACCGTCCTTTCGGCCGAGCTTCCCCCGATCGTGGACATGGAGGTGACCTACACCGAGCCGGGCATCAAGGGCGATACGGCCTCGACCAACTCGCTCAAGCCGGCAACGGTCAATACCGGAGCCACGATCCGCGTACCGCTGTTCATCAACACGGGCGACAAAATCCGCGTCGATACCCGTACGCGCGAGTACTACGAGCGTATCAAGTAGTCGCGACACGACAGCTTCTGGAACTTTAGGGTTCCGAAACAAAACACCCCGGACAACTGCATGTCCGGGGTGTTTCGCTTTTTGACAGGCTGATTACATGCCCGGGGTCTCGAACTCCCGCATGACGGTCTCCATCTTGCGGCGGATCTCCGCCGTGCAGAGGTTGCCGATGCTCCCCTCGTGGGTGTGGTGCACCTCGCGCGTGGGGCGGTACTCTCCCTGCTGCACGGCCATGCCGACCCGGCGGTAGGCTTCGCGGAAGGGCACGCCCTGTAGCACGAGCCGGTTCACGTCCTCGACGGTGAACAGATAGTCGTACTTCCTCTCGTCGAGGATGCGGTCGTTCACCTTCAGGCGGGCCAGCATGAAGTCGGCCATGCGGAGCGTGCGGCGGATCTCCGCAGTCGCCGGGAAGAGAATGTCCTTCAGGAGCTGCAGGTCGCGGTGGTAGCCCACCGGGAGGTTCGTCGTCAGCAGGGCGATCTCGTTGGGCAGTGCCTGCAGGCGGTTGCAACGGCCGCGCATGATCTCGAAGACGTCGGGGTTCTTCTTGTGGGGCATGATGCTTGACCCGGTGGTCAGTTCGTCGGGCAGCGAGACGAAGCCGAAGTTCTGGCTCATGAACAGACAGAGGTCCATGGCCATGCGCCCGACGGTGGCTGCCACGGCGGCGATGGCTGCCGCTGCCGCGCGTTCGCTCTTTCCGCGGCTCATCTGCGCCGCCACGACGTTGTAGTGCAACGTCTCGAATCCCAACAGGCGCGTGGTCATCGTGCGGTCGAGCGGGAACGAGGAGCCGTATCCGGCGGCCGATCCCAGCGGGTTCTGGTTGGCGATGTGCCACGCTGCGGCGAGCATCCGCATGTCGTCCACCAGCGTTTCGGCATAGGCCCCGAACCAGAGTCCGAACGACGAGGGCATGGCGATCTGCAGGTGGGTGTATCCCGGCATCAGCACCTCGCGATAGCGCTCGCTCTGCTCCTGCAGGCGGTCGAAGAGCGTGCGGACGTCGCGGGCGATGCCCTGCAGCTCGTCGCGCAGGAAGAGCTTCAGATCGACCAGTACCTGGTCGTTGCGCGAGCGTCCCGAGTGGATCTTCTTGCCTACGTCGCCCAGCCGGCGGGTGAGCAGCAGTTCGACCTCGGAGTGGACATCCTCCGTGTCGGGTTCGATCTCGAAGCGCCCGGCCTCGATCTCCGCGGCGATTTCGTGCAGTCCGTCGGTGAGCCGCCGCAGCTCGTCGGCCGTCAGCAGGCCGATCTTCTCGAGCATGGCGATGTGTGCCAGCGATCCCTCGACGTCGTAGCGCGCCAGCCGCAGGTCGAGTTCGCGGTCCTGGCCGACGGTGTACTCCTCGATCATCGTGTCGGGTTCAAATCCCTTGTCCCAAAGTTTTCCAGCCATATTCTTTCGCTAAATGTTCGATGTAATCCATGTAGACGGCAATCCCGTCCTCGATCTCCGCCAGGCGGATGTATTCGTCGGCGGCGTGCGACCGCGATGACTCGCCCGGGCCCATCTTGAGGGCCGGGAAGGGCATCAGCGTGCGGTCGGAGGTCGTCGGCGAGACGAATGCGGTGCGGCCCGCGGCCCGCGCGGCCCGCATCAGGGGATGGTGGTCGTCGAGTGCGACGGCCCGGATGCGCGTCGAGCGGGGTACGGCCTCGGAGCGGATCGCCGCACGGAGCAGCTCGACCGTCTCCTCGTTGGTGTAGGCGTCGGTCGTGCGGATGTCCACGACGAACCGGCAGGTGTCGGGCACGACGTTGTGCTGCGTGCCGGCCTCGATCTGCGTCACGGCCAGGCCGATCGGTCCCAGCAGCGCCGATTCACGCTCGAAGCGGAAGCCGCGCAGCCGTGCAATGTCCTCCAGGGCGATGTAGAGGGCGTTAATCCCCTCGCCGCGCGCCGCATGGCCGCTCCGGCCGTGTGCCGTGCAGTCGAGGACCACGAGGCCCCGCTCTCCGGCGGCGGCCTGCATCCCGGTGGGTTCGCCCACCACGGCCAGGTCGATGCGCCCCAGTTCGGGCAGCAGGGCCCGGATGCCGTGCTCGCCCATGCACTCCTCCTCGGCCGTGAGGGCCAGCAGGAGGTTGAAGGGCAACTCCCGCGTGCGCAGGGCGAGAAACGCCTCCGTGAGCGCCACGACCGAGGCCCCGGCGTCGTTGCTGCCCAGTCCGTAGAGGCGGTCGCCCTCGATTGCCGGCATATAGGGGTCGCGCGTCCACGAGGCTGCAGGCCGCACCGTGTCGTGGTGCGAGTTGAGCAGCAGCGTGGGCCGCGCCGGGTCGAACCCTTCGCTGCGTGCCCAGATGTTGTTGTGGAGCCGTTCGGGACGGGCGCCCCGCTCCGTGAGGAAAGCGTGGAGCAGATCCCCCGTCCGTGCTTCGTCGCGCGAAAGCGAGGGAGTGGCGATCAGTCGGCGCAGCAGCCCGACGGCTTCCGAGGTTCGTGTCTGCATCTCTGTCGTGTGTTCCTGTCGTGCGCGGGGCGCGGCCCCGCGGATGTTATCGGATGACGGTTCCCGAACCGTCGCCGAGCCCTTCCGAACTGCGGATCGTGACGCTCCGCACCCCCTGCTCGACGGCCTTCAGGGCATTCTCGATCTTCGGGATCATTCCCCGGCTCACCGTTCCGTCGGCCTTGAGGGGCGGATAGCTCTCCGCCGTGATCTCGGCAATGACCGACTGCTCGTCGTCCGGGTCGCGCAGCACGCCGCGTTTCTCGAAGCAGTAGACCAGGTCGGTCGGGGCGAGGCGTGCGGCGCCGAGCGCCACGGCCGAGGCGACGCTGTCGGCATTGCAGTTGAGCAGCGTCCCGCAGCCGTCGTGCATGATGGCCGGGAAGACGGGCGTGAGCTCCGTCTCCAGCAGGCGGCCCAGCAGGTCGGAATCGACCCGTTCGATGTCGCCGACGAATCCGAAGTCGATCGGTTCGGGCGAACGGCGGCGGGCCGTGACGATGTTCCCGTCGGCACCCGAGAGGCCGATGGCGTTGCAGCCGGCGGCCTGCAGCCCGGCGACGATCTGCTTGTTTACCAGCCCGGCGTAGACCATCGTCACCACGTCGAGCATTCCCTTGTCCGTGATGCGGCGCCCCTCGACCATGCGGACCTTCAGTTCGAGCCGCTCGGCCAGCCGTGTGGCGAGTTTGCCGCCGCCGTGAACGAGGATCTTTCGGCCCGGAAGCGATGCGAACTCTCCGAGAAAGCGTTTCAACGCGGTGGCATCGTCGATGACGTTGCCGCCGATCTTCACGACCGTGATCCCCTCCTTCATGCGAGTCCCTCCAGCAGCCGTTTGAGTACCACCTGGGCCGAGATCTCGCGGTTTGCGGCCTCGGGGATCACCAGCGAGCGCGGCGACTCGATCACCTCGTCCGTGACGATCATGTTGCGCCGCACGGGCAGACAGTGCATGAAGAAGGCATCGTTGGTCAGCGCCATCTTCTCCCGATCGACGGTCCAGGCGCGGTCGCGCGAGAGGACCTTGCCGTAGTTGGGGTCGGCGTAGGCCGCCCAGTTCTTGGCATAGACGAAGTCGGCGCCCTCGAGGGCCTTGCGCTGGTCGTACTCCACGCGGGCCGATCCGACGAACTGCGGGTCGAGCTCGTAGCCCTCGGGATGGGTGATGACGAAGTCGTAGCCCGCGGCGTTCATCCACTCGGCGAACGAGTTGGGCACGGCCTGCGGCAGGGCGTTGGGGTGCGGCGCCCAGGTCATCACGACCTTCGGGCGCTCGGTGCGCTTGTGCTCCTCGATGGTGATCAGGTCGGCGAAGCTCTGCAGCGGGTGGCGCGTGGCGGCCTCCATCGAGAAGACCGGGCGTCCCGAGTAGCGGATGAACTGCTCGAGCACGCGCTCCTCGTAGTCCTCGGTCTTGTCGCGGAAACGGGCGAATGAGCGCACGCCGATCACGTCGCAGTAGGAACCCATGACCGGAATGGCCTCCAGAAGGTGTTCGGCCTTGTCGCCGTCCATCACCACGCCGCGCTCCGTCTCGAGTTTCCATGCCCCCTGATTGACGTCCAGCACCATGACGTTCATGCCGAGGTTCATCGCCGCCTTCTGGGTCGAGAGCCGCGTGCGGAGGCTCGAGTTGAAGAAGAGCATGAGCAGCGTGCGGTTGCGGCCCAGCCCCGAGTATTGGAATCGGTTGCGCTTGATCTCCAGCGCCTCGGCGACGGCAGCGTGCAGGTCGCCGATATCTTGTACGCAAGTGAACTTTTTCATCGTAGGATTGCTTTGAATGCCGTGAGGAACCGGTCGGCCAGGTCGCGGGTCAGGCAGAGCGCCGGCAGCAGCCGGACGGTCGAGGCGCCTGCGCCTCCCGTGAATATGTGTCGGTCGAAGAGCAGCCGGCGGCGCAGCTCGGCTCCCGAGCCGTCGATTTCGATGCCGATCATCAGGCCGCGGCCCCGCACTTCCCGGAGCCCCGCCATCGCGTGCAGCTCCCCGAGCAGGTAGCTGCCGACCGAGGCGGCGTTCTCCACGAGCCCTTCGCGCTCGATGATGTCGAGCACGGCAATCGCTGCGGCGCAGGCCAGGTGGTTGCCTCCGAAGGTGGTCCCGAGCATGCCGGCGCGGGCCTCGAAATGGGGCGCGATCAGCACGCCCCCGATGGGAAATCCGTTGGCCATGCCCTTGGCCACGGTGATCAGGTCGGGACGGATGCCCGCCTCCTGGTGGGCGAAGAAGCGTCCCGTGCGGCCGTAGCCCGACTGGATCTCGTCCAGGATGAGCTGCGTGCCGGTCTCGGTGGCCGCCTCGCGCACGCCGCGCAGGAAGTCGTCTGTCGGGCAGTGGATGCCCGAGACGCCCTGGATGCCCTCGACGATCACGGCGGCGAACTCCCGCGTGGCGAGTTTCTCGCGAACCGCCTCAAGGTCGTTCAGCGGGACGAACTCCACGTTCGGTGTGCGGTTGAACGGAGCCGAGATCGCGGGGTTGTCCGTGGCGGCCACGGCCCCCGACGTGCGGCCATGGAAGGCCTTGCCCATGGCCAGCACCTTGGCGCGGCCCGTGTGGAACGAGGCGAGCTTCAGGGCATTCTCGTTGGCTTCGGCCCCCGAGTTGCAGAGGAAGAGGCGGTAGTCGTCGTAGCCCGAGAGGCGGCCGAGCTTCTCGGCCAGCCGCTGCTGGAGCGAATTCTCCACCGAGTTGGAGTAGAACCCGAGGCGGGCGACCTGCTCCGAGACCGCGCGCACGTAGTCCGGATGGGCGTGTCCGACGGAGATCACGGCGTGTCCGCCGTAGAGGTCGAGGTACTCGGTCCCGGCGGCGTCGTAAACGAAGCAGCCCCGGCCGCGCACCGGCTCCACCGGATAGAGTGGATATACATCGAAGAGTTTCATCTGTTTCCTGTGTTTCGTTTGTCGGTTCGTGTGCGTCAGAAGGCCGAGGCCTTCAGGCGCAGCCCCTCCTTTTCGTCGAGGCCGAACATCAGGTTCATGTTCTGCACGGCCTGGCCCGAGGCCCCCTTCAGCAGGTTGTCGATCACCGAGACCACGTGCACCTTGTCGCCGTAGCGGGCCGGCTGCACGAGCGCCTTGTTCGTATTGACCACCTGCTTGAGATCGACGCTGCGTTCGGTTGCACGGGTAAAGGCCGCCGTGGCGTAGTAGTCGGCGTAGAGTTGCCGCAACTCCTCCTCGCCGAGCGGGCAGGAGGTGTGCACGCTGGCCAGGATGCCCCGCGCGAAGTCGCCGCGCATGGGGATGAAGTTCACGGCCCGGTCGAATGCCGGTTCGAGCCGCTGCAGCGTGCGCCCGATTTCGAGCAGGTGCTGGTGTGTGAAGGCCTTGTAGACCGAGACGTTGGCCGTGCGCCAGCTGAAATGGGTCGTTGCCGAGGGCTTCACCCCGGCGCCGGTCGATCCCGTGATGGCCGTAACGTGCACTTCGTCCCGCAGCAGGCGGGCGGCGGCCAGCGGCAGCAGCGCCAGCTGGATTGCCGTGGCGAAGCAACCCGGATTGGCCACGCGGCGGGCCTCCCGGATGCGGTCTCGCTGCAGTTCGGGCAGACCGTAGACAAACCCCTCGGACTCGTCGCGGAAGTCCTGCGCGAGGTCCACGATCCGCAGCTCCTGCGGCAGGTCGTGCGAGGCCAGCCACTTGCGGCTCTCGCCGTGTGCCGAGCAGAGGAACAGGACATCGACCTCGCCGAGGTCGTAGGCGTCGCAGAACCGCAGCTCCGTGTCGCCCTCCAGCCCGCCGTGGACATCGGCCACGCGGTTGCCGGCGTTCGACGTGCTGTGTACGAACCCGATCTCCGCCCGGGGATGGTTCACCAGCAGGCGGATCAGCTCGCCGGCCGTGTAGCCGGCGCCTCCGATGA
>ERZ825670.1761-NODE-1761-length-22533-cov-4.653439_pt1 | contig 22533 bp, 26 predicted proteins | sample MGYA00519929_ERZ825670 | MGnify/ENA primary metagenome ERZ825670 (study PRJEB31778, sample SAMEA3449207) | human gut metagenome | biome: human gut; feature: human-associated habitat; material: faeces | place: United Kingdom | collected 2010/2012 ...
ATTTTTTGAGCAACGGTTTGGTGTGGCGAGGGCTCAAAAAATTTAATATACTTCCAGCTCCAGCCACTATCTAAAATTTCATTTTAAATTATTTTACTGCCACTGCTCACTCACTTTTTACCTCAAACACAATAAAAAAGAGAGGTTACTTGCAAAATCTGTGTCGCCCAATGGTTATTGTATGCGGACGTGACCAAATCCATTTGTTAGTTGCTGTAGCTGGATTAAAGTAGTATATTGCACCGCCGGTAGGATCCCAGCCATTTAGTGCATCTCTAGCAGCATTGTAGGCCTGTGTAGATGGAGTAAGGTTAATCTGCCCATCGCTAACAGCATCAAATGCTCCTTTCTGATAAATAACTCCCGCAACCGTGCTAGGAAAATTAGGATTAGCAACTCTATTTAAGACAACTGCTGCAACTCCAACCATGCCATTATAAGGTTCCCCACGAGCCTCTCCATGAATTATCCTTGCAAGCAAATTTAAATTATTCGAGTCGCTTCCAGCAGAATTAGAAGAGCTAGAAATTCCCATAGCTGAAAGTGTTTCGCTACCAGCGATTCCATCTGCCCTTAACCCATTTTTGCTCTGAAATTTTTTAACAGCTGCTACCGTCTTAGAGCCATAAACACCATCTACACTTCCATTATAATATCCCCAGTTTTTTAGTTTAGTTTGTATGTTAGTTACTTCTTTACCGCTAGAACCAAATTTTGAAAGTGTCTCTTTTCTCACATAACTATCTTCGCAAAAATTAAATATAAAAGCTATAATTACTAATGTTAAAAATATAAACACTATTTTTTTATACAAAAAAATCACCTCTATCGTTTAATACTCATAGTATTAACCAATAAAGGTAATTTTTATACAATAATATCTTATCTCCAAATAGGAACAAATAAAAATGCCATCACTATTCCAACAAGAGCCCCAACATATACTTCTAAAGGAGTATGGCCCAAAAGTTCAATTAGCTTTTCTTGAACATTTATGTTTTCTCCTTCACTTTCTATAATTTGATTTAGAATTTTAGCCTGTTTTCCAGCAGCTCTTCTAACCCCTGCCGCATCATACATTACTATGGCAGAAAGTGCTACAGCCATAGCAAAAAGTGGAGAGCTAACTCCCTCTGTTATTCCGATTGTCGTTGCAAGTGAACATACAAAAGCTGAATGAGAACTTGGCATTCCGCCACTTCCCACAATTCTACGTAGGTTTAATTTTTTGCTTTTTATAAGTTCAATTATAATTTTCATACACTGGACAACAAACCAAGTATTTACTGGTATCCAAAGCCAAACGTTATCCCAAATATTATTCATTCTTTAGTTCTCCTTTATTCTTCTGGTAATTTAAAGTCTTCCGTCTCCACACTGCCATCTTCTTTTTCAATCAAAAGTGTTATTTTCTTTTCTGCGCTTTCTAAAAGTTTGCTGCAATGTTTTGAAAGTTTCATCCCTTTTTCAAATTTTTCTATAGACTCGTCTAAAGTTAATTCTGTTCCTTCTAAATCTTTAACTAATTGTTCTAGCTCTTTTATAGATTCTTCAAAAGTTAATTTTTCCATGCTTGTACACCCTTTCTACAATATTTTAGCTTTTCTTTTTCCGTCATTTAATCTTATTGATATCTCATCGTTTTTGCTCAAGTCATTTACTGACTTTATAACTTTGCCGTCTAGATTCTCTACAATAGAATATCCTCTTAGCATAGTTTTTAATGGACTTAGGTTTTCTAATCTTCCGATAAAACCAACAAGTTTTATGTGTCTATCTTTTACCTTTAGACTAAAATTGTTTTCTATGTTTTTGTATAGATTATCGCATACTATCATTTTTTGTCTTAATGCATCGTATGGATTTTTTAAAGCCCTGCTATTTTTTAAGTTGTCGTATTTAATTCTCATGTTTTCAACTTTTTTTCTTAAAGAATTGGCAAGTCTTTTATTTATATTTTCTAGTTTCCATCTAACTTCTAAAACATCTGGAACGGCTAGTTCTCCGGCAGCAGATGGTGTAGGAGCTCTAAGGTCAGCTACAAAATCTGCAATGGTAAAATCTGTTTCATGACCTACTGCAGATATTATAGGGATTTCTGATTCATATATAGCTCTTGCTGTTATTTCTTCATTAAAAGGCCACAAGTCCTCTAGCGAACCTCCGCCTCTCCCAATAATAATAGTATCAACATTTTTCGCTTTGTTAAAATATTTAATACCGTTTACTATAGTTTGAGCAGCGCCTTCACCTTGAACTGCAGCAGGATATAAAATTATATTTACGTTTGGAAGTCTTCTTGTTGTAACATTTATAATATCTCTGATAACGGCACCTGTTTTAGACGTAACAACTCCAATTGCTCTTGGAAGTATTGGTATTGGCTTTTTATGAGCTTCGTCAAATAAACCTTCTTCTGAAAGTTTTGCTTTTAGTTTTTCATAAGCTTTATATAAAGCTCCAACACCTTCTGGCTCCATTCCTTTAGCATATACTTGATATACACCATCACGTTCAAAAACAGAAACACTACCAAGAATTACAACACTCATACCATCTTTCGGTTCAAAATTTAAGTAATTGGTATATGACTTAAACATAACACATTTTATAAGTGATGTTTCGTCTTTTAAAGTAAAATATAAATGACCACTATAATGTCTTTTAAAGTTTGATATCTCACCTTTTATATAGACATTTGCTAGCATTTCATCACCATCTATTATATTTTTTATATATCCATTAAGCTCTGATACTTTAAGTGGCTCGGGTCTATTCATTTGCTTCCTCCATATATCTTTAAGTTACGTATTTTTTCTTAATTGGAAGCACAAGTGTGCTCCATTATTTTTAATATTTTTTAATTTGCACTATCTTTTACAATTCCTGCAAGTACACCGTTTATAAAAGAAGGAGAAGAGTCTTCACCGAAAGATTTAGCTAGTTCAACAGCCTCATTTACAGAAACTTTATATGGTATATCATCTCTATATAAAATCTCGTATATTGCTAAACGTAAAATTGCCAAATCAGTTTTGCAAATTCTTTCCATTTTCCAACCTTTAAGATGCTTGCTAATAGCCTCGTCTAATTCAGAAACTTTTTCACTAACACCCTTTGAAATAGATTTAATATATTCTAAATCTTCTTTATTAACTTCATTTGCCTTATCCAATTCTTTTATTAATGTTTCTGTTGTCTCGTCTATGCTGTTTTCTTCATCTTGGAAATTAGTTGCAAATACAAGTTTAAATGCTATTTCTCTAGCTACCTTTCTACTCATAATTCGTCTCCTAACTATCTATTATATATATCTTTAATTTTATCTGTTATTTCTTTTTTCTTTTTTTCATCTAAAACAAAAAACCAAACAGCTGCTAATACTAAAGCTGCAATTATTGTAAGCACTGTAAATTTCCATACTAAAATTATACAAACAACTACTAAAATTAAATCTTTATATATTTTTCTCATATTATTTTTCTCCTGCTACATTTTATCAATCAAATTTTTTAATGCCATTTTTACCTTTGCTTTATTTTTGTGTACATAGTTACCTAAATATCCACAAAAACCAACAACAAAAATAAATTTAAATAATTCGTATAGTGTGTTAAACATTAAGATTATTATACCAATCAACACACCAATTATAACTCCACTATATTTATCTAAAAAAGCAGCAATTTTATTATCATTCATAATAACAAAACCTCCTTATCTCTATTCTTTCGTTTCTTCTTCTGCATTTGGAGTAGCCTCAGTTTCTTCTGTAGCAACTACTTCCTCTTTCTCCTCAGGTAATTCTTTTTCGATATTTCCTTTTACAACTAAAGGTTCTTCAGGAACAATCTTTTTCTTTTCTACTATATTTTTAACTTTAATATCTGTGTTTAAAACAAGTACACCTGTTGTATCGTGAATTTTGTTTTTAACTTCTTCTTGGATAGCTATAGTTAAAGCTCTGATATTAGTATCTTGAGAAACAAGTAAAGACATAAAGATATCTACACCTTTATTTCTATTTACCATTTTAGCATTAACTTCTTTAACTTCATCATGTGATTTAGCAACAGCTTTAGCTGTACTTTCAATCATCTCAGAAGCAATTTGAACGTTGCCATTGTCTGATGAAACCATTATAGGAACTTTCTTTTTCTTTCTGAAATCAGCTAAGAATATAGTTGTTTTTAGTCCAGCTAAAAATACAATTGAAGCAACAATTATTACAATAGTTTTGTTTTGAACATTCCAAACATAATCATTTAAAAGACCATTTACAAAACTACTATCTGCAAAATCAAACATAACTAGTAAAACTACAACAGAAACTACAACCATTACCAAAGAAAATATAAAATTAATTAGCCTATCTAAAAATTTCATACATATCATATCCTTTCAATATTAATTTGAATATTGTAAATATTTATACTATAACAATACGTTGCAAAAGTAGTTTATTATATTTAAACTAATCGTTCTTTTCGTTGTTAGCATCTAAAGCTACTACTTCTGGGTTAACTTCTTTAGCTGGCTCTTTCTTTTCTTCTTTCGGTAAATTTAAACCTTGAACATGAATATTTATATCAACAACTTTAAGGCCTGTCATGTTCTCTACAACTGTTTTTACTTTGTTTTGAATTTCCCAAGCTATGTCTGGAATTCTTGCACCGTATTCTACAATAATGTATAAGTCAATAGTTGTTTCTTTTTCTCCAACTTGAACTTTTACACCTTTAGAAAAACTTTTTTTACCAAGCATCTCTGAAATTCCTCCAACTATACCACCGCTCATTCCAGCTACGCCTGAAACTTCTGAAGCAGCTTTGCCAGCTATTTGAGCAACAACCTCTTCTGAAATTTTTATTCCGTTAATTTCTGTCTCCTTAACATCTGTATTTTCTACAACAACTTCTTTTTCGTCCATATAAAAAACCTCCTTAAATTTATATTTAATTTAAAATACTGCCAATGTTTATTTTATTTCCTCTTAGGTAATCTTCTGCAAACATTTTTTTATTATTTGGCATTTGCAAAATTTTTATTTTCAAATTATCTTTTCCTGCTTTGACAATAAAACCATCTTTAGAATTTGCTTCTAAAATAGTACCTGGAATCGTTTCTGTATCATCGTTTTCAATAACTTCTGTATCCCATATTTTTATTGTTTTATCATCTAAAAAAGTATACGCACCAGGCATTGGATTAAGTCCTCTAACTAAATTTCTTATTTCATGTGCTGACTTATTCCAATCTATATGACCTAAAGTTTTTTCAATCATTGGTGCAAGCGTGAATTCATCTGGCTGTTTTTGTCTTGGTGCTATTCCGTCCACAACTTTATCTAAAGTCTCAAGAATTAGTAATCCTCCAGCTTTTTTTAATTTTTCATATAAAGTTCCGTAGTCATCATTTTCTAATATATCTACTTCACTTTTTAAAATCATATCTCCTGTATCCATGCCAATATCCATATACATAGTTGTTATGCCAGTTTTGGTCTCACCATTTATTATAGCCCATTGAATTGGTGCTGAACCTCTATATTTAGGTAGTAGTGATGCATGAACATTTATACAGCCGTACTTTGGAATCTCTAAAATTTCTTTTGGAAGTATCTTTCCATATGCAACAACTACTATTACATCTGGCTTTAATGATTTTATTTCTTCTATGAATTCAACATTTTTCTTTACCTTTTCTGGCTGATACACTTTTAAATTTTTAGAAATAGCATATTCTTTTACAGGTGTTGGAAGTAATTTCATACCTCTACCAGATGGCTTATCTGGCTGTGAAACTACTGCCAAAATATTATGCCCTGCGTCATATATTTTTGAAAGTGATTCAACAGCAAAATCAGGTGTACCCATAAATACTACATTCATGATATTATTTTTATTCCTCCTCTTCCGTGGCATTTGCATCATAAAATTCAGTTGCTTTATCTATAAACAAAACTCCATCCAAATGATCTATTTCATGGCAAAGTACTACGGCTAATATTTCTTTTCCTTTGATTTTTACTTTTTCACCTTTTTCGTTTAGTGCCTCGACAACAACCTCACTAGGTCTAATTACATCACCTAAAACTCCAGGCACACTAAGACAACCTTCTCTACAAACTTGTTCACCCTTTGATTTTACTATTTTAGGATTAATAAGTTTGTATGGACCATTTTTATCTTCTTCACCTAAGTCTATAACTATGGCTCTTTTTAGCACACCAACTTGAGGTGCCGCAATACCAATACCATCATCAGATTTTTTTAGAGTTTCGTACATATCATCTAAAAGTTCTAAAACTCTATCATCAATTTTTTCTATCTCTCTTGATTTTTTCCTAAGTATGGGATCTCCATCTTGTCTGATTTGTCTGACAGCCATATTATTTCCTCCTTAAACTACGACATATTATTTGGATTTATATCAAAATTTAGTCTTACATTATTATCATGATTTTCAAAGTACTCATCTAAACATTTTTTTAATAAATCCCTTTTTACATCATCTAAACTTTCTTTTATAATTATTCTCCATCTAAAATTACCATTTATCTTTGATATCGGAGCAGGCATCGGTGGAAATGCTTTAAAATATTTGGAAAAACATGTATGTAAAATTTGAGCATCTTTTTTTACTGTTTCTTCGTTTTCTCCACTCAGTACCGAAATAATTATATCGCAAAAAGGTGGATAATTCAACTTTTCTCTAATATTTATTTCTGTGCTATAAAATTTTTCATAGTCTTGGTCTTTTGCTGCTAAAACCGCAAATTCCTCTGGCATATACGTTTGAATTATTGCTCTGCCCTTTTTTTGACCTCTTCCAGCTCTTCCAACAGCCTGTGTAAGTAGCTGAAACGTTCTTTCACTTGCTCTATAATCGTTTATGTTCATAGAACTGTCGGCAGCCAAAACACCGACAAGTGTAACATTTTCAAAATCATGACCTTTAGTAATCATTTGCGTTCCAAGTAATATATCTATTTTTTTGTTTTTAAAATCACTTAAAATCTTTTCATGTGCGTTTTTTGTCCTTGTTGTATCAACATCCATCCTTATTACCGAAGCTTTAGGAAAATATTTATTTATCTCATGCTCTACTTTTTGAGTTCCAGAACCAAAATACCTTATACTTTTACTTTTACAATTTGGACATATCGTCGGTGGCTCAAAAGTTCTGCCACAATAATGACAGATAAGTCTTCCCTCTGTCAGATGATAAGTCATTGCTATATCGCATTTTTCACACTTTACAACATAGCCACATTCCCTACACATGATAAACGTAGAATACCCACGCCTATTTAGAAAAAGCATTGTTTGCTCTTTGTTTTCAATATTTTTATTTATCTCTGAGTAAAGCTTTCTACTAAAAATAGTTCTATTTCCTGTTGCAAGCTCATTTCTCATATCTAAAATATTTATATCCGGAAGTCCAAGCTTAGATATCCTATGATAAAGTGTTAAAAGCTTGATTTTTCCATTTTTGGCATCATAAAAAGTTTTAACATCTGGTGTTGCACTACCAAGCACAAGTGGACAATTATACATTTTACAAAGGTACTCAGCCACTTCCTTTGTTTCATATTTTGGATTCATTTCAGACTTATATGAACTATCATGTTCCTCGTCTATGATTAAAGCTCCAATATTATCGAGAGGTGCAAAAATTGCTGAGCGAGCTCCAATAACAATTCTAGCCTTTCCATCACGTATTTTTCGCCATTCATCATATCTTTCTCCAATAGACAAACGGCTATGTAATATAGCTATAACGTCTCCAAATCTAGCTATAAATCTATCTGTTATTTGTGGAGTAAGAGATATCTCTGGCACTAAAACTAGAGCATTTTTACCAGTATTTAAAACTTCTTCAATAAGTTGCAAATAAACCTCTGTCTTGCCACTGCCAGTAATTCCATGAATTAAATATTTATTATATCTTTTTATATCAATATTCTCTAAAACATTTTTTTGTTCATCGCTTAACTTTAGTTTTTCTGATTTTTCTATATGCTTTCCGAAAAACGGATTTCTTTGAACTTCTAGGTCAAAAAAATCAATAACTCCTTTTTTTTGAAGAGCTGCAAACACGTCCCTTGTAACGTCTGTAAAGTCTAAAACTTCTAAAGCTGGCGCCTCTATATTTTCTAGCAAGAAATTTATAACTCTCATTTGCTTTTCAGATTTTATTTTACTTAAATCTAAATTTTTCTTATTTAATCTTATCCATCTTTCTGTTTTAGATTTTATATTGTCAACATTTGAGCTTGTCCCAGGTGGTACTAATAATTTTATACTATCAGAAAGTGTGCAAAAATATCTTTCGCTAATAAATTTAGCAAGTTCAAAATGTTTCTCATCAAAAACCTTATCTACTACTCTAACAATATCCTTGCACTTAAACTCTGACGTTTCTTTTATCTTTGTTATATAACCTATTTCAGGCATTTTACGTCTAGCAAAAGGCACTAAAACTCTCATGCCAATGCTTACAGACATATTTTCTGGAATGCCATAATCAAAAACTCTATTTAGCTCATTAGCATTTGAATTTACTATAACTTCTGCAATCATATATACCTCTTTTTCTTTTGAACATATTAAAACAAACCTACAACATCTGAAACAGTAACGACAAGTGCAAGCAAAATTATAAGTGAAAATCCAACTAAAGTTAATGTCATTTCTGTTTTCTCACTAAAAGGTTTTCTCCTTATTTTTTCTATTATTAAAAGTAAAATTTTTCCACCATCTAAAGCTGGTACTGGGAACAAATTGAAAATTCCTAGGCTAAGGCTTATTGCCGCCATTAGATAGAAAAAGTCTCTTAATCTCTCTGTTGATGCTATTTGATTAGCTATGCCAACAGGTCCCATCACTTCTACATTTTCTGATTTTCCAACGAAAATACTAAATATCCCTTTTAAGTTTGCATCCAAGTAATCAAATGTCTCATTCAAAGCATATAAAGCTACACTTATTCCTGTAGGATGAACTACCTCAAACTCCATAGCATAAAATCTTCCAGATGTAGAAATTGTTTTTACGTCATAAGTTTTTTCTTCATTATTTCGAAGTACTTTTATTGTAACATTTGAATCAGGAACTTTTGATATAATTCCAGATATATCTTGCCATTTTTCTATTTTAGTATTATTTATTTCTAAAATAACATCTCCACTTTCTAGCCCACTTGTGGCAGCCGGAGCACCAGATACAAGACTTACTATTTGCTTATCTACATTATAAGCAATTCCAAGTAGACCTTTTTTAGAAATAGGGATATTTACTGTAATATCTTTCTTTTCGCCGCCTCTTAAAATTTCAAATTTAAAATCGTCTTTCTTAGAGTCGGTAATAATGTCGGTAATATCATATCCGACTAACATATTTTTGTTATTTACTTTTAAAACTGTATCTCCGCTTCTAAGACCCGAAACATATTCATACGAAGTTTCTGGCAAGCTTACTATTTGTGTTCCGTAATAAGTATTAGCACTTTGAACTACAAAAAAGTAAACAACAAGTGCAAATATAATATTCACTGTAGCACCCGCTGCAACAATTAATATTCTTTGGTAAATTGGTTTATTATTAAAAGCTCTTGCATCTTCGCTTCTTTCTTCTTCGCCCTCTAGTTGAACAAAGCCACCAAATGGAATAAGCCTTAATGTGTATTCAGTTTCTTTGCCTTGCTTTTTCCAAACTCTTGGTCCAAATCCAATCGCAAATTTATGAACTTTTACATTACAAGCTTTTGCTACAAGAAAATGTCCAAGTTCATGAATGGTAATTAAAGTTCCTAAAACAATTATAATCTTTATCACACTAATCATAATTCCCATTTTCGCATCAATCTCCTAAATAATAAATTCACACAAAATATATACAAAAGGTATTATCATAATTATACTATCAAATCTATCTAAAATACCGCCATGTCCAGGCATTATCTTTCCAAAGTCTTTTATTTTGCAATGCCTTTTTATAGCTGAGGCCGAAAAGTCGCCTATTTGAGCGATTGCACTTATTATAACTCCTAAGAAAGTCATAAGAGCAATATTTAGTTCGACATTTGTTTGAGCTAAGAAATTAGTATTTAGATAATATGAGTAAATTCCATAAAATAAGCTACTTCCAATAAGTCCACCAATACATCCTTCAATAGATTTGTTTGGACTCGTTTTTGAAAATTTGTGCTTGCCTATTGCTTTGCCTACCAAATATGCAAAAACATCTGTCATCCAAGCACCACCAAAAACAAACCATACAAACAAGTATCCATTTTTCATCTGCCACAATAATATTAAAAATGCAAACATAAGTGGTACATAAATTATACCCATTAATGTGCAAGCTATATCAATAAAATTAATTTTTAAATCAGACATCGTTGCGACAAGCGAAATTATCGCAAAAGAAATCGGCATTATAAGTACTAAAAATGGTAGTAAAACACTTTCACTAACAAAGCCAATAAGTCCTAAAAGTAAGCAACAAATATATCCAACCCATTCTATCGGCTTAATGTTTATTTGTCTAACAGCATGATAAAACTCATTTAATCCTATTATCGATACAATAACAACTGCTATATTAAAAACAACATCATTTTTCAAAAAATAAACTGAAAATAAAATAACGACGCCAACTAATGCTGAAATCAATCTTTTTGCCATAAATTTTGCACCCCCAACTATATTTACGCACCAAAATTACGTTTTCTATTATTATATTCATTTATAGCTTTTTCTAATTCTTTTTTGTCGAAATCAGGCCATAAAACATCTGTAAAATATAGCTCTGAGTAAGCAGCCTGCCATAGCAAAAATCCACTTAATCTATTTTCACCACCAGTACGAATAATAAGGTCTGGATCTGGTGTATCTTTTGTTTGAAGGTGTTTTGAAATAAGATTTTCATCTATTTCATCAAGACTAATATTTCCGTCTTTAGTTTCTTTTGCTATCTCTTTTACCATATATGTAAGTTCTGCCCTACCACCATAATTTATAGCAATATTCACAGTTAGACCTTGCTTATCTTTTGTCCTTTCTTCTATGCCTCTGATTCCATCTTGCAAATCTTTATTTAGTCTATTTATATCTCCTACTAATCTAAATCTTATGTCTCTATTTTTAATTCTCTTATCAAAGTCTTTAATATGTTTTGCAAGAAGCTTCATAAGATAATCAACTTCTTCTTCGGAACGTTTCCAGTTTTCTGTAGAAAAGGCATAAACAGTTAAATACTTTATGCCCAAATCACTACAATCATCAGCAATTTTTTCTAAAGTATTGGCACCTTCTGCATGTCCCATACTACTTGGCAAATCTCTTTTCTTTGCCCATCTTCTATTTCCATCCATTATTATCGCGATATGTTTTGGTATATTTGTCATATAGCCTCCTAATTATTAATTATAATATTAAAGGGCGCTAACTAGAAACACCAGTTTCACGCCCCCTTTTTTAATTTTAAACAGACATTACTTCTTTTTCTTTAGCTTCACAAATACTTTCAACATTTTCAACATATTTATCTGTAAGCTTTTGAATCTTATCTTCTGCGTCTCTTAAGTCATCCTCTGTAATCTCGTTATTTTTTTGTTTTGTTTTGAATTCATCCATTCCGTCTCTTCTAATGCTTCTGATTGCTACTTTGCTGTCTTCGGCTATTTTTTTGATTTCTTTAACTAATTCTTTTCTTCTTTCCTCTGTAAGCTCTGGGAAAACAAGTCTAATAACTTTACCATCATTATTTGGATTTATTCCAATATCTGATTTTTGAATTTCTTTTTCTATTTCTTTAAGCATACTAGCATCCCATGGTTGAATAGCTATAATTCTAGCTTCTGGCACCATTATGTTTGCCATTTGATTTATAGGAGTAGGTGCTCCATAATAATCAACTGTAATCTTATCTAGAATTTTAGGGTTAGCTCTACCAGCTCTAATACCACCTAATTGCTCCTCTAATACGCTTATTGTTTTTTTCATTTTTTCTTCAATATGACTATACATAAAAATTTCCTCCATTTAACTTATAATTGTTCCTATATTTTCTCCTGCAACTGCCCTTACGATATTTTCAGGGTCAGAAAGTGCAAATACAAAAGTTGGAATATTGTTATCCATACAGATAGATGCGGCAGAAGAATCTATAACTTTTAAACTTTTCTCTATTATCTCTGAATACTTAATTTCATCAAATTTCTTGGCATTTGGGTTTTTCTTTGGATCATCATCATAAACACCGTCAATTGTTTTTCCTGCCAATATAACTTCTGCATTTACTTCCGATGCTCTAAGTGCTGAACAAGTATCTGTTGAGAAAAACGGATTTCCTGTTCCACCAGCAAAAATAACAACTCTGCCCATTTCTAGGTGTCTAATTGCTTTTCTTCTGATATAAGGCTCACCAATTTGCTTAATTTCAAAAGCAAGCTGAAGTCTAGTGTCAATTCCTCTAAACTCAAGTGCATCTTGAAGTGCCTGACCATTCATAACAGTAGCAAGCATTCCCATATAGTCTGCTGTAACTCTTTCTATATCTTGAGCTTGCCTACCTCTCCAAAAGTTTCCACCGCCAACAACAATAGCTACTTCAACACCCATTTCTGTAACTCTTTTTATAACGTCACATATTTTTCCAAGAGTTTGAGGGTCTATACCAAAACCTTTTTCGCCAGAAATAGCTTCGCCGCTAAGCTTAAGTAGTATTCTTTTATACTTTGCTTTAGGCATATAACATCCTCCTATAAAACATATTCTATACTAACAATATTTATATCATATTATGCTCAAAAAAGGAAGAAAAATTTTAGGTTATTTTGCGAAAAAGGAGACGTGAGAATTTTTCTCCGTCTCCTTTTCCTATACTGTTTTTAGAAAGCTTGCTCCTTAATTTCGCAAACTTCTATTTCTTCACTAGTAAAGCCAATTTCATGGGCAATCCTAAGAAGCTCAGTTTCTAAGTTTTGCCTCGCCGTATAATGCAAGTCTATATCAGCATTTGCTGAATCATATACGTTTTGCTTTGCAATATTCATCAAAGCAACCATTTCTTCGGGAGTGTATTTTTGACCATAAGCAGCTGTCCATGAATCTGTTACAGTATTCAGTAGTTCAACTGACTTTATATAGATTTTGCTTTCGTCATACTTTACTAAGACAAATCCATTTTCGTCCATAGAAGTATAAATTGCATCAATAGGAATAGTTACGATAAGCTTATACTCGCTAGAAAGTTTCACATAGGAGTCGACTAACCAGTCTAGCCACCACTTGTTTTCTGGTGTTTTATCGTGAGTTATATCGACTTTGCCACCTTCTGTTAGGAGTACCAACTCAACTTGGCTTGTTAGAGCTTTTTCATATCTTGTATACATCGTATTTCGTCTAACAAGCTCTTCTGCCATTTTAACGCTCGTGTCTTCGATTACCTCGATTTTCAGTTGTCTTTCTTCTTCGGATATTTTTTCGTTCTTATTTTTCTCTACTTCGCCAAAATAGCCAAGCGCACGTATTCCCAGGATTACAATCAAAATCATTAGTAGAAGAACCAGAATTTTCTTCAAGATTCTCCCTCCCAATACTCTTTCAAAATATATCATCTTAGGTATGCTTGGAATTATATAATAATTAACATAATTTGTCAACATTAGACTTATCTAAAGTCAGATACCTTGAAATTGCCATAGTCAACTGTAGCATCTATATCGCCACTTTTAAAAGTGATTGCATATGCTCCAATCGCATACTCATGATTTTTTATCATATTTTCTACTTTTTCTCTATCAATGTTATAATATTTTTCTAGATAGTCGCTAATTGGTGTAATATAATCTATTTCATCTTCAAAAATTCCTGATAAATCTGATGTGCTTGTTTTTCTAGCTAAATTATATATTATGCTACTGGTTTTTTCTTTTATATCACATTTTGCTTTTTCTTCATCTGATATTGGAATATATAGTTGATAATCCAAGGTATACCTATTGCCTGTATAATTTTGAATCAACTTATCTTCGAACCAATTCGAAAAATCTTGCATTGAAACACTATAAGTTTTTTCTTGCTCATATACTATAAACTTATCCTCTTCAATATCTTTTTCTTCTCCATAAGAAGATAAAAGTGTTTTTGGATAATACCTATTAATATCATACACAATTCCTACAAAGTAATATTTATCTTTATTTTCATTTGCAATTTTTATATATTCTTCTTTTTTTTCTATTAATTCTGCTTTCAGTTTTGCAAGCGTATTTTTAAAAAACTCCAATTCATTATATCCTTCTGAAGTCCAAACATTTATCCTTGCATCTATTCTAAGATTTGTCGCCAAATCCTTTATTAAATATACAGATTGGTCATTTTGATCAACCACAGATGAACACACATACAAATCTTTTAAACCTATATCATCTCTTTCAAAAATGCTTTCTTTAGTTAAAAATTTAGTATAAACAACCAAATTATCCAAGCAATCCATGTATTTTATGTACACATCGCCATAATTTCCGTCTTTGCTATAGCTTATACCAATTCCAGTAGTAGTAAGATAAAAATCTTTTTTAGAGTTTTTATATTTGTTATATTGCTTTATAAAATCTATCTCATCAACTTCATCCAAAACATATTGTAATTCACCACTTTGCCAATAATCAGGATTAAAGAAAATATTTTTTTTCGAAAAACTATCATGAAGTTTTTGTTTATATATGTCATTTTGGGCATATAGGTCTATATCTGTTCCTGGTAAGAAAAGATCTTCTAGTTTTATTTTATTTCCTGTCGTCAAATCATAATTTAAAAATTTTTCTATATTTATTTGAGGTACATAATTTGAATCTGATTTGCTTCCATAGAAAGTAACAGATAAAATGTTAGAGTAATTAGCATTTACATTAGATGACAAATATGCATTTTCTTGTTCTCCCGAAGCAGATACAAGCTTTTTTCTAATTTCATCTTCAATTTCTTCTAACTCTTTATTAATCTTATTTTCAATTTCTTTATTTTTTAGTCCGTTAATTCTAAGTGTTTTATATTCTAAACCTTCATAATTAGTATCTTGATAGATTATTTTTAAATCGTTTTGATTATATTTTTGATTTTTTTTCGTTCCTATAACCCTTTCGTGATTGCTTTTATTTTTTTCTTCACCCGAAGAAACATCAGTAAATGAACCAGCTTTATTTGTCATAATAAGGGCTGTTGTAATCATAACTGCAATAACTATAAAAGAACTCAATAACACAACTAATTTTTTTATGCTAACTTCTTTCAAATAAATTCCTCCTTTACAGATTTATAATCTCTTACTTTATTTAATCTTCCAAACATTATTTCCCTTTTCCATTTCTATTCCTTTAAGTAATATAACAGGTCTTACTCCATAAGTATTTCTAAAGTTACTGTCAAAATATCCATCGCAACCTACATACCTTAAATAATTGTCGTTGCTTGCATTTGGAGAAGCTAGCCAATACCAGCCTTTACTATATTCTTTTCCAGAAATATTACTTAATTTAAATAATCCTTTTGCATCATCTTTATCTTTCCAAGTAGTTGTAGCGTCTGTTTTGCCTGTAATATCAGATAAAGCAACATTTCTGATGCTTGCAATCTTATCTCCAGAAAAATCTTTCGCTCTAAATAACCCTTCTCCACTATCTAAACTTCCTTCTATCAAAGTATAAGAACCACGATTACTCTTACTTCCTAAAACATTATATTCAGACTGTGGTATAAAACTAATCTTATCAAAATTTAAATACAAGCCAGATGCTGCATAAATATTTGAGTTATTATTATCCGAATTTATAGACGAATAAAAAGTATTTGCATACGCGTTCCTTTGACTTTCTGTACCAGCCCATTTACTAGCTGTGCCATCGCTTTCAAAATTACTAATCGTTTTATGATAATAATTCAATTTAGCAGGTACACCTGTACTAATTATTTCAATATCAAAAGTACCATCATCATTTTTTCTTTGAGTTAATAACCTCCAGCCATTATCTTTAGTGTACTTATATTCTGAATAATACACGTCAGTATATTCAATAGGATACTCAACAAAATCACCAATGTTATTCGAAATCGATTGCCTTGTATCAAAACTTATTAATTCAATTTCTCCACTAATTTCTTCACCACTTACATTTATATCGCCACTATTATTAGAATTTAAATCATCATTTTGTCTTGACTTAGAACTTCCAACAACATACACGATAACAATAGCGATAATAATAACAATCGTAAGTACAAGCATAACAGCAGATATACCTTGTTTCTTACTTAATATATTTTTCATCAATATTTCCTCCTATAATACTAGTTTGCAGGTACATAACCAGCTGCCTCTATAACACTTGCACCTCTTTTTGAAGTAAGTGCTTTAACCCATTTTCTTGTCATACTATCTTCTGGTTCGTCTTTTCTAAACACAAGCCATCCAGAAGTCATGATAGGATATTCTCCTGCCCTTATAGTATCCTTATTTGGAGCAACTCCATCTATAGCAAGCATTTTTATTGTATCTCTTTTATACATCGTATTTACATAGTAATAATAAGAATAACCAAGTGCATATCTAGAATTATCATATTGAGCTATTGCATCAACTAAATCACCCATGCCAACAGTTAGCTCAGTTTTAGGTGCTTGCATCATAGGAGTATCTTTCATAACAAGCTGTAACATTCCAGATTGACTTCCCGAATTTACAGGTCTTTGATAAGGAATAATTTCAGCATCCTCACCACCAACTTCTTTCCAGTTAGTTATTTTTCCAGAATATATACCCCTTATTTGATCAAGTGTTAAGCTATTTACGGGATTATCTACATTAACAATAAATACAAATGCAGAATTAGTAGCCTTAACAATTTCTAGCTCAACATTTTTTTCCTTTGCATAAGCCAATTCTTCTTCAGACGGATATGACATAAAACAAACATCTCTTGTTCCATCAACCACGCCTAAAACACCATAGTGAGTATCTAAATACTCCGTTTCAATTTCAGCAGCATCTTCGCCAACAAAATCCTCTTTAATAGCTTCTGTCAACGGTTGAATAGCCGTTGAAGCATCAATTCTAGGATAATTTTCCTTCGTAAAAATCGGCTCATTTGTAACTTTTTCTCCACTATCTTTATTTTCAATACTTTCACCACTATGCTTTACATCTCCACTTGGACTTGATAAAACATTTTCCTTTTGAGTAAAATGCATATATGCCCAAATACAACCTGCAATTACCAAAATTGCAACAATAACAGAAATTACAACAGCAGTAGATTTTTTCATATAAAAATACCTCCTTAATATATAAGAATACTAGCATATCTAGATTTTATACTAGTTAAAAGAATAAGTCAATCCAAGAAAATTTGCAACAAAAAAAGAGTGGCAAATAACCACTCTTTCATTATTATTACCATTTCCTCTTCCGTACGTCATCATACTTTCGCCGAATTTCGCTCGCATTTTCTTCAAAAAAGTTTTCAATCCGAACCTGCACATTATGGCTAATGTCGGGTTTCGAAGACCCATGAACCGTGCAATTGGAATAAATCTCCAAACGACCAACACGGCTGCCACCAGAAACGATATTCACATGACATCCTTCCCGATTAGCATAACTAGGATTCAAATCAATAGTGTACCTAAAAGAAGTTCCAGGAACAGTACCACGCAAATCCATACAATTAACCTCCTAAAATTTTATTTGGTCCCTAGAAAATAAAACTTTCTTAGTACACAATAACATAATGTTTGAAAAAGTAAACATTTTTATAATTATTTTTGCGATAATATCTTTTCAATCTCCTTAAATCTCTTCACTTTCTGCGTAGTAGTCTTCTCAAGTGGCTCTGTAGTTATGATAAGCTCTTTAATTCTCTTAAACACAGATAACTCTTGATTTATAACCTTAATGTCTTCCCATATCAAATCCTTATATTCTTCCTCTGTCTTATCGCCAAACATCTCTTTAATCAAATCTGGGTCATAAACAATCTTTATTCCTAAAGCAATCTCACCTTTCGTATTTTCTCTTGGAAATAATATACTCTCTTTAACATAGTGCAACTTATTAACTAAAAACTCAATGTCACTTGGAAAAACATTCTCGCCATTTTTTAAAACAATAACTTCTTTCTTTCTTCCAGCAATAAACAAATATCCGTCTTTATTAAAACGTCCTAAATCTCCTGTATGGAACCAGCCGTCTTTCATAACAGCCGCAGTAGCTTCTGGATTTTCGTAATAGCCAAGCATAATATTAGGTCCTTTAGCTACAATCTCTCCAACACCATTTTCATCAACATCTTCAAGCTTTAATTGAACATTAAATGGTGCCATACCAACACTACCTGGGCAATGCTCTTTGTCAGTTTCAGCTGCAATAAGTGGAGATGTCTCTGTAAGACCATATCCTTGAACAGTATCTATACCAAAATTGTTGTAACCTTCAATAACTTTCTTATCCATAGAAGCTGCACCAAAATAAGCAATACGCAAATTTCCACCAAGTTGGTCAAGGACACTCTTAAATACCTTTCTTCTAATATCTATGTGGAAAATCAATAAAAAGTTTGCAAGCTTGCTCATCATATTTACAAGCTTCTCTTTACCTTGGTCCCTAATACCTTTTTGAATTTTCTTATATATCGTTTCAAGAACCAAAGGAACAGCAACAAAAACACTTATCTTGTATTCCTCTAAGTTTTTAGCAATATACTTTAACCCGTCACAAAAAGCTACAGTTGCTCCGCTATACCAACCATATAAAAACGTAATCGTACATTCAAAAGTATGATGAAGTGGCAAAAATGAAAGCAGAACATCATTATCATACATCTTAGACATTCTTGCCATTGATGCGATGTTTGATGTTATATTTTTTTGAGATAGCATAACCCCTTTAGCTGTATTAGTTGTACCTGAAGTAAAAATTAAAACACTCATCTTCGTATTATCTATCTTTATTTTTTGATACTTAGACTTTTTATTTTTAATCAACTTTTTACCATCATCAACCAATTTTCTAAAGGATAATATGCCATTTTCATCATTCTTCAAATCCATATTTATGTAAAACTTTAGTGAAGAATTTCCAGAACCTTTTATCTCTTCAAAAACCTCACTATACTTATTTTCATAAATTACTGCATCAGCCTTACTTCTCTCAATAAGACTCTTAATCTCACCATTTGGCAAAGCTTTGTCTAAAGGAACTACTACCATGTTAGAAGTAGTAACAGCAAAATAACTTTCACACCATTCATATCTGTTATTTCCTATAAGAGCAATCCTCTTACCCTCAAGCCCAAAGTTAAGTAAACTCGAACCCAAAGCTTCAACTTCTTCTTTCACTTCTTTATATGTTTTCTTTACAATCTTTTGATCCTTCTTGCCTAAATTCTCTTTAAATTCATAAGCAACATGATCTGGATATTTCTTAGCGCTACGATTTAATAGTTCTCTAAAATCATTTACATCATCAACTTTATAAACCTCGCTGTTTAACTTTTTCATAATCCTTCCTCCTTTTAAATCAGCTTATAGTTTAACACATTTTTATACTCTTTAACAAGCAATTTTGAAATTTGCCAACTCTACACTTTTGTGCTATACTTGGTAGAGTTAAAAAAATAAATTCTACTATTAGTAGAATTATAGGAGAAATGCCATATTATGAACGATTTAAAAGAAACCATATCAAACAATATAACCAAATTAAGAAAAGAAAAAAAACTTACCCAATTTGCATTTGCAAACGAACTAAACTATTCAGACAAAGCAATATCAAAATGGGAACGTGGCGAATCAATACCAGACGTCATAACGCTAAAACAAATAGCAGACTTTTTCGGAGTAACCGTCGATTATATGTTAGCAAAACATGAAAACGAGCCCGCTTTACAAAACACAACCTATGAAACACAAAACTTAAAAAGCGAGAAAGAAAATACAAAAGCCGTTACCATAATCAATTCAGACATTAACGAAAAAAGTGCATCAGAACGAATAAGCCTCACCGATTCAATAATCCAAAACAACGGACAAAAGGATATAGAAAACATGCTATTACCAAACAGAAAAACAACGAAACACAACCTAAACACAGTCCCACTTACATTCCTATCAGTTTCACCGGTATGGATAATAGCAACACTTATATTCACACTAATAGCAATATTTACCGGTAAATACATTTGGTACATATTCTACATAGCCGTTCCAATCACAATGCTATTATTTATTATATTTAACAGCATTATTAATAAGGTTGTTCATCAATTGTTGGATGTGTTGATGATTTGCTAGATAAGTTTGTGATGTTAAATCACATTCTACTGTAATTTCTCTTTTTTCTATTTCTACTTTTAATGATTCTAAAATATCATCAACAATTGGTTGGAGATGAACAGGATGTTTAATGACTTCAATATCTTTGTTTTCAAGTCTTGAAATCATTAAAATATCACCTATCAATTGTGACATATGATCAACTTCTTTTTGTATTTTATCCAATGCTTGTTTTCTTACTTTAGGATCATCAATCATTCCTGCTTGTAATAATTCACTATAACCTCTAATGGATGTCATAGGTGTTTTAAGTTCATGGGAAACATTTGAGAAAAATTCTTGTCTCATTTTTGTAGCATTAACAGATTCAGTAACATTTACAAAGAGCAAAGTCACTCCATATTCTACTTTAGCAAGATGGCAATCATAGACTTCTTCATCTTTTTTTAGAGTAACGATTTTAGGTTCTACACCGATATTTTCTAATTGATCTATAATTTGGTGATCGAAGATAAAATCTTGGATAGGTTGATTCACTTCCATTTTATCACTAAAAAGTTGTTTAGCTTTTTTATTGACCATCAGTATTTCATAATTTGTATCTAATAAAATGAACCCTTCATTCATTTTATCAAGAATACTATTTATTTTTAATCTTTCATTTTTCAAAGTTTTTAGTGTTTTTCTTATTGTATCTGCTTGTTCTTTAAGCTTTGTCGCAATAACATTAAATTCATCATATTGATAATGATCAAAACTTAAATAACGATTATCATTGATTTTAGAAACCTCTTCACTAATTTCCTCTAATGGTTTAGTAAGTGTTCTAGAAAAACGATAAGAAAGAGCTAAAGCAACACATAATGATAAAGCAGCACTAATAAATAATGGTTCTAAAAGTGGTCCTATATTATCAAAGATACCATTATAAGGAATCGCAATACGAACAACATAACCACGATGATAATAAGCCACATACATCATATTCTTTTTAACAGTTGAAGAATAACGTGTCGCATAACCAAACTGATCACTTAAAGCTTCTTTAAATTCACTACGTCCACTATGATTTTCTTGAATCCCCTCTTTATCACTATCCGCTAAAACATTTCCTTCTTTATCAATAATTGTTAAACGTGTATCTTTTGTATAAGCTAAATCATTTAATTTATCTATTTGTTTTTCTAATGGTTTTTGGTAATCAATTTGATTTTCTACAAGCTTTACCGTATAGTACATATCTTTTCTTGTTGTTTGCATCATTTGATCAGAAAGAATCACCATTGAAACACTTGAAGAAAATAATAACGTAATAATTAAAACTGTTGCAAAATATTTAAATAGAGCTTTATTCATCTTATTTCACTTCCTCAACATAGCGGTATCCTACACCTCTAATAGTTTTAATATACTTACTTCCATCATCATCCAATTTAGCTCTTAAAGCACGAATATGCACATCTAAAACTCTTGATTCACCTATAAAATCATAACCCCAAATATGATTTAAAATTTCATCTCTTTCGACTACACGTGTATGATTTTCTACTAAATAAAGAAGTAACTGATATTCTTTATTTGTAAGTTCCATGACTTGTCCATTATGCATCACTGTTCTTGTTTGTTTATCAATTTTTAAGGTTTGACTTTCAATAATCGGCGCTGCTTTAGGAGCATGTCTTCTAAGCAAAGAACGTACTCTAGCTTGTAACTCTAAAACACCAAATGGTTTGGTCATATAATCATCACTACCACTATCTAAACCATTGACTTTATCAATTTCTCGGTCCTTCGCACTTAAAATCAAAATAGGTAATTCTTGATCAGTTTCACGTATCTTTTTGATAGCATCAATTCCTGAAATGCCAGGTAACATTAAATCAAAAACAGCTAGATCCACTTGATCTGTTTTCATATTTTCTAAAGCATCTAAAGCATTTGAATATTGTTTAACAGTATAACCTGCACTTGTTAAAGCTAAATCTATAATTTCTCTAATATTTTCATCATCTTCTACTACATATATACATTCTTTCATTATTTCCACATCCTTTACATTATCTTAACATAGCAAAGGGGAGGTTATGTTAAGTTTAGGTTAAAAGTTGATTAGAAATAAAAGAACTTATACCATGCTGTTTAAAATGGACCCTGTAAAACGGACACAAGAAAAAAAGTACTTTGGTGCTTAGTCC
>ERZ825670.1765-NODE-1765-length-22481-cov-3.935165_pt1 | contig 22481 bp, 19 predicted proteins | sample MGYA00519929_ERZ825670 | MGnify/ENA primary metagenome ERZ825670 (study PRJEB31778, sample SAMEA3449207) | human gut metagenome | biome: human gut; feature: human-associated habitat; material: faeces | place: United Kingdom | collected 2010/2012 ...
ATTTGAAAACAGGGAATATCAAGCAGGCATATCTTTTGTATGGAGAAGAGGCTTATCTGAAAAAGCAATACAGAGACCGGATAACCAAGGCAATATTTCCGGATGGGGATACGGTAAATTATGCATATTATGAAGGCAAAGGGATAAATCCGGGTGAACTCATAGATCTTGCCGAGACAATGCCGTTTTTTGCAAAGCGTCGTCTGATAGTGGTAGAAAATTCGGGATTTTTTAAAAATGCAACACCGGATCTGGCCGATTATATCAAGACGATGCCGGATACGGCATGCTTTTTGTTCGTGGAAAATGAGGCGGACAAACGAGGAAAGATGTATAAAGCGGTGAAGAGTAAAGGACGCGTAGTTGAGATGGCGCGTCAGGATGAGAAGACATTATTATACTGGGTTGCAGGTAATGTAAAAAAAGAAGGCTACAAGATCAAGGAACAGACGGCCAGATATCTTCTGTCAACAACAGGAACGGATATGGAGAATCTGGAAAAAGAACTGGAAAAACTCTTCTGTTACTGTATGGGAAAAGAAGAGATTGAGATATCAGATATAGAAGCAATCTGTACAACACAGATTACAAATAAGATTTTTGATATGGTAGAAGCGGTTGCAATGAAGAACCAAAAAAAGGCGCTTGATTACTATTATGATCTTCTGGCATTAAAAGAACCGCCGATGCGTATCTTATACCTTCTGACGAGACAGTTTAAGCTGCTTTTGGAAGTGAAAGATCTGGTGGGAAAACGCTACGATAAATCATCAATCGCAAAGACAGTCGGACTTCATCCGTTTGTGGCGGGAAAATATATGCAGCAATGCCGCACATTTGAAAAGAAAGAGTTAAGGAACATTCTGGAAGAGGCTGTAGATACCGAAGAGATGGTAAAGACGGGACGCCTGAATGATGTGATGAGTGTGGAACTTTTCATTGTAAAATACAGTGCTGCATGATAGAATTGATAAGATAAACATTTAATTAAGGAGAAGATATTAGTGTCAGGAATAGATCAGAGTAAAATTCGAAATTTTTGTATTATAGCACATATTGACCATGGTAAATCAACACTGGCGGACCGTATCATTGAGATGACGGGACTTCTTACCAGTCGTGAGATGCAGTCCCAGGTGTTAGACAATATGGAGCTGGAAAGAGAACGAGGAATCACGATCAAAGCCCAGACAGTCAGAACGGTATATAAGGCAAAGGATGGAGAAGAGTATATCTTTAACCTGATCGATACGCCGGGGCATGTAGACTTTAACTATGAAGTATCCCGAAGCCTTGCAGCTTGTGACGGGGCAATTCTGGTAGTGGATGCCGCACAGGGGGTAGAAGCACAAACGCTTGTCAATGTATACCTTGCGCTGGATCATGATCTGGATGTAGTACCGGTATTAAATAAGATCGATCTTCCAAGTGCCGATCCGGAACGTGTGATTGAAGAGATTGAGGATGTGATCGGAATAGAGGCAGAGGATGCGCCGCAGATTTCTGCAAAGACCGGACTGAATGTAGATCAGGTGCTGGAAGAAATCGTGGCAAAGATACCGGCACCAACCGGAGATCCGAAAGCACCGCTTCAGGCGTTGATCTTTGATTCTTTATATGATGCGTATAAAGGTGTTATCGTATTTTGCAGAATCAAAGAAGGAACTGTAAAAAAAGGAACACCGATCCTTATGATGGCGACAGGAGCTAAGGCAGAAGTAGTAGAAGTTGGTTATTTTGGGGCCGGACAGTTTATTCCGTGTGAGGAACTGAGTGCCGGAATGGTAGGCTATATTACGGCAAGTCTTAAGAACGTAAAGGATACCCGCGTGGGTGATACGGTAACCAATGCGGCACATCCATGTGCAGAACCGCTTCCGGGATATAAGAAAGTAAATCCAATGGTTTACTGTGGATTATATCCGGCAGATGGCGCAAAATACCCGGATCTCAGGGATGCGTTGGAGAAATTACAGTTAAATGATGCATCACTGCAGTTCGAACCTGAGACTTCAATTGCACTGGGATTCGGATTCCGCTGTGGATTCCTTGGACTTCTGCATCTGGAGATCATTCAGGAACGTCTGGAAAGAGAATATAATCTGGATCTGGTAACAACTGCGCCGGGGGTTATCTATAAAGTACACAAGACAAATGGAGATGTGATAGAGCTTACGAATCCATCGAACCTTCCGGATCCTTCAGAGATCGAATATATGGAAGAGCCAATGGTAAAAGCAGAGATCATGGTGACGTCAGAATATATCGGAACGATCATGGATCTGTGTCAGGAACGCAGAGGTATATATCAAGGTATGGAGTATATTGAAGAGACACGTGCAGTATTACATTATCAGCTCCCGCTTAATGAAATCATTTATGATTTCTTTGATGCATTAAAATCAAGATCAAGAGGATATGCTTCGTTTGACTATGAGATGGCCGGTTATGTGAAGTCAGAACTTGTCAAACTGGATATCCTGATCAATAAAGAAGAAGTCGATGCATTGTCATTTATCATTCATGCAGATACTGCATACGAACGCGGAAGAAAGATGTGCGAGAAGTTAAAAGAAGAGATCCCGAGACAGTTATTCGAGATTCCAATCCAGGCAGCAATCGGAAGTAAGATCATCGCGCGTGAAACAGTTCGTGCGATGCGTAAAGACGTGCTGGCAAAATGTTATGGTGGAGATATCAGCCGTAAGAGAAAGCTTCTGGAAAAACAGAAAGAAGGAAAGAAACGTATGCGTCAGGTGGGCAACGTAGAGATTCCGCAGAAAGCATTTATGAGTGTATTGAAGCTGGATGATAAATAATGAGACCATTAGAGTTATATATCCATATTCCATTTTGTGTAAAAAAATGTCGGTACTGTGATTTCCTGTCTGCGCCTGCAACACCTGAAGCGAGACAGGAGTATGTCATGGGCTTGTGCCAGAAGATCCGTTCTTATTATGATCTTGCCGGTATGTACCATGTAAGCAGTATTTTTATAGGAGGCGGTACACCGTCCATATTAGAAACTCAGCAGATGAGGAGTATCTTCGATGCGATACGTGCTACATTTCCAATTGATTCGGACGCGGAGATCACGGTAGAAGTGAACCCGGGGACAGTAGATAAGTTGAAATTGATGGCATATCGGAATGTCGGGATTAATCGTCTGAGTATCGGATTACAGTCAACGGATGATCAGGAATTAAAGATGCTCGGAAGAATTCATACATATAAAGACTTCCTGGATACCTATACGCTTGCAAGAGAAGTGGGATTTCAGAATATCAATGTAGATCTGATGTCGGGAATTCCATTTCAGACATTGGGAGGATGGGAAGATACATTAAAAAAAGTGGCAGAACTTGGTCCGGAACATATCTCCGCATACAGTTTGATCATCGAAGAAGGAACGCCGTTCTATGAAAAGTACGGAGAGGGTGAACGCGCTGAGGCGAGAAGAAGAAGAGAACTTCCGGATGAAGATACAGAACGGATGATGTATCAGTTTACAAAAAATATTTTGTGGAGTTACGGCTATCACAGATATGAGATATCTAATTATGCCAAAGAAGGATATGAATGCCGGCATAACCTTGGATACTGGAACCGCACAGAATATCTGGGAATCGGAACCGGTGCGGCATCTCTTATCAATAACCAACGATTCGTAGAAGGCGGTGAGATCGAAGTTCTTAGTTTGCAGAATCAGATGGAAGAATATATGTTTCTGGGGCTCAGAAAAATCGAAGGAGTATCCAAGACTGACTTCAGGCAGACTTTCGGAAGAAGTATTGAAAATGCATATGGAAAAGTACTGATCGATATGTACCAAAAGCAGCTGCTTGAAGACACCGGCGAATACATCCGGTTAACAGAAAAAGGAATCGATGTCAGCAACTATGTCATGAGCGAGTTTCTATTTTAAATTGTTCCAATCAAGATATCACAACGGTTAAGGTTCCATTATATAATTATTATGGCATACAAAAATGTAACTGAATAAAAGGATAGAAGCCATTTCTGTGCATATGAGGTCATGGTTAGTAACTCTAGAGTTTCTCCATGATTGAATCAGCACAGAAATGGCTTCTATCCTTTTATTCAGGTCCGGGGTAAGTCACCAAAATAATTACTACAACAACTTCGCCATTACTAACGCATAAATCTCCTGGTTCCGTTTCTGCCAGTTGTTTGCAATGGTTGCAGCTTCGGATTCTGTCGGGGCTGTTACAGTGAGGTCGATCAGAGGAAGTCCCTGTTCGATGACCTGACAGCGTACAGAATATTCCATGTTGGAATTCTCGAAATAGTCCGCTTTTACGGACATCTCATTTTTTAATTCGTAATGTTTCTCTTTTAAAAATTCGTCGATATCATGCTGGATTGCAGGAGAGATATCGTTTGTAAAATAATGGATGGTCTCTGCTCCGTCTTCCGTAAGATGATAAAATGTACGGTGATGAGTAGATTCTTCACGAATAAATCCTGATTCCAGAAGTTCGGATAAAGCCTGCTGTAATTTAAAGTAGGTTGTATATCCTTCATCCAGAATAAATTCTGATATCTGGGAATTGGTAAGAGGAAAATCAACTTCGTTCAACATATACAAAATGATCAATTTATATAACGTAAAAGATTTGGCCAAGGTTAACACTCCTTTCCCTGCCAGATGTCATGTGTTTTTAAGTAAGACTGGAACTGATTCAGAACTTGCCTTTTGTTACAGGTCCATAAAGGGGCGATCAAAAGATTTTTTGGTCCGTCTCCGGTTAATCGGTGGATAACGATGTCCGGTCTTAAGTGGCTGATACACATCCCGAGAAGCTGGTAGTATTCTTCCGGTGTGGGAATGTAGAATGGAGAGGCCAGGTAGATGTCGGCCAGATCGGTATCTTTTAATACATGTAAAAGCTGCAGTTTGATGCCCTGAATATCCTGGTGGTTCAGGTATTCTATGGTCTTGAGTATATCCTGTTCGGTTTCATTTGGAAGACACAGGATTGTATGGACAATAACATCGATTCCACGCTTTCGAAGCTCGGATACTGCATTTTCAAATACCGGAAGCTCATAACCTCTGCGGATATATCGGGCGCTTTCTTCATGAATAGTCTGAAGACCAAGTTCAACCCAGACTGGTTTGATCCGGTTTAAATTTTCCAGGAGATCCAGAATCTTTTCGCTTAGACAATCCGGTCTGGTAGCTATGGAAAGAATCCGGATATCAGGATGTGTAATTGCTTCCATATATAATGTTTCCAGATATTCTAAAGAAGCATAAGTGTTGGTATATGCCTGAAAATAAGCAATGTAAGATGATCCGGTATATTTTTTTGCAGACTGCTGCTTCCCGGCTTCAATCTGCTCTGTGACAGACAGAGTACGACTGGCGGCAAAATCGCCGGAACCTCCATGGCTGCAGAAAATGCAACCGTGGGTTCCGAGGGTACCATCCCTGTTTGGACATGTCATGCCGCCGTCGAGAGATATCTTATAGAGCTTTTCACCATAAGTCTTTTTCAGATAATAATCCAGAGAATAGTATCTTTTTTCTCCCCAGTGTACGGTCATATCAGATCAGTTCCTTTACAGCACGGCTTACAACATCTGCAACACGTGGGTCAAATGCTTCAGGAAGAATATTATTTTCATTCAGCTCTTCATCAGGAACAAGACCTGCGATTGCTTTTGCAGTAGCCAGTTTCATATCTTCGGTGATGGCAGTAGCACGTCCCTCGAGAGCACCTTTGAAGATACCAGGGAAAGCAACCACGTTATTTACCTGGTTCGGGAAGTCGGAACGGCCGGTTCCTACTACTTTAGCGCCCGCAGCTTTTGCAATATCCGGCATGATCTCAGGTACCGGATTGGCCATGGCAAATAAGATGGCATCTTTGTTCATAGAAGCAACCATTTCCGGTGTAACAATATTCGGAGCCGATACGCCGACAAAAATATCAGCGCCTTTTAATGCATCGGCGAGTTTACCGGTTTTCTGTTCCAGGTTGGTTACTTCAACCATCTTCTCCTGCATCCAGTTGAGGTCTTTGGAATCTTTTCCGAGAATTCCATTTATGTCGCACATGGTGACATGTTTAAAGCCGTAGGTCAGGAGCAGTTTGGTAATAGCAACTCCGGCAGAACCGGCACCATTTACGACAACCTTGGAAGATTCCGTATCTTTTCCGGTTACTTTCATAGCATTAATGATTCCGGCAAGAACTACGATAGCAGTTCCGTGCTGGTCATCATGAAATACAGGAATATCCAGCAGTTCTTTCAGTCGTTCTTCGATTTCAAAGCATCTTGGAGCACTGATGTCTTCCAGATTGATTCCTCCGAAAGCAGGGGCGATATTTACAACTGTTTTGATGATCTCTTCAGTATCCTGTGTGTCAAGACAGATCGGTACAGCGTTGACACCACCGAATTCTTTAAAAAGAACAGCCTTTCCTTCCATAACGGGCATTGCCGCAAGAGCACCGATATTACCAAGACCGAGTACGGCACTTCCGTCAGAAACAACAGCTACAGTATTGGATTTCATAGTATAAGTATAGGCAGCCTCGGGATCTTTTGCGATTACCTTACAAGGTTCTGCAACACCAGGGGTATAGGCAATTGCAAGATCTTCACGTGAATTTACGTGGGATTTTGCACAAGTTTCAATCTTTCCATGCCATTCTTCGTGCATTTTCAGGGCTTTTTCACTATTCGTCATTTTATGGATACCACCTTTTCATAAGTTTGTTTAATCATATCATTCATAGAAGTTCAAGTCAATATACGCACAAAAGAGGAATTGGGTAGAATAGATATACCGTTATGAAAAAGAACTTTAAAAAAGAACAAAGATGTAGTATAATATCTCCATGTTTCAAATAGTATCGTCATTTCTGACGTGATTTTCCAGTAAAGTAAGAGATGCTACTTAATAAATGAAGAAACTAGAATGAAAGCAGTTTGATGTGAAAGGACTAATATGATGAGAGAAAAATATGAATCTCTTCCGCTGGCGACGTTAAAAGATCTCGCTAAAGCAAGAGGATTAAAGGGAATTTCCACCATGAAAAAGGCAGAACTGATAGAGCGTATGCTGGAAGAAGATGAAAAAGAAAAGAAATCGGCACGAGAAACCGTGAAAGAATTATCTGCTAATACAGGAGATAAAGAAGTACATGATATAGATAAGCTGGACAGTGGAATTACGGCACATGGGATTCTTGAAGTTATGCAGGATGGTTATGGATTTATCCGAAGTGCTAATTATCTGCCGGGGGAAAACGATGTCTATGTATCTCCGTCTCAGATCCGAAGATTTAATCTGAAAACAGGAGATATACTGGAAGGAAATACAAGAATCAAAACACAGCAGGAAAAATTCAGTGCACTTTTATATCTTTCAAAGATCAATGAGATGGATCCTATGAAGGCTATGCACAGAAAAAATTTTGAAGATATGACACCAATCTTTCCGAATGAAAGACTGAGTCTGGAATGTGGAAAGACAAGTACTGCAATGCGCATTATGGATTTGATGTCTCCAATCGGAAAAGGACAGAGAGGTATGATCGTCTCACCACCGAAAGCAGGAAAGACAACCTTATTAAAGCAGGTTGCATTATCCGTACAAAAGAATAATCCGGAAGTACATCTTTTGATTCTTCTGATCGATGAGCGTCCGGAAGAAGTAACGGATATCCGTGAATCAATAGAGGGACCGAATGTAGAAGTGATCTATTCTACGTTTGATGAGCTTCCTGAGCACCATAAGCGTGTATCAGAGATGGTGATCGAACGGGCCAAACGACTGGTAGAGCACAAAAAAGATGTCATGATCCTGATTGACAGTATTACAAGACTGGCAAGAGCTTATAACCTTACAGTACCTCCGTCAGGAAGAACATTATCCGGAGGACTTGATCCCGCAGCACTTCACATGCCGAAGCGTTTCTTTGGCGCGGCGAGAAATATGAGAGAAGGCGGAAGTCTTACAATACTGGCAACGGCACTTGTGGATACGGGAAGCAAGATGGACGATGTTGTATATGAAGAATTTAAAGGAACCGGTAATATGGAACTGGTATTGGACCGCAAGCTTTCCGAAAAAAGAATGTTTCCTGCTATTGATATCTTAAAATCAGGAACAAGAAGAGAAGATCTTCTGCTTTCAAAAGAGGAACAGGAAGCTGTTGAAAGTATGAGAAGAGCACTGAACGGACTGCGTCCGGAAGAGGCGGTAGATAACATACTGAATATGTTCTCAAGAACGCAGAATAATGAAGAATTAATACAAATGGTAAAAAAGACAAAATTTATCTAGACAAAATTTGATTCTTGTGTTATAATGAACAAGCTGTGTAAATAAAAGAAATTTACTGCACATTAAGTGCGTGTCAAAAAATAAAGAAGAGGTGAAAATCATGAAAGAAGGAATACATCCAAATTATTATCAGGCAACTGTAACTTGTAACTGTGGAAATACATTCGTAACAGGATCTACAAGTGAAGAAATCCACGTAGAAATCTGTTCTAAATGTCATCCATTCTATACAGGACAGCAGAAAGCAACTCAGGCTCGTGGCCGTGTTGATAAGTTCAATAAGAAATACGGAATGGACAAATAAGATTACAAGTATTGGGTTGAGGTTTTTGAATCTCAACCCTTTTTTCATTACAATAGATCTTCGGGCAAGAGATAGTCTTTGTTCCAGAAGATGTGGTATAAGGAGAATATATGAAATCATCAAATATCGGCGGACAGGCAGTTTTAGAGGGAATCATGATGAAGAATCAGGATCGTTATGCTGTGGCTGTCAGAAAACCGGACGGAGAGATCTTTGTTCAGACAGAGACGTTTCACAGTATTACCGGCAATTGGAAAAAACTGACTACGATTCCTTTTGTCCGGGGGGTTTTTAATTTTATTGATTCCATGGTACTTGGAATCAAGACGCTGACTTTTTCAGCGAGTTTTTACGAAGAGGAAGAAGAAAAAGAGCTTTCCGGAAAAGATCTGAAAAAGAAAGAAAAGCAAGAGAACCTGATGATGGCAGGAACGGTTGCCTTTTCCATTGTTGCAGCAGTTGCAATCTTTATGATATTGCCGTATTTTCTGTCGACACTTATGAAACCGGTTATTCCGTCGTATCATCTTAGAACCGTGATAGAAGGTGTTGCCCGGATTGGAATTTTTATTGTGTATATTTTGCTGATTTCCAGAATGGAGGATATTCAGAGAACATTTATGTACCACGGTGCGGAGCATAAGTGTATCAACTGTATTGAACATGGGCTGCCGCTTACGGTGGAGAATGTAAGGAAAAGTTCGAGACAGCATAAAAGATGTGGGACAAGTTTTCTGTTTTTTGTGCTGGCGATCAGTATTATTTTACTGTTGCTGATTCGGGTGGAATCGCCTTTGATGCGGGTGGTTGTCCGTATTGCACTGCTTCCGGTGATCGCCGGAATCTCTTATGAGGTGTTGAAACTGGCGGGGAACAGTGAAAATGCCCTGGTCAATCTGTTAAGTAAGCCGGGAATGGCAATTCAGATGATGACAACCAGTGAACCGGATGATGATATGATAGAAGTAGCGATACAGGCAGTAGAAGCTGTATTTGACTGGAGGGCGTATGAACGGGAAAATTTTCACACTTCGTAATCTCTACCAGAGTGGAACAGAAAAACTTGAAAAGGCAGGGATACGGGAAGCAAAACTGGATGCCTGGTATCTGCTTGAATATAAGACCGGAATCAGCAGAGCAGTGTTTTTGGCAGACCCGGACAGAGAAGTAGAAGAAGAAAAAGCAGAAAGCTATCAGAAAGATATCTGCACAAGAGCAAGAAGAATTCCACTTCAGCATATTACCGGTGAACAGGAATTCATGGGATTAAATTTTAAAGTGAATGAAAATGTGCTGGTTCCAAGACAGGATACAGAGATTCTGGTAGAAGAGGCTTTAAAACGGATCAGACCAGATATGCAGATCCTGGACATGTGTACCGGTTCGGGATGTATTCTGGAAAGTATTTTAAAATTCGGCGAAAAAAAACAGATGCATCTGAAAGGAACCGGCTGCGATATTTCGGAAGAGGCATTGAAAGTTGCACGAGAAAACAACAGCCGTCTGGGAACAGATGCAAGATTTATAAAAAGTGATCTGTTTGAATCTGTCACCGAAAAATACGATATGATCGTGTCTAATCCGCCTTATATCAGGACAGAAGAAATCAGTCGTCTGGATGAGGAAGTAAAACTTCATGATCCATGGATTGCGCTGGATGGAAAAGAGGACGGACTTTATTTTTATCGTCTGATCGTAAAAGACAGTATAAGATATCTGAACAAGGGAGGATATATCCTGTTCGAGATTGGCTTTGATCAGGGAAAAGATGTATCAGAACTTTTGAAAAATGAAGGATATGAGGAAATCGAGATAAAAAAGGATTTAGCGGGACTTGACCGCGTAGTTATGGGAAGGTACAATAAAGAGTAATGTTAAGGAGGAAATACCATGTTTGATAAATTAGAAGATCTGCGCATCCGTCTGGATGAGATATTAAATGAACTTCAGGAACCGGATGTGGCAAATGACCAGAACCGCTTCCGCAAACTTATGAAAGAGCAGAATGATCTGACTCCGATTGTAGAGGCGTATAATGAATACAAAGAATGCAAGCAGGCAATTGAGGACAGCCTTGAGATGTTAGAGGAAGAGTCCGATGAAGAGATGCGTGAACTTGCAAAAGAAGAGTTGAATGATAACAAGAAACGTGTAGAAGAACTGGAACAGGAACTGAAGATCCTTCTTCTTCCAAAGGACCCTAACGATGAAAAGAACGTTATCGTTGAGATCCGTGCCGGTGCAGGTGGAGATGAGGCTGCACTTTTTGCGGCAGAAATTTATCGTATGTATGTGCATTATGCAGACAGCCGTAGATGGAAGACAGAGATGATCTCTCTGAATGAGAATGGAATCGGCGGATTTAAAGAGTGTGTATTCATGATCACAGGACAGGGAGCATATTCCCGTATGAAGTACGAAAGTGGAGTACATCGTGTACAGCGTGTGCCGGAGACAGAAAGTGGCGGAAGAATTCATACTTCAACAATTACTGTAGCCGTAATGCCTGAGGCAGAAGAAGTTGATGTTGTAATCGATGAGAAGGATATCCGTATCGATGTAATGCGTGCATCAGGAAATGGTGGACAGTGTGTCAATACAACAGACTCTGCGGTACGTTTAACACATATTCCAACAGGAATCGTTGTATCATGCCAGGATGAAAAATCCCAGTTAAAGAATAAGGACAAAGCGTTAAAGGTATTACGTTCCCGTCTGTATGAATTAGAACAGCAGAAAGCACATGATGAAGAAGCAGCAAAGAGAAAGAGCCAGATCGGTACAGGAGACCGTTCTGAAAAGATCAGAACATACAATTATCCACAGGGTCGTGTTACAGATCACAGAATCAAGCTGACACTTCACAAATTAGATTCTATCATGAACGGTGATTTAGATGAATTGATCGACAGCTTAACAGCAGCAGATCAGGCAGCAAAATTAAGTAACATGGAAGAAGAATAATACAAAGAGATTTATAAGGGGTCAGGTGATCAAACCTGGCCCCTGCATATATTTAATTGAGGTATACAAAATGAAAGATGGATTTATCAAAGTTGCAGCCGCAACACCAAAGATCAAAGTGGCAGATCCTGCATACAATACAGAAGAAATTTTAAAGATCATCGATGAGACAGAAAAAAATGGAGCAAGTATTCTGGTATTTTCTGAATTAACGATCAGTGGATATACATGTGGTGATCTATTCTTGCAGCAGCCACTTTTAACAGAATGTAAAAATCAGCTTTTAAGAATTGTGAAAGCAACTGAAAATAAGAGTATGTTAGTTGTTGTAGGATGTCCGATCGTTATAAAACAAAAATTATATAACTGTGCGGTTGTGATCAGTGATGGCAGTATTTTAGGAATCGTGCCAAAAACACATTTACCAAACTATTCAGAATTTTATGAATTACGTCATTTTACATCTGGAGAAGGATTAGAAGAAGATCTTTGGTTTGGAGAAGAATTTGGTTATGTAAATGTAGCTGTGAATCAGTTATTCAAATGCAAAGAGATTCCAGAACTTGTGGTAGCATGTGAAATCTGTGAAGATCTCTGGGTACCACTTCCACCAAGCACATATCACGCAATGGCAGGAGCAACGGTGATCTGTAATCCATCTGCAAGTGTAGAGACAACAACAAAAGAATCTTATCGAAGAAGCCTTGTATCAAATCAGTCAGCAAGATTGTTAGCGGCTTATATCTATGCTGATGCAGGAGAAGGAGAATCCACACAGGATGTTGTATACAGTGGACACCATCTCATCTGTGAAAATGGTTCAGTTTTAGCAGAAGCAAAACGATTTACAAATGAGATTATCTATGCAGATATCGATGTGCAGAAATTGGCAGCAGAACGAAGAAAGATGACTTCTTTCCCAGGAGGCCAAACAGATGATTATTTTGAACAGGAATTTTCACTAGAAGTCAAAGAAAACAAGATCACAAGAACATTCCCGAAAGCACCATTTGTACCAGATAATCAAGATGAAAGAGATAAACGATGCGATGAAATCTTATCTTTACAGTCTATGGGACTTAAGAAACGTCTGGAACACACAAACTGCAAACATGCAGTCGTAGGAATTTCAGGTGGATTAGATTCCACATTAGCAGTCTTAGTTACAGCAAGAGCCTTTGATCTGTTAGACATTCCAAGAGAAAACCTGATTTGTGTGACAATGCCATGTTTTGGAACAACAGACAGAACTTACCAGAATGCCGTATCCCTGATCAAAGAATTAGGAGCGACACTCAAAGAAGTAAGAATCGAAAAAGCAGTCCGCCAGCATTTTGCAGATATCGGGCATGATGAAAATAACCACGATGTAACTTATGAAAACTCTCAGGCAAGAGAAAGAACACAGATTCTGATGGATATGGCAAATCAGTACAATGGTATGGTCATCGGAACTGGAGACATGTCAGAATTAGCGCTTGGTTGGGCAACATATAATGGCGATCATATGTCCATGTATGCAGTGAACTGTTCTGTACCAAAGACATTAGTACGTTATCTTGTACTCTATTATGCTGAAACAACAGATAATAAGAAATTATCAGAAGTACTGATGGATGTCCTAGACACACCAGTCAGCCCAGAATTATTGCCACCAGTTGATGGAGTCATCTCACAGAAGACAGAAGACTTAGTCGGACCATATGAACTGCACGATTTCTTCTTATACTATATGTTACGATTTGGATTTCCAAAAGCTAAACTATACCGCATGGCAAAATTAACATTTGACGGTGTATATGATGATGAAACGATCAAGAAATGGCTGGATAAATTTTACTGGAGATTCTTCAGCCAGCAGTTTAAACGTTCATGTCTGCCAGACGGACCTAAGGTAGGTAGTGTGGCGGTATCACCTCGTGGAGATCTACGAATGCCTAGTGATGCTAGTCCAACGGCTTGGTTGTAGAGAAATAAAAGCTATCTGGAAACGCGCTCTCGCTCGATTCGCACATAGCGGACACTTAATGAGCAGCGATGATTTTATGTTAATTGAGGAGTAAACAAATATGAACCAACAATCAAAAAAAAATCTAACCAATAGGATTGTCGCTTTAGCAGGAATCACAGTTTTTGCTTTTTTTATTGGAATTTATGTCTGTGTATTTTCAAACTATTTGGAACAGCATAACACAAGAAAAAAATTATTCGGTGCAACTTATATGACGATGAATAATGAATTCTATAAGATAGTTAATAACCAGATTCGGATGCAGGTTGAGAAGAATGGGGACCAGATGATCACATTAGATCCAGCACTCGATCAGAAGAAGCAGAATGAACAGATTAAACAGTTGGTCAAACGAAAAGTAGATGCGATTTTTCTAAATCCAGTAGACTGGAAAGCAGTAGAACCAGGACTTGTAGCTGCAAAGAAAGCGAAGATTCCCGTGATTGTTATCGACTCACAGGTTTACAGAAGTGATCTCGTCGCAATGACGATCGTGTCAGATAACTACAAGGCAGGCGTTTTATGTGCCAAGGAAATGATGAAGCAAAAAGATCAGGCGAATATCATCTTGTTAACACATAATGCAGCAAAATCTGCGGTAGATCGTATCAATGGATTTTTAGATACGATCAAGAACAATAAAAACTATAAGATTCTTGCATCTGCAGATACTCAAGGACAGATTGAACGTGCACTTCCTAAGGTAGATAAGATTATCGAAGAATACCAGAACATAGATATTGTCATGGGATTAAATGACCCAGCGGCGATGGGAGCTTTGGCGGCTCTTGACAGCAAGGGTGCAAGAGAAGGGGTTCTTGTATACGGAATCGATGGTTCGCCAGAAGGGAAAAAGCTGATCAAAGAAGGTATGATGACAGGAACAGCGGCACAATCTCCCAAACAGATGGCAGACACAGCGGTCAATGCGGCATACCAGATTCTGCAAGGGGAGAAAGTAGAGAAGAAAAAGGTAATCTCTGTTCAAATGATAACAAAAAAGAATGTAGAGCAGACTGATATTAGCCGTTGGCAGTAAAGAGGAAATGATATGGATCGAAAAAATCAAAATTTATATTATATCAAGATTCTGATGGGAGTCATAAATTTCATCATTTTATCCTTCCTTTCTGCAGTTTTTATTTTAACATTAAATAAGATCAATTGTGATTTTGGAGCAAGGAATTTCTTAGAGAATATCACATATCTCCCAAACGAACCAGTGACATCAACAGTGTTGATATTTATTGCTTTTTTCTTATTGTTAGGCATTATAGAAATTCGAAGAAAACAAAGAAAAAGGCAACAGGTATCTGTGATCTTATATGCAGCAGAGATTTTGTTATGTCTGATCATTATTAAATTTGTTTATGTAAATTATAATGGAATCATTCTTCTTGTCATTGCAGATATTGTAACGGATATCAAAGATAAACACACTAGGGGAATTTTCTTTGTCATCATGGGAATGATATATTTATTCTCAGACTACGATATCATATCAATGTTTATAGATATGATATCGTTCCAACAATTTTTGAGTGTATACCCGGCGAAAGTCAGTATGATGATCCAAGGAACAAGAAATATACTAGTTGCATTGAATGCGATCGCATTTATTGCATACATGATCATTTTGATGAGAAATCAGATGAAAGAGAATGCAAGGATTGGATTGTTAAACCTTCAGCTTCAGACAGCCAATATACGTTTAAAAGAAATGAATGAACAGCTGAAGGACTATTCAGAGATGACAGAGAAAATGGCGGAGACAAGGGAACGAAATCGAATTGCCAGAGAGATTCATGACACACTGGGGCATACGATGACTGGACTGTCTGCAGGAATTGACGCATGTATCGCGATGATCGATTTTTCTGTAGATGCAACGAAAGAACAGTTAAATAAAATATCACAGGTTGCAAGGCAAGGAATTAAAGATATTCGAAGATCGGTCAATAAATTAAGACCAGATGCCTTAGAGCATAGTGGATTGCAAGAAGCTTTAGAAAAGATGATCAATGAGACGATGCAGGTATCAGATGTTAAGATTAATTATGATTGTCAGGTAGAGGTCTTGAAATTCAATCAAGATGAAGAAGATATGATCTATCGTGTAGTACAGGAAAGTATTACAAATGCGATCAGGCATGGAAAAGCGAAGCAGATTGATGTAAACTTATGGAAGGAAGATAAGTGGCTCAATCTAGAGATCAAAGACAATGGAATCGGATGTGAAGAGATTCATACAGGATTTGGATTGATCCATATCGAAGAGAGGATCAAGATGTTAAAAGGAACTGTAGAATATGATGGAAGTAATGGATTTAAAGTCACAGCAAGAATACCGATCAGATGGGGTGAAAAACTATGATTAAAGTAATGATAGCAGATGATCAGGAACTGATCAGACAAAGTTTACAGATCGTACTTGAGATGAAAGAAGGAATCGAAGTTACTGCAACTGCCAAGGACGGAAGAGAAGTCATTCAGGAAGTCAGGAAAGACAAGCCAGATGTTATTTTAATGGATGTGCGTATGCCAGAAATGGATGGAGTGCAATGTACACAGATCATCAAAGAACAATATCCAGATGTCAAGATCATTATTTTGACAACGTTCGATGATGATGAGTATGTATACAATGCATTAAAACATGGAGCAAGTGGTTATCTGTTAAAAGGAATTTCTATGGATGAATTAGAAAAAGCGATCAATACAGTACATAGCGGCGGGGCCATGATCAATCCAGAAGTGGCAACAAAGGGGGTCGATTTCTTCTCTGAAATGGCACAAAGCAATTATGATACATCAATTCATGCACAGAATGTAGAAGAGATCACAGATGCAGAATGGGAGATCATTAAATTAGTCGGAAGAGGCATGTCAAATAAAGAAATCTCGACGGAACTAAGCCTTTCCGAAGGAACTGTACGAAATTATCTCAGCACGATCTTAAGTAAACTAGACCTAAGAGACAGAACCCAGCTTGCAATCTGGGAAGTACAGTCAGGTTCAGCCAAATACGGGAGAAGATAGATGAGACAGAAACTAGAAAAATGGTGGAAACGAATCATTGCTGTTGGATTGGTCATAAGTTTATTATCTGTTGGTTTTGTGATCTATCCCAAACAACAAAAAATTGTTTTAACCTTTGGAATGTTTGCAGGAAACAAGTGGGATGTTCCAGATGATAATTGCTATCAGATGATCGATCAAGTAATCAAAGAATTTGAAAAAGAATATCCGAATGTCACGATCAAATACGAAAGTGGTGTGATGAAAGATGATTATTCAGGATGGCTGTCACAAAAGGCACTAAAAGGAGATCTGCCAGATGTTTTTATGGTCTTGCCAGAAGATTTTAGCACATTTTCATCCGTAGGAATGTTAAAGAACTTAGACTCCTATACAAAGATTGATAAAGCGTTCAAAAAAAGCAACTATTATGAAGGAAGTTATGATGCTGGAACCTATAAGGGAACGCAATATGCTCTTCCATATGAAAGTGTACCAACTTTGATGCTAGTCAATAAGACACTACTAAAAAAAGAGCATATCAAAATGCCAGGGAATCACTGGACTTGGGATGATTTTTATAAGATCTGTCAAAAAGTAACCAAAGATACCGATGGAGATGGCCGTTTAGACCAATTTGGTGTATATAATTATAAATGGAATGATGCAACTCTGAGCAATGGCGGAACATTGTTTAATCAAAGTGGAACAAAATGCAACTTGTCATCCAAACCAATTGAAAATGCAATCCTCTTTACAAAGAAGATTGAAAAAATATCATCTTTTCGAAATCTGACATCTGATGATTTTGATTCTGGAAATATTGCATTTCGTCCTATGACATTTTCAGAATTTAGAACGTATAAACCATATCCATGGAAGATCAATAAATACTTTGATTTCAAATGGGATTGTATCAGACTCCCTTCCGGACCAGATGGAGAGAATAAGACACAGGTAGATAATCTGCTGATGGGAATCAGCAATCAGACCAAGCAAGGAGATATGGCATGGCAGTTTTTAAAGAAATTATGTTATGAAACAAAGACACAGCAAAAGATCTTTCAGTATCGTCAGGGAATCTCACCATTAAAAGCTGTGACGAATTCAAAACAAGCACAGCAGGTATTAGAAAAAAGCATGGGTGAGAATATGACAGATAAAATGAAATTGTTAGATGAACTCATGAACAATGCCTTGCAGATTCCAAAATTCCGAAGATACAATGAAGCCTACCAAAAGATTGACAGTGAGATGACAAGGATTCTTACAGATGAAGAGGAATTTGACACGAATATCTTGAAACTAAAACAGGAGATTGATAAGCTTTTAAATCAGTAATAATAAGAAGATCAAAACAAACAAAACATAAATATGACATTTGTCACATAAAAAGGGACATTTGTAAATTGAAAGTCATGACAATTTACAGATGTCCTTTTTTTGCGTGATTGGTAGAATAAGCTTGTAAATAAGAGATAGGAAAAAAGAAAGGAGAAGAGGATGAAATACGTAGTATTAGTCAGCCACGGAACATTTGCACCAGGACTTCACAGTGTACTTAAGATGTTAGCTGGTGGAGAAAGAGAAGACGTGATCAGCGTCGGATTAGAGGACGGAATGAGTGCTGATGAATTTGCAGAGAAATTTAGCAATGCGATCAGCAAGATCACAGAAGACGATGAGATCATTCTTCTTGGTGACATTGTGGGTGGATCACCTCTTACAAATGCAATTGAACAGGTATCAAATAAAGGACTGATCGGTCAGACAGTGGTCATTGGTGGAATGAACCTGGCAATGGCATTGACAGCAACATTAATGAAAGACGGCGTAGACACAGACATGCTAAAAGACAGCTTGATCAATGAGGCAAAAGATGCAGTTAAAGAATTTGTTATGACATCAGCAAACGATGATGAAGAAGACGATATTTAAATTTTAAGGAGGAAAAAAATATGTCAGTTTCATTTTTAAGAATTGATGACCGTATGATCCATGGTCAGACAGTAACACGTTGGGCACTAGAGTATCCATGCGATGGGCTGATCGCAGTGAACGACAAAGCAGCAACAACAGATGCACTTAAGATGGCATACAAGAGTGCCAGCACAAAGAAAACATTTGTTTGGACATATGAAGCATGGAAAAAGAAAAACCAGAAAGTATTAGACAGCAAAGACAATTACTTCCTGATCACAAAAGATCCAATCCAGATGAAGAAGATCTTAGTGGATGATGGATTTGTTCCAAGTGATGTAAAGAAAGTAATCGTAGGACCATGTAATGACAGACCGGGAGCTGTCAAACTTGGTAATAACCAATCTATTACACAGGAAGAAGCAGAAGCTTTAGAAGCGATCAGCAAAGCTGGTTATGAAATCGAATTCGCACTGATCAAAGAAGCGTCCATCGGAACATGGGACAAATTCAGAGGTCAGTTTGGATTTAACTAAAAAACCAATAGAGAGGAGAAACTATTATGACAATTAGTTGGTTACAAGCAATCATTTTAGGTATTTTTGCCTGCTTATCCAGTATGCCTGGTATGGGAGGTACAACCATTGGTAACTACACATTAGGAAGACCATTAGTTGCAGGTCTTGTCTGTGGTATCGTACTTGGAGATATTCAGGCAGGTGTTTTAGTCGGTGCGGCAATGCAGGTTGTATATATCGCATTGGTTACACCAGGAGGAACTGTATCAGCAGACGTTCGTGCCGTATCTTATATCGGTATTCCACTGGCAATGTTAGCATTAAATTCATACGGATTAGATCCTGCATCAGCAAAAGGTATCTCCATGGCAACATCATTTGGAGCAATGGTAGGAACAATCGGTACAGTATTATTCTATGGAACAGCAACGATCAACCTTGTATGGCAGCACATTGGATGGCAGGCCGTTGAAAAAGGTGAATTCAAGAGATTATACGTTGTAGATATGGTTCTTCCATGGATTTCTCATATCATCTGCAGCTTCTTACCAGCAGTTGTAATGTGTAAATTAGGAGTTCCAGTTGTAGAAGCGATCAAAACAACATTACCAATGGATGGAATTGCAATGAAAACACTGTTTACAGTAGGTAGCTTACTTCCTTGCGTAGGTATTGCGATCTTATTAAAACAGGTAGTAACAAAAGCAGTTGACTTTATACCATTCTTCTTCGGATTTACATTAGCAGCAAGTATGGGATTAAACCTTGTATCAGTAACAGTTGTAGCAGCAATGTTCGCAATTATTTACTACAACATTAAAATGGTAGGAATCAGAGCAAAAGAAGCAGCCTTAGCTTCTGGCGGTTCCTTTGACGATGATGACGAGGAGGATATTTAATATGGCAGAGAAAAAACTATCTAAAAAAGCGTTAAATAAATCATTCCGTAACTGGGCTTATGGAAACTTAACATGTTTCTCTCAGGAACATATGCAGACATTTGGTTATCTGTGTGCAATGCTTCCATTGGTAGAAGAGTTATATGATACAAAAGAAGAACAGAAAGAAGCAATGAATACATACACAGCTTTCTTTAATACAGAACCACAGGTTGGATCTATCATCGTAGGTATCACAGCTGGTCTTGAGGAAGCAAAAGCAAATGGAAATGAAGATATCGATGCAGAAGCGATCAATGGTATCCGTGCCGGTCTTATGGGACCTTTAGCAGGTATTGGTGATTCCTTAGTTGTAGGTACATTAATTCCTATCTTACTTGGTATCGCACTGGGATTATCAACAGGTGGATCTGTCGTAGGACCGATCTTCTATATCGTAGCATGGAACTTGATCATGGCATTTGGAATGAAGTTCTTATACTTCAAAGGATATGAACTGGGTGGAAAAGCCGTAGATATCCTGGTTGGTGAGCAAGCAACCGCGATCCGTGAAGCAATCGTTATGTTAGGAACAATGGTTGTTGGATCTGTAGCAGCAACATGGGTATCAGTAAAAACATCATTCCATCTTGTAAACAGTGCAGGAAAAGAATTCTTAAATCTTCAGAATCAGTTAGACGGAGTATATCCAGGATTCTTAACAGCAGCTTTTGTAATCTTCTGTTGGTGGTTAATGTCAAAGAAAAAAGTATCTCCAGTTGTTACAATGTTGATCTTAGTAGTTGTAGCATTTATCGGAGTTATGATCGGATTCTTTAACCCAGGATTAAAATACTAAGAAAGGAAGTATATTATGACAACACAAACAAGAGCACAGCAGTTAAAAGAAATTGAATTTCAGACACAAATGCTCAATAACCTCAAAAAATGGATTCGCAATCTCATTATTCTATCTTCTATCGGAATCATACTTGCGTATTGGGGACTAGGTGTCCAAAGTAAAATGCCATTTACAGTATTTGGTGTAGCTGGAGTGATCATTACGATCATCAGTGTGATACTTTGTGTTGTCATAGGACTTGGGATAAAGAGAGGCAAAGAAAACATAGATAAGATTATACAATTGATTAAAGCATAGGTATAAGAACTTATTGTTTTTTGAGTGAAAAGGACGATTATAGTTTGATCGTCCTTTTTTTGTACAAAGAAAGAAGGAAAAATTATGAGAAAAATAAGTCCAAGATTATTGGCACTAATGATGGCAGGAGCTGTTACAGTTACCTCCATAACACCAGTAACAGGATATCAAACGATTACTGTAAATGCTGCAACAGATAGTCAGGAGAAAGAGGCAGCGCAAGGATATCAAACGAATTTAACAGGTTTTGATTATAAGAAAGGTGATTGGAAAGAAACAAAAGATGGTCTGTACAGCAATGCAGTTGATAAAGGAGACTGTTTTGCATTCAGTAAAACAACAGCTAAGAATTTTGTATATTCTACAGACGTAACATTTAAGAGAAATCAAGGTGCAGCAACATTAATTTTCCGTTTTAATAATAATCTTGATAATAAAGAATGCTATGCGGTAAATATCGATGGAGGTTCGCATAAATGCAAGCTTTGGCGATGGCAGGAAAATAGTGATTATCAGTTGATTGATGAAAAAGAAGTAAAAGCAACGGATGATGAGAAATATACTTTAAAAGTAGTGGCTTACGATTCATGGATTTCTTATTATGTAAATGATACTTTGGTAGCAAGTACAGGTGATTATACACTTCAAAAAGACGACAAAGGACAGAGTACTGTTTTGACAGAAGGTTCTCTTGGTCTATTAAATTGGAATGGTGAGATGACATTCCAAAATACCTATTATACGGAATTAAATGATCAAAACACACCAGAGTTAAAAAATATCTCGGTATCTTCCTCAACTGGAGATGTGGAGAAAGCAGCACAATTTACATCCACAGAACCAATTATGATTCAGTATGTAAAGAATAATGCAGAAACAGTAGACTTGAATATCGAAAAGAAAAATAAAAATGCAGATGTACAGGTTGAATATGATGGAAAAATATATAACGATGGAAAGAATATTCCAGTTAAAGTTGGTAAGAATTACATTACAGTAAAGAGCACAGTTCAGGGAGAAAATGGACAGACAGCAACTTTAACATATCGTGTAAATGTGCATCGCCGAGCAGCAGATAAAACTTATTATAATGAAGCATACAGAAATCAGTATCATTATTCTGTAAAGGACGGATGGGGAAATGATTTAAATGGATTGGTTAAGTATAAAGGAACATATCACATGTTCTATCAGTTCTATGATGATACAAAATGGGGGCCAATGCATTGGGCACATGCAACAAGTAAAGATTTGATCCATTGGGAAGAACAGCCAATTGCATTATATCCAGATGCAAATGGAGCTATGTTTTCAGGATGTATTGTAGCGGATGAAAAGAATACATCAGGACTTTTTGGTGACGGCAATGAAGGTGGATTAGTTGCA
>ERZ825670.1766-NODE-1766-length-22476-cov-4.465010_pt1 | contig 22476 bp, 22 predicted proteins | sample MGYA00519929_ERZ825670 | MGnify/ENA primary metagenome ERZ825670 (study PRJEB31778, sample SAMEA3449207) | human gut metagenome | biome: human gut; feature: human-associated habitat; material: faeces | place: United Kingdom | collected 2010/2012 ...
TTAATTGCATAATTAACTAAATCTAAAAAGTGTCTAACTTTTTGGGTTCAGTTCAGGCAGAGCTTGGCGATTAAGTTAATACATTCGGCTAACCGCTCATTGCGGATTCCTTTATCTACTTATATTTTAGTATATTTTATAAAAAAAGTCAATTAATATTTATACATTAAGGTAAATTATATTGACTATTTCAAAGCTTTGCTGTAAAATGCTAGCTAGAAGCTGTGAAAAAGAAGAGTAGTATTGTTTATGCATTTTTAGAGAGGGAGTGCTTGGTGAAATCTCCTAATACATGCAGTATGAAGACACTTTGGAGCTGATTTGTGTTTAAGCAAATCCGAGTTGCGTCGTTACACGTTTAATTGAGAATAAATTTGGGTGGCACCACGAAATAGATTCGTCCCAAGGATAAATAAAAATATCCTTGGGATATTTTTATGTGAGTTTAGCATCTAAACATGCTTTTTAAGATTGTGTGAAGGCAATCTAATATTTTAGAAGGAGGAATTTTTGTATGAACGAGTACAGAACTAATTATTGCCACGAGCTTCGTATAGAAGATGTTGGCAAAGAAGTAAGACTTGCTGGTTGGGTACAAACGATAAGAGATTTAGGTTCTATGATGTTTGTTGATTTAAGAGACCATTTTGGTATTACTCAGCTTGCAATCGAAGATGAAAAAAATCTAGAACTAATGAGAAAGGTTACTACAGAAAGTACGGTTTCTATTACAGGTAAGGTAGCAGAAAGAAGTAATAAAAACCCAAATCTTCCTACAGGAGATATTGAGGTTATACCTAGTGAGATAAGAGTTACTGGTAAATCTAAAAACGTACTTCCTTTCGAAATTAATATCGATCAAGATGTACGTGAGGACTTAAGACTTGAGTATAGATTTTTAGATTTAAGAAACGAAAAGATTCACAATAATATATTATTTAGAGCAAAAATCATGAAGACAATTAGAGAGCTTATGGATAATATGGGATTTATTGAAATTCAAACTCCTATTTTGACAAGTTCTTCACCAGAGGGAGCTAGAGACTTTTTAGTTCCAAGTAGACTTCATCCAGGAGAGTTTTATGCACTTCCACAAGCACCTCAACAATATAAACAACTTTTAATGATGTCTGGTTTTGATAAATATTATCAAATAGCTCCTTGCTTTAGAGATGAAGATCCTCGTGCAGATCGTTCACCAGGAGAATTTTATCAACTAGACTTGGAAATGTCTTTTGCCACACAAGAAGATGTTTTAAAGGCCGTTGAAAATGTTGTTTTAAATACTTTTAGAAGACATACTAATTGGAGTGTTAGTGAAGATGGTTTGACTAGAATTCCATACAAAGAAGCTATGAGAAAATACGGTAGCGATAAACCAGATTTGAGAAATCCACTTATAATTGAAGATGTAACAGAGCTTTTCAAAGATACAGAGTTTAATGCTTTTAAAGATAAGGTCGTTAAGATGATAGTTGTTCCTGGATGTGCTAGTGAAACAAGAAAATTCTTTGATAAAATGAGTGAATTTGCTGTAACAGAAGGAGGAGCAAAGGGACTTGCTTATGTTAAAGTTGAAGAAGATTTAAGTTTATCTGCTGGTATTTCTAAATTTATAGGCGAAGAAGCAAAAGCAAAGCTTTTGGAGTCTGCAAAAGCAGGAGATGCAATATTCTTTATGGCTGACGACGAAAAGAAAGTAGAAAAGCTTGCAGGATTAATAAGAATTGAACTTGGCAAACGTTTAGATTTACTAGAAAAAGATTGTTATAAATTCTGTTGGATTGTAGATTTTCCAATGTATGAAGAAGATGACGAAGGTAAAATTGAATTTAACCATAACCCATTCTCAATGCCTCAAGGTGGCTTAGAAGCTTTAAATACAAAGCATCCATTAGATATATATGCATATCAATATGACTTGGTATGTAATGGATACGAGCTTGCTTCTGGTGCTGTTAGAAATCATGATGTTGAAATAATGGAAAGAGCTTTTGAAATAGCTGGATACACAAGAGAGCATGTAGAAGCTAAATTCCCAGCTTTATATAATGCGTTTCAATATGGTGCACCACCACACGCAGGCTGTGCTCCTGGACTTGACAGAATGGTAATGCTTCTTGCAAAAGAAGATAGCATAAGAGAAGTTATTGCGTTCCCTAAAAACAGTAAAGCTAGAGATTTACTTATGGGTGCACCATCTTCTGTATTCCCAGAGCAACTTAGAGATGTACATATTAAACTTGACTTACCAGAAAAGAAGAATGAAGAAAAATAAATTTTAAAAGAGCAAAAGGAGACGTGAAATTTTTATCCGTCCCCTTTTCTTAAAGGGAGATTATTACTTATGAAAGAAAAAGAGGAAGAAAGACTAATAGAACTTAGTAAATTTGAAAAAGAGTATTTTGAAAAAGGATATAATTTAATTGCTGGAATAGATGAAGCAGGACGTGGACCACTTGCAGGACCTGTTGTTGCAGCTGCAGTTATATTGCCAAAGGGTTGTCTTATAGAAGGTGTTAATGATTCAAAAAAACTTTCTGAAAAGAAACGTGAAAAACTATATGATGATATAATAGAAAATGCTATTGCTTGGGGAGTTGGGATAAAGGACAATAATGTGATAGATGAGATAAACATTTTAGAAGCAACAAGACTTGCAATGCATGAAGCGATAGAAAATTTACAAGTAAAGCCAGACTTTATATTCATCGATGCAGAGAAAAAAGTTGATACTGATAAAATTCCATACTTGCCTATTATAAAAGGAGATGCATTAAGCATTTCAATAGCAGCAGCTTCAATAATAGCTAAAGTTACAAGGGACAGAATGATGGGAGAATATGATAAAGAATATCCTGAATACGGTTTTGAAAAGCACAAAGGCTACGGCACAAAAGTCCATGTCGAAGCAATAAAAGAACATGGACTTACTCCGATACATAGGAGAAGTTTTACTAAAAAATTTGACAAAAAAGTGTAATTGTTATATTATGTGGTTGGGTTGAGATGGACATTTGATTAAGATTAAAATGTAATATTATTAATCATAGAGGAGGAGTTTGTTAGTGTCTAACCGTAGAGAGCATTACTCTAATATGGAGCGGTACAAGAAGACTAAGCGGGAACAGATGAAGAGATACTATGGAAGAACTGCTCACAAGTACGAAAGGAAGATTTGGACGAAGGAGGAAGATGCTCTTGTACTAGAGCATAAGATTACAGACTCTTTACTTTCTGCTTTAATTGAACGTTCTGTTGGTGCGATTCAAACAAGAAGATGTACTTTAAATAGACTGCAAGCAGAAGGGTAGTCTTTTGATGATAACGGAGACAGTAATTTATTTACTGCCTCTGTTTCGTTTGTGCGATAAGACGTTTAGCATACTGATCTCTTGTTATCGTATAGTTTTTAAGGCTGGATAAGTAATATGTTTTTTACATTTATTAATAAATTTGACTTTACATAGTTTATATAAAATGTTACAATTCTGTTACAAATATTGACAAATCTGAAAAATATATTAAAATATAGGTATGAAAGAGGGATTATATGCGTGTTGTTGCTGGAAAGGCTAGAGGGCTAACACTTGAGACGATTGAAGGAGATTCAACTAGGCCTACAAGAGATGTTGTCAGAGAAGCATTATTTAGTATTTTAATGAATTATATACCAGATTCCAGATTTTTAGATTTATTTGCAGGAAGTGGAGCGATTGGTATAGAAGCACTAAGTAGAGGTGCTGCTTCGGCTATGTTTGTTGATTTAAATTCTAAGTGCACGCAAGTGATTAAGAAAAATCTCGAAAAAGCTAAGTTTTCTGAATTAGCGGAAGTTTATAATACAGATTATAAAAAAGCGATAAATAAAATGAAACCTAAGTCATTTGATGTTATTTATGTAGATCCACCATATAATAGAGAAATGGGTATCGATGCAATTACAAGACTTTATGAGGCTGATATATTAAGTGACGATGGAATTATTGTATTAGAGACTGATACAAATGAAATTGTGCCTGACGAAATTTTAGGGTATGAAAAATTTAACTACAAAAGATACGGAAGAAATATTTTGAGTTTATTTATACGAAAGGGGTAAAACTGTATGGAAGTTCTATCATTACTAGAAACCATTGAAGAGATGCTTAATAAAAGTGCTAGTATACCACTAACAAAGAAATCTCTTGTAGATAGAGACGAATTAATAGATGTAGTTAAAGAAATAAGACTAAAGTTACCTGATGAATTGAAACAAGCAAAATGGGTAAAAGAAGAAAGACAAAAGATTTTGGTTGATGCTCAAAAGGAAGCTAATCAGCTTATTAAAGAAGCTGAAAATAAAATTATTTCTATGATTGATGAACATGAAATCACTAAAAAGGCTTATGAGCAAAAGGCTGAGATTATAGATAGTGCAAATGCTTTTTCAAAGGATTTGATTGATGGCACAAAAAAGTATGCTGATGAAATTTTAGCTGAACTTGAAGCAAATCTTCAAGATAAGCTTGCAGTTATAAAAGAAAATAGAAGTGAATTGAGATAAAACTTTAGACCTTGGACTTTTAAAAAGTTGTCCAAGGTTTTTTATTGCTTTTTTCATAGAATATGATAGTTGTACATAGTATTGTAAATGGAATTTTGTTATTTCTTAAAATCTGATTTGGATAAATGCTATGATAATACTTTTAGTAGCGTTTTTTGTCAAGGTGGAGATGGCGAAGCCATACTACCTTGACAAAACCTAGCGGATAAAAGTTTTATCATAGCATTTATCCAAACCAGATTTTAAGAAATAACAAAATTTTCTAAAAAGCGAAACTTTTGTAAGATGAATATTGTCTAATATTTTGTATGGATGTATAATATTGTCGATATAGTTGGTTTGTAAAAGAGGTGTGATTTTGGAGAGTATTATTGAAGTAAAAAATGTTACGAAAATTTATAAAGTTGGTAATGAACGAGTTTTGGCTTTGGATAACGTAAGTTTTACTATAAATAAGGGTGATTTTTGTTGCTTGCTTGGTAGTTCTGGTTCTGGTAAATCTACTTTATTAAATCTTATGGCAGGCATAGAGCATATTACTAAAGGAGAGATTTTTATAAAAGGCAAAAATATTGGAAAAATGGGAGAACATCAATTAGCAAAGTTTAGGCAAAAATATTTGGGATTTGTTTTTCAATCGTATAATTTAATTTCGTCATATACGGCATTGGAAAACGTAACTTTGCCACTTATATTTAAAGAAGAAAAGGTTAGTGTAAGAAATAAGAAGGCAAAGGATATGCTAATAAAGGTAGGTCTTCGGAAGCAGACTTAAGCATAGACCAAATCAAATGAGTGGTGGTCAGCAGCAAAGGGTTGGTATTGCAAGAGCTTTTGTTAGTAATCCTGAAATTGTGTTTGCAGACGAGCCTACTGGAAACTTAGACAGTAAGACTTCTAAGGAGATAATGGAATTAATCAAACAGATGTCAAAAGAAAATAATCAAACGATTGTAATGGTAACGCACGATGAAAGTATTGCACAGTACGCAAATAAGATTGTTCATATACATGATGGACATATTGAAAAAATAGTGGAGGTAAAGGAAGATGAAAAGATTAATTAGTATATGTTTATTGGTTAGTATGGTATTTTGTAGTTTTGTTTATGCTGCTGGGAGTGGAGATAGATATCAGGAAGGTTATAATGATGGATATAATAGGGGTTATAGTGATGGTGCTGATAATGAATCAAAGCCAAGAGAACCCAATATTATATTTATAGAACAAGTTAAAATACCGGAAGTAGAAGCTGGTGGTAATTTAAATCTTATATTTGATTATAAAAATGATTCTCAGTACACAGCATGTGACATTAGAATTACTCCAAGTTTTGATGATGTACCTTTAGTATATGAAAGACCTGTTGTATATGAATCGAAAAAGAATTTAAGACGTGAAGCTACTAATACAGCAAGTTTTAGTTTTAAAGTGAAAGATGATGCTAAGATTGGTGTATATGAAATTAAGTTTAAAGTAGAATATAAAAACACATCCGATGTAGTTTATTCGAGAGATAGAGTTGCTTATTTTAAGGTAACTAAAGAAAAGGTCGTTCCAATTATTACGGTTAATAATATTATAACTGAGCCTGATAAAATCAATGCCGGTTCAAACTTTACTTTAAGATTTAATGTTAATAATATTGGTGGAATCGATGCTAAAGATACATACGTAAAACTTACAGGACTTGGTGTAGATGGCTTTATTCCTGTTGATGGAAATGATTTTGTATATGTTGGAAATATTCCTGCTAAAAAATCCGTAACTTTAACTTTTTCTATGATTGCATCTTCAAAGATTCCAAAAGGAACAAATACAATAGGTGCAACAATCACATATACTGGTAGTGATAATTCTACTAAGTACACAGAGGAAAAGGTTTTATACATAATGAATGTTTTAAGCCAAAACGAAACTGCAGATACAACTTCTGGTAAACCGAAGATAATTATTGAATCTTATGGTACAAACCCTGCAAATATCGTTGCTGGCGATGTTATAACTTTTACATTTAGATTTAAAAACACAAGTAAAGATAAGGCTGTAAAAAACATGAAGATTACAATTAGCTCTACAGAAGGAGAGTTTATGATTGCAAATGGAAGCAATACTTTTTATATAGAGAGTTTGGCGGCCGGTGCTAGTAGTACAAAATCTATTGATTTGAATGTTAAACAAGATTTAACTTCAAAATCTTATCCTTTGAATATTAATTTTGATTATGAAGATACTTCTGCAGAAGCATATAATGCAAATGAGATTATCAATATTCCAGTTGTTGAGTATTCAAAATTAGTTATAAATAATATTGGTATAGGCGATGGAATGGTAGATAACCAGACCAATCTATCTTTTGATTATATAAATATGGGTAAGGCTAGAGTTGCTAATTTGACAGCAAGCGTTGAGGGTGACTATAAGGCAACACAAGATATTAATTATATTGGTAATTTAGAAGCTGGTAATACAGATTATTATGATATTATGGTTACACCAACCAAGGAAGGTGAAAATGTAGGTACACTAATTCTTACATTTGAAGATTCTTCAGGCAAGAAAATAGAAGTTAAAAAAGAATTTACAGGATATGCTTCAACTATGCCAAACTACAATCCAGATGATTATAATCCAAATGATCCAGGAATGAATCCTGTTGAGCCAACAGAGGAACCACTTAATATATGGATGCTTATTGGAATTGGTTTTGGAAGCTTTTTAGTGTCTTTCATAATTACTAAAGTAATTACAACAAAAATAGTTAGAAAAAGATTAGAAGATGAGATTTAAAAGGAGGTACTATAATGAATGAAAAAAAATTAGTGGGTATTAATAATATTACTACAGATTCGATTGCAGTTAATCCACCCATGAAAGATGATATGCCTATTGCAACGAACAATGTTGCCACAAATACAAATTTGGACGAAGCGGATTCGAATACTAGTAATGAAATTGTTGCGACAGAAAACAATTCTGAAAGCGGTTCATTAACTGACGAAACTATTGACATGGAGCCAACTTTTGATGAAAATATGGGCTTTGATGATTCTGTAATGAGTGGGGATTTGACAAACAATGGAGGAGGAGGACTTAGCAATACAGCCATTTTAAGTATAGTTATTGGCGTATGTGTTGTTTTAGGTATAGTTCTTGGAATAATATTAGGAAAGAAAGCTGCAAAGAAATAATTAAGAAAATATGAAAGGTAAAAAATATGAAAAGAATAGATTTTGTAAAAATGGGTTTTAAAAACCTTTGGCGTAGAAAACTTAGAACTATTCTTACTATAATGGGTGTAGTTATTGGTACTTTTTCAATTGTTATAATGGTGTCACTTGGTGTTGGTATGACAGAAGGATATAAAGAAGAAATGTCACAATGGGGAAGCTTAACCAAAATAACCATTTCTAAAAACAGTTATATATGGGATGAAGATACAGGTACAGGAACGTCAAAAACACAAAAGCTAGACGAATCTTTTATATCGACATTGAAATCTATGAATCATGTAAGAGCTGTAACACCTACTTTAAATGTTAGTGCAAATTTGAAATCAGGCAAGTATCAATCTTACATAAACATTATTGGAATTGACCCAGAGTGTATAAAATATTTTGATTTTCCTAAATTAGCTTCCGGTGAATATTTGTCTAATGATAATCCTACAGCGATTTTGTTTGGCTCAGACTCTTGTTATTTTTATAATCCAAAAGGAAATCGTTACGGTGGTGGCGAGCAACCGGATGTAGACCTAATGGGAGGAAATGTTAAAATAACTTTTGATAACACTTGGGATAGCAATAAAACGCCAAAATATGAGAAACTACATGTTGCTGGTTTGATGCAAGAGTCTACAGGAGAATTTGGCTATAGTGCATATGCTCCAATAACACAAGTCATGAAATGGTATAAGGAAGCTCAAAAGAAAAATAATAAAAAAATAGAGAATGTGGAATATCAAGAAGTTTGGGTTAGTGTTGATGATGTTGACCATGTTTCTGATGTTCAAAAGCAAATTAAAGATATGGGATATACTGCATATAGTATGGCTGATCAACTAGATAGCATTAAAGAAACTTCAAATATGCTTCAATTAATTCTTGGTGGTATTGGTGCAGTTTCACTTTTAGTGTCTGCTATAGGAATTGCCAACACTATGATAATGTCTATTTATGAAAGAACAAAAGAGATAGGTGTTATGAAAGTTTTGGGATGTCTTGTTACAGATATAAGAAAAATTTTCTTATTTGAAGCATCAATTATAGGTTTTTGTGGAGGAATTGTTGGTGTAGGACTTAGCTATTTGGTATCATACATATTAAATAAATATGCACCTGAAATTGGCGCAGCTATTGGACTTTCTACATCTTCTACAATTTCGGTAATACCGATTTGGTTATCAATAGCTGCTGTTGCTTTTGCTATGTTTGTGGGAATAGTTTCTGGTTTGTACCCTGCTAGAAAGGCAACAAAGATAAAACCGCTTGAGGCTATAAGGAGCGAGTAAGATTTATATATTATAAATAAAAATCAAAAAGTTATAAAGTTATACAGTCAGATAATACTTTTATCCGCAAGGCTTTGTCAAGGTAGTATTGCTTCGCAATCTCCACCTTGACAAAATTGCTACTAAAAGTATTATCTGACTGTATAACTTTATAACTTTTTTAATTTGAGTTTTAACAGTTTTTTCTTGTCTTTTTTAGGAGTAGGCTTGCAAGGATTCCAATAAAGGTTATTGTTACTATTGTGCGAAAGAGATTATAGCTTTCGTTTAGTATGATTGGTGTAGATGTGTAGTAACTAAATGCAGTGACTGTTTCTAAATTTAAGAAGTTTGTGTATTTTAGTATTAGGAATGTATAGAGTGAGGCAAAGATGCCTTGAATAAGTTTTCCAAGTAAGTATGGTTTCATGGATAGATTGGTTTCGGATAATATACTTGCAACTTGCATATGTACTGAAAATCCACCAAATCCTAATATAAATGCAACTAATGGCAATAATGTGTTTAGTTCTAAAGTATCTATTATAGAAAGTTTTTTTATTCCACTTGTTATTTCTAGTATTCCGTTTAATATTCCTATTATCAAAGGGTTTGAAATATTTTTAAATAATGTAAGACTAATTACCTCGTTTAGTACTGCAAAGAAAACTATGTATCCACAGATTAAAAGCAAGGTGGATATGCTTTTATTTATTGCTTCGGCCATTATAGAGCCAATTTTAGATATATTAATAGTATTGGAATTTGACATAGTATATGATATAATACTAAAAGTCTTATGATATTTATAAAATTTAAATAATAGTCCAACAGTTATCGCAGCTAGAAAATGAGTTAGTAATAATAGCAACCCGATTTTTTGATTTTCGAACATTCCAATTCCGATTGCTCCGATTATAAAAAGTGGACCAGAAGAATTAGTGAAGGCTATTAATCGTTCAGCTTCTTCTTTAGTACAAAGCTTATCTTTATATAAATCAGAGGCAACTTTCGCTCCGACGGGATATCCGGAAGTTATTCCCATTGAAAGGGCAAATGCACCTACACCAGGCACATTAAAAATAGGTCTCATAAGTGGATTTAAGAGCTTACCGATTATGTTTAGGAAGTTAGTCTTTTTAAGAAGTTCAATACATATAAAAAATGGAAGCAATGATGGTATCACATTATTTACCCAGAGTAAAAAAGCATCGTGTGCTACGTTATAAACTTTATTTGAAAAGATAACTGTGAAAATTATTATAAATATAAGCATAAATGGTAATATGAAGTTTTGAATTTTAAATATTTTAAAAGTGTTTTTTTCTTTAAGTACGAAGAAATAAATTAACATAAAAATTATAAATAATAAAAAATAGAGCATTTTAATCACCAATAAAAATATATGGTGGAAAAGGAGTTTATATGATTATTTCAAACGAATGGAAAGATTACGAAATACTAGACATGGCAAATGGAGAAAAACTAGAAAGATGGGGAAATATTATTCTTATTAGGCCAGACCCTCAGATTATTTGGAGTCACAAATCACATAGTGAACTTTGGAAAAAAGCTAATGCACATTACCACAGAAGTAAAAGTGGCGGTGGTGAATGGGAGTACATTAAAAACGTTCCAAAAAGTTGGCAAGTTAAATATAAAGATTTGACATTTAATCTAAAGCCAATGGGTTTTAAACATACAGGGCTTTTTCCAGAGCAAGCTGCTAACTGGGATTTTATGATTAAAAAAATCAGAGATGCTAAAAGACCTATCAAAGTTTTAAATTTATTTGCTTATACTGGAGGAGCTACTGTCGCTTGTGCTTATGCTGGTGCTAGTGTATGTCATGTAGACTCATCTAAAGGAATGACTGCTTGGGCAAAAGAAAATATTACTTCTTCTGAACTTCAAGATAAACCTGTTAGATTTATTATAGATGATGTAATTAAATTTGTTCAAAGAGAGATAAGAAGAGGCAACAAATATGATGCGATAGTTATGGATCCACCTTCTTATGGTAGGGGCGCAAATGGTGAAGTTTGGAATATTGAAGATAGTTTATATACGTTAGTTGAGTTATGCACGAAAGTTTTATCTGATAAACCTTTGTTTTTCATAATTAACTCATATACTACAGGACTTGCTCCGACAATTCTTGCAAATATTTTAAACATGCTTATTAAACAAAAAGGAAAAGTTACTAGTGGAGAGATTGGACTTCCTATGAAAGATAGCAGAATTATTTTGCCTTGTGGTATTTATGGAAGATGGGAGGAATAAACTTTTATGTTAAAAGTTTTATACGAAGATAATCATATAATTGTTGTTATAAAGCCATACAATATTCCATCTCAATCCGATAAGACAAATGATATAGATATGCTTTCTTTAGTAAAAGAATATATAAAAGAAAAATATCAAAAACCTGGTAATGTATATGTCGGTTTAGTTCACAGACTAGATAGACCTGTTGGTGGAATTATGGTATTTGCAAAAACATCTAAAGCTGCCTCAAGGCTTTCAGAGAGCATAAGAAATAAATCCTTTTCTAAAACTTATTTAGCTGTGGTAAATGGAAAATTCGAAAAACAAAATGGAATTTTGGAAAATTATTTATGGAAAGACGAAGCACTTAATATGAGCAAAGTTGTAAGCAAAGATAAGAAAGGTGCAAAACTTGCTAGGCTAACGTATGAAGTTTTAGCAGAAAAAAATGATTTAAGTTTGGTAAAAATAAATCTTGAAACAGGTAGACATCACCAAATTAGAGTTCAGTTTTCTAACGCAGGTCACAGCTTATATGGAGATCAAAAATATGGTAAAGACTCTATGGGAAAACAAATTGCACTTTGGGCATATAGAATAGAATTTAAGCATCCTGTGAAAGATGAAATAATGAAATTTGAGGCTTTGCCCGAAAAAAATGACGTATTTGATGAGTTGATTAAAAAAGCAAAAATGTTATAGTGGTTTATAAAATTACAAAGGAGGAGAAAAAAATGGTAGATATAGATGGTTTATTGCGTGAAGGTATAAGAAGAGGTGCATCAGATATACATTTAGTTAATCAAATGAAACCAATTTTTAGGATAAACAGAGAGCTAGTTGAATCTAAAGAAACAAGCGAGATTAATGAAAATGATTTAATGGAGATTTTTGGAGTTTTTTCAAATTACAATGACGGTGTAAGAAATGCCTTTATACGTGATAGAAAAATTGATTTAAATTATGAATTAGATGATGTTAGATTCAGGATAAACGTTTCTTTCTCTAATCAAGTATATGTTTATACAATAAGAATCATAAAATCAGAACTACCAAAATTTAAAGACCTAGGTCTTCCAGACATCGTTAGAAGATTAGCCTTACTTCCACAAGGTCTTATCTTAATAACAGGTAAATCAAATTCTGGAAAAACAACAACACTTAATGCACTTGTAAACGAAATAAACAAAAGTGAAAACAAAAAAATATTAATGCTTGAAGATCCAATCGAATATGCACACAAATCAATAAAATCTTTGATAATTCAGAAAGAAGTCGGAGAAGGAAGAGACTGTGAAAGCTTTGGGGTAGGAGCAATAAACTCACTAAGAGAAGATTGTGACATACTTGTTGTTGGTGAAGTTAGAGATAGACTTACAATGGATGCTATGCTTGAAATGGCAGAAGCAGGATATCTTGTAATAGGTACAATGCACACCAGATCTTGTGCAGAAACAATCGACAGAATCGTTAACTTTTATGATTTGTCAGACCAAAGAACCATAAAATATATGATGGCGTCTGTACTTAAAGCAGTTGTAGCACAAAGACTATTAAAAGGTAAAAACGATAATCTTGTAATGTCACCAGAAATTATGATTGTAGATGACATTATAAGAGGATATATACGTAAAGAAAAATTAAGTAAGTCAGAACTTGAAGATGCAATACTTACTAGCCAGTCAAAAGGAAGCTTGAGCCTTATCTTTTCACTTGCAAACTTGGTTGTTACAGATAAGATAACTTTAGATACAGCCAAATCTCAGATAGAAGATAAGTATTTTGAACATTTGGAAAATACTATTTTTAGGATGAGAAATAATATGCTTAATTGGCAGATGCTTTAATTTTGCCGAAATCCTAAAAACAATCAAAAGAGCACAAAATTATTAAAGACCGGAAGTATATTAAATTTTTTGAGCAACGGTTTGGTGTGGCGAGGGCTCAAAAAATTTAATATACTTCCGGTCTCAGGCACTAACTTTAAGAATAATAAGCTAAACGAATAGTTTTCCCTTGCAAATAACTAAGCTTGCCATGTGCCAAGTTAAATCGCAACTTATAACTCTGCAACTCTTGTGTATCTTTATTAAATTTCTTATTGACCTTGTTCACCCCATACTTTCCATCACCAATTATCGGATGCCCAATATACGCAAGATGCGCACGAATCTGATGAGTTTTCCCAGTTACAAGCTCAACCTCAAGCAAAGAAGTCCCATCCTTATACTTTTCTAAAACGGTATATTTAGTAACAATTTCAGTATATCCTTTCTTCTTTTCATCAGAAATAATAACACGATTATTCTTACTATCTTTAAAAAGATAAGCCTTCAAAGTTTTAGAATTCGGAACAGGAGTACCTAAGACAATGCATCTATAAAACTTACTTATCTCATGATTTCGTATCATCTCTAAAATTATCTCTTCACTTTCAGAATCCTTAGCAAAAATAATAAGACCAGAAGTATTTCTGTCTAAACGGTGACAAGGCCTAATTGATAGATTCTTAAAATAATCACACACTAACTTATCAAGTCCTATATCATTATCAGTGCCTTGTGTAAGCATTCCTTTCGGTTTATTTACGACTACAATGTTTTCATCATTATAAACAATAGAATCTTCTTTAAGTGATGCATTTTGGCCAAGTAAAATTTCGTCTTTGATATAAATAGTTATTTCATCGCCTTTTTCAACAGAAACGTTTTCAGATACTTTAACATCATTAATCCTAATATCTTTCTGCCTCAAAGCTTTATAAATAGCACTTTCGGGAACATTATTAAATTTACTTTTTATGTAGTTAACAACCTTTTTATTATCTTTTTCAACAATTAATTTTCTCATAATACTAGCATTATATACGATTTATGTTAATGTATCAATATTTTCTTAAAAATATAGACAAAATAATACTTTTTAGATAAAATGAGAGAGAGTTAGGTGAAGAGGAGGTTTTGCCTTTGAATATTTGGCATGAGATTGAAAAAGAAAGAATTTCGCCGGAAAAATTTACTTGTGTTATTGAAATTCAAAAAGGGTTTAAAAATAAATATGAGTTAGATAAAAGTACTGGAATGTTGCGTCTTGACAGAGTGCTATATACATCAACTCATTATCCTGCAAACTATGGTTTTATTCCAAGAACTTATGCAGAAGATAATGATCCTTTAGATGTACTTGTCCTTTGTCAAGAAAATATAGTACCTATGACTCTTGTGGATTGTATGCCTATTGGCATGCTTAGGATGATTGATGAGGATGAAAATGACGAGAAAATAATTGCAGTACCACTTAATGATCCTGCATATTCTTGTTACAACGATATATCAGAATTACCTACTCATATCTTCGAAGAAATTTCACATTTCTTTGAAGTATATAAGGTTTTAGAAAATAAACGTACTGCTATAAAAGAAATTACTGGAAGGGAAAATGCACTAAGGTGTATTGAAAATTGCATGACTCGTTATAGCATGAAGTTTGAAATGAAGTAAGAAGGGAAAGTTAGTAAGATGTTTTTTGAAAGTTTTGTCTATTGTCTTGTTTGTGTTTTGCTTGTTTTGTTTTCTTTTAAATTATATAGGAAAACAGAAAAGCCTTATATTTTAGCTATATTATCTTTGCAAATTATTGCTACTGTTGTGAAAATTATAGGGATTATATCAGGTTTTAAAGAATTACATTTATCTACAGAAGTGTATGTATTTTCTTTTGGCGTAATTATCCCAATGTTTTTGTTTTTAACAGATTATGCTCATCTTAATATAACAGAATATATTGACCTTAAAATTGGAGATATGCTTTTTAAAAAGGGAAATAACATAAAGGCTATTGATAGATATCAAAAAGCATTATTACAAAATTCTACAAATTCAGAAACTTTTGTAAGACTTGGTAAAGCATATAATGCACTTGGTGATAGAAGAACTGCGTTTGATAGATTTGCGAGAGCGGTTGAACTAAATAGAAACGACTATAAATCTTATTATGAAATTGGTATAATCTTTAATGATATGAATAAGAAAAAAGATGCTCAAGTCGTTCTTGACAATGCACTTAGAATTAAACCAGATTTTACAGAAGCTTCAGAGCTTTTAGCAAATGTTCTTTGTTCACAAAACAAATACGATGAAGCTATAAACGTATATAAAACAGCTATTAAATATGCACCAGAAGATTTTGATTTGTATTATAATCTTGGTATTGTGCATACAGAACTTAGGGATTTTAACGATGCTTTAGAGTGCTATAAGAGTGTCATAAAAATTAATCCCGAGCAATTCGAAGCATATTTTAGCATGGGTCAAATATATTTACTAAAAGGAGAATTTGATGAAGCAATAGAAGCTTTTAAAAATTCTGCAATGAGTAAAGATATTGCTGGCAGGGCAAATTATCAGATTGCAAAAGTATATATTCTTAAAGAAGATGAAATAAATGCCGTTCAAAGTGTGCAAAAGGCAATAGACATAGACCCAACATTTAGATATAAAGCAGAAAAAGAGCCTTTATTTGATGGCATCAGAGAATACCTAGCTGGCATGCAAATGGTTTCTGATGCTCAAATGAAATTAGAACATGAAATAGATGCGAAAGTTCAAGAAAAATATAAAAAAGATTTGAAAAAAGATATTTCAAAAGAAGAAGTTCATTTTAATTACATGGATAGATTTAATCAATAATTTGTCTTGTTATTTAAAGGGAGGAAGATTAATGACAAATGTTTTACACGCAATTATTTTAGGTATAGTACAAGGATTAACAGAGCTTTTGCCGATATCTAGTTCAGCACACCTTTATGCTATTCCTAAGCTTTTTAATTGGGAAGCAATTGGCGATTTTGATGTTGCACTTCATGCAGGTACATTACTTGCTATTGCAATATTTTTCTTTAAGGACTGGGTAAAACTTTTTGTTGGTGGATATAAAAAAGTTTTCAAAAAAGAAGATTCTTTTGACGGAAAAATGTTTTGGTATCTTGTATATGCGACGATACCAGGTGGAATAATTGGATTTGTACTTGATAAATTCTGTGGAGATTTTTTGACAAATCATATAATTATAGGCTTAGCACTTATTGTTATGGGCATTTTACTATATGTGGTTGATAAAAATTCTAAAAATGATATAGATTATGAAAACATGAATTTTAAACAAACATTTATTATTGGATGTTCACAAGCATTAGCCTTTATACCAGGTGTTTCTAGATCTGGCATAACTATGACTACAGGTAGACTTCTAGGGATAAAAAGAGAAGCAGTTGCAAGATATTCATTTTTACTTTCTACACCTATTGTTTTTGCAGCGACGATTTTTAAATTAGGAGATTTCGTTTTTAATACTGCATTTTTTGCTGGAGTTTTTGCAAGTTTCATAGTTGGACTTTTGGTTATAAAGTTCTTACTAGACTATCTAAAGAAAGGCGACTTCAAGTGGTTTGCGGTCTATAGAATTATTGTGGGACTTATTGTTTTGTTTCTTATAAAGTAGGAAAATTCATTTGCTAGATGCGAGTGACATTGGTGGTAAGTAAAGAACTTCTATAAAAGAATATTTAAGTACTAATGATTGTAAAGGAGATGTTATATACAAATGACAATATTAGATGGAAAAATTGTTGCGAACAAATTAAAAGATGAAATCAAAGAAAAAGTATCAAGTCTTGAAATTAAGCCTGGCTTAGCTGTTATATGCATTGGCGATAATCCAGCATCTAAAATCTATGTTAAATTAAAAAGAAAAATGTGTGAAGAGTTAGGAATATACATAGAAGAACATAACTACGATGAAAATGTTACGCAAGATGAATTACTAGAGTTGATAGATGATTTAAATGAAGATGATAGTATACATGGAATCCTTTTACAATCACCGATTCCATATCATCTAAATATATTGGAACTATTTGATAGAATTTCTCCTAAAAAAGATGTTGATGGATTTAATTCAGTAAATGTTGGAAAGTTATCGCAAGGTCAAGATTGCTTTGTACCATGTACACCACTTGGAATAATGAGAATATTAAAAGAGTACAACATAGAGATAGAGGGGAAAAACTGTGTTGTAGTTGGTAGAAGTAACATTGTTGGAAGACCAATGGCGCAGCTTCTCATAAATGCGAATGCTACTGTTACAGTTTGCCATTCAAAAACTAAAAATTTAAGTGAGATTACAAAAACTGCAGATATTCTTATTGTTGCAGTTGGAAAACCAAAATTTATAACAGCTGATATGGTTAAAGATGGAGTAACTGTTGTAGATGTTGGCATAAATAGAGTTGAAGGTTCGAAGAGGATAAAAGGGGATGTCGACTTCGAAAACGTAAAAGATAAATGTGAGTTTATAACACCGGTTCCAGGAGGGGTTGGACCGATGACAATTATTACTTTAATGGGTAATCTTTTAAAAGCTTATGAAGATTTGACTAACGATTAAAATTGATTATTTAATAAAATAAAAGGACCATGATTTTATGTCGTGGTCCTTTTTGCGTGTAAATAAATTATTTATTATAAGAGGTGATTTGATGAAATATTGGATTTGGCTTGCAAGTGTTGAGGGCTTAGGACCTGTGAAAAAATTTGCATTACTAAATAAATTTGAAACTGCCAAAAGGATATATAATGCAACAGAAAAAGAAATTTTAAAAGTTGATGGAATGAGCGATAAGATTGTACAAAATATGCAAAAAGCAAAAGATGCAAAATTGCTTGAAAAATATGAGAAATATATTCTAAAAAATGATATTAAAATTATAAATATATCAGATGATAATTATCCAGCCAAATTAAAGAATATATACGCACCACCAATTACTATTTTTGCAAAAGGAGACATTAGTCTATTAAATTCAAAATCTATAGCAATAGTTGGCTCTAGAGAGCCAAGCAAATACGGGATATATGTTGCAGAAAAATTTTCTAAAGAGCTTTCGAAAGAAGGTATAACTATAGTAAGCGGACTTGCGAGAGGAATAGATACTTTTGCTCATGTGGGAGCACTTTCTTCTTTTGGCAAAACAATAGCTGTTTTGGGTTCAGGGATAGACGTAGTTTATCCTAAAGAAAATGCCAAATACTATAGAGAAATTTCTGAAAAAGGTCTAATTATTTCAGAATACATTGTTGGCACAGCACCGGAGTCTAAAAATTTTCCGCAAAGAAATAGAATAATAAGTGGCTTAAGTGATGGTGTTTTAGTTGTAGAAGCTAGGAAAAATAGTGGAACTATGATTACTACAGATTTTGCTTTAGAACAAGGCAAAGAACTATATGTTATTCCTGGCAATATTACTTCAAACTTAAGTGCTGGAACGAATAACCTTATAAAAGAGGGAGCTAAATTAGTTACAGATGTTTATGAAATTTTGGAAGATTTAAATTGCTAATATTTACTTTTATACTTATGTATTATATAATTGCTACGTAAGTATATATAGGAGGATGATAAAATGCCAAAAGACGAAATGGAAAAAATTCTTGAAAAGTCTGGTAAAAATAAAACAAAAAAGAAAAAAGGAAAAGTTAAAGTTTTAAAAGTAGTTTTACTTACAATTATGTGGGGAATACTTATAATGATAGGGCTTGGAGTAGGTGTCTTGTATTCAATATTTAATGGTGCAGGCGAATTACCACTTGAAAAATTTGAGATAAATAATTTTACGACAGTTATCTATGATAAAGACGGTAATGAATATTCAAGGCTTGATTCTAAAGAAAATAGGACATACGTTTCTTTAAACGAAATGTCTCCATATTTGCCAAAAGCTTTTATAGCTATTGAGGATGAACGTTTTGAAACTCACTTTGGTATAGATGTAAAACGTACTGCTGCAGCAACTATTAAATGGCTTACAACAGGTAATTCAGATTTCGGTGGTAGTACTATTACTCAACAGCTTATTAAAAAAGTTACAAACGATCAAAGTAGGAGTTGGCAAAGAAAAGTAAGAGAAATAGTAAGAGCTATTCAACTAGAGCAAAAGATGTCTAAAAATCAAATAATTGAATTATATATGAATATAATTTATTTGGGTGAAAATTCTTACGGTGTTGAAACAGCTGCAAATACATATTTTAATAAGAGTGCTGCAGATCTTACGATAGCTGAATGTGCTATGATAGGTGGTCTAGCGCAAGCACCAAGTAGTGTAAACCCATTTTCTAATTATGAAGCTGCTGTAAAAAGACAAAAACTTGTTTTAGGTAAGATGCATGAGTTAGGCAGCATAACAGATGAGCAATATGCAGAAGCTATGTCTGGGGAATTAGTATTAAATAAAGGTGGCAAAGCTGCTGTAAGTAATTCTTATTTCGTAGATGCTGTTATTGAATCTGTTATAAACGATATTCATGAAGAATACGGTGTAGATAAAGGCGAAGCACAAAGAATGGTATTTAATAATGGATACAGCATATACACAACAGTAGACCCTAAAATTCAAACAGCTATTGAATCTGTTTATACAGACCAAAAATATTTTAAATTATCAAATAGTACTTACGATCCAGATATTCAATCAGCTATGGTAATTATAGATTATCAAAAAGGAAATGTTGTAGGATTAATAGGTGGTGCTGGAGAGAAAAATGTGCAAAGAGGATTAAACAGAGCTACACAAATCACACGTGCACCTGGTTCTACTATGAAGCCTATGGGTGTATATGCACCAGCTTTGGAAGCAGGCCTTATCACAGCAGCTACAACCTTTGATGAAGTGCCAACAACATTTAAGGTTGCCGGTTCAAAAGATTGGACTCCTGGTAATAACGGTGTATACAGAGGATTAATTCCGGTTAGAAGAGCTATTTCAGCTTCATCAAACGTTGTTGCAGCGAAAGTATTTAATCTATTAGGTGCATCTGCTTCTAGAAACTTTTTGTTAAAACTTGGAATTTCAACTTTAAGTTCAGCAGATGTAGGTGCAGCAAGCTTAGCACTTGGCGGACTTACTAACGGTGTTTCACCTTTTGAACATGCAGCTGCTTATGGAACTTTTGCAAATTCAGGAATATATATTGAACCAAAGCTTTATACTAAGGTTGTTGACAGACAAGGAAACACAGTTTTGGAAAAATATAGTGATGTAAGAACAGTAATGTCTAAAGAAAATGCATATATTTTAACTAGCATGTTACAATCAGTAGTAACAGGCGGTACAGGTGGAGAAGCATCACTTGGAAGTATGCCTGTTGCGGGAAAAACTGGTACAACAAACAGCTCAAAAGATAGATGGTTTGCTGGTTACACACCATATTATGTTGGTTCTGTTTGGGTTGGATATGACCAACAAAAAGTTATAAGAATGTCAGGAAATCCAGCAGCTAAAATTTGGAAAGCTGTTATGAGTAAAGTTCACGAAGGACTAGAAAATAAATCATTTACAAAACCTAGTGGACTTGTAAGTGTAGAAGTTTGTAAAGATTCCGGAATGATACCTACAGAACTTTGCAAAAATGATAGAAGAGGTAGTAGAGTAGGAACAGAATACTTTGTTAAAGGTACAGAGCCTACTGAAGAATGCACAATGCACGTTCAAGTAGAAGTTTGTCCAGATACATTAAAATTAAAGAATCCAACATGTTACAGAGTAACAAGAGCATATAGTATAATTTGCTTAAATAAGAAGTATGAAACTGTACCTACAGTTAAACCACAAGATTATGATTACATTATACCTACTGAATACTGTACTTTCCATGCTGCCGAAAAAGATAGCGACGGAAACTGGTTTGATGATAATAATAATGATGATGATGATGATGAAAACCCATCTGGCAGTAATAGTGGATACAACTATTTAAACAAAAACGGTATGCCAGATTGGCTTACAAATACAAGAAGATAGTTTTATAAGATTAGTTGGATGTGAGAATGGAAAATTTTTAAAATTCTCACATTCAATATAACTAAAAAATATAAACAAAAGAATAAAGGAGAGAATTACTATGGTTAAAAAAGTTGGTATACTTACAGCAGGAGGAGATTGCCCAGGTTTAAATGCTGTAATCAGAGGAATAGTAAAAACAGCAGAATATGCTGGAGTTGAAACGTATGGCTTTTTAGAAGGATATAAAGGCTTATATAACAATAATTTTATGAAACTAGATTCATCAATTACATCAGACATTATAGCAAAAGGCGGAACAATACTTGGCTCAAATAATAAAACAAACATATTTGCTATGCCTGTAAAAGATAAAAATGGTGAAGTTACATTTGAAGACAAATCTTTTGAAGTTGTTGAAAGATTAAAAAATGATAACTATGATTGCTTAATAATAATTGGTGGAGATGGTTCTTTAAAATCTGCTAGAGACTTTACAAGAAGAGGCTTAAACGTTATTGGCGTTCCAAAAACAATAGATAACGACGTACCATATACAGATGTTACATTTGGATTTAATACAGCAGTAACAGTTGCAACAGAAGCAATCGACAGAATAAAGACAACTGCAGAATCACACGGCAGAATACTCGTTTTAGAAGTTATGGGTAGATATGCCGGATGGATTGCTTTAGAGGCAGGAATCGCAGGCGGAGCAGACACAATACTAATTCCAGAAATACCTTATAATTTTAACTCTATAGTTGCTAAAATAAAACAAAGAAAAGAAAAAGGAAAGAACTATAGCATAATAGTTGTAGCAGAAGGAGCAAAACCAATAGGTGGAGACGTAGCTGTAAAAAGCATAGTTTCAGATAGTCCGGATGCTATAAGACTTGGAGGTGCTGGAGAATTTGTCGCTAGAGAAATAGAAAAATTAATTGGTCAAGAAGCTCGTAGTACTTCACTTGGATACATTCAAAGAGGTGGAGACACAGTTCCATATGACAGAATTCTTTCTACAGAATACGGCTCTATGGCTATGCAAATGGCTCTAAATGGCGAGTTTAATAACATGGTAACATTATTAAACGGCAAAATTACGTACGTACCACTAGAAGAAGTTGCTGGTAGAAATACAAAAATAGGAGCAAGTTCTTCAAATATTAAGACAGTTGACTTAGAAGGCGACATCGTAAAAACAGCAAGAAGAGTTGGTATCTGTTTAGGAGACTAAATTTGCAAGAAAAAGGACGGAGAAAAATGAGAAAAAGGGACGGAGGAAAATGAGAAAAAGGGACGGAGGAAAATTCTCACTTTTGAGAAAAAGGGACGGAC
>ERZ825670.1768-NODE-1768-length-22458-cov-3.635227_pt1 | contig 22458 bp, 37 predicted proteins | sample MGYA00519929_ERZ825670 | MGnify/ENA primary metagenome ERZ825670 (study PRJEB31778, sample SAMEA3449207) | human gut metagenome | biome: human gut; feature: human-associated habitat; material: faeces | place: United Kingdom | collected 2010/2012 ...
GCGGCAGGCGGCAGGTGTTCGCCCTGCGGGATATTGCAAAGTATACCAAAGCGGAAATCATCCAGAAGGCACTGCCCACCCGGGCGGATCTTGCAGCAAAGAAAACACAGCAGCTGCATGACGCAGTGGCACAGGCATGCGCCGAACAACCGTCTTCCAGAGCAGAGGAACTGCTGAACCGGCTGACGGAGGAGGGATATACCGCACAGCAGATCGCCCAGGTACTGCTGGAGGAAAAGCTGTCCGCATCCTTACAGAGCATTCCCGAATTTGACGCACCCCAGCCCATCCGCCGGGAAGGCAAGCGTGGCAGAAGCGCCGTTACCACTGCAAAGGTGGATATCAACATTGGCAGACAGCAGCGCATTGCGCCCAATTTCATCCTGGGCGCTCTGGTAGATGCCACCGGTCTTTCCGGCAAGGACTTCGGCAAAATTGATATCTTCGACCAGCACACTACTGTGGAAGTGCCGGAAGCGGAAATGGATTTTGTCATTGATTCTCTGAACGCCGGCAAGATCAACGGGCACAAGGTCACCGTCAAGCGCTACGAGGGCAAGGAAACCGGCAGCCGCAGCGACTTCCGGGGCAAGTCCCGGAATGACGGCTTCAACCGCCGTCCCCGGGGCAGGAATACAGACCGGCGAAACGAGCATAAAAAGCAATCCAGACGATTCTACGGATAATGCGAAAGGAAGAGCGTATGAAAGCCAAGAAAAATCAGCAGCCGCCCAAGAAGTCCATGGGAATGCGCATTTTTATTCTTGTACTGGCAGGGATTCTCCTGCTGTCTTTTGTGATTTTCCCGTTGATCAATATGTTCTGATCCGCAAAGCAAATACCCCACAAAGCGTTTCCGCATGCTCCGTGGGGTATCTTATTTTTCACTACGGTTCAAAGTAATACCGCACAAAGGCACGCTCCAGATCATCCCGGAACCCCAGAGAACGGTAAAAGCCCTGTGCGGACGCATTTTCCTGCAGGCAGGTGAACACGATTTCCAAGCACTGCTCTGCTTCACAGATCCGGCATAGCTCTGCAAAAAGCGCTTTTCCAATACCCCGGCTCCGGTATGCCGGATCCACGCACACATACCAGATGGTCGCCATGGGCCGCATGCCGTCAAACACCGTGTGAAAGAAATGCAGGGTAGCATAGGTCACGACCCTGCCGTCCAGCTTTCCCACTACCAGTCGGTAACTGGGATCCCGGCTGCACAAAGCGAAGGTCTGCTCCACCTCCTCCAGTGGCACGGACTCGGAAAAGCTCTGCATGCACAGCGCATAGCAGGCGGCAAGATCCTCTCGCTGCAAAGGTTCAAAGGTCAGTTCCATTCAACAAGCTCCTCTCCTTTAGCAGTGTAGCATGCGGGCATCCATTTGTCAAGAATCTGTAAAAAGTTTGCCCTAGCAGGCTTTCCCACTTGAAAAGCCCGGCGACGTATGTTATACTACATATGTATTGGTCTCAGAAACAGGAGGTTATCACTATGAGCCGAATCAAACAGATTTTATGTGTATCCGCTGTCCTGGGTGCCGCATGCTTTGCAGTGGCAGCAGGCAGTCTTTCCGCTTCCGCCGCAACAAAAGAAGACGTAATCGCCGCCGCACGGGCTGCCGGCTTTCCGGAGGTCTATGTGCAGGCAGGCATCAACAAGCTGAACGAGGAGGAGTATACCTCAGAGGATTATGACTCCTTCATCGCCGCACTGCACACCTATGAGGATGAGATCTGGGAAAAGATCAACCAGCAGTTCGGTACTGTCACCACTGCCCCAGAAAGCGGAGACTCTTCCACCACCGTCACCACCACTGCTCCCGTGCAAACCGAGGGATCCGGCAGTGTCGTCACCACCACAAAGCAAAAGCCCTTTATCAATATGACGCTGGAGGAAAAGGTGGCATACGTCCAGTCCCTGCCGGAGGAAGAACGGGCAAAGTTCATGGCATCCCTGTCCACCACCGAAAAGAACAGCATCATCAAGCAGCTGAGCCTGAACGATAAAACCGACATCATCAACAAGCTGATTGAAACCGGCAAGACCATGGGCTTTTACTTTACTGTGGATGACCTGGAGGATGACAAGCTGACCATTTCCGCCCGGGATGAGGAGGGCAAGCTGATCGATGTCTCCTCCATGGGCGTTGTGGTGGACGATACCGGCATCTCCCATACAGGGCTGATCTCCGGCTTGCTGACCGGGGTTGCCGCAGCCGGTGCCGGACTCTATCTGATCGGCAGAAAGCTTGGAAAGGAACAGCATGAATAAGACAGAACAACCGGAGCATCCGGCAAGGAAATCCAGAACAGGACTGATCGCTGATCTCTGCACCCCCCTGCTGCTTCTGGTGCTGTGCGGTGCCATTACGGCAGTAGCAGCCATCAAGCCCTACGAAAAGCTCCAGACCTATCTGAACATTGCCTTTATGGACAATTTCAAAAATTCCGATCCCCAGGCAGGGCTGCTCATCAAGAATAATCAGATCAATACGGAGCATCAGGGGCAGACCTATACTGAGGGCGAAATTCTGGTGCCTGCATTCGGCGAACAGTATGCCACTCTGAGCTGCGACTCCATTTCCCTGAATGTGCCCGTATACTGGGGTACCACCGCCGCTCTGCTGGAGCGGGGCGCCTGCCAGGCAACCAGCTCCGTTGTCCTGGGCAATCCCGGCAATGTGGTTATTGATGCACACGTCAACACCTTTTTTGCACACCTGGATCAGATGTCTGTCGGGGATACGGTGGTGCTGTATACCCAGTACGGCAGATTTACCTATGAGGTTTCCGAAACCGTCACCTTTCAAAAGACGGACAAGCGGTATGTGGTCCCCACAGAGGATGACAGGCTGACCCTGTATACCTGTATCAACAACGTATTCGGCTCCTCGGACGACCGGTATGCGGTGATCTGCAAGCTGACGGAACGTGCATTCTATCAGGAAACGGAGGGGCAGAATCCATGAAGGCATCCGGCAAATACTTCGCAAACATTGTTATAACTATTCTGCTGGTGTTCAGCCTGCTGGCAGCGGAGGGCACTTTGTTTGTCCGGCTGTATGCAAGTAAGGCGGACACCTGCCTGTCGGTCATGGAGGAACAGGGCCTCAGCGACCGGATCTACACGTCCCTGGAGGCACGGTTTACGGAACAGGTTTCCACCAGCGGCATCCCCGCTCAGGTATACATGGATGCCCTCACCCGGGAGCAGCTGGACTCCGGCGTCCGGGCAAGCGTCACCTCCGCATATGCTTATCTGCACGGTACCTCCGACAGCTACGCCTTTGAAATGATCTATCCTCCCTGGAAGCAAGTATCCGTCAGTTTTTCAGCGATTATGCTGACCAGATCCAGTACCCCAAGGATGAGACCTATGAAAAAAAAGTCAATGCGGCTGTGGACAGCGCCAAAAAGCAGGTGCTCCAGACCGTGGATGTGTTCCGGTTTTCCACGCTGGAATCCGCCGGTCTGCTGTCCAAAATCCGACGGGTCATGCCCTGGCTGAATCCGGCTATGGCTGCATCTGCTGCCGTGGTATGCGTTCTGTTGGGGCTGCTGGCATGGATCAACCGGAAACGCCCCCTCCGGATCCTGTACTGGAGTGGATGCAGTCTGACGGTTGCCAGCTGCATTGCGCTGATCCCCTTGATCTACGTCAAGGCAACGGATTATTTTGCTGCATTCACCATTAAGACCACTCAGATTTATGCGGCAGTGACCGGCATGCTGAACCGAATGACCGATGCCTGCCTGCTGCTGGAGGGCATCATGCTGGGCTGCGGCATACTCTGTCTGGCGGCATATACGATTGGAGCCTGCCGCACATCCAGGCAATAAGATAACCCAGAAGATCCTGTGGAAGCAGGGTCTTCTTTTTTTGCCGCAAATCACTTGTTATTCCAGCCGGATTATGCTATAATAATATGTATATCGGTAACACCGCACAATGATTGCGTGGTGCAGCCTATAAGATCTGCCCGTGTGAATCGGGGGAACGGAGCGTATTATGAGAGAGTTCATTATTTCCGCAGAAGCCTTCTGCGATATGGATCCGGCATACATGCAGCAGCAGCATGTGAATCTGATGGGAGCGGTATACGCTCTGTCCGATGACGAGTATCAGGAAAATACCCCCAACTGTCTGGATCCCAAAACCTTTTATGACCGGCTGCGCAAGGGAGAAATGCCCCGCACTTCCCAGGTCAGCGTGGAACAAGCCAGAGCCTCCTTCGAGGAGATCGTCCGCAGCGGCAAGGATGTGCTGCACATTTCCTTTTCCTCTGCGTTGAGCGGCACCTGCCAGTCCTGCACCATTGCAGCCAACGACGTGATGGAACGCTACCCGGACAGCAAGGTGCTGGTGGTGGATTCCCTGTCCGCTTCCATGGGGCATGGTCTGCTGGTGGAGTATGCTCTGCGGCTCAAGGCGGCTGGAAAAACCATCGAAGAGACTGCCGCCCTCGTCACCCAGAATCGACTAAAATTCTGTCACTACTTTACAGTAGATGATCTGAACCATCTGCACAGGGGCGGTAGAGTGTCCAAGGTTTCCGCAGTGGTGGGCGGCATGCTGGGCATCAAGCCCATTCTGAATGTCAATGAAGAAGGCAAGCTGATCCCCTTCGCAAAGGTGCGTGGCAGAAAGCAATCCCTGCTTGCACTTGTGGAAAACATGAAAAAGAAATATCACAACGATCTGGATCTGCCTGTATTCATCAGTCACGGAGATGCCCCGGAGGATGCAAACTTTGTTGCCGACCAGGTTCGGGAACACTTCGGCATCCAGGATATCCGCATCGGCACCATCGGCCCGGTCATCGGCGCCCACGCAGGGCCCGGAACCGTTGCCCTGTTCTTTATCGGCAAGGACAGAAGCATCTGACCGAAAACAGAAAGGATGTACCCCAATGTCAAAGCTTTTTCCGCTGCTTACCTGCGGCGCACTGTTGCTGGCGCTGACCGGCTGCAATCAGTCCGGCTCATCCCAGAGCAATTCCGCAGCCACTTCTACGGTGGATTCCAATGCCGTATCCCCGGATCGGCAAGCCACCGATTACGACAGCCTGGTCAAGGCATTCTCCCCCCTGCTGGATCAATACTACGAGGGTCTGCGCACCCAGAGCTTCGATACTGCATTCAATGTGTTTCCCAGCTTTTATGTAGATCAGATCAAAAAAGAATGCCAAAAGGAAGGCATCACCACCGACCAGTACGTACAACAGGCGCACACTTATTTTTCGGATAAATACGGTGCGGATTACACTGTCACCTACACCATCAACCAGATTTTCCAGCTGACGGACGATTCCCTTGCCAGCTACAACGACATCATTCACGAAAAGTTTGATGACGGCGTTCAGATCACTGACGCCTATTCCGTGAAAATCACGGAAACAGACGATGGCAGTGCCGGCAGTGAGACCTGCGACCTGGAATGGTATGTATTCGTCATTGGCGGTCAGAATTACCTATATGAATCCTATTACGAAACCACATAAAACAGCGCCTGAGCAGCAGCATCGCTACTCGGGCGCTTTCTGTTTTCCAGGCTATTTTGTTTTATCAATGTGTATGGAGGATATCACGGCATAGAGCAATGTGACTCCGGCTGTCAGCAATACAAACCAGATCATCCATCGAATCTGCCCGAACACAGCGATACAATTGAGCAGGAAGATCACACCCACCAACAGCAGGACAACACCCGACTGACGGTAGTAGGGGGACTTGTTCATCTCCGCCCGTTCCTTTTCGGATGCATAGAAATACGAGTTGTTCAGCAAAGGTCCTTTTTCCGCCAATTGCAAGCCACCCACTACAAATGCCGTTGTCGCAATTGCACCCAACAGGATGCCCAGAATGATTGTTCCCATCATACCACCGCCTTTCTGCTATCATAATAGCACATTGTGAATAGATTGTCAACGCTTATCAGCCGGTCATCCGCCGCATCAGCAATACCCCCTGCTCCTTGAGCCAGCGGCTGCACCGATCATAGTCTGGAAACAACTTGTATAACTCCGCATAGAACGCCTTGGAATGATCCATATGCTTTCTGTGGCAAAGCTCATGGGCAACCACCGAGTCCAGCACCTCCGCCGGAGCAGCCATCAACAGGCAGTTGAAATTCAGATTTCCCTTGCTGGAGCAGCTACCCCAGCGGCTTTTCTGGTTCCGGATGGTAATGCGCCCATAGGTCACACCCAGCAGTCGGGCATAGTATGCCACACGCTGGGGGATCACCTGCACTGCCTGCTGTGCCATATGCTCCAACTCCGCCGCAGCAAACCGTCCTGCATCCTCCGACTGCCTGGCAGCCATTCTGCTTCGCTGCACATACTGTTCGATCCGATCGGCATGCTGACTGAGAAACGCCAGAATATCCACTTCCTTTGCCAGGTAAGGTGCCTGTGCAGTGACAACGCCCTTCTGATCCACCTTCACCCCGATGGTTTTCCTGCCGCTGCGGATCAGCTGTACCGGCACAGAAATACTCTCCACCCGAAACGTGCCTGCAAACACCACCTTACCCTTGGTCATACCTGCTCCCCTTTCTCCCGTTCCCGGATCTGCAATCCATCCTCCTGCACCTGGCAGGGCAGATACAGCACCCGGACGCCTGCCCGCCTTGCTTCCTCTAAAGCAGTTCCAAATTCCGGATGCATTTCCAAATTGGGATGCACCATGTTCACTCCCGGAATGGCGATCACAAACGCCAGGTAACACTCAAATCCTGCCTCGCATGCTGCTGCCAGCTCGTGAAGATGCTTGACCCCACGCTCCGTGGGCGCATCCGGAAAGTAGCCCTCTCCGCCCACCTCCAGGGTACAACCCTTCACCTCGATCAAAATCCGCCGACTGCCGCATTCCAGATAAAAATCCACTCTGGATGCGCCGTACCGATACTCCGGTCTGCACAGAGTCATGTCCGCAAAGATCCCCGGCTTTGTGCGCAGCCACTCCTGTACAACCGCATTCGGTGCCTGGCTGTCGATATTGATCCAGCCCACCCCCGGCTTGTACACACTAATCAGATCATATCGTGTCTTTCTGCCAGGGCGATCCGACTCCGCCAGGATCACCTCCCTGCCCGGCAGCAGCAGTTCCCTGCACCGTCCCGTATTCTTTACATGCACCGTTTCTTCTCTGCCGTTCCGTGCCGTCACCGCCACAAACCGGTTGGGACGCCGGAGAAAGACTGCATGCGCTGTGCGCTCATAATGCATCCGGAAATACCTCCCCCTGCATGTCATAAACCGTGTCCAGTGAGATCACGGTACCGTCCCGGAACAGCAGTTGCCTTGCTACTTCATCAATACGGCGCAGCACACCGGTATAGGGCAGATACACGCCCCCCTGCTTTTGCGGATCCGGATGGAATGCAAGCACCCGGATCTGTACATCGCACCCTGCATCCCGAAGGATCTGTAAACAGGCATCCAGCCTGTTCCGGCGATCCTCTGTCAGTTCCAGCTTGTGTTCCACATACCGTGCCGCCTCATCAATGCCGTCCTCGTACCCGGTCAGCGCCTTGAAGGAAGCAAACTGAGCCGCCCGTTCGTGCATGGACATGGGCTGTCGCCGGGTGGAAACGTGATGAGGATGGTACAGAATATCCGCATATTCATTCATGCCCGATGCCCTCCTACCTGCCCATTCCGGGCAATGGCAGTTGCGCCCTCCTGCAAATTCATGCCCTTGAGGACAGCGTTTTTGCCGTAACGCTGCTGCATCGCCAGGATGGTTTTTTGCAGGGACTTTTCCTGCTGCTCTGCTTGCTGCTGTGCTGCATGCCGCTCCGCCTGTTCCGCAGGATCCGTAAACAAATCCAGCTGCATGCAGGTATCCCGGGGCAAATCCTGTTCCCGGATCACATGATTTGCCACCACATACATCCGCCGCACCAGCAGCCGCTTGTCCACGATCTCCTCATACAGCCGCACTACCGCCGGCACCATCGTCCGGGCAGAAGCAGTAAACCGCCCCAGATTCGTGGAGCCATGTGCCATTTTGGGCACTGTCTTGCCATAATGGTTCCGCTCCAGAGTGCCGGCATAATCCTCCGGGATACCCGTGTAATCATATCCCACTGTCAGCACCATCTGATCCGCTACCACGCCCTTTCGCACCAGATCCAGCACCAACTGCTCCGCCATTTCCCGGACAATCAGCCTGCCCTTTGCAAAGGAATAAGGCTCCGGCAGCACCTGCCCCTGACTCAAGCTGTGCGTCTCCGGCTGGTATGCCTTGATATCCCGGATCCGGCAAGGCTCCCAGCCCCAGGCATGATCGATCAGCAGCTCCGCATTGACCCCGAACATCTGATACAGCTTCTTTTCGTTGCACTCCGATGCCCGTGCCACATCCCCCATGGTATACAGATACGCTGCCTCCAGTTTTTTGGCGATGCCCTTCCCCACCCGCCAGAAATCCGTAATGGGACGGTGGGACCAAAGCTGCTGCCGATAGGTCATCTCGTCCAGCTCTGCGATCCGCACGCCATTTTCGTCCGCCGGCATATGCTTTGCCACAATATCCATCGCAATCTTTGCCAGATACAGATTCGTACCAATACCGGCGGTTGCCGTAATACCGGTTTCCCGCAGTACATCCCGGATCATACGCATAGCAAGCTCTCTGGCGGTACAGCGGTAGGTTTTCAGATACCCGGCAGCGTCAATGAATACCTCGTCAATAGAGTATACATGAATATCCTCCGGGGCGATATAGCGCATATAGATGTTGAAAATCTTGGTGGAGATCTCCATGTACTTTGCCATCCTGGGCGGAGCCGTCAGAAAGGACAGCTTCAGCCCCGGATCCCGGTTCAGCGCATCCGCCAGATAGGACTCCCCTGTAAAGGTGCCCACACGCCGCAGCCGGGCACGGTTCACCTCCTCTGCCTTCTGGATCACTTCAAACAGGCGGGCTCTGCCGGGGATGCCATACGCCTTCAGGGAAGGAGTCACCGCCAGGCAAATGGTTTTCTCCGTGCGGCTCTCATCCGCCACCACCAGATTCGTGTTCAGCGGATCCAATCCTCGATCCACGCATTCCACCGAAGCGTAAAAACTTTTCAGATCAATTGCAATATAGACTCCCACAGGATCACCTCCAATACCTGTTATTCCCGAACGTTTCTGAAAAAAGCACCATCCGGTGCATAGGGCAGCTTTAAGGGCACACCCAGCTTCTGCATTTGCTGTACTTTGATCAGCAGCAGGTTCACATCCACGCACAGCATACTGGCAGCCGCTTCTGCATCATAGCCTTCCCGGACAAGCTCTGTCAGTTCGTCATCATCGATCAGCAGATGGGCGGCAAATGCATTGGCCTCATACTCCGTCCGACCTGCCATCCGGAACAGCTGAAACTCCTGCAGCCCCTCTCCCCCGGCAAGCTGACGATGCAGCTGATCATGCCCCAACTCATGGGCAAGCACCATCCGGTACAGATCCTCACTGACGTTGGGATTCATCAGTACGATCCGATGCTTCCAGCGGTAAGTATACATACCCAGCAGGTCACGGAAATCCGGGCAGTCATACACCCGGATCCCCATATCCGCCGCAAGCCGCACCGGATCACTGGTACCCCAGTGCCGGATCAGCGCCTGCACCTGCCGATAAACTGTACTGGGATCCATACTACTCCTCTTTCTTGCGGCGACTGCTGGACACATACTTCTGATTGTCCTCCTTACAGTCAAAATACGCCTTCTGCAGGGCGATCATCACCGCATCCCGGTCATTTTCCGACAGCTCTCCCCCTGCAAACAAACCGGTCAGTTCCGCCACCAGTGCCTCTGCCTGCTGCTTGCCCCGGCTTCCGAATTGCTCTGATGCCTGGGTCACAAAGGATTCATCCTCCGCCATCAGATAATTTTTCTCCACTCCGAAATACGCTGCCATTCTGTCGTAGATCTCCCGGTTCCGTGGGTACCGTCCTTCCTGCTCATAGGAAACATAGGTGCGCAGGGATACATGGATCCCGTCCGCAACAGCCTGCTGGGTTTTCCCCTGCTGGATCCGCAGGATTCTGATTTTTTCTGCAAATTTCATGGAGCCCTCCATCCCTGCAATACGCAATTCAATTGCATATTCATTATATCTCATTCTCCTATGAAAGTCAAGGCAATACCCTAAAAACTTTGTATGGAAAATTACTCTAGTGCGAAAAAACACCGCACAAAGCCCTGGACAAGCTTTGTACGGTGCTGTTCTGATTGATGCAGAGATTGTTACCTATCGTTTGATTTTAAGGCGACACTACATATCGGCACACGATTCCCATGGATTTTTTGCAAAATATAATAGGTGAACGCTCCTGCATTCAGAGTCAGTGCCCCGACCCATGCAGCGATTTCCGCATACGCCGTTGCATCAAATCCGATTTTGCCGATAAACAGGGCAATCACGAGGATTCTGAACGCCATTTCTACCACACCGGACACCATGGGCAGCATGGGCTTCCCCATCCCCTGGCAGCCGCTGCGGAATACAAACAGAAAGTCCACTGTAAAAATCATGAAGCCGCATTTTACAAGAAATCCGGCTGCAAGTTCTATCTGTTCACTGCCGTTGAGCATCAGGGACGCAAGCAGTCTTGGGAACAGTACCATGAAGGATCCCAGCAGAATATAGGATACGGCTGCAATGGACAGACATACCTTCAAGCCGCTGAGGATTCTGTCGTATTGTTTTGCGCCGTAATTCTGACTGGTAAAGGCGGACATGGTATACCCGGCAGTGCATGCCGGCTGCATAAACAGATTGATATACTTGCTGCATGCAGAGTATGCGGAGGTGTACACCACGCCCATACCGTTTACAAAATACTGGACGGTCATGCATCCCACTGCGGTAATGGAATTCATAATAGCCATAGGGATTCCGTTTTTCAGAAGATTCAGGATCATGCTTCCGTTGTTCTGGAAATCCTCCCGTGTAACCCGGATCAATTCAATGTGGCGCAGCTTCCGGAAACAAATCGCCGCAGAAACCACCTGTGCCAGCACGGTCACTGCCGCCGGACCGCCCACGCCCGTCTTGAACACAAATACGCACAGGGAGTCCAGTATGATATTCAGAACGGTGGAAACAACGATGGCATAAAACGGCGTCTTGCTGTCCCCCAGGGCACGGAGGATGCTTGCACACAGATTGTAGGCGATGCTGGCTGCAAGTCCTCCGAAAATGACGTAGCCATAAATCAGACTGTCCTGCATGATCTTTTCCGGAGTTTGCAGCAGAAGAAGCACCTGCCGGAGAAAGAGCATGCTGACGATCGTAAGCAAAGCCGTCATGCCAAACGCCAACAGAATGGCGGATGCCACAGAGCGGCGCAGATTCTTCTGATTGCCTGCCCCATAATATTGAGCAGTGAGGATGGAAAAACCATTGGTTAGTCCGATGGAAAAACCAATCACCAGGAATGTCAAGGACGACATATTTCCCACAGCCGCCAGCGCATCATCCCCAAGTCCCTTTCCTACGATTGCGGTATCGGCGATGGAGTATATTTGCTGTAGCATATTGGTAAAAAGCATAGGAAAGAAAAACGTTAAAATCAGTTTTGTGGGATTTCCTCTTGTCAAATCATAGGTTTGTGCCATAGCCATGCCTCCTTTCTATGAACAACACCATTATATAAATCTGTCCGATATTTTTATATCAGAACTGTGGTATTTTTATCAGAAGTATGGTATAATCGCAGAAGAAACATAAAGTGCGGGAGGATATAGCTATGAACACCAATCGGGATTTGAATTATCGTCTGTATTTGCAGCGTGAGGAGGGCTTTCACCGGATTTCTTTCAGCAGTGAGTTTGAAAAATACAAGATCATCAGCTCCGGAGATGTAAAAAAAGTCCGAGAGAATATCGCCGGGATCAAACAGAATTTCTACCAGGGTCTAGGCACCCTTTCAAAAGACCCGGTCAAGAATGTACGCTATCACCTTATCGTTGCGGTGGCGCTGATCTCCCGGGTCTGCGTGGAAAATGGCATGAGTCAAGATCTTGCCTACACCCTCAGTGATATTTACATTCAGCGGGCGGATGAATGTGCACACATTGACAGGATGATCGAGATGATAGGTGAAATACAGCTGGACTATGCGGAACGGATGCGAGATATTCAAAAAGAACATGTGGGATCTATTCATGTGAGAAAATGCATGGACTATATTTATGAGCATTTGCAGGAAAAGATGACCATTGAGGGAGCAGCGGCCTATTTACAAATCCACCCCACATATCTTTCCAAGCTATTTTCCAAAGAGGTGGGCATGCCCTTTCGGCAATTCATTATCCACGCCAGAGTCAATGCCGCAAAGAACATGCTGATATATTCTGATTTTTCCTATCTGGAAATCTCGCTGTCCCTTGGATTTTCCTCCCAAAGCGCTTTCACCAGTACATTTCACCGGCTGACCGGCATGACGCCCGGCAAGTACCGAGAAGCGTTCGGGAACAGCACTGCGGAACAGATTTAAATACTTGCGACCCGCAAACGTGTTGACAAATCCAGTATGGTGTATCATAACAATCAGACAAGCAATGCGTAATATAGCATGCGTAAACAGCGAAAACATTTACACGATAGAAAGCAATGCAGAGAACACTCCCGGCGGATACGGTGGAAAGTGGAAGTTGTTTGAGTGCAAACGAGCGGATGTCGAAAAGATCAGCACCCCCTAGGGGTGCTTTTCGTATGCCATAAACCGTATTTAAACGTCCTTGCAAGGGCGTTTTATTTATGCCAAAAAATTTCAACTCACACGCCCGTGTAGGGCGTGACCGGTGGGCAGGATATGCTGTACAGCCGTCAGCGAATTTCAACTCACACGCCCGTGTAGGGCGTGACGCGATGCAGTCAGCCGGATCATGCAGAATACCCGGAGGAGCTGAAAGGCAGTGAGCATGCGTCCTATCGCTGGATCGGGGGTGTCCGGCATGGCTGACTGGATACACATCGGCGGCAAATCCACCACCCTGACCCCGGGAGAACGGCGGATCCTGGACAAGCTGCGCAGCGGTCAGACGGAAGCGCAGATCCGGCACGATCTGCAAATCGCAATCGGGGAACTGGTGGACGCCATCGCATCCATCAAGTCCAAAGGATACAGCACCGAGCAGGTGCACGAAAGGAGAACAAGGAAGATGACTGAAGAAAAAATCGCAAGAGCAAAGGAGCTGCGGGCACAGGGCTGCACCCTGTCCCACATTGGCAGGGAGCTGGGAGTATCCGCTGTCACCGTTAAGAATGTGCTGGACAAGGCAAAGGAGGAGCAGGAAGTCCCGCCTGCTCCCGCTCCGAAAGCGCCGGAGGAACAGGTGCCCGGATCAGTCCTGCGCTGCATCCAGGATGCCATTGACGACAAGCTGCGGCTAATTGAAGTCTATGAGGCAAGAAAGGAGGAGGCAAAGGCGGAGCTGGCAGAGCTGCAAGGCTATGTCCGAGCCTACCAGCGGGGTTAATCCCCGCATCGGTAATGCGGCCAAAGGCGGTGGCAAGCCCGCAAGAACGCAGAGCCACGATAAAAAATAAGGAGGATCATGAAATGGACAAAATCAATATGGACGCAGTTCTGGAGGACATCCTGGCGGTCAAGTCCCTGGAGCAGGACATCCGTGCGGTCAAGGAGGCACAGGATGCCGCCAAGGCACGGATCAAGGACACCATGACCCAGTTCGGGCTGGAGGAGCTGACGGTGGATGTATTTACCGTGCGGTACAGGGACGTTACCACCTCCCGGTTTGACAGCAAGCGGTTCAGCCAGCAGCATAAGGCGCTGTATGAGGACTACCTGACCAGCAGCACATCCAAGAAGCTGACCATCAGCTGAGGTGGCGCATGACGAAGGAACAATGGGCGGCGGTAGAGCAGAAGATCCTGAACTACCCCTACACGATTGCAAAGATCCGGGCGGACGGTCATGTTCTGAGCCTGAGCATGCAGCGGGATAAGATGCAGCTGGTGATCGTGGTGTACGTGGACGGCAAGATCGATTACCACTGGCTGCGGGAGGATTGCGAGATCCGCAGGAAGTTTTTCCAGCAAAGAAAGCGCAGCCTGCTGACCCAGAAGGATCGGGAGCGGCTGAAACGGGAGAAGAAGTCGATCCGGGAGGAGATCACGGCACAGGCCACCTACTACAGCTATTCCCCCTACTGGACATCCTTCACCGCCCTGCGGCGGCACCTGGAGAAAAACTGCGAGAGCATCACGCCATACGAGGAGGGAGAGCATGCGGACACCGACCCCGACGGGGAATCCGTTATTTGATGAATTCTGGGAGGCCTACCCCAAGAAGGTGGCCAAGCCCAAAGCAATCCGGGCGTTTGCCAGGCTGCATATGACCCGGGAACTGCTAGATATCATCCTGGCAGACATTCGGTGCAAACAGCGGACAGAACGTTGGAAGAAGCAGGACGGGCTGTATATCCCCTACCCGGCATCGTACCTGAATGACCATCGGTGGGAGGATGAGGTCACGCTGCCCCAGCAGCCGGAGCAGTCCCACAGCTACAACCTGGATGACTACAAGTCCCTGATGAATCGGTTCTAGCCATGGCTGCGAAAAAGTACATGAACATTGGCCGCAACAAGCACGCAGTAAGCTACATAGACGCATACGGCAGGCGCTGGATTGCCTGCCCTGACTGCGTTATGATCGCCGGGTGCAGCATTGGTCAAAGGGTGCTGGCGGGCAGCGATGAGGAATACGGATGCTGTGCTGGAGCGCTGGCACCGGGCAAAAAAATGAAGGGAGAATCAGAGTATGGTGGATTTTAAAAGCAACGAAGAAGCAATGGCAACATTCTGCAGTACGAGCATAGCTATTTTGCAAACGTGTGGGCTGGAGGAGGCCACCGTCTCATTCACAGACGCTTCCGGGGAGCACTATGAAGTGGTGATCCGGAGAGCCGGCAGCGCAGCTGACGAGGAGGACGACACATGATCTACCGCATTTGGCGCATCAAGAACCGGATCACCGGTAGGTATCTTGCCGCCCAGCGAGAAGGCGGCGCAATCGTCTATCTGGTTTTTCTGGCTGAACAGGCGGCAATGCAGTACATCACAGACAGAGGGTTGAACGCCCGGATCTTCCAGCCCTGTGCATCGTACAAACAGGGCACGAGATAAGGAGGAATGCAGAATGGCACTATTTCTGATTGGCCTGATCCTGGGCGGCATCACCGGCGCCCTGATCATGGCAGTATTGATCGGAGGTAACAGCGATGACGACGATATCAGCTAGCCAGATATCCAGGATCTACGCTGCAGCCCGGGATCTGGGCATGTCCACCAAGGGCGAGAGCGACGACCTGCACACCCTGGTGTATGCCGTCACCGGCAAGGACAGCATCCGGCAGCTGACCGCCGCAGAAGCCAGGGAGGTGATCCGGGAGCTGGACAAACGGAGCGTCCCGGCAGACACCCATCGGCGCAGGCCTGCCCCGAACCCCAGCGTATACCCACCGGGACAGATGACCCCGTCCCAGATCAATAAATGCTGGCGGCTGATCTACAGTGTGTGTGCTTCGGATCCGTCAGATGTGCCGCCGGCGGATCGGCTGGCAGGTGCAGCGGAGCGATTCATCGGGCAGCGGCCCAACATGATGGCGAAAAACCCGTTCCGGTTTTTCACCCAGGAACAGGGATCCAAGCTGATCGAGTCCCTGAAGCGGCTGGAATATTCAGCCGAGGTCAAGAAACTGAAGCGAGACAGAAAGGGGTGAGCATATGACAGATCAGGAGCTGATCCGTGCCCTGCGCCGGTTAATGGTGGAGACTGGCAGTCTGGCGTGCTTGGGCTGCGGTCATGAGCATAACTGCGGAATTCATGGCTGTGCCGTCATCCGGCAGGCTGCGGAACGGCTGGCAGAGCTGACACGGGAGAAGAACTAATCGGTGTGTAGATGGGAGGCAGCGCATGGATCACAATGACATTGAAATGACGGATCTGGAGGGCGAGCAGCGGGAGCTGGCGGAAACGGTGGGGATCACTGCGTACAGAAAACTGGTGCAGGTCTATGCAGGACAGTTTGTCTATATTTCCAAAGCAGAAACTGTCCTGCTGAAAAAACGGAATCAGCGAATCCGTGCAGAATACACCGGGCAAAATGTCCGGGAGCTGGCAATCAAATACAATCTGTCCGAAAGCACGATCCGGGTGTTGACCTCCACGGAAAAGAAACGCATCGACAACGAGCCGACAGAGGGACAGATGCCCCTGTTGTAGTATTATTTTCAGACTGTTATAGCCTTTTTTGCGGCGCATTTATTATATGGTATAGTTTGATCAAGAGAGATCGGGCTATACCATTTTTGTTTGGAGGATAGATCATGGATATCAACGTAATCGTGGCTGTGGTGGAGGGCATCATCAGCCTGGCAGTGGGGGCGCTGACATTCTTCCTGCGGCGCACTATCACGGAGCTGGACAAATGCCGGGAGGACATCGCCAAGGTCAAGGAGGATTATATCACAAAAGAGGATTTTTTCCGGGAGCAGGCGGATACCCGCCGGAAGCTGGATCGGATCATGGACATTCTGTTGGAGATCCGGGGAGGTAAGTAAGATGGACGAAAAAGAACAGATCCGCCGGCGGATCGCAGCCGGCAATTTCGTGGCTAACAACGGCAGGGTGTTGCGCACCATCAACATCCTACGGTATGACTACAAAAAGCTGCGTGAGATCGAATACGCCCTGCCGGATATGGAGCATGGAGAGATCGTGGACAGTGTCAACTACCTGGCGGAATGCGGCTATCTGGGCACCATGCTGTACACCTATGAACGATTGAAAAATACGACGTACGCAGAACTTGCGGGAAAGGTGATGGTGAAATATGATTGAGATTCTGGAAACTGACAACGTGAATCTGGGGCGGCAGAAGGCAAACACCAATTTTGAAACGATCCAGACCCATCTGGACAGCCAGGAAAACCCCCACGGGGTGACAGCCGTGCAGGCGGGGGCATTGCCCCTTGCCGCCTGGAACACCGTCTGGGATGCCGGGCAGGATCTGAATACGGTTCTGACCACCGGCACCTACGCTGCGCCCACCAACGCCATTGCGGCAGCATGCACCAATTTGCCGGAGGGCTATACAGCATCCGGACAGGCGTTCAAGCTGATTGTGGAAACCACATCTACCGTCAATTTTCTGCGACAGACCCTGATCGGCAGAACCGGTGTCATGTATGCCCGGACGTACAACGTCAGCAATGCGGCGTTCGGCACATGGGAAAAATATGTTACATCCACCGAATTTGCCGCATTGGCAGCCAGGGTGGCGGTGCTGGAAACAGCGGCGAACATTACAACAAATGACGTGGCAATCGCCGCAGAAAGTGAGGAATAGCATGGCATACGCAGTAATGAGCAGGAAATTTTTACGGTACGAAAACGAATTGAGCGTAGAGCGCATGGAGATCTGTGTGGACACTGCATCCGATCTGCCTACCGCTGACGGCATCACGGGCTGCAAAATCGCCCAGGGGTCCATCGCCTGGGACGTGTCCACCGGGGATTTCTACGGCATGTCGTCTACAGGCGAATGGATCAATCAGTCCGGCGGTGCAAACGCAGTCCAGACCCTGGAGCTGACCGCAGAGGACTATCCGGTGGCGGTGGAAAGCGAGGTGACGGAGAATGACACTATGGGCGGCTCTGAAAGCGCAGAAGCTGGGGTACAGTGATGATCTGTTTGCCCAGCTGGCGGCGGAAAAACTGAACGGTGGGCGCATGCCCAGGAACACCATCGCCATTCCACACGGAAAAGGCACGTTTAAGGCAACCGCAGAGGGCAAAAATGTTGTGTGGCAATACGGGTCGCAAGAAATTCACGGGAACACCTGTGAATTCACCGTGACGGAGGACAATGCGCAGATTCTGGTCTCTTTTGACGGTTTATTGACAAAATTTGAAAACAAATCGGATGCGCAGACCCTGCTGGATTTGTCAGATTTGGGCGGCTTGGCAACCAATTATTTAAATCTATACAACTGTTCAAATGTGACTGGTGATCTATCTGCCCTGGGCGGCAGGATAACCCATTATCTTGGGCTGTACAACTGTTCAAAAATAACCGGCAGCCTGTCCGACCTGGGCGGCAAGGTGACCTATTATTTAAACCTATACGGCTGTGCGAAGATAACCGGCAGCTTGTCCGACCTGGGCGGCAAGGTGACCTATTGGCTCAACCTGGGCGGCTGCCGAAACGTCACCGGCGTGTATTCCGGCGATTCGTATCCAACCAGCGTGAACCTGTCGAACACAGGATTAACTGCTGCCGACATGGACCAGACGCTGATCAATTTCAACGCCGGTGCTACCAGCGCTGGCACGTTCACTGCGAAAAGCATGACCCGAACGGCGGCATCTGACGATGCTGTGGCAGGGCTAATTTCCAGGGGCTGGACAGTAACAGGCTTAACGAAACTGGAGGAGGCAGGAACATGATCGAAAAATTCGCAAAACTGATCGATGTAAAATCCATCGTCACCCTGATTCTGACGGTGGTGTTTGCGGTGCTGTCCGTCACCGGCAGGCTGTCCGCAGAGCAGCTCCAGACGGCGTTTACCACCGTTCTGGCATTTTATTTTGGCACCCAAAGCCGCAAGAAGGAGGACGAAAACCATGATTAAATCCTATGCAAACGCCAATGAAAGGCTGTCCGCCCATTTCCGGGCAGGAGAATTCAAGTGCAAGTGCTGCGGAAAAATCCGGGTTGACAGCACGCTGATCGGCTTCCTGGAGCAGCTGTATGCCGCTTTGAATTGCTCCAAGATCATCGTATCCAGCGGCTACCGATGCACCAGGCACGACAGGGCTGTGGGCGGATCCGGTGCCGGACGGCACACCATGGGTATGGCGGCGGATATCTGCTGTTATGGGCAGGACGGTAAGCCCATCGGGAGCAAATATGTGGCGTGTGCCGCAGAGGATCTGGGCATCAACGGGATCGGGCTGAACTGCGGCGGAAACCACAGCTACACCCACATCGACAGCCGGTCTGCCGCCGCCAAGTGGTGGGGGGATGAATCCGTGAAGGGCTATCCCAGCATCCGGCGGATCAACGGCGCAACCTCGTTCTACGCCTATTGTGGTGTGCCCAGGCAGGACTGCCCCTACACAGCGCCGGATGCTACCATTCGCTACGGCAGCCGGGGCGACGGTGTGCGGTGGCTCCAGTACATGCTGGACGCGGCAGGCTATGACTGCGGCAAAATCGACGGTATTGCAGGTGCGAGAACGGTAGCCGCTATCAAGGCTTACCAGCAGGAACATGGCTTGGCCGTGGACGGGTTGGCAGGCAAGAAAACCGTGGCGGCGTTGACCGGCAAATAAATAGAAACCGCCCCGGTGGATCACTCCTCCGAGGCGGTTTTTTGTTGGGTTCAGGGTTTCTGAATGTATTCTTCTATGGCATCAATGATAAATCGCTGCAGGGATTTCCCCTCTACCTCTGCTGCAGTTCTCCAGCGCTCCTTGGTTCCTTTCGGTACGCGTACCCGTACATCGTCTGTTTTTTCGCTCAGATACTTCAACGTAGCACGTCGCTGGGCATCTGTATATTTTTCTCCCATGACATCACCTCCATATAGTATTGTACCACAAAATATATATATCCGATATATACATTTCGCACAAAATATCTGCATAAACTTTGTCTAATCCGCGAATTGTATATATAGTACATATATGGTATACTTAGAACATGGAAAGGAGGTAAGGACAATGGCGAAGCACAAGCGCAAACCAATGCGCCGCCCAAAAAAGAATCGCACCGATCGATCAGAACTGCTGCAAACACTACTGATCATCAATGCGATTCTTGCGACAGTCAAGACAATCCTTGAGATCATCGAAAAACTGTCCCAGTAAACCGAGGGAGGAAATCCTCCTCCCTCTTATTATAACCGACACACGCCGCCATTGTCAAGCGTTATGATGGACTGGATCATCATTATTCTGGACAGCATCAGCCTGGTGCTGCTGATTGCTGCAATCATCACAAACCGCCGGAAATAACAATAGGAGGAATCAACTATGAAAAAAACAAACGGGCTGAGAGATGCGCTGGGTAAAACCTTTGCAGACCGCCGGAACTGGAACCGCCGAATCGAGGTGGCCGGTGACCACTATATTTATTGTTCGGCCAAGAACGAAATCCGCCGGATAGACCAACGGGAGGGTTACGAGGTGGATCTCCTGGTAGGCTGCTTCGTGCTCGGCAAATTCGTCTGGTGCTGCTGATAGGGGGAGATACCCGCTATCCCACCGCTGGGCTACGACTTCGGGTGCGGCGCCGATCTCGTGCTTGATCCAATCGCCGCTGAGACCGTGAGGTACATTTTTGACATGTACCTCATTGTCCAAAGTCTATCCGACGTAGCACGGCTGTGCGGCACACACGGATTCACCGGGCAGCGCGGCAAGCCGTTCACGGCCTACTCCATCAGCAAAATTCTGCGCAACCCGGTGTACTGTGGTTATGGGGTGTTTAACGGGCGTTTAAAACCCGTTAAAACGCCCATTATAATCCCGCCGGAGGACTTTGATGAGGTGCAGCAGCTGCTTTGTACCAGGAATGCTTTGGTCGGCCGGAAGTGCCGAAAAACTACAATCCGTATAAATAAAATAGGCGAATAACCCGGGCTGAAAATGCAGCTCCCCGGTGGTTATTCGCCTATTTTTTTACTATTTTTTGCGTTTTGCGTGTCGTTTTTTTGCGTTTTGCGTTTCCGGCGACATAGGGCGTGACGTCACTCAATCCTTTTAACACACGCTCTTCAACATTTCAACTCACACGCCCGTGTAGGGCGTGACGCCATGCTTGTAATACTGCTGTTGATGGATGCTACATTTCAACTCACACGCCCGTGTAGGGCGTGACGCTTGACAGCCCGACTCTTGATCAACTCATTGCGGTTATTTCAACTCACACGCCCGTGTAGGGCGTGACAAGTGGTGTTTTTTGTATAATTTCTCCTTTTGATATATTTCAACTCACACGCCCGTGTAGGGCGTGACCGCCCGTTTCCCAGCGCCGTATTGCACGGAAACAATTTCAACTCACACGCCCGTGTAGGGCGTGACGTCTGACGGACGTGGAACTGGAGCGATTCCGGGCATTTCAACTCACACGCCCGTGTAGGGCGTGACGCTACTGCGGCCGTCGCCACACACAGCGATTTTGAGATTTCAACTCACACGCCCGTGTAGGGCGTGACGACGGGCTGGACGATTTTTCCGATAGCGCCGAAATTTCAACTCACACGCCCGTGTAGGGCGTGACCATCGCATTGCCCCTTTGCGTACAGATGACACTGCATTTCAACTCACACGCCCGTGTAGGGCGTGACCCCTTGACGGCGTGCCGGGAGACGTGGTAAACAATTTCAACTCACACGCCCGTGTAGGGCGTGACGTCCTGGAACAGGCGATCGGGTCTGCCCGTGAAATTTCAACTCACACGCCCGTGTAGGGCGTGACCGGTACGGCAGATTTCGCAACAGATTCCAACCAGATTTCAACTCACACGCCCGTGTAGGGCGTGACCTGTGGCACTCTCCACTTCTGTGCTGATCGCAGCCATTTCAACTCACACGCCCGTGTAGGGCGTGACTTACGATGTGGAACTGGGTGCGGATGTGGTTGTCAAAATTTCAACTCACACGCCCGTGTAGGGCGTGACTGTACTGCCGCGCCATGTACACGGACGATGAGACGAAATTTCAACTCACACGCCCGTGTAGGGCGTGACGATGTGGAACTGGGCGCGGATGTTGTTGTCAAAATTTCAACTCACACGCCCGTGTAGGGCGTGACCAGGGTGGCTATTATGCTATTTGTTTCCATCACATTTCAACTCACACGCCCGTGTAGGGCGTGACCGGGCTGTTCATGGCTGCGGATCTTGGGCGCACCATTTCAACTCACACGCCCGTGTAGGGCGTGACCAAATGCTACCAGGTCAGCTTTGTTCAGAAACATTTCAACTCACACGCCCGTGTAGGGCGTGACTGGGCTGTCATTGGCTTGTCAAAGACCTCCTGAACATTTCAACTCACACGCCCGTGTAGGGCGTGACCATGGACATGAATGTTACTGTATATGCAAGATACATTTCAACTCACACGCCCGTGTAGGGCGTGACCGGTTTGCCCTTGTCCTGGGTCTAGTCCTCTTGCATTTCAACTCACACGCCCGTGTAGGGCGTGACTGAATTTCACAAAATATATGTTTGTCTTGCATTATTTCAACTCACACGCCCGTGTAGGGCGTGACTAGTACTTGCCGAAGATCTTCTTCATATCCTTGGTATTTCAACTCACACGCCCGTGTAGGGCGTGACCATCTTTTTGCACACGATACGATAACCAACTTCTATTTCAACTCACACGCCCGTGTAGGGCGTGACCCGCCGCCTTTGGCGGCGAT
>ERZ825670.1771-NODE-1771-length-22443-cov-4.113811_pt1 | contig 22443 bp, 20 predicted proteins | sample MGYA00519929_ERZ825670 | MGnify/ENA primary metagenome ERZ825670 (study PRJEB31778, sample SAMEA3449207) | human gut metagenome | biome: human gut; feature: human-associated habitat; material: faeces | place: United Kingdom | collected 2010/2012 ...
GATCCGGATATTCCTAACCCCGATTTTATTAATGTATATGAGAAACTAGATGCTACTAAAAGTGATTTTGCTAAAGGATTAATTGCGATGGCAAACTATGTTAAATCAACAACAATAGATATAGCTTCACAAGCTCATGCGTATAGAATTTATACTATGAAGGTTAGTCCTCTTACGGGAGGAGGAGTTATTGGTCCTGCTAAAATTCAATTAATGAAGGATTATTCATCATCTGATCAAATTGGTACAATGGTCAATGTTGGTTTGTGTGCAGCTAAAAATCAACGTTGTGATGGAATAGATATTGATAATTATTTGCCAAATTCATCACCGGCTGTTAATGATGATGGTGAGTTTGAAATAAAATTAACTAAAATAGATCAAGATGTTACTAAAAACGGTAATTCATTTGTGGTTACAGCAAATGTTCAAGTAGAAAAAAGTAATTTAAATATGAGTTTAAATGTTTCTGGATGTACTGCTGAAGGTTTTACTTGTTCAATTAGCAAAAATAATGTTAATAGTGATGGTACATTACAGGTTAAGATAAGTGGTACAGTTTCAAAAAAAGAAAGTGTAAAAGTTTATATTAATTTTAATGGGGCAATAAATAATGCCGATAAAATTGCTGAAATTGAATTATATTCTTGTGATTCGACTAAAGGTATATGTTTGACTAAGGAACACATTCTACGCCGTCCTCCATTCCAAAGATTTATAAAACTTGGAGAGGGAAATAACATTACTGCTAATGGAGATAATTATATTACTATTAATTTACCAAGTTTATGTGATGACCCAAATTTAAGTAATGAAGAATTATTGGCAAATGGATGTTGTAGTAAACTTGATGGAAGCGAATTTGGCGATAATAGTAAAGACCAAGATACATATATTAAATATTGTGGGCCGGTTGTGTATAGAGAATATGAATGTGGTAGTAGCGATTCTTGCGGTGAAAATTCATATAAAGCATTTAGCCATTCATATGTTAGATTAAGAAATATGGATTATATGATTGAAGATTATAAAAAAGGTGCAGATTTAAATGAACTTAAAGATTATCTTGATTATAGTGTTAATAGTTATTGCGGAGCATATACTACAGAAAAACTTGATATATTAACACCGGCAACTGCGGCATCTGTTTCAGGACAGTTCTTTGTGTTTGATTCATATAATAGTACTGATTATAATAATATTAATTCTTATTTTAGACAACCTTACGTTGTTGAAAGAGTTAAATCAACTTTATTCTTTAATTATAATTCTTGGAAAGCTAATTACGATAATGCGGTTAGTGATGAGGATAATAAATATAATACATGGCAAGATGCAGTAAAAAAAGTTAGGACTTCATTTGAAGCATGGCAAAAAGCGAAAGATTATATACCTACGGCAAAACAAAATCTTGATCTTTGGAATAATGCTAGTAATAATAATAAGTATCCATTTTATGTCTGTGTATCCGGCAAAAATTATGATGGAAATGAATGTAGTAGAAGAAAGCAAAAAGCTAATGATGATTATAATGATTCAATAAAGGCAGAAAGTGATGCACATGAAGCTTATAATACTGCTAAATCCGATGAAAAAACAGCAAGAAACGCTTATAGATCAGCAGTTAATAAAAGAACTAATTTACAAGGAGCTAGAGAAGAATGTAAAAGTGCTATAGAGAGTTTTGAATCAGAATATAAATTTACGTTTGAAAGCGAACATCCGGGTGTTGATTTTACATATTCTCAAACTTCTCAAAAAGAAGGTAAAACAACAACTACTATTAACATGGTTGATAATACATCACCAGTAAAGTATTGGCCTAATACGACTACAGGAAGTTCTAATAATACTTATGATGGTGTTATTTATGCTAGCTCAAAAGGAAAATTTGAAAAAAGCAGATCCGGTGATACAGTTGGTACTTGCGATGATAATTCTTGTAATTTAATTCAAGGAGGGTATACTCTCGGAAGTAGTCAAGATATAGATGGTTGTACTGATAAAGGAAATAGTAAATGTAAATCATATGATTATACTGATGGAATATCTTATTCTTCAATTCAGGGAACTGCAAGTCCTGCTAATGATCCATACAATCAAGAAATTAATCTTACTTCTAAAGAAACTGTTAGTAAGATATTCTATTTTAGACCACCAAATAATACTTTTGCACTTATGAATTCTGGTGAATATAAAACACTTAATTATGAATCAAATGCTGCTCATTCTGATTTAAATGGTTTAGAAGTTGGTTATGTTTATAATATTGAGCTAACCACTTATAAGGGATCATATGAAACGTCTTTTTCGGTATATGATTATGGTTATAAGACTAGTAATGGAGTAAATCTTATTCAAACATTATTGAAGAAGTTTAATTTAGAAGATAAGTTTGATTTAAAAAATAATAATTTAACAAGTACTTGTTCATATTGTAATATGGAAATGGCATTTAAACGTAATTGTGATGTTTGTGACCCTAATGATCCTACAACTTATGATTTTGAACCTCAATTCTACTATAGAAGTATTTCATTATCAGATGTAACGCCTAATGAAAGAAGTGGAGAAACTAACTGGACTGATGCTAAAGGTACTGCAGCTAAGACTCAAATTGAGTTAGGAAGTGGTATTGCTAATAGTGAGACTATAAAAAATAATAATGAATATGTTGCTTTAGCTAATGGTAATGATTATTCTAAAGACGGAAAAATTTCAACTTATTTAGCAGATAGCTCAAATGTTGGAAAACATGATATATATGATGATGGTACTAGAGAATATTTAGAGTATGAAGTTACATTGACAACTAAAGACATGCAGATGATAAAACGAAATTCTTCAAGGTCATATTTTAATTATGCTAAGATGAATATGTGTGCTGGATTTCCTAAGAATGTTAAAGATGATGATGAACAATATTGCTTCAAATGTAATGGTGATATGAAAGAGTGTGAAAGCTCATTCGTTACTTCATTCTTTAGTGATACAACAGGAAGATCAAAGTGGAAATATTATGTTAATGGTCAATATTGTGTTGGAAATATTAAAACATGTATTAAAGGTTTAGATTATACAATGGTTGATTCAAAAGGACAAATTGTTTCTGATTTAGATGGTATATATCCTGATCCATTATTTCCAAAACAATTCTTAGAAAGATATAAAAACTGGCCATAGGAGGTGTTTAGATGAAAGAAAGTTTATGGGGTTATTGGATAATCATTTTAGGCATATTTATACTAACTGTAATGATGTTATTTAATAACTATACAACAACTAATGAACAAGATTATATATTAATAAAAGAAGTTACAGAAGCATCTATGGCTGATGCAATAGATTGGTCTCATTTTAGAAAATATGGTGAAATGAGAATAGTAAAGGAAAAATTTGTAGAAGACTTTACTAGAAGATTTGCTGAAACAGTTAATATTAATAAAAAATATAATATTAGATTTTACGATCTTTATGAAGCACCACCAAAGGTTAGTGTAAAGGTTACAACTAAAACTGATAATTTTACAATATTTGCTGATACTACTTTAGTAGATGTTGTTAATAAGGTAGATGCAGTATTAGAAGTAAAATTAAATAATAATAAATAGAGAGAAATCTCTATTTTTTCTTGATATTAAAAAATAAAGTTGTTATAGTAGATTTTACAAATTTGGTGATGTAAATGAAAAAAGTTAAAATATTTATTGTTAGTATACCAATTATAATTATGGTATGGTGGTTAGGTTATAGAAATAATTTACAACTTGAAAAAGATAATGTTTTAGTAACCCTTGATTGCAAACTTAACGATAAAATATATAGTTATGAAATAGTGTATGATGATGAAAGTAATTTATATAAAATAAAACCTAATAGTTCTCTTTTAATAGAAATGCAAAAATCTAGTGAAGAAGAATTAGAAAATATAATTAAAAATATATTTACAAATAAAGGTGGTACTTGTAATTCGGATGATAATTTAGTTATAAATATAGATTTAGATGAAGAGTAAATTATTTAATATATTAAGTAAGATAAGAAAATTCTTGTCTTTTTTCTTTTATTCTACAATTATTTTAAATTTAATATTATATATTAGACTTGAGGTGATTTAGATAAAAAGATTTATTACTAGAAAGAGGTATAATATTAGAATTGTAAAAATATTAGTGTTTTTAATAATTGTTTGTGTATCGATTGGTTTAACAGTTAAATTAATGAAGATATCTAATGATAAAATTGCTAATAATTTATTTAGTAATTCACTTAATTATAGTAATGATTTAGATTTTTTGGATATTATTAATTTTAATTTGAAAGGACCAGAGAGTATTATTGAAAATACTTTTGCTACCGTTATAAATGAAAAAAATATTAAAAATAATAGTGAGATTAAAGAAAATGTACAAAAAAATATAGTTAAAACTGATCCTATTCTTTATATATATAATACACATCAAACTGAAGAATATGTTAGTAGTAGTTTAGCTAATTATAATATAACTCCAACTGTTTATATGGCGGCAAATATATTAAAGAAAGAGTTGGAAAAATATAATGTTTATTCAGTAGTTGAAGATGAAAATATTAAAATGGTTTTAAATGAACATGGTTGGTCTTATAATAATTCTTATAATGCTAGTAGGTTATGGTTAGAGCGAACTAAGGAAAGATATCCTACAATTAAATATTATCTTGATTTACATAGAGATAGTGTTTCTTTAAATGTGAATATTAATAATAAAAGTTATGCAAGAATTATGTATGTGTTAGGTATGAATTATGATGGATATGAAAATAATGAGGCATTAATGGTTAAATTAAATGAATATACTAAAGAAAAATATCCGGGACTTACAAGAGATATACTTTATGCTAAGAAAAATACTTTTAATCAAGATTTTAGTGGTAATGTCTTTTTAATAGAAGTTGGTGGAAATAATAATAATTTTAATGAAGTTTATAATTCAGTACTTGCTTTAGCGGAGATTATTGGTAATGTGATAGGAAGTGAAAATTAAATGGATGATAAACCTAAAAGTAAGATTAATAAGAACGCTAAAAGAATATTTTATTTGTTAATTATATTGTTTATTACCTTATATTTTGCAAATAAGACTGGTTATTATGAATCCAGATTACAAAGTAAAACTAATTTAACTAAGGAAGCAATTGAAAGATTTGAAAAGGATGTTGCTGAAGGTAAAGAAGTTGATATAAATAATTATGTTGATACAAGTGTTAAGGAATATAATAATAAATATTCTTCTTTAGGACTTGGAATATCTACTGCGATTGATAAGGGAGTTAATAAAAGTATTGATTTCTTTCTTAAAATAATTAAAACTTTATTTAGTTAAGGTTATATGGTAAGATTAAGTAGTGATGAATAGATGAATAAATTAAAATATATACTTAAATGTATAAGAACATTAGATTATAAGAATATGATTAAAATAGCTAAAAAGATAGCTAAGAAAGAACATAAATTAACTTTATTTATATTAATTGATATGATTTATTGTGGCTTTAAATATGGTGCTGGTTATTATGATTATCAAGAGTTTGAATTTTATTTACTTAATAAAGATGAAAGAAAGACTTATTTAACTAGAACTAAAAATAACATGATTATAAGTAAATATAATAATAAAGATGATTTTTATTTGTTAGATGATAAGGTATTATTTAATGATAAATTTAAAGATTATATTAAAAGAGATTATTTAAAAGTTGATAATTTTAATAATTTTAAAGAGTTTACGGATAAACATAAGGAATTTATTGCTAAACCAATTGATGGTGAAGGTGGTAAAGGAGTTATGAAATATGAAGTAGACAATAATGTTCAGGAACTTTATAAGGTAATTACAGGATTAAAACAAAATTTAGTTGAAGAGGTAATTAAGCAACATGATGAAATAAATAAATTATATGATGGATCTGTTAATACTTTAAGATTATTTACTTTTTATGATGGAAATGATGCTTATGTTTTAAATAGTGTTTTTAAAATAGGTAATGGTGGATGTACAGATAATTTTTCGAGTGGATCTATGTATACTTTTGTAAATGATAGAGGAATTGTGATTGTTCCTGCTATTGATCAAGCAGATAACATTTATGAAGAACATCCAATTACATATAAGAAGATTATTGGATTTAAAGTGCCTTTATATAAAGATGCTTGTGATATGGTTATAGAAGCAGCTAAGTTAGTACCTACTATTAAATATATTGGTTGGGATGTTGCAATTACGAATGATGGACCGGTTATAATTGAAGGAAATTCTTTTCCTGGTGTATTTCAACCTAAACCAAGCTTATCTAAAGAACATATTGGGTTAATTCCTAAATATAAGAAATATATGGATATTGATTTGTAAATTTATGGAGAGTAATAGTGATATGAAAGATGTAGTTAATTTATTAATAGAAAAGAAAATGACAATTGCAACTATGGAATCTTGTACTGGTGGATTTGTAGTAAGTTCTATTACGGATATAGATGGTTCAAGTAATGTTTTAAAGTTTAGTGCAGTTACTTATTCAAATGAGTATAAGATTAAAATGGGTGTAAGTAAGGAAGTAATTGATAAATATTCAGTTTATAGTATAAATGTGGCTAGAGAAATGGCTAAAAAAATTAGTGATTTTGCTAATAGTGATATTGGTGTGGGGATTACTGGCAAGATTAATAGAGTTGATGAAAATAATTTATTTGGTGATAATAATAAAATTTTTTATGCTATTTATGATAAAAATAATGATAAATATTATGAGTATGAATTAATTGCAATAAAAGATACAAGATTAAATAATAAAAAATATATTATGGAATGTATAAGCAAAAGTCTATTTGAGATTTTAAATAATGTGTGTTATTAATTATGAGAAGGATTAATTATGATTGGTAATGATTGGGATAATGTTTTAAAAAATATATATGATGGTGAATATTTTAGACCACTACTTTTAAAAGTACAAAATGAATATAAAAATAAAATAATATTTCCGCCTAAGCATGAAGTCTTTAATGCATTTAGATTAACGCCTTTTGCTAATGTTAAAGTTGTAATTGTAGGACAAGATCCATATCATGGAGTAGGTGAAGCACATGGATTATCATTTTCAGTTAGAGATGGTGTAAAATTACCTCCAAGTTTAAAAAATATCTATAAGGAATTATATGACGATTTAGGAGTTCCAATAAGAACTAGTGGCGATTTAAGTTCGTGGGCTAAACAAGGAGTTTTGATGCTTAACTCAACTTTAACAGTTGAAAAAGATAATGCAAACAGTCATAGTAATATAGGTTGGCAACAATTTACAGATGATGTTATTAAGTTAATTGATAATAATAAAAGAGATGTTGTTTTTATACTATGGGGTAATTATGCAAGAAGTAAGAAAGCGTTAATTAAAAATAATTTTATTATTGAGAGTGCTCATCCATCACCTTTTAGTGCATATAATGGATTTTTTGGTTCTAAACCATTTTCAAAGTGTAATAATTATTTAAAGAGCAAAGGGTTAGAAGAAATTAAATGGTGAATAATTAGATTATTCACTTTTTTAAAAAATATATTGACGAACATATGTTTATAATATATAATTTGAATATGGAATAAAAATATATTTAATTTTAATAATCTATGATAAAATTGTTATGGAAGGATATGATAATTATGAGAAATAAAAATATTTATTTATTAGGAATAATTTTGATAATTATTGGTATAATGTTTGGATTTGAAGTATTAAATTTTAAAATTTTTAGATTGATTGTTAAATTGATATTGTCAGTTATTATTATTTGTCTTGGATTTAATGTTATATCCAACGATAAAAGTGATAATAAATGTTTAGATAATGATTATTGGACTATTTTTAATGATAAAAAGTTTATAATTAATGATAATAGTGTAAAAGTGTTTAAAACTACGGCATTATTTGGCAATATTACTTTAGATTTAAGAAATATAGATTTAAGCGATGATATAGTAATAGATAATTATGTTGTGTTTGGGAAAGTAAATTTGTATGTTACTGATAATGTTAAGGTGCTTAATAACGTATCTACTGTGTTTGGAAGAACTAGTATTAAATATAAATCAGTTGATGAAAAAATAATAAATATTAATTTAAAAGGAGTTGTTTTGTTTGGAGGTGTAAGTGTTAAATGAATAATACACAAAAAGTTATTAAATATTTAGTTACTTTTTTAGCATTAATTTTAATTTTCTTTATAGTTTATATTCCATTTATGTTTATAAGTAGTGCGATTAATGGAATCCATAAAGTTTTATTTGCTACTATACCAAGTGATTTGATTATGGAAAATGCTGAGTTAGATAATCTTGATTTTTCAAAAATATCTATTGACGTTAGTTCTAGTAATATAACATTTAATGATGGAAGTGAGTTTAATGTTAAATCTAATAATGATAAAATAAAATTTGAAGTTATTGGTGATACTTTGTATATAAAAGAAAATGGTAATAGAAGAAAATCTAATGATTATAAATTAAACTTAACTATTCCAAAGGAAATGATTAATTTATTGGATGTTAAAGTAGCTAATGGAAATATTAATGTAGAAAATGTTATTATTAGTGAGTTAAATATTGATATTAAACATGGAGATGTAAATATAGATAATTCTATATTTAATGAAACTAGTTCTAATTTAAAAATGGGTAATTTTAATTTTGATGGTAAAATAAATGAAAGTATTTATATTAATAATAATATTGGTGATATAACACTTATGGTTAATGATAATATTGAAAATTATAAAGTTAATACAACAAATATTATTGGAAGTGTTTTAATTAATGGAAAAAATAATGAAAATGTTAATAATGGCGATAAAATGATAAGTGTAAAAAATAAAATTGGTTCTATTAGTGTAAATTTTTAAAGGAAACATTATAATTATGGAAGGATATAAAATTTTTATAGGTAATAAGGATAATTTTGAAAATAATTATGGATTTCAGTTTGAAGAAGGAAAAATATACGAAACTGATCAAGAAATTTTTCCTAAAAAGCAGGATTTCATTTTGCTAAAAGATTAGAAGATACACTAAGATATGGTAATGCTCGTGAAGAGGATGTAATTATATGTAAAGTTACTGCTCTTGGAAAAATAATTGAATACGAAGATGAGTATTATGGTTATTATGACTTATACGTTACTGATAAAATTAAGATTGATAAAATTTTAACTAGAGAAGATATAATTAGTTATGCTTTGGCATTGCCCGAATATAGACTTGAAAGATTTATTCAAACTATGAAATTAAGTGATGAAGAGGTAAAATTATTTATGGGTAAAAGTTCATTGATAGATAAATATATATTGTTTTATCATTACAATGATAAAAATGTTTTTAATACTCAATATAAAGGAAGATAAATATTATGGAAGATAAAAAAAATTTTAATAAGCTTGTTAGAGATAATATAATTGAAAAAATTACTAATAATGGAGAGTTTGTTTCATATAGAGTTCTTGACGATATAGAATATAAAAAAGAACTCTTAAGTAAATTAAAAGAAGAATGTAATGAAGTTATTGATGCATTTGCTTACGGGCAAAGTGGGGATATGGTTATAGAACTTGCTGACGTTTTAGAAGTTTTAAATTATTTAGCTAAGTCTATAAATGTTAATATGCAAGAAGTTAACGATGTAGCTATGATGAAAAAAGCAAAAAATGGTGGTTTTGATAAAAAATATTATTTAGAAAAAACTATGAAAAGAAAGAAATGATAAAATCAAATTATTTGGATATAATAGATAATATGATAAAAATTATCAAGTATAGCCGAAAATATAAAAGAAAATATAGCTAATAATTTTATTTGTGATGTGGATAATTATATATATTGATTTGATTAAGATTAAATTGCTTGATTAAAGAATTAAAAATCTTGTATAATCTTTAAAGAAAGAGTTGATTTAAATGTGTGGTTTTTGTGCATTTTATGATAAAACAAAAATAGAAAATAAAAAGAAAATAATTAAAGATATGGCTGATAGAATTAAACATAGAGGTCCAGATAGTGATGGATATTATGTTGATAAAGATATTGCTATGGGTTTTAGAAGATTATCAATTATTGACTTAAAAGGTGGAAATCAACCTTTATATAATGAAGATAATAATATAGTTGTTATGTTTAATGGTGAAATATATAATTTTCAAGAATTAAGAGAAGAATTAAAAAAACATAACCATATATTTACAACAAATAGTGATACCGAAGTAATTGTTCATGGATATGAAGAATATGGAACTAATGTTTTCAATAAATTAAGAGGTATGTTTGGAATAATTATTTATGATAAGAAGAATAAGACTTTAGTTGGAGCTAGAGATTATTTTGGGATTAAACCTGTTTATTATTATAATCATAATGGATTATTTATGGTGGGTAGTGAAATTAAATCATTTTTGTCACATCCTGATTTTAAAAAAGAACTAAATAATAAAGTTTTAGGATTATATTTATCATATGGTACTAATCATTTAGAAGATACTTTCTTTAAATATACTAAAAAATTAAAACCAGGTCATTATTTTATTTATAAAAATGGTAAAATAGATGTTAAAAGTTATTTTAAACCTTGTTATGAAAAGGAAAATAATAGTTATGAATATTATGAAAAATTAGTAAAAGAAACGTTAGAAAGTTCAATTAAATATCATCAAATTAGTGATGTAGAAGTTGGTTCTTATTTAAGTGGTGGAGTTGATTCTTCATATGTTGTAAGCCTTGCCAAACCAAATAAAACATTTACGGTCGGTTTTGAGGGAAAAGGGTTTAGTGAAATAGAATATGCTAAGAGTCTATCAGATCATTTTCATGTAAAACATTATAGTAAGGTTATAACTGGTGATGAATTTTTTGATATATTACCAACTATTCAATATCACTGTGATGAACCAAGCGCAAATGTAAGTACAGTTCCTTTATATTTCTTAAGTAAATTAGCAAGAAGTCAGGTTAAAGTAGTTTTATCAGGAGAAGGCGCTGATGAAATGTTTGGTGGATATAATGAGTATAATGATTCTAAGATAGAAAAAATATATTTAAGTTTACCATTATTTATTAGAAGTGGCATTGCTAAAGTAATTAAACCATTGCCTTATTTTAAAGGAAAACATACATTAATAAAATATGGTAAAGATATAAGCAAACGATATTATAATAAAACAGAAATGTTTTTACCAGAAGAAATACCAGAAATATTAAATAAAAAATATATTTCAGATATTAGTCCATATGATTTATGTAAACCGTTTCATGATGAAACTAAAGGAGAAAATGACATTTTAAGAAAAATGTATATTGATTTAAATTTTTGGCTTCCTAATGATATATTATTAAAAGCAGATAAGATGTCAATGGCTAATAGTGTTGAACTTAGAGTACCATTTTTAGATAAAGAAGTTTGGAATATTTCTAAAAGATTACCAACAAAGTATATGGTACATGATGGACAAACTAAATATATTTTTAGAAAAGTTGCCGAAAAAGTTATTCCTGAAGAATGGGCTAAGAGAAGAAAACTAGGCTTTCCAGTGCCATTTGGTAATTGGATTCAAGAAGAAAAATATTATAATAAAGTAAAAGAAACATTTAATAAAGATTTTACAAGTGATTTTTTTGATATAGTTAAAATAAATGAAATGCTTGATAATCATTATAAAAATATTGAACGTAATGGGAAGAAAATTTATACAATATATACGTTCTTAATATGGTATGAAAGATTCTTTGTTACTGAAAAATAATTATTTAGTATGGGATAGATAAAGAAATATTTATTCCATATTTTAATGTTTACAATATTTGTTTATTGATTGTAAATAGTTATAGATTTTTAAATAAAAGTCCTAAAAATAAGGTATAATAAAATTAGATGAGATCTGGATGTGATAGTATGAATAATGAAAAAAGAAATTATTATAGAAAATTAGATGTTATTAGAATAATATGCGCTATTGCAATACTTTTTTATCATTTAGGATATATGAGCGGTGGATATTTAGCAGTATGTACTTTCTTTGTGTTAAGTGGTTATTTGGCAGTTGTTAAAAATATTAAAGATGATAATTTTTCATTAAAAAAATATTATTTAAAAAAGATAAAGAAACTATATATTCCTTTATTACTAGTGGTTTTTTTATCAATAGCAGTTGTATCTAATATTCCTAATACTTATTGGCTTAATATTAAGAATGAAACAACATCAGTGTTATTAGGATATAATAATTATTGGCAAATAAACGCTAATTTAGATTATTTTGCTAGACATATTGATTCACCTTTTATGCATTTGTGGTATATTTCAATTCTTATACAATTTGATTTGGTTTTCCCTTTTATATTTATGCTTTTAAATAAATTAAAGGAAAAGATAAATAATTTTATGCCAATAATTATAATGTTTATAATAAGTGTATTAAGCTGTTTATATTTTTATCAACTAAGTAATGTAAATTTAATGAGTGCATATTACAATACATTTAGTAGAATATATTCATTATGTATAGGTGTAATGCTAGGATATATTCATAATGATTATGGTAAGATTTTTACTTTAGATATTACATCAAATAAACTTAAGAATTTTATATTTTATTTATATATTATAATAGTTATAGTTATGTTTAAGTATTTGCCAGCAACTTCGCCATATTTTATAACAAGCATGATTCTTATTAATTTTATATCATGTAGATTAATAGATTATGCTGTTTCATATAAAAAAGATAGAAAAAATGATAATTTGATTAGGAGTGTTGCTAATATGACATATGAAATTTATTTGGTACAGTATCCAGTTATTTATGCTTTTCAATATTTAAATATAAATCATGCAATTAAAATTCCTATTATTATAGCAATTGTTTTATTACTTTCATTTTTACTTCACTTTGCATTGAGTAGTAAAAAGAAACATAAAAATATTAAAGAATTGTTATTAATATTGTTTATTGCTGGTTCATTATATGGTGCGATAAGATATATTAGTGCTAAATCTTATGAAAAAGAAATGGAAGAATTAAGAACACAACTTGCAGAAAATGAAAAAGAAATGCAAGAAAAACAAAAAGATTATGAATTAAAACAACAACAAGATGAAGAGGATTGGAACAAACAGTTAGAAAAGTTAGAAAATCCTAGTAATTATGAAGAATTAGTTAAAGAACTTCCTATTACATTTGTAGGGGATTCAGTTATGCTTGGTGCGATGAATAATATAACTAAAATGTTTCCTAATAGTTATTTTGATGCTAAAGAATCTCGTGCTTTAACAACTGGAGTTTCAATACTATCCAACTTAAAGAATAGTAATAAGCTAGGCGAAGTTGTAGTACTACATTTAGGAACTAATGGTGATTGTGCTAATAATTGTAAAGAAAATATTATGAATATCTTAAATGATAAAATTGTTTTTTGGCTTAATACGACAAATAATGAAAAAGTTAATAATAGTTTAAATGAACTTGCTACTAAATATGATAATTTACATATTATTAATTGGCATGATTTATCGCTTAGCCATGATGACTGGTTCTACTATGACGGAATTCATTTACCTCCAATTGGTAGAAAAGAATATACCAAAATAATCTATAATGCAATATTTGATGTTTATAAAGATAAGTTTAAAGAAAAGAAACAAGCATTAATTGAGGAACATCAAGAAGAATTGAGAAATAAAATATCTTTCTATGGAAATGATTTATTATTCTATGATTTTAATGATTTACAAAATAATTATACAGATTCAAGATTTATGGTTAAATTAAATTATAGTTATAAAGATTTAAAAGAAGATATAGAAAAAACAATTAGTGAAAATACTTTATCTAATAAAATTGTATTTGGATTTGATAATTCAACAATTATAAGTGTTAAGGAATATCAAGAATTAATTGATCTATGTAAAGAAAGAGAAATATATATTATTTCGACAGTTAAACCGTTAAATAGTTTGAATGGTAAAAATGTTTATATAATTAATTTTTATAAAGAGATTCAAAAGCATAAAGATTACTTAATGGCTGATGGTATTCATTTAACTGAAAAAGGAAATGCAAGATTAAATGAGTTAATAAATGAAATATTAAAATAGAAATCACCTTTTAGGTGGTTTTTATTTGTAACAATGTTGGAATATTATATAAATATATTATATAAATTAAAGCGTAATATAAATACTTTTTGATAAAAATTTGATATAATTATATTGATAATATTGAAGAGAGTTGTTTTATTTATATGAAGAAAATAAATGGTTTAACAAATAGAGAAGTAGAAGAAAAAATTGCACTTGGTAAAGTTAATAAAATAAATTTTGAGACAAGTGAAAGTATATCCACTATCATTAAAAAGAATATTTTTACTTATTTTAATGTAATTTTTATGATACTTGCTATTTTAGTGACTTTTGCCGGAGCATTCCGAAATTTAACTTTTTTAATTGTAGTAACAATAAATGTATTAATAGGTATTTTTCAGCAAATTAGATCTAAGATGGTATTAGATAAATTATCTCTTTTAGATAAGTGTAAGTATAGTATTATTAGAGATAATAAAGAGATAATTGTTTATTCTGATGAATTGGTTGAAGGTGATTATGTAAAGCTTTCAAGTGGAAACCAAGTTCCAGCAGATGGAGTAGTTGTTGATGGTAAACTTTTTGTTAATGAATCTTTATTAACTGGTGAACAAGATGAAAGGGAAAAAATGGTTAATTCAAACTTATTATCTGGTAGTTTTGTTGTATCTGGTAGCGCTATAGTTAAATTAACAAATGTTGGTGATGAGTCATATTCTTCTAAAATAATGAAAGAATCTAAAAAGATTAAAGAAAATAAAACGGAAATGATTAAAGCTATTGATAGAATTGTACTTGTTGCAGGAATTGTTATTATTCCGATTGGATTACTTTTATTTGGCGAATCATATTTTGTTAATAAATTCAGTTATAGTGAAAGTGTAGTTAGAATGGTATCGGCATTAATAGGCATGATTCCTGAAGGACTATATTTATTAACTACTGTTGCACTGGCACTTAGTGCTATGAGGCTAGCTGAGAAAAAGGTTTTACTCCATGATATGAAAAGTATTGAAAGTTTAGCTAGAACTGATGTTTTGTGTATTGACAAAACAGGTACAATCACGACTAATATGATGGATGTCATGGATATTTTTGATGAAAATGAAGTTAGTTATTTAGATAAGAAAAAGGATAAAAAACTATTGGAACTTGCTAATTACGTTAATTCAATAAATGATAATAATGCGACCATAAATGCTTTAAGAGAATATTTAAAGAATATTAGTAAACAAAAGTTGAACATGCTTAAATATAAAAACTTTAATTCTAAAAATAAATATTCATATATTAAAATTAGTGAAAATATTACCTATAAGTTAGGTGCACCGGATGTTCTTCTTAATAAAGATTATAATCATTTAATTAGTAAAAGAATAATTAATGGTGAAAGAATTATAGTATTTGTAAAAGAAGAAAATAATGAGTGTGTACCAATATTATTTATAAGTTTAAAAAATGAGATTAGAAAGAACGCTAGGGAGATTATTAAATTCTTTAATGATAGAGAAGTTGAAATAAGAGTTATTTCAGGAGATAATCCTGTAACAGTTTCTTCTATTGCTAAAGAAGTTGGAATTAAGAATTATGATTTGTTTGTTGATTGTAGTTTACTAAAAACTAGAGATGAACTAAAAAATGCAGTTGATAAATATAAAATATTTGGTAGAGTAAGTCCTGAACAGAAAAGAGAAATAATTAAATTAATAAAAGAAAATGGATTAAAAGTTGCCATGACTGGGGATGGAGTAAACGATATATTAGCTATGAAGGAAGCTGATTGCTCTATTGCTATGGGAAATGGATCTGATGCAGCAAGGGAAGCAGCTCAAGTTGTTCTTTTAGATTCCGATTTTGGAAATATGAGAAATATTGTTTATGAGGGAAGAAAAAATATAAATAATATAACTAGATCAGCATCACTATTTACTTATAAAAATATATTTTCGTTGTTACTTTCAATTTATGCAATAATTTTTACAATCGCTTACCCTTTAGAACCTAATCAAGTATCACTTGGAAGTGCATTTACAATTGGAATACCGGCGTTTTTCTTAACTTTTGAAGAAAATCAAAAAAAACAACAAAATGATGAATTTTGGAAAAACATATTTTTAAAATCTTTACCATCCGCAATTATTTCTTTTTTAGCAATAGTTTGTATGGTTAAATGTTCAGTTATATTTGATATTAACTCTAATGATTTGACAACTGCTTGTAGTTACTTATTTTTTACTGGTGGATTCATAATTTTATATAAATGTGCTAAACCACTAAATAAGTATAGAACGATAGTCTTTATTGGATGCATATTGGGAATGATTATTACTATAAATATGATACCAGAATTTTTTAGTATTAGATCAATATCTTTAAAAGCTGCCATTTTAGTTATTGTATTTGCTCTACTTGAAGTTTTTGTTGCAAGAGAAACTTTATTATTGTTTAATAAGGGAAAGGAGTTTTTTAACGAAAAAAATTATCAAATATAAACCACTGATTATTGGAATATTTCTTATATTAATATTATTTCTTTGTAGATAGTATTCTAACTATTTTTCTTTGAGTTTTCATTATAGATTTGATATAGTTTATTTTGAATTGATTAATTTTATTTATATATAAGAATAGAGGTAAAACATGACAAAAAAAGATATTATTGAAACACTAAATAATTATAATTTAGATAAAGATAAATTTATTATTATAAGTGGAGCTGCTTTAGTTTTACAAAATTTTAGTAATCAAACTCATGACATTGATATTTGGGTTTCAAAGGATTATTACGAATATTTATTAAGTAATTTTAATTGTGAATTTGATAGAATAAATGAATTTGGAAATAAGGCTTTTATGATAGATGATGTAATAAATTTTGGCTTTGATTTTTGCCCAAATAATTGTGTATATATAAATGGTTATAAAGTTGCTTCTTTAAGAGATTGCTATAATGTAAAAAAACTTTTAAATAGAGATAAAGATAAAGAATTATTACTTAAATTAGAAAAAGAATTAAATAAGTGTTTATAATAGTTAAAACAATAAGGAAAATGCATATTAAAAGAAGAATCTTTGGAATCTTCTTTATTAATTTATGATACTTATATCAGTATAATTATTAAAATCAAGGCTTTTAATTATAGCAACATATTCCTCATATGTTAAATTGTAAACATCTTCTACTGTATCAATATATGGATAATCATAAAAAATTACATTAGTAATAAATGGATTAATCATTTTAAATATACTTTCATCTCTTAATATTAGTTCCATTATAAAATCTTTCTTATTTAAATTAAATATTGTTGTGTTAAACTTTTTCATAGATTTAACTGTGTCAATAATTTTTTTAGATAAAATATCTCCGTTTGTTGTGTAGTTACCAATAGTTATAAGAAGGTAGTTATCTATTTTTCTCATACTACAATTCATTATATCAGTAATAACGTTTTTCTTGACTAATTCTTTATAAAGCGTGGAAGTTACTCCAAAGAATGTACTAAAAAAACATGATATATAAAATTCAAGATTTAATTTTTCTTTATTTGTAAATTTACTACAATTAATTTTAAAAGCAATTTCCCTATATTCTTTAGGAGTAGGGAAATTTAATACATCTTTTTTCTTTAATACAGAATCTACATAATTGTTTTTAATTATTTCAACATGATGTTTTTCCCTTTTAAGATTCATAAAATATTCTTTTATTATATTAATAACATTTTCTTTATTAAAATTACCTGCAATTACTATAATTTGATTATCTGGTTTATAACAAGCATTGTAAAGAGCCTCAACTTCTTCGATAGTAGCATTTTCTATATCTTTAATATTTCCACCAACATCAATATAATTTTCTTCACCAAATACATCATTCATAACCATTTTATTTAAATGATAAAATTTATTATCCATTCTATTTCTTATTTCTTGAATAATAGGTTTTTTTAATTTATTAAGATTTTCTTCGTTAAACTTAACATTATTAACTGCATCAAGGATTGTTTTAATTCCAATATCAATATTTTCAACCGCTTGAAAGTAGTATTCGGTATATATATCACTTGTTTCAGCGTTCGCGTCCATCTGCATTTTACCCAATTTTTTTATAAAATTCCCATTATTATTACATTCAACTATATAATGTTCTAACATGTGAGCCAGACCATCATTTAAATGATATTTAGTTCCATCAAGAATAAAGTTTTTTCTTTGGCCTCCACCTAAAGTTATATAAGTAAAAAATGTTTTATGTCTTCTTTCATCTTTATATAAAAATATTCTTAAACCATTATCTAAAGTAACTGTTTCTATATTATTCATGATCTTTCTCCTTCAAAAAATATATTGTATCTAATACTAATCTATTTACAAAATTGCTTATATCTTCACAACTAATATTTTTATATTTTTCATAGTATTCTTCAAGAGTGTCATCTAAATTTAAAGTACTAGAAATATAATCATCAAAAATAATAAATTTATTATCTTTCTTTTCAATAACATCTAATCTTTGCCTTTCAATTAAATTATTTAATTCATCTTTAAATACTTCAGGATTTTTTAAACTATCAACTATTTCTATAATTTTATTTTTGGCAAGTTCCATATTATTTTTATTAATAAATGCTTTAATTTCTAATAATCCATAACGAGAATATGGTTTTACTTTTACTGAATAAACAATTTCTAAATCTTCTCTTAAGGTTTTACTAAGTAATCCTAAAGAAATAGATGTTAATATATCTCTTACATAATTTAAATAAATATAGTCAAATTCATTTGCAACCTTTACTTTATATACAATAGATAAACATGAATTATTAAAAGGACTTTCTTCTGTAACTTCTAAAATTTTATCTCTTGTATTCATAAAATAATCAAGTTTAATGTTAATTTCTTTATTTTTAAAATTCTTATATAAATATTTATTACATAATTTATTTATTTTACTTTCATCAACATTACCCATTACAAATATGATTGGGGAATTATCAATAATAATCTTTTTATAATATTTATATAAATTACTAGGTGTTACTTTTTCAATTAAATCAGTATTTCTAGCAAGATTTAATGATAATATATTATCTTCATCAATGATTTCTTTAAGTCTTAAATTTTGATATGTTCCAATATTTTTTAATGAATTATCAATATCGAAAAGGATATTTTTCTTTTCTTTTTCTAGTTCAAATGAAGTAAAACAATCATTTTCAATTAAAGGATTATAAATCATTTCACTAAATAAGCTAAATTGTTTTTCTAATAAATTTTCTTTAAGTGAATTAGTATCTGGTATAATCATATCAAATGTAAAGAATCCATTTAATCCAATTCTAGAGTATCCACAATGATTATTTAAAATATATAATTTTTTATTAGCAAGTAAGAATTTATCTTCGGAAGGATATTTATTATTCATAAATTGTAGCATGTTAGGAAGAATATTAATATATGCTAAGTTTTCTTTTTTGATTTTTATAGGAAACATTACATGAATTTGGATTGTTCTAAAGTCTTTATTATTTAATATATATGGCTTTTTTTGTATATTAATTTTCAATTTTCTTCACCTCAAATAGATTATAGCAAATTTACTATTAAATTTATATTATAATTTTAGTTTTGTTTTATAGATAGATAAGTAAATTATGGGGTGTTAACATTAACAACCAATAATCTGGAAATAGTAATATTACGATGTAATTAAATTGGAAAAACATGTGGTATAATTGAATATGTAAGGAGATATAATATGTATCTAATTTTTGGAACTACTAGTAAAAGAAAGGTAGAAGATTTACAAAACATAATTAATGAAATGAATTTAGACATTCAAGTTGTTAGTATGGATGATATAGGTTGGGATAGAGGTGAAATTGAAGAAAATGGTTTTACAATAGAAGAAAACTCGTTAATTAAAGCAAAAGCTATATTTGCTTTTTGTAAAAATCATAATATAAATTATCCAATAATGACAGACGATGCTGGATTATTTGTAGATGCATTGAATGGAGAACCTGGTATATATACTGCTAGATATGCAGATGATGAACTTGCTTTGAATCCGGATTTACCTAAACATCAGTGTGTTATTAAATTACTTAGAAATCTTAATAATAAAGTGAATAGAAATGCAAAATACAGATGTTGTGTAACATGCATGATGCCTAGTGGAGATTATAATCAAGAAATTGGTGAAAGTAATGGGACTATAGCAAAAGAAATAATTGGAGAATTAAAGAAACCATACTTTTATTCAGTATTCGTATTGGAAGGTACAAATGTAGCTTTTAATGAATTAAAGGGTGAAAAACTTGATAATACTTATAGATATAATGCTTTAAGAAAGTCATTGAAAAAATTTTAAACAACTTCTAAGATTTAAATATTATGATTTGCCATATATCCTAGGTATTATAGTTAATATATGATACCATTTTATGGTAACCATAGAAATGAATCAAAAATTGACGGAATTATACTAAATTTCGTCTTTTTTATGCTATAATTGAATAGAAATGGAGTGATTCCTATGGATAATAAAACAAATATAAATTGGTACCCTGGACATATGAAGAAAACCAAGGATGAAATTAAAAAAATAATGCCAGTTATAGATATCGTATTGGAAATAATTGATGCTAGAATACCACTATCTTCTAAAATTAAAGATATAGATGATATTACTAGAAATAAAGATAAAATACTTATAATGTCTAAAGCTGATTTATGCGATATAAATGAAACTAATAAATGGGTTAAATATTATGAAAATAAAGGTTATAATGTAGTGTTAGTTAATTTAAGTGATAATAATGATTATAAGAAAGTTATTGATTTAATAAATAAAGTAGCTAAAAATATTAATTTAAAGAGAAAAGAAAAAGGTTTAAAAGAAAAAGAATTAAAAGCGTTAGTTATTGGAATACCTAATGTTGGTAAGAGTACTTTAATTAATAATTTAGCTGGTAAGAAAGTAGCTAAGACTGGTAATATGCCGGGAGTTACAAGAAATAATGTGTGGTTAAAAACTAAATATAAAGTATTAGTCCTTGATACACCGGGAATATTATGGCCTAAATTTGATGATGAAAAAGTAGCACTTAATTTATGTGTTTTTAGTGCGATTAAAGAAGATGTTATCCCATTATATGATGTTGCTAGTTATATATTAAAAGTATTAAGTGAAAGATATCCTAATATATTAAGTGAGAGATTTAAAATTAATGAATTTAATGATGAAGCATTTGATGCAATTGCTAAAAATATTGGAGCTATTAAAAATGGAGAAGCAGATTATAATCGTACAGCCAAATATATAATTAATGAAATAAAGTTAGAACATATAAAAGGAATTACATTTGATTATGAAAAATAATATGTTAAGTTATGAACAAGAATTATATAATAAAGGAATAAAATATATTGCTGGTGTAGATGAAGTAGGGCGTGGGCCTTTAGTTGGACCGGTTGTTACAGCAGCAGTTATTTTACCAGTGGGATATTTTAATGGATTAATTAATGATTCTAAAAAGTTATCAGAAAAAAGAAGAAACGAATTATATGAAATTATAATGAGAGATGCATTAAGTGTTTCAATTGGTATGATGGATAACAAAGTAATAGATGAAGTAAATATTTATGAAGCAACAAAACTTGCGATGTATCAAGCTATAAATAATTTAGAAATTAAGCCGGAATATGTACTTATTGATGCAATGAAGTTAAATGATTTAGAAATGCCTAGCGAAAGTATTATTAAAGGTGATAGTAAGTCAGAATCAATAGCAGCAGCATCAATTATTGCTAAGGTTACTAGAGATAGAATGATGTATGAATTAGATGAAAAATTTCCAGAATATGGATTTAAAAATCATAAAGGTTACCCAACTAAAGCTCACTTAGATGCAATAAAAAAATATGGATTACTTGATAATTATAGGTTTACATTTGGGCCGGTCCGTGATTTAATATTAAATGGTGAGAAAAGTGAAAGAAAAATTAGGAAAACAAATTTTTAAAAATAGTGTGGGTTTCTTAACTTTGATTTTTTTTATTGAAATTATTTTAAGAATAAACCTTTCATATAAAATATTAGATTGGGATATTTTTAGAATATTCATATCTTCTTGTGGTTTTGGTATAGTATTAGGTTTAATAAGTTCGTTATTCAAAAAGACAGGAAGTAAGATATTTAATACAATTATAAGTGTAGCACTTACTTTATATGCATGGATAGAACTTAATTTATACAATTATCTAGGATTTTTTATGGGAACTGGTAATGCA
>ERZ825670.1778-NODE-1778-length-22403-cov-5.064838_pt1 | contig 22403 bp, 21 predicted proteins | sample MGYA00519929_ERZ825670 | MGnify/ENA primary metagenome ERZ825670 (study PRJEB31778, sample SAMEA3449207) | human gut metagenome | biome: human gut; feature: human-associated habitat; material: faeces | place: United Kingdom | collected 2010/2012 ...
TCTCCAATCATATTCGTCATTTCATTTAAAGTTTATATTTAATATTAATAATTATCATATTTAAGAGAAAAAGGGCAAAAATGGAACCGACCCCAAATTGCCCTAATTAAAATAGGAGGTAATAGTTTAAAATGAAAGAAATTAATTTTAAAATAGAGGGAATGGAATGTACAGGATGTGAAAGAAGGATTCAAAATGCGGTAAGTAGTATATCTGGAGTTGAAGAAGTTAAGGCAAATCACGAAAATGGAACAGTTAAAGTAATTGCCACAGATAGTACTGATGTAGACAAAATAAAAGACAAAATAAGCAACCTAGGTTTTGAAGTAATACAATAAGAGAGGCAAAAAATGAATAAGATTATTTTAAATATTGAGGGGATGACATGTAGTGCTTGCTCAAATGGATTAGAAAAATATTTAAACAAACAAGAACGGAATAGAAAACGCATCTGTAAATCTAGTTATGGCAACCGCATCTATAGAATATCAAGACAATTTAAGTGTAAAAGACTTAGAAAAATTTGTGGAAGATGCAGGTTTTAAAAGTTTAGGCGAAAAAGGAAATGAAAAAGAAAGCAAAAAAGATTTTAAATTAATAATGATATTTACAGTACTAGGAATTATATTAATGTATATTTCAATGGGACATATGTTGAATATACCTGTTCCAGAAGGCTTGAACATAGACATAGCACCTAAATCATATACAATAGTTCTTCTAGGTTTAACAACATTATTTCTTATATTTGGAAGAGATATTATTCAAAATGGGATAAAAAACATATGGCATAAAATGCCTAATATGGATTCACTTGTAGGAATTGGAGTGATTGTAAATTATGGATATAGTTTGTATAACAGTATTCTAGTATTTAGAGGGAATTTACATGCAATTCATAATTTATATTTTGAGGCATCTGCAATGATAATTCTATTTGTAAAAATAGGGAGATATATTGATACAAAAAACAAAGCAAAAGCTGTTGATACAATAAAGAATTTAGTAACAATTACACCACAAAATGGAGTTATATTAAAAGATGGAAAAGAAAAAAGAGTAACGATAAATGAAATAAAAAAAGGCGACATTGTTATCTGTAAACCTGGAGAAAAAATAGCTGTTGATGGAGTAATCATAAAGGGGAATACACATACAGACGAATCTTTTATAACTGGTGAAAGTAATCCGGTAAGTAAAAAAATGGGAGATAAAGTTATTGCTGGAAGTATAAATTATGATGGATATATAGAATATGAAGCTGAAAAAATAGGTAAAGATTCAAGCATTTCTAATATAGTACAAATGGTAGTTGAAGCAACGAATACAAAAGCTCCTATTGCAAGACTTGCAGATAAAATAAGTGGCTATTTTGTTCCAGCGATATTTATAATTGCAATATTATCTTTTGCATTAAATTTTATAATTAAACAGAATATAACAACAGCAATATTAGCATTGGTAAGTGTTCTTGTAGTTGCATGTCCATGTGCATTGGGATTAGCAACACCATTAGCAATGGTTGTATCAATAGGAAGATGTAGTAAAAAAGGTATTCTAGTAAAATCGAGTGAAATTTTAGAAGCAATAAGTAAAATAGATACAATAGTGTTTGATAAAACAGGGACATTAACACTTGGAAAATTGCAAGTTGTTGATATGGTTGGAGATGAAGAAAATTTTAAAATTTTACAAAGTTTAGAGGCAAAGTCAAACCATCCGATTGCGAAAAGTATAGTTGCAAATACAAGTCAGACATATGACGTATATGATTTTGAAGAAATTGCTGGAATGGGAATAAAAGGACAAATAAATGGTAAAAACTATTTTGCAGGAAATAATAAATTTTTAAAAAGTAAAAATATTGAGAATATTTTTCAAAAAGAAGAAGAGGAATATAGCAAAAAAGGCGAAAGTATAGTGTACTTATTTACTGATAGTAAGGTTTTATCTATAGTTGGGTTGGCTGATGAGATAAAGCCGAATATGAAAGAAGTTATAAATAATCTTCATAAAAAAGGAAAAAAGGTTGTTATGCTTACAGGTGATAATAATGAAACTGCAAGAATTATTGCAGATAAACTTCAAATAACTGAGGTTGTGAGTAATGTTTCACCACAAGAAAAATTAGAAAAGATAAAAGAACTCAATCAAAATAAAAATTGCTTAATGGTTGGTGATGGTATAAATGATAGTCCAGCACTTAAAGCTGCAACAGTTGGAGTAAGTGTACAAAATGGAACAGATATTAGTAATGATGCATCAGATGTTATATTATTAAATGAAAACATGGAAACTGTATGTGAGTTATTTAATATAGGAAACAAAACAATCAAGATTATTAAAGAGAATCTATTTTGGGCTTTATTTTACAATGTTTGTATGATTCCACTTGCTACTGGATTATTTCAACTAAGTATTAATCCAATGTTTGCAAGTTTAGCTATGACATTAAGTAGTTTTACGGTTGTAATCAATAGTTTAAGATTAATATAAAAATTTTTATCATTTTAGCACTCTACTATTGACAGTGCTAAAACGAAGTGATATAATAATAAATGTAATAAAAAGAGGCACATTCTATATTAAAAGATTGTGCTTTTAAGTTAGGACAAAGGGAAAAAACGGAACCGACCCCAAATTGCCCTAAGGGCAAAAATGGAACCGACCCCATATGTCCCAAAAAGGAGGAGTGATTATGAATATTCAAAAATTTACTCAAAAATCATTAGAAGCAATACAAAATGCACAAACACTAGCAATGGAAAACCAAAATGCACAAGTAGAGCAAGAACATTTATTATTAGCATTATTAGAACAAGAAAATAGTTTGACTAAAGAGCTAATTAAGAAAATTGGAGACGAGAATAGTATTGAAAATGAAGTTAGAAGAAAAGTAGAAATTAAGCCTAAAATGACTGGTGGAGCAAGACCAAGTGATGGAATTTATGTTGCACAAGACGTTGACAAAGTTTTGGCTGATTCAGAATCGATTGCGAAAAAAATGAATGATGAATATGTTTCTGTTGAACATATAATGCTTGCTATTTTTAATAATGCAAATAGTAATATAAAAGAAATTTTTAGAAGATATAGTATTACAAAAAATGAGTTTTTAAAGGCTTTATCTGATGTTAGAGGAAATACAAGAGTAACATCTGATAATCCTGAAGATACTTATGATGTTTTAAAGAAATATGGGCAAGATTTAACACAAATGGCTAGAGAACAAAAATTAGATCCAGTAATAGGTAGAGATACAGAAATAAGAAATGTTATTCGTATATTGTCAAGAAAGACTAAAAATAATCCATGTTTGATTGGTGAACCAGGTGTAGGTAAAACAGCTATAGCAGAAGGGTTAGCATTAAGAATAGTTAGGGGAGATGTGCCAGAAGGTCTAAAGGAATGTACAATATTTTCACTTGATATGGGCTTACTTGTAGCTGGTGCAAAATATAGAGGGGAGTTCGAAGAAAGACTTAAAGCAGTTTTGCAAGAAGTAAAGAAAAGTGAAGGCAGAATTGTATTGTTTATAGATGAGATTCACACAATAGTAGGTGCTGGAAAGACAGATGGAGCAATGGATGCAGGTAATTTATTAAAACCAATGTTGGCAAGAGGAGAATTACATTGTATAGGTGCAACAACCTTAAATGAGTATAGACAATATATAGAGAAAGACCAAGCTCTTGAGAGACGTTTTCAACCTGTAATGGTTGATGAACCGTCAGTAGAAGATACAATATCAATTTTAAGAGGCTTAAAAGAAAGATATGAAGTATATCATGGTGTTAAGATATCAGATAATGCATTAATTGCAGCAGCAACATTATCACATAGATATATATCAGATAGATTTTTACCAGATAAAGCAATAGATTTAATTGATGAAGCTTGTGCTATGATAAAAACAGAAATGGAATCAATGCCAACAGAACTTGACGAAGTTTCAAGAAAAATAATGCAATTAGAAATAGAAGAAACAGCATTAAGCAAAGAAAAAGATGAGATTTCTAAACAACGTTTAGCTGATATTCAAAAAGAAAAATCAGAACTAAAAACTAAATTTGATGGAATGAAAGCAAAATGGGAAAATGAAAAAGCTGCAATAGGAAAAGTTCAAAAATTACGTGAAGAGATTGAACAAACAAATGCACAAATTGAACAAGCAGAAAGAAACTATGATTTGAATAAGGTTGCAGAATTAAGATATGGAAAGTTACCAGAATTACAAAAAGAGCTACAACATGAAGAAGAAATATCAGAAAAAAGCAAAGAAGATGGACTATTAAGAAATAAAGTAACAGAAGAGGAAATCGCAAAAATCATATCAAGATGGACAGGGATACCTGTTACAAAATTGATGGAAGGAGAAAGAGAGAAAATCTTAAATCTTGATAAAATACTTCATAAAAGAGTAATTGGTCAAGATGAAGCAGTTGAAAAAGTTTCACAAGCAATAATGCGTTCAAGAGCAGGAATTGGAGATCCACGTAGACCTATAGGTTCATTTATGTTTTTAGGTCCAACAGGAGTTGGCAAAACTGAACTTGCAAAATCTCTTGCAGAAAGTTTATTTGATGATGAACACAATATAGTAAGAATTGATATGTCTGAATATATGGAGAAATATTCTGTTTCAAGATTGATTGGTGCACCTCCAGGATATGTAGGATATGAAGAGGGGGGACAATTAACAGAGGCAGTAAGAAGAAAACCATATTCAGTAGTTTTATTTGATGAAATTGAAAAAGCACATCCAGATGTATTTAACATTTTATTACAAGTATTAGATGATGGTCGTATAACAGATTCACAAGGAAGAACAGTTGACTTTAAGAATACTATAATAATATTAACTTCAAATTTGGGTTCTGATTATATATTAGAAGGAATTCAAGAAAATGGCGAAATTTCAGAAGAAGCAAAACAAAAAGTATCAGAATTATTAAAAAGAAGCTTTAGACCTGAATTTTTGAATCGTTTAGATGAGATAGTATTTTATAAACCTCTTAAGAAAAACGAGATTTCAAAAATATTAGAACTTCTTATTAAAGACTTGGAAAAAAGGCTTGATGATAAACATATCAAATTAGAATTAACTCAATCTGCTAAAGATTATTTAATTGATAATGGATATGATGAAGTTTATGGTGCAAGACCTTTAAAAAGATTTGTGCAGAAGAAACTTGAAACTTTAATTGCTAAAAAGATTTTAACTCAAGAAATTTTGCCTAATAGCAAAGTGGTAATTGACTGTAATAATGATGAATTATATATAAAAAATGATTAATGGTAAATGTGAACAAAGAGGGGGTCTCTAAATAGGCTCTCTCTTTTAAGGTGGAATTGGCCTTGAAAATATAACGATAATCTGTTAAAATGGTATTATTATATACAAAATAAATAAAAGGAAAGGAACAAAATATATGGATAAAATAGATGAATTAAAAAAATTCAAAGAATTTAAGGAGAAATATAAATATGAAATGAAAAACGTAGAAGAAATAGATGGAAAAGAATATTATGATGGAGAACCATTGATAGATGAAGAAGGGAAAGAAATTGGTGATTGTGAAAAATGGATAAATGTAGGGTATAAGCATTCAGGTCCGTATGCAAAAGTATTATCAAACTTATTTCCATATGAATTCGAATTTAGAGGAAAAAAATTGAAATGTATTGAGGCATTTTTTCAGGGAATAAAATTTAAAGATATAACAATGCAAAATATGGTATTTGAATATACAGCTTTAAATTCTAACTATGTAAAAGTGTGTAGTGGATATGATTGGAAAGAAACTGGAATAGTGTACTGGCAAGGTGAAGAAATAAATAGATATAGTGAAGAATTTGATGACTTAGTAGATGAGATGTATATTTCAGCGATTCAAAATCCACTATATAGAAATGTATTGAAGGATTGTGAAAGAAACATAATACATACAATGGGTGGAAAAGAAAAAAGTGATACTGTTTTTACAAGATATGAGTTTGAAAAGCAGTTAAATTGTTTAAAAGATTTTTTAAAGGTGGAAAATTAAATGAGTGAGAAATTAGAACTAAAAGAGTTTGATATATTAGGAATAATAAATTTAGATGATGTTAATGGAATAGAAAAGTATGTAACACCAGTTATTGGAGAAAATGGAGAAATTCAGACATATCTATCACGTTCAAAAGAATATTATAATGTTAAAAGTATGACAGAGTTGGCAATGGACAGAGAAGAATTAAAATTAAAATTAACAAGAGAGTTGACAAAGAGAAATTTTGTTATATTAGAAAATATGCTAAATTGCTCTGCAAAGGTGTATTTTAAAAAATTTGAAGAATACATACAAGGCAAAAAGAAAAACAAAACTGTAGAAATGCAATTAAAACAGGCAGAAGGTTGCCTAATGGAAGATGTAAGAAACATATTAGTATTATTATCAAATAAAGGTGTTATTAATTTAGATTATAGAAATATATTACCTGTAGGCTTAGAAAATTGTGCCAAGAGAGCAATAGAAATGGATAATAAAGCTATGTTATATATTTTCTTTCAGTCACTAAAGATGAAAAAAAAACCAGAAGAAATAGAAGTGTTAACACCAGGATATGGAAGTATTTATATAGGACCATTCTTAAAAGCAATGTATGGATATAATTTTACTAATACTTTAAAAAGTAAATATATAGAAGAAACCACAAATATAAAGTCTGCATCAATAGTTGATTTAATATCAAGTGATAGAATATTACAAAAAGGTAAAACAATTTTATTATTGGATGATAATATTGGAACTGGTTCTACTATGCAAGAGTTAAAACATGATTTAGGATTAATAGGAATTAAAGATATTATTTCAGGAGCAGTACAATATAATTGGAGAAATTATTATAAAGTGTCTGTTGGCGAAAAAAAAGATATTGAAAGATTTAATGTAACAGAATTTGATATATTAACTCCATTGAATTATGCTGGACATAAATTATATAAACATGCTATTGATACATTACATTCATCAGGGGCAGAATACATAGAATATTTACAATCAAAAAGTTATAGGGGAAAAGATAAAAGTGATGTAGAAGGAGCAGTTTCAAGAGCGATAATTTCTGCTAATAATGCAGGATTAAATTTAGCTGGAAGTGAATCAGAGACGTCTAAAAGAAATGAAGAGAGTTTGCCAATCCTAGAAAAATATAGTGATAGTCCGAAATCTATAACTAACCCAATATCAAAAATGATAATAAAAACAGTTATAGAAAATGTGGAAAAAATTAGTAGGCGAGATACTTTTCAAAATGGAGTTAAAAGATAAATTAGCATAAAGTGACAAAAATAAAAAATTATGGAAAAATATATACAAATTTCGAAAAAAATGTTATAATAAAAGCATCAACCTAAAAGGAGATAGTAGAATGAAAGTATTAATAGGCAGTGAAAACCGGGCAAAAGTAAGGCCTATTACCAAAGTATTTGAAGAATATTTTGGGATAGTTGATGTCGAAGTGATGAAAGTGACATCAAAAGTTCCAGAACAACCATTAAATGAAGAGGTAATGCAGGGAGCTGCAAACAGGGTAGAAGAACTTGAGAAAAGCAATGTGAGTTATGATTATGCAGTAGCCTGTGAGGGAGGATTAATTTCCATGTGTGGAAATTGGTTCAATGTGCAGGTAGTTTGCATAAAAGCAAAGAATGGAAAGAAAGAATTTGGCCTAAGCCAAGCATATCCTATTCCGAATTCATTAATTCCCAGAATTAAAGAAATTGGATTAGCATCAGTATTAGATGAAGTCTTTAATGGAAAAGGTGGAGTGAGACAACTTACACGGGGATTAGAAACTAGAGAAGATCACGTAAGGGAGGCCACGATTATGGCACTATCTGGAATAAGAAATTGGTAAAAAAATAGGAGGAGGGGCTAAAATAGGCCCCTCCTCACTAAAATGGAGGAATTATGAGCAAAAGAAAAAATAATAAAAAACAAAATATATGGCAAATAATTGCATCAATAGCAATACTGACATGTATTATGATATCAGGCTATATGAGCCAAAACGAAGGAACAACAAATCAAAATAATAACACAGAGAACATAAATCAAGCAGAAACATTTGATTTATCAAAAATCCCAGAATATACATCAAGTCCTTACATTGAAATAAACAATAATATCCCATATTTTACTGATAAAGATTATACTACTAATAGTTTTGAAAGATACAGTGAGTGGGATGATTTAGGGAGGAGTGGTGTAGCATTTGCAAATGTATGTAAAGAAACAATGCCTAAAAAAGGAGAAGAACGTGGTGACATTGGTAGTGTAAAAAATCTTTCAGGATGGGTACAAAAAAGATATGACAATTTAATTAAAGACAAATATTTATATAACCGTTGTCATTTAATAGGTTGGCAACTTTCGGCAGAAAATGCAAATAAACAAAATTTAATTACAGGAACACGATATTTAAATACAGAAGGAATGTTACCATTTGAAAATAAAGTGGCTGAATATATTGATAATCATGGAAAAAATCATGTTTTATATAGAGTGACACCTATTTATGAAGGTGAAAACCTTCTTGCAAGTGGAGTAGAGATGGAAGCGTGGTCAGTAGAAGATAATGGAAAAGGAGTTTGTTTTAATGTGTATTGTTATAATGTACAACCAGGGATAGTAATTGATTACTTAACAGGAGAAAGTCATGTACAAAAATAAAAATAAAGGAGAGAGAGCTTATTGAACTTAGATTTTGTTAATAATTTATTTAATAATTTAAAAGAAAACAAAGTAGCAATAGATTTTATGAATGAATTATCTGATTATCTTGAAAATAATGGATGGAATAATTTATTGGCAGATGATTTAACCATTAATGATACTAAAATAATTTCAAAATACAAAGATAATATGCTAAAAGAAAGATCTAATATATTGCAAGATTATGCTGAAAACACAAAAGAAGCGGGAGAAATGTATTATATTTATAATGTGAGCGAAAATGAAAAAAATTCTTATAATATTAGTAAAACAGATAAAAACCACAAAATACTTACATTGTCAATAGATGAATTACCAAAAGGAACTCAATTAGGGAGCGTTTTGCGTAAACAAGGAGATAAATTTATTTTAGATGCAAATGCAACACGAATTGTAGGAAAGAGAATAAATGAAATGATAGAAGAGCAGATAAAAAAACAAAATCAATTTCTCAAAGATAAAAGAATAGATGGACATATGTATGAAGTTGAAGAAAAAGATAATGGTAGAATATGGTTATATGATTTAAATAATATTGAGGGTGGAGGAATTGAGGAATTTGAAGAAATAGAGTTTCCTAAAGATTTGTATCAAATGTCTAAAAAAGGAGATAAGTTTTTATATAAAGATGGAGGGTATCAAAAAGTAGAATAATATAGAACATTGGAAAATTGGGGTTAAACACTATGAATCAACTGGTTCATAATTTGTATTTAAATAAAAGTAAATATGTTCGAGGCACTATACAAAACAAGAATATAGTGCCCTTTGAATAATTAAGTTATATTATAAAATAGCACCCAAAACCAAGATTCCTAGATTGTCTTCATATATTTTTCGAAATTGAGTGACTGGTAGAGGATTTGTGCCAAGGCCAACTTCAACTGTATATCCAGGTCTATTATAATTTTGAATAAACCAATCTTTATAACCTGCAAAGCTTGAGTCATAAGGAGTAGGTTCAAGAGAGTATCCACTAACATTTGCAAATTGCCTTCCAATAAACAATGAATTTGGAGGATTATAATTTTGAAATTGCCAATAGATTACTTCTCCTTGTGAATGAAAAGCAATAATAAGTCTAAAATTATGTTGCAATGTAAAATTATAAACAGCTAGAGATTCTGGTTCAGTAAGTGGACCATATCCGACAAAGTCACGTGGGGCTGGAGTAGTAAAGCCTTGGGCATATTTTATTTCACGAGCTCTTTCCCATTCTGCAGGAAATTGCAAATTTAAATCCACACCTGTGGGTTTAAGAAAAGTGGAAAGACTACCATTTCTAGGATTTTTCAATATATATCTAAATATTAAAGAATATTATCTTAAAGAAAATGAAACAACGAAAATTTGACAAAAACAAATAAAAATGTTAAAATGTTACTATAAAGTGAATAAAAATATAAAATAATCATAAAATAGTAACAAAGAAGGTGAATAAAATGAATTGTCGTAATATAGTTTTAAATTATATACAAAATTGCGAAAAAAATGAACCTATCTTTATAGAAGATATAAAAGAATATATTATGCAATTTTATAAAGAAGAGGAAAAAGAAAAGATATTCAATAACGTAAAGGAAATATTAAATAGATTAAATAAAGAAAACATTATAAAAACAGCATATAAAGGCATTTATTATATTCCAAAAACTAATATATTTGGAGAATTGCCACTTGCAAATAGCAAAATAATTCAATACAAATATTTAGTTGATAAATTTGGAAATGTAAAAGGATATATAACAGGTGCAAAGCTATTTAATAAAGTTGGATTAACAACACAAGTTCCAAATATTATTGATATTGTTACAAATGAATGTAAAAACAATAACAAGTATGCAAATAAATATTTAAATGTAGCCATTCGAAAGCCAAAAATCGAAATAAATAATGAAAATTATAAATATTTGCAACTAATTGATCTAATTGAAAATAAAGATAAGATTTATGTAGAAGTAGATGATATGAATGGAATAATACATAATTTTATTCAAGAAAACGATTTAGATTTTGAGAAGATATTAAAATATGCAAGAGAAACTAATAGCAAAGCAGTAATAGAAAAAATGGTTATACTTGCAAGATAGGAGAATATATGAATTTGCATTTAAATAAAGAATTATTTAGAGATATGATAGATACATTAAATACAAGAACGGGAGTTGCTATAGACATAATAGAAAAAGACTATTATGTCTCCGCTGTTTTAAAAGAATTATCTAAAAAACAAGATTATTTAAAGGCTTATTTTAAAGGTGGAACAGCAGTATATAAAATATTAGAAAACATGAATAGATTTTCAGAAGATATAGATTTAACAGTAAAAGTTTTATCAGAAGAATCTAATACAAGAAATAAAAAAAGACTAAAAGAATCTGCTTTAGGATATAAGATAGATGGATTGGAATTAATAAAAGAAGAGTGTATAGACAATAAAGGTAGTGTTACAGGAATGTATAAATACACTTCTGTATATGCAGATAGTGAAATGCCATTACAAAGAGCGGGTAAAATACAAGTAGAATCAACATCTTTTACTGTAAGTGAACCAACAGAAAAATATTACATAGAACCTTTATTATATAAATTAGCAAGTGATGATGAAAAGAAAATTTTAGAAGAGAAATTTGATATTTCAAAAATAGAAATTGAAATAATAAAATTAGAAAGAATGTTTATAGATAAAATATTTGCTGCAGAGTTTTATTATATTAGAGATATGTATATGGATGTATCAAAGCATTTATATGATATATCAATGTTATTTAATAATGATAAAATAAAAAAGTTATTAGAAGATAAAAAAGAGTTATCAAAATTAATAGAATATAAAAGACAAGAAGAAAAAGTAAGAATTGGTGGTATTGATGAAAATACTGAAATAAAAGATTTTAATTATTTTAAATTAGAATTTAGTGATGAGCTGATAAAAGAATTTAAAAATATGCAAAACAAATATGTTTTAAATAATAAATATAAAGTTAGCATAGATGAAGTGAAATATATATTGAAACAAATATATACTAGAATATAAATAAAAAGACATACATTTATTATAAAATATGTGTCAAAATGATAAAAAATAAATATTAAAAAGTTATAATATGGAGGTGATTATATGGTAGATTTAAAGAAAATACAAAAAGAAATATATCAGAACAAAATAGATAAAGGATTTAATGTGACAGATGTTAATAAGGAGTTTTGCTTAACTTATGGAGAGGTTTCAGAAGCGTATGAAGCATGGAGAAAAAAGAAGGATGATTTAGGGGAAGAGCTAGCTGATGTTGCTATATATTTATTAGGATTATCAGAAATATTAGGTATAAATTTAGAAGAGGAGATACAAAAAAAGGTTTATAAAAATTCTAAAAGAGAATACAAAATTATTGAAGGAGTAAACACCAGAATAAAGGAATGTGAAAACGAGCAAGAAAGATAAAAATGGGAATGAAAAACGTTAAAAAACAAAATGACAAGGAGAGAACAAAAGTGCAAAAAAGTGAATTAAATTATTATGAAAGGATAGGAAATTGGGATTTTAGTAAAATAAGATATAAGACTGAGAATGTGACTAATTGGGATTTTTATGAAGAAATAACAGAAAACACAAATGAAAAATCATTATGTTTAGATTTAGGCACAGGTGGAGGAGAAAATGTTTTAAGGAATTATCCAAATGTTGGTATGCTAATTGCTACAGATTTTTCAGAAGAAATGATAAAAAGAGCAAAAGAAAATGCAAAAAGATATGAAAACAAAAAAGTAAAATTTACTAAAATGAATAACTTGAAAATGACTTTCCCAAAAGAAGTTTTTGATTTGATTTCGGCAAGACATACAATAATAGATGCAAAACAGATTTATGATTGCTTGGCAAAAAATGGAACTGTTGTTATAGAAGGAGTAGATAAAAAGGATTGCTGGGAAATAAAACAAATATTTGGAAGAGGTCAAGCTTACAAGGATGAAATTGCAATATCAGAAAAAGATTATTTAGCTTTAAAAGAAGCAGGATTTTACATTATTAAAAAAGTAGAAATATTACAAAATGAGTATTATGAAACAGAAGATGACTTAATGGCACTTCTTTTAAAAACACCAATATTAGAAGATTTTTCAGAAATAAAGAAAGGAAAGTCAATAATTGAAAAAGATTTATTTGATGAATATGTAAAAAGATATAAAACAGAAAAAGGAATAATACTAAAAAGAGTTTTATATGGAATTGTAGCCAAGAAATGTAATTAAAAACATATAAATAATAAACTATATACCAACAGTTGGAGTGGAAAACTTATAAAGTTTTCTGTTCCAGCTTTTTTAGTGTGATTTGTCATATTGAGCCATTTTCTTTAATATTTTGTTAATAGAAAAAATTGATTTAAAAATAGAAAGAAGATGGTAGATTATGAATAATGTTAAGAAAGATACAAATGAAAATAAATTAGAATTTAATACATATGGGATATTTACAGAAGAAGCACAAGATATAAAAGAAATAATAGGATTAATATTTAAAGATTATATAGAAAACTTAACAAAGTAATTATTTAGAAGGAGTAAGATGTTAGATTTAAGAAGTCAAAACTTTAAAGTACGGAATGTATATACGATTATCAAGAGAAGATGGAGACAAGCAAGAAAGTGAAAGTATTAATAATCAAAGAAATATTTTGCAAAGGTATGTAAAGGAGAATAACTTAAATTTTATAAGAGAATATGTTGATGATGGAGTGAGTGGTACAACATTTGATAGACCGTCATTTAATGAAATGTTAAAAGATATTGAAAACAATAATATTAATATGGTTATTACAAAAGACTTATCAAGACTGGGAAGGGATTATATCAGAACAGGATATTATATTGAAGATTTTTTCCCTAAAAACAATATTAGATATGTATCAATACTTGATGGAATTGATACATATTTGGATAGTACTAACAACGATATAACACCTTTTAAAGCAATAATGAATGATATGTATGCTAAAGATATTTCAAAAAAAATTAGAAGTGTTTTTAAAGAAAAGCAAAAAAATGGAGAGTATATGTGTAGTACTCCAGCTTATGGATATAAAAGGCATCCCACCATTAAAAATAAATTGGTAATTGATGAACAAGTAGAAAATGTTGTTGAAAAAATTTTTAATATGTATGCAGAAGGACATGGGAGTGCAGAGATAGTTGATTTTTTGAACTCAAATAAATATTTATCTCCATTAGGATACAGAAAAAACAAAATTGTACGAGATGAAAATAAAGTTGGTTATAACTGGAATGAAGTAACTGTGTGCAATATGCTAAAAAATGAAGTATATATTGGAAATACTGTTCAAAATAAGAGGTCTATTATATCATATAAGGTTAAAAAAATCAGAAATGTTAATAAAGATGAATATATAAGAGTTAACAATACACATGATGCGATTATTGATAAAGAAACTTTTGAAAAAGTGCAATGTATATTTGAAAGAAGAGGAGCAAATAGCAAACTAAAATATGACTATTTACTAAGAGGATTACTTTATTGTTATCATTGCAAAAGAAAATTGCAAATTGTTTTAAAGAAAAATTCAAAAAGAAAAGCAAAATCACATCCATATATAACTTGTAGTGATGCAAAAGAACGTGGGTGTTATCCATTAAATATGAGTTATGAAAAATTCGAAAAGCATATTGTTTATATTGTAAAAAAAATATGTCAAATATATACAGACAAAGAAATTTTTTATTTAATTTATGAAAAATATCAAAATAAAACACTTGATATTAGAGAAGCATATAAGAGAAAAATAGAGAAAATTAATCAAACAATAGCTGATATAAATAACAATTTGGATAAGATGTATATGGATAAATTAAGAGGAATTATACAAGAAGAAGATTATATTAGAGTAGCACAAAAACTAGGTTCAGAAAGAGTAAAATTAAATGAGAAAAAACAAGAATTAGAACAGAAATTAATTGGAGTAGAAGATAAAATTGAAAATAAGAAACAAAAGGAAGATGAAAAAGAACTAGACAAGTTGATAGAGGATTTTTTGAAATTTGAGAAAATAGGTAAAATATATTTATATAGATTAATTAACAAAATTGAAATTGATAAAGATAAGAATATTTACATATATTTTAATTTTTCAAAGTTAGACTTGAAGACTGAAAAACTAGATGAGCTTATCAAGTTGGTTGGTATTTTTTGAAATCCACACCACGTATATTAGCTTTCCAACCATCTGGAAAAGGAATGGTTGCAAAACCATAAGCGATTCTTTCGGCTTGTTTGTACGAAGGCGAAGTTTTTGGAAGTGCGCCTGTGACTAAGTCAACCCCATCAGGATTAACTAAAGGTACAATATAAATAGAAGTTGAATTAAATAAACGTCTAGCGTTAAAATTCCAAATCATAGTGTTATTTTGAATAGCACTGCAGTATTCATATAAGAATTCTAACAATAATAAAGATGTAATCCATTCATTTGCATGATAGCTTGCAGAATAAAAAACTTCTTTTTGTCCACGTCCGACTCTAACAAAAGGTATATCTTTTCCCATAATACTTTTTCCGATAGAACCAGTTTGTATAAAAGGATAAGTTTGTCGTAAAATATTTAAATTTTCATATAATAAAGTTGAACTGAAATTAAAATCATCCATAAAAGCCTCATTTCTTAGCATTTTTGATACATGTTAAAAACATACATCAAAAATGCTATAATAATTGTAATATTATATGATAAAAAAGAAGAAATGTGATAATCATTTTGGCAAACGAATATAAAAATATTATGATATTATTGAATTAAGGTTAAGAATATGATATATTCCATATATGGATAGGAGAATTTATGAAAAGCAAACTTATAAAATTGTTGATTTTAGTTATAATATTGGAAGTAGTTATTTTTAATTATAAATCATATAGGAATTTGAACTCTTCAAACAAGAGAATGTTTAAAGAAGAAGAATTTTCGTGTTATGAATCAAACGAAAAATATACATATATTGAAATTGATAATATTAATGATGAAATAAAAACGTTTTATATAAATATAAGCAATGAAAAAGTGGTAGAATATCAACTTTTATATACAGATGAAACTTCAAGTGAATTTAGAGAAGTTGCTTTAAAGACGTATGTACAAGGAATAGAGAATAGTAAATACATTGATACATACTTATCTGGTAAAAGTAATAAAATAGCAATAAGGATTTTTGCACCCAATATAAATGTGGAAGAGATTTGTATTAATGATAAGATACCATTTAATTTTAGTTTAGTGAGATTTATTTGTGTATATTTATTTTTAGTTTTTTTATGCGTTGTAAGGGAATATGATATATTTAAGAGCACTATTGCAAATTTTAATTATAAACATGAATGTATATTATTAGTAGTGCTGGCAATTTTTTGTATGCTAATTTTTTATATAAATATTAATAGTAGAAAAGAACAAAAAAATGACTACTATTCTTATGACTTTGTTGATGCCCTGGCAAAAGGACAAAGTTATATTGATAAAGAACCTGAAAAAGAATTAGTGGAAATGCAAAATCCTTATGATAATGTTCAAAGAAATGAAAAAGGACTAAGGAGAAATGATGATTATATTTGGGATATAGCTTTATATAATGGAAAATATTATGTGTATTTTGGAGTGCTACCAGCATTGATAATGCTTGTACCATATCATATAATTACAGGACAGTATTTATCGACAGCCACAGCCATATTATTGTTTTCAATTTTGGCAGCAATATCATTAAAAGAGTTGATTTATAATATTTTTAATAGATATTTTAAAAATGTATCATTTAAGGTTATGCTATATTCATTTTTGATATTGCTCTTTGGAAGCCAGATTTTAATACTAAATGGAACGCCTAGATTTTATGAACTTGCTGTTATTTCAGGATTATTTTTTGCAATTATAGGAATTAATTTTCTATTTATTGCAATTAAATCAGATGAAATAAACTATAAATATATATTTTTAACAAGTTTGTTTTTAAGTTTAGCTGTTGCATGCAGACCAACAATGCTTTTGGTTTCATTAATAGCTCTTCCTGTATTTTTCAATACATTTTTGGAAAATATTAAATATAAAAAAAATATAGGAAAGATTATTTTTGCAGTATGTCCATATATAATAATTGGAACTGCTCTTATGTATTATAACTATATTAGATTTGATAATATTTTAGAATTTGGAGCTTCATACCAATTAACATTAAATGATATGTCAAAGTTAAGAAATAGATTTATGACTATTGGAATTGGTGTAATGAGTAATCTGTTTAATGTTCCAATATTGAAAGATAGTTTTCCATTTGTACAAAACAGTAATGTAATTCCTACATTTTATGGATATTATTATATTGAAAATATGGTTGGAGGCTTATTTATGTTAGTTCCAATATGTTTTTCAATTTTTGGACTATATAAGTTATACAATAAAGAGAAAAAAGATGAAGATTTAAACAAAACTATTTTAATATTTACACTTGTTGGAATATTAATATGTATAGTGAGTATAATGATGGCTGGAAGCACGCCTAGATATTTGGCAGATTATGCATGGATATTGATAATAGCAGGAATAATGACTTTTGTGGCAAATTGGAATAACTGTGAAACAGTAGAGGCCAAACAAATTCTGGAAAGAATTTTGGGATTTATGGTTGTTTATATTATTTTAATAAATTTTTGTGCTGGAATTGTATCAGAAAAAGAAAACTTTAAAATTAATTCGCCAAAAAACTATTATAAACTTAAATATGTAGTAGATTTTTGGGAATAGAAAATATAGGGAGAAGCTTAATGAAGAATGTAATTATAATAGGGGCAGGTCCAGCAGGCTTAACTGCTGCAGATAAACTGTTAGATGAAAAACAAGAATATAATGTAACATTGTTGGAGGAAACTCAAGATATTGGTGGGATATCAAAGACTGTAAATTATAATGGAAATAGAATGGATATAGGTGGTCATAGATTTTTCTCAAAAGATAAAGAAATTATGAAATATTGGGAATCAATTATGCCAATACAAGGAACTAATTCTTATGATGATGAAGAATTAGGAAGAGAAAAACAACTAAAACCTAATGGACCTAATCCTAATAACGAGAACAGAGTGATGCTTGTGCGTACAAGAGTATCAAGAATATTTTTTATGAAAAAATTTTTTGATTATCCAATAAGTTTAAAGTGGAGTACCATAAAAAATATGGGGATAGTAAGGATAATTAAAGTAGTATTTAGTTATTTGAAAGTTTTGATATTTAAAAAGAATGAAAAATCATTAGAAGATTTTTATATTAATAGGTTTGGAGAAGAACTATATAATATGTTTTTTAAAGGTTATACAGAGAGACTATGGGGAAGAAAGCCATCAGAGATTTCTGCTGATTGGGGTGCTCAAAGAGTTAAAGGCATATCAATAAAGACTATAATAAAAGATATTTTGAATAAATTAATCGGAAAAAAGAATGAGAAAAATACAGAAACATCTTTAATAGAGCAATTTTTATATCCTAAATATGGACCTGGACAACTTTGGGAGACATTAGCTAGCAGAATACAAGAAAAAGGAGGAGAGATAAAAAAAGGGCATAAAGTAACAAGGATAAATATAAAAAACAATAAGATAATCTCAGTAGAATGTCAAGTTAATGGAGAAACTGTTGAAATAACAGGAGATATATTTATTTCTACAATGCCAGTAAAAGACTTAGTTGTTAATATGTATGGAGATGATGTCCCAGGAGATATGCTAGAAATAGCTAAAGGGTTACCATATAGGGATTTTATGACAGTTGGGTTATTAGTTAATAAATTAAATTTGAAAAATGAAACAAATATAAAAACTTTTAATAATATAATTCCTGATTGTTGGTTGTATATTCATGAACCGAATATTAAACTTCTTCGAATTCAGATTTTTAATAATTGGTCACCATATATGGTAAAGGATATTAAGAATACAATATGGTTGGGTCTTGAATATACATGTGAAGAAGGCGATAAATATTGGGAGATGTCAGATCAGGAGTTTATAAATTTTGCTATAGATGAATTAGTTAAAATGGAAATAATTAATAAGGAAAATATTTTAGATGCATGTAGACAAAAAATTAAAAAGGCATATCCTGCATATTTTGATACATATAACAAAATGGATCAGTTGGTAAAATATTTAGATAGCTTTGACAATTTATATTGTATAGGAAGAAATGGTCAACACCGTTATAATAATATGGATCATTCTATGGCAACAGCTTTAGAAGCAGTTCACAATATAAAAAATAATATAAAAGATAAGTCTAATATTTGGAGTGTGAATACGGAAAAGGAATATCATGAGATAGCAAATAAAGAGACAAAAAATAGGACAGAATTGTAATCTGCTTACTACAAAAAATGCAACCCCTTGTGTATTGCACAAGGGGTTTTGAAGAATTTTTTTAAAATTAAATTACCTGAAGAGAAGTGATAGCAATCCTCTCTACAAGACTGGGGTTACAAGGATTGATGATAGAAACCACTTCATTATCAATTTCGGACACGAGAAATTTTTTGCCAAAAAGCTTCTTGTTGTAAGGATCAACTACCCTTACAACACTCCCTTCACAGAGATGTGGTACATGAAATGTCTCTCTCGAAGGAGAAAGCATATATTCACTGCGGTAGACGAAGCTACCGTCCTCTCTTTCGCAAATGCAAATATTTGATAGACCAGTATATTTGCATTTGCCAATGACGAAGAAGTAATCCTGATTTCTTACATCGGTAACAAAACAATTCTTCATTATTAAGCTCCTCCAAAATTTTTTATCTTAATGTTATTGCTTTGATGCAAACACGAGGCTTGCTTAGATACATAGTTTATCCACTATATATGCACATAGTATACCATATTTTTGCAAATATTGCAAATTTTATTTTATTTCTGTTCCGCCCCATTCAACAACTGTAAATCCATTTCTATCTGGTGTTACTAATTCTTGCTCTTTAACTTCCATATATTTATCTAAAGGTTTATATTGCATTAGAACTCTTATCAATGTATCTGGTTCAATAGAAAGCTCTAATGGCATATTGTTATTTATTTCCTCTAATGTAGCAAATCTAATATAGTTGTATTCATTTTTTTGTAATTTAGGTAACCAATATACTATAAATTCTTCAGACTCTCTTTCATTTAAACCTAGTACTGCTAATTTTTCTTCTAAAAATTGAATTGTTTGGTTTCCTTTTACAACAAAACCTTCTTTAAGATTACACTTTTCACTTCGAATTCCTTCCCAGTATAAAGCATATAGACCTCTTCCAGTTTCGATATCTACTAATGTACCATCTGGTTTTGCTAGTACATTCCAACCGTTTTTATATTCTGGATATGAACATGTAATATTATTTTCTTTTCCTAATCTAACAGATAATTGTATTTCTTTTTCTGGATATAAATATATAATAGGTTTGTCGTAGCTTGGATGTAAATCACTAGGTGTAGCAGGTTTATCTATGTTATTAGATGAATTAGAACTTGAACCATCTCTAAAAGGTATAAGATTTATACTGTTTAGACAAATATCTTCTGAAAATGTAGCATAGACAATAATACTTGCTATAGCTATTACAATAATAATTCCTATTATAATCCATAATTTTTTTTTATTGTTTTTATTAATATTAGTTTGTTCCTTTTTTAGATTCCTTTTTTCTAAATTATTTACTTCATTATTATTTTCCAAATTGCAACACCCCTATAATTAATATTAAAAATTTATTATACCTTATTATATCATTTTTAGAATAAAATACAATGCAAAAGCTAAAAATATTTGATAAATTATAGTTACAAAAGCTTATTGATAAATTCACTGATTAATGATAATATATAGAGTAAAATAGAAAGCTATGTGGGAGGTTTTATGGAAATATTTGATTTGAAAGATAAATTAGAATATCTAGATGAAGTCGTAGAATTAGAATATGAGGAATGGGCAGATAATAAGGAAGAGAATAAAGAAAAAAGGATTAAAAGAAAAAAAGAAAGAATTTGTGATATGTTCACAGATAGGTCCTTTTGCAAGTTGATTTTGGTAAATGAAAATGAATTAATAGGATTTATATCGCTTTTCCCAAATGATTGCGAAGAAGAGAAAAACTTAACACCCTGGTATGCAACAATGTATGTAAAGGAAGAATATAGGAATCATGGATATTCTAGCATATTAAATGATGCTAGAATAAAGGAAGCGAAAAAAAGAGGATTTTCAATACTATATTTAAAAACAGATTTAGAAAATTATTATGAAAAGTTTGGAGCAGTTTTTATAAAAAAATTAAAATTGGGTGAATACTTATATAAGTTTGAAATTTAGAGATAACTTACTAATACTCTGGTGGAGATGAGGGGAGTCGAACCCCTGTCCATAACACCATCCACATAAACCTCTCCGAGTGCAGTTTATTATTAAAATTCATTTAATAATCATTAATAAACAAACAATTATTAAATATATCTACTAAAATACCCGCTGTTTTCGTAGAAAAAACAGTTTTGTTCCCCACTAAAATGACACCAAATTAAAATATGTGGGAATATTTTAATAGGCGATGCTGCAACTAGGCAGCATATGCTAATTCTGTATTATCAGCGTTTATATTTAATTTCTCGTTTTTTAAAGTGGCAAACGAGAATCCACTACTCGCTATTTATGTTTCCAATGCAATGTCGAAACCATTACATCCCCATATATGATTTATTATAAACTATTCAAAAAAAAAATTCAACAAAATCAACATAAAATTCAAAAAATGTTGTGTTATAAATATGTATATTTTTTTCCTTTTTTGTCATAATAAGAATATACTTAAAAACAAAAAGGAGGAAGATTATGAAAGCAACAGGAGTTGTAAGAAGAATAGATGATTTAGGTAGAGTAGTAATACCAAAAGAAATAAGAAAAACTTTGCGTATAAAAGAGGGCGAACCTTTAGAAATATTTACAGATAGAGAAGGACAAGTGATTTTGAAAAAGTATTCTCCGATTGGTGAGTTATCAGAATTTGCAACAGGCTATGCAGAAACTTTATCAAAAACAACAGGACATATAGCATGTATAACAGATAAAGATACAGTAATAGCAATTTCAGGAGGGCCTAAAAAAGAATTTTTAGAGCAAAACGTAAGTGATGAACTAGAACAATTAATGGAAGACAAGGAAATATATACAAGTAAAGAGAATAGTGATGTTGCTGTTCCAATAACAAAAAATGATAATAATGAAAGAAAATATAATGCACAAGTAGTATATCCAATTATATCAAATGGGGATACAATAGGTACAGTAATTTTGTTATCTAAAGAGTCTAATACAAAAATGAATGAAGTAGAGAAAAAAGTAGCTCAATCAGCTGCATCTTTCTTAGGAAGTCAAATGGAAATTTAAAAATAGCAAATTTTAGGTTGGGTACATTTTTTAACTTTTTATTGTATACTATTTTACAAATATTAAATATAAACTTTGCATTACATTCCTCGATTCATTGCAAAACTTAAGAAATTCTAACTCATTTTATGGCACCCTTCCACTCTCGTGAACTCTTTCCATAAAATTTCGTAGAATT
>ERZ825670.1783-NODE-1783-length-22335-cov-4.542190_pt1 | contig 22335 bp, 33 predicted proteins | sample MGYA00519929_ERZ825670 | MGnify/ENA primary metagenome ERZ825670 (study PRJEB31778, sample SAMEA3449207) | human gut metagenome | biome: human gut; feature: human-associated habitat; material: faeces | place: United Kingdom | collected 2010/2012 ...
CCTTTCCTTGCTCTTGTAGTTCTTTTAATTTATCTTTTCTTATTTGAATTAAATGATTTTCATCTAATTCTACTTCTTGATTTTGATTGTTTTGGTTTTCTTGCATTTCTATCTCTCCTCTTTTTTCTATATAAAAAATGGCTTTGCCATTCTTATCCAATATTACAGAATTATTATAATGTATTTTTAGGTAAAAATCAAGTTTTTATGTAAAGAATTTATAGAAATCCAAAAAGCTAGCTACACTATTAATGTGTAAATATCTTTTTAATTTTATTCATTTTCTCCATCTCCTTCCAAAATTTTGCTTAAACATAATTTAGGTCTATTATTATTAAAATCCCATGTATCTAAAGAGTCTCCTCTACAATACTTCCAGTCTTTACAATTTTCACATTCTTTACATTTTAGTTTGTCTAAATTTCTAAACCACTTAAATTTATTTTTCCAAACTTCTACAAAATCATCAGTTCTAACATTTCCTTGCACAAGTTATTTTCTCCAGCTCGACTACCACAATACTTACATTTTGCATTACACCTAAGAGTAGTTTCCCAAAATAAATTATATAACTTTGACTTTTCTGCTAACAATTGCTTGCTTTTATATGTAACTTCTGCTTCTCCATATTTTATAACTTCTTTTATCATAATTTTTCTCACTTTTCATTTTTAATAATTATCTACATCATAGCTCATAAAATTTTATTTTTGTATATTTTTTATATTTTCTATGCTATATATTCTTGTAGTAGATAAAGGCAACAAAAAAATCAACCTTTTACAGTTGATTTCTTGTTTTTCGTCTGGTACGACGATTGAATCTATGGTGCTTCCAGCCGTTTTTATACTCTTTCTGTAACTTATCAACACTGTTATGCAACCCTAACTCCCGCGTTTTCTGCGTTTTTAACTTCATAGTTGTTTTTAGTATATTTATAAAACTTTCTCTATTGCATTAATTATTGCATTAATTTAATATACTATTTACAATCTTAATTCTGCACTTATTATACACTTTCTCAAACGTTTTTGCAAACAATTTTACAATGATCCTTTCTTTCCAATTTAGCTCTTTAATTATTTCATTTTCTACTACATCCATACTACCTCTCCTTTTTCTTTTCTGCAGTATAAATATATATAATTTCATCCACTATGGTGGAAATGTAATATTTTCTAATAAAAAAGAGAAGTGCAAAGACTTCCCTTTTGTCCAGACATCTTTTCTTATGCTCTTATTATAGCATATTTAATTTGAATTGTTTGTCGAAGTTTGACATTTCAATATAATATTTTTTCGACAAAAAATGCTTAAAAATCGGCTTTTCAGAATCGTTTTAAAGGCTTTTTATTTTTTCATTAATATAGTTTTATATCTCAAATTTATCTATAAAATGCAAAAAAGAGGCAAGTTGATTAATTTAAACTTGCCTCTAATCTTTTTATATTATTTTACTCCTCCAAGCCATTTGCAGAATCCAATTTTGTAGTTGTTTGTTCCGTTTACATTATATCTTACCATTGCTCTGTCATTAAATATTCCAAAACAATCACATCTTTCTCGTGGATCCAAACTTCCTATTCTTTTTGTACAAGCTGTATCTGCATATACAACTTCTGTTGTACTTCCATTTTGATATGTTTTCACTGGTTCATCACTCCCACTTTCTATTTTTTCATTGTTAACTGGTTTGTCTTCTAAATAAGAACTAACCATGTCTAAAAATCTTTGCCAGCCTAAATCTAAAGTTCTATGTGGACAATATTTATTTGCAAAATCTTGATGTTTCTTTACTTTATCTATTCCCCAATCGTATTGTTTTAATAAATATGCGGTATATTCTGCAGCTAACTTTTCTGCTTCTTCAAAGTCATCTCCTCCAGATTTAGAATAACAGATTTCAAGAGATATTCCTTTTCTATTTCCGTTGCCATTTCCTCCATCTCCTGCATTCCAAGTATTTCTATTAAATGGTATACCTTGCACAATTCTAGTATTATCTATTGCACAGTGGAATGATACTTTATTGTTGTTTCCAATCATATATGATATTTCTGCCATTGCAGATGCATCATTTGCTGTATTATGTATTACTATAAACTCTGGTGTCATTTCATGAGGACATTTTATATTGTATTTGCTCTCTGGCACTAGCATCTTAGTTATTTGCATTGTCATCATCTCCTATTCCGTCTGTTTCTGAATTAGAAAAATCATTTTCTGCTATATTCTTTTGATATAGTTCTTCTTTAAACTCTACTGTTTCTATTTGTACATTATCTTCCATGAGTTTATTCCTCCTCGATTTTTATACATTTATTTTCAAATTTTTTATAAGCATCAAAATATAATTCTTTCTTATCTCCGTTAAATGTACATTCATAATACATTCCGTCAAATAATGTTGTGCTTAATAATGCTTTATGATTTTGTAATGTTTTGCAATACCACACATCAAAAACTTCAAACTCCGGTATATTATCACTTTTATCTAAATGTTCAAGTGCATATTGCTTTACAATTTCTTTACATTTTTCTATAAATTCTTTACTTCCCATTTTCTATTCCTCCTTGTCTACTTCTGTTTTATCTGTCTTTCCTTTGCTGAAATAATATGTAAATACAGCTGTTACTAAATTTGTTACTAATACTAGTATTGTTTCACTTAATACTGCTCCAAATAAATTTGCTATTACTATAACAAACAATAATAATATCATTGCTATTGTTACAAAACTTTTTAAATCTTCCCATGCTTGTTTCATAACTATTACTTCCTTTCTAAATCTTCTATTCTATGATTTGCAACTTTCATTTGCTCTTCTAAAACCGGCACTCTTTGTGCAAAATTATTGTGTGCTCTTACTTCTCTTGTTAATTCTTCTAATTTAGTGTCTGTTACTGCTTGTTGAGTTGTTAATGCATTTTCTATTCTTTTATTACTAGACATATTTGAAAAGACTACCCCTACTAGAGATAGCCCTCCTGTTATAATTGCTACGAGAATTGTCTCACTCATACTATTCCTCGCTTTCTTCCCATGCTGCAGGATAAGTATCAGGACTCCACACACAATTATCCATCTTACATATGTATTTCTTTCCGTTGAATGTTACTTTATCTCCAACTTTGTATGCATCATGTGCTCCGGGTTGGTTGCACATACTCTGGATATTTCTCAGCAGGCTCTGATGGCTCTTCTGTTGTGCTTTTCTCTTCTAATGCTTTTACTCTTGCTTCTAGATTATCTAATTGTTTTTGCATGTCATAACTGTTTTCTGCTCTAGCATTTGAACGAGCTAGATTGTCTAACTCGCTCTTTTCTGCTTCTGTTATTCTTCCTTCGATATACATTTTTGCTATTTTATAAAGCATATCTTCTAATTTGTAATCTTTTTTACTAATTACACTTTTTATTATTTCAAACATAGTTTCCTCCTAACTGATACTAGCAGACTCTAAAGCTGCCAATCTGTTCTCATAATTTTTATTTATTGTGTCCTGGTCTTTCTTGTACTCTACTTCTACACTTGCTAATTCATCACTTAAACTTATATTTGTTATGTTTTTGTATGTGTATAGTTTTTGATTTCGTACTACTTTTTGTTCTGATGTTAGTTCTAAGTCAATCGGCTCTGCTAATTCATAGCAAATTATTATCGGTGTTCCTGCATTGTACAATTCTTTTAATTTCTCCTTGAATTGCTGAAGCGTTGTAATTGTTGTGTCACTTAACATTATATTTATTGTTTTACTATTAGATGCACTCGACACTACATCGTCATAAGATGTTTTGTTCCAAATCATTCCACTTTCAATGTTTTTTAGCATGTTAGATATTATTTTTCCTTTTATTTTGACTGAATTAAGACTTAAATAAAAATAATTCAATTTGTTGGCGTTTTGAGCTTGTACAAAATTTTCATTTCCTGTCAACACTAGCTTACCCCACTCATGATGTTCTACACTACCTATATAATCTCCAGTTAACATTTCTTGCTGGATTGGCATTATTGCTGTTTGAGATTGATGTTCGATATACTCTTCAGTTTGATTTCTACTAATAGAAATGTTAAAATATTCGTTAAATTTGTCATAGGTCAAAGCAGCACCACCATCTCTCAAACTATAAAAACTTGGTTTTATATATTTACATTTTTGTGATAAATTTAATTGTTTTATTGTATTACCAATATTAAAGCTCGTATCATATATTCCTGTTGTAGTTCTTTTTATTGCATTGTAATTCTCATCAAATTCCATAAGCCAAAATCTTGCTAATGTACAACTTTTTAAACATTTAAACAACACATATATTGTTTTATTATCACTGATAGGAATATAATCGTCTGCTCTTGCTCCCTCTGCAGATGTATTTGTCTTTCCACTATCATTAACAAAATATCCCTGAATATATTGTTCATTAAATAAATTCTCATTAGATACATCTTTTTCTACACTACCTTGATTATATGGAGAATATGGTGTTGCTACTGTGCCTTTTTCTATTTTTACTCTTGCTGTAAATGAATATGCCTTGTCTTTTTCTATATTAATTCCTAAAATTATTTCATCCTCATTATTTAATGTGACCACTTTTACTCCATTAGTTGAAGTTAATTCTACTATATTTTTTTTATTAATATTACTATAAAACCAGAAATATGGTGAAGTTCCTTCTAGCCACTCTGCTTTAAAAGTATACACTCCTTGTAATTTTAAATAATTACTAATAGCAAAAGTAGTAGTTACTGTTGGTATTCCTTCAATCTTAAAACTTCCATCTTTATATTTAGTTAGTGTTAATCCTTTATTTGTATAACTTTCTTTACAATCGAACTCGTTCACATTACTTCCTACTGTTTCAATTTTGCTTGGATAGTCTATGCTTGGACTATCTGGTATTCCTTGCACCCACGGTTTTGAATCTGAGCCTTCGCTTATTAAACATTTATATGCCACATTAGATATAATATTATTTTTATCAGTCCAAATTCTATAAAACACTTCTGTATCTTCGTTCAAAGTAAATGAGGCACCACCACGACCGTTAATTGTTGCTATTACGCCACCCGATTTCATTACAAGAAAGCCTACATTTCCACTCGGTGCATCACCAATTCTCTGAACCATATGCCAATAAGTTCCTGCTTTTAATTTCTTCTTTATCTTGAAGTCTATATTGGTTGATGCTGTTGAAGTTTCATTTATTGTTATTACTCCATCTTTAATTGTTAATGTAATACCATTTTTTGTTATAGTTGTATCTTCTAAAATTAAAAGATTATCGTTTTGAATTGTTTGTTTTTGATAATGCCTACCTCTAATCTTCCAATTAAAATCAAGATTAGAACTATCTTCTATGTGCACACTATTTCCACTCACGCTCGCACTTGGTATTTGCTCTTTAATTAGCTTGTTTTCAGCTTTTAGAGCTTCTATTGTGTCGTCTTGACTTTTATTTTTGGAATTTATATTTTCTATATCATTTTTATTTGCATCAATATCTTTTTGTGATTGTATTAGTTCTTCTGCATTATTATTAACTGCTTCTTTTGTCTTTTCCCAATTTGCATTTAAATAAGCTTCTACGCCAAATGAATCTGTATTACTTTCTGGTTGTTCATGTATATTAAAATTTTCTATCTTTTTTACTGACATATATACCCTCCTAAACATCACTTGCTTCTTTAAATTGTTCTAATGTTTTTAAATACTTATAGCATTCTTCTATAGTTTCATTTTCCGAATATTCTTTTTGCACAAAACTTGTTTCTATAAATATATTCATACTTTTATTTTCATTTGTGCTATTGTAATATTCTTTTTCTTTTTCTCTTTGCTGTTCGGATATATAAGAAGCAACTTCTATAATATTACAGTTATTTGTTATTTTGTTTATGCTTACTATTCTATGATAATTTGTAATTATTCCATTATATAATTCTACTTGCTTTTTTAGCGCCATTTTTTCCTCCTATCTATAGCCTACAACTCTATATATTTTTAATCCGTTTGTTGTATCAGTTCCTGAAGTAGAACCATAATAAGCACTTCCTGCCGCTTTTACATTTAATGCGGTTCCACTTATTAAAATTCTCAACCATTTCAAGAACATAGTACCATTATCATTATATTGTAAATCCGTTCCTAACGTTGAAAGTTTTCCGTCAGGTGAATATATCTTTGTTGAACCATACAAAGTTCCATTCCAATGTGGATAAAAATAAAATATCTCTAAATATGTAAAATTAGCTGCTGTTTCATTTAGAGTTATTGTTCCTGTTGTTCCTGACGAATTGTCATATAATGTTGTAACTTCAAGTATATTGGCCCACTTTGACCAATTACCACCGTTAACTGCTCTTCGACTATAAATTCTACTTGTAGCTGTACTATAAAAAACTTGCCATATCCAATTACTTTGTTGATTCCATGTATCTCCATTCATAACTTGTGTACTTAAAAATCCGTACGGATTTGCGTATGGTGGATTTTTAGTACTTGAATTTACTTGATAAATTCCTGTTGTTAAGGCTGTATCAAAATCAACAGCAACACCCATATACGCTTTAACAAGTCGTGAATTTATATATGCTTTTCCATTTACTTTAAATTTATCCTTGTTCCACTGAATGATTGGCAATCCTTGCGAAACTCTTTGAGAATAAGTTATTGTATTGATTTTATCTGATATTGTTAATACAAAGTCATAAGAATTAGTATAAGTAAAACTTGTTCCTAAACTTATAGAAGATCTTGAATAGGCATTGCCACTATTAGTTGGAGTTATTGTTGTTGTTCCTTCTGTATAAGAACTATCTGTACTTAATTTCCACTTATAACTTACTGTTAATGTGTTTGTTACACTTCCAAACGAACCATTGAACCAATTTCCTGAATATTTAAGATTAATTTGTCCTGTCGTTGGCGAAGGTCTTGAAAACGTTGCGTTTACAGTTGGAACAATATAGTTTTTTACTGTAGGTGATAACTTAACTGTTGTTGAATATCCTCTACTGTCTGTTACAACTATTGTAAATGTACTTGTTTTAACTGGTAAATACGTTTTTGTTATACTTGCTCCAGTTCCTACATTTGTTCCATTTACTGTTACACTTTTTATACTTCCCGCATTTTTTTGTAAAGTTGTTGATATTACTAAACTTCCTATAGAAGCATTTAAAACCATTATTTTATTGTTTCCCGTCAATGCTATTGTTTTTGAATTAGTATCTGTTAAAGTTGTTGTAAGGGTTGGCTTAGATACACTTTCTACTGCATTTGCAACAAATGATGTTGACGAAGAGCCTATTACAGTGTTTCCACTATATGTAGTGCAAGATATTGTACCTGTTCCACTTTTACTGTTAGGTATCATTTTATAAAAATCATTTGGCAATGCAAAATTAACACTTGTTGCAGATGTTTTTGTTGCTATTGTGCCACTTAATGTTCCAAACTGATATGTTAACGTATGTGTAAAAGATGCACTTGCTCTATTAATTACAATAGTTGTATTTGAACCGATATTTCCACTGCTACAACTTATTGAACTTGTACGCGGAATTGTTGCCAAAATTGAAGAAGTACTACAACTACCACTTCCAATTCTTGAAGTATCAGTGTCCCACGTTCCTGTAACGACTAATTTTTTTGTTCCATCTGCGCTGTGTCCTATATTTCCATTCCAAGTTGCCAACGTAATTGTTTTTGCTTGTCCTGAACTAAATGCTAGATTAGAAATACCATAAGTCATAGCTGGATATCCATCTATTGACATTGTTCCATAAGTTTCACTGTTTGTAAAAGCATAATATGAACTTCCATCAAATGTTAAATACATTTTTACTGTAACATTTGAATAATTTTCTGCTATATTTTGTGAATTTACCGTTATAGATTGCCATAGTGTGTAATGTTCACCATAGCTGCCACTCATATTTCCCATTTTTTCCTCCTATTCTAGCCAAAAAGTACCTGTCCATGCTTCTCCATTTTCATCATTATAATCTTCAAATCTTGTATGCTTTCCTACAACTAGATATTTTTTAACTGTCATATTTTTAGATTTTACAATTGTTTCTCCTGTTTTCTCATCATATCCTGCAAATAATAAACTTTCTTCACTACTTCCTGTTGCATCATTTATTTCAAGTCCAGCCTCATTTAATTTTGATTTAGTTTTTGCATTTGTTTTTTCTATTGTTAGACCATCTTCATCAAAAGTATAGCCTGTCGAAGTCTTGATTTTCGTTACACCGTTTTGTTGAATTTCTTTAGATATATCTATTGCATAATTGGTATCCGTTTGTATTGTTTCGACCGATTTTGATATTGTTTCAACATCTGATTTTTGCGCACAATCATTTATTTTTCCAATCACATCTTGATAATTATTATTTATATTAGTTTCATTGCTTTGCACTTTATTACTTATACTGTCTAAAGTTTGTGTATGCTCTGTTATTTTTTGAGAGTTTTCTGTTGTTTCTTGTGCTAACTGAGTTAATTTTAAGGTTTCTTCATCTATTTGACTTTGAATTTTTCTATTTATAAGTTTCTGATTTTGTTTTCTTGTTGTTGTTTCTTGTTTTTGTTTTATTGCTATTTTGCTTTTTATATCTGCTATAAATCGCTTATTTAATGTCATTTCGCCTTGATAAATTACCTTTTTTCCATCAATATTAATCATATCTCCAATATCAATAGCTGGGTTTATTATTGTAGTTCCTTCAAAACTATAAAAAACTAACTCTTTCATAGCATCATATATTTTTTGAATATCATCTTGTTCACTAATAAATAAATTTTCTTGCCTGATCCAAAGAGTATCTTTTGTTTCATCTCCGACCTTAAATGTTTCAGTTCCATTTTCATATGCAACTCTTGATATTTGATGTTCTTCTCCCCATTTGTAAGTTTTAAAAAGTCTTTGAGGAATTGTTTCTGCATCTTCTCCAAGCTTTTTTATTTGAATTTTACCAGTTCTTCCAGCACAACAAATTCCTCCAGCTTTTTCTGCTATATAACTCATATATTCTCTTGCTTTTATTTGGTTATCATAAGTATATATTTTTTTGTCTGAATTAAGAAAAGAGCTTGTTTCTAATTCAAGCCCCTTTTTTTCACATATATTTGCTGCTATTTCACCAAGAGTTGCATAGCCTTTATCTTTTATCAATTTACTAGCATCATAATATCCATCATCTGCATCTAATTTTATAATATTATCTACTGCTTTTATGTTTATTACATTATTGTCTTCATCGTTATAGTCATCTACATTATAAATTCCGTATTGGCATCATCTCAAAACTATCATCATGTTTTGCTAAACTTTTTACTTGTAATTTATTTAGATCGCATACTAGCATTTTATTTAACTCTGCAACTGTTATAGCATGATTTACTAAAACTCCGTATTCTATTCGTATTGTCTTAGCACTTGTTATTCCAGAACTTTTATGTATTTTCATCTCTATGTATTGACTCGGAACACTTCCTAGTTCTAATTTTTCATCAAACAATTCTCCACCATGTTTAAAATCTAGCAAATATTTTGGATTTAATAATACATCATCTATATAAATATTAGTAACTGTTAGTGCGTTGCTTTTATATATTGTTTTTATTGCTTTGTCTGTTAATCCCTTATACATCATTTACCTCCAAGACAATTTGTTTTTGGGCATCTGTTAATTCTTTTTGCATTAAATTAAATGATGTTTTCCATTTTGTTTTTTCTGTTGCCGTTCCTTTTTCTGTTTTTATCATTTCAACTTTTCTTTTTGAAACTCTGAATTGTGCATTCTCTAGAAAACCACCCTTTACAACTGGAACTTTGACATCTAGTATAAATGGATTTTTAAATGTCTTTTGGCATAATTCTTCGGCTTCTTCCTCTGTATTAAAATCCCATGACATAGAAAGCTTTAACATTCCTACTGCAATGGGATTATCAATTAAAGAACCATCATCATTTGATGTATAACTATCTTTATCGGTATCTTCTATATCTGCACTATATGTACTTGGTGTTGGCAGATTTTCTGTCTTTCCATGTTCTCTCCATATCATAATTTTATCCTCCTATTAAAGCTTCTATATCTTTGCCTGTTCTTCTTGTTTTATCTCTTAAGTCATCTAACAATATTTGTCCTAATTTTTTATCTCCTACATTTACTGTTAGATATATTGGTCTATCAGTATTGTTTGAAAAATTAAAACCTGTCAAAGCATCTTCAAATCTTTCTGCTAAACTTGAAGATTGTACATTTACCGGCTTGATTCGAGATGTAGTTGTATCTATTTGGGTTAAAGGCTCCGTATTTATTGTATAAGACATTGTACCTGCTAAATTTTCTATTTCATTTTTTACTTTGCTAGTATTATCTTTTATTCCTTTAACCATCAAGTCAATCATATCTGGCATGTATGTATGGAAATTGCTTAACGGTCCAACATCAGGCTCTGTAAAGTGTAGATAGTCTTTTATTTTATTTGCAACTGAACTTACTGCACTTGTCACTTTATGAATGTTATTTTTTATTCCAGAGGCCATATTATCTGCCAGGTCTTTTCCCCAAGCTGATGCGTTTTTTCCCAAGTTACTAAAAGTATTTTTTATTGAATCAGACATACTTGACAAGTTTTTATCAGTTTTAATATCATTCCAGCTATCTGTTATTTTTGTTTTAATATCATCAAATTGTTCTCTAGCTTTTTCCTTTATATAAAATTAGAGGAATGTGGATATAAAATATTTGAAAAAGTATTAAATATCACTGTTGCCATTCCTGCTTTGCTTGGATCGTTTTTAATGTTATTCCATGTTTCTGTTACCTTATTTTTAATGGTATCAAATTTTTCTTTGGCCTTTTCATTTATGTTATTCCAAGTATTTGTAACATTTCCTTTTATTTCTTCCCACTTTTCATTCGTTTTACTTTTCACATTTTCCCAAGTATCAAATATATTTTCTTTTATTTCTTTAAACTTAGTTTTTACGTTTTTGCAAAATTCTTCAAATATTCTAGCAACATTTTTCCAAATACCTGTTAAGCCATTTTTTAAGCCTTCTATAATAAAGTGCCCCTGTTCTTCCATGACTGTTGATGGTGAATGTATTCCAAATACATTTTTGAATCCATTTATAAATGGTTCAAATATATTATCATTAATCCATTGCCCTATTCCTGCTATCGCATCTACAATTCCATTAAATATTCCTCTTGTAATATCTCCTCCACACTCTTCTATTTTATCATTGAAATAATCTCCAATACCATTAAAAGCATCACTTATTAGTGTTCCTAAAAAAAGTGAAAAACCTCCAAAAGCAGCACCAAGACCTCTAAAAAACGCTTGTACAATTCCACTCCAATCTATATTTTTGATGAAATCTTCAACATCTCTAGCAATTTGTTGCCAATCTATTTCTTCTAAAGCAGTATCTATACTGTCAAATATTCCTTTTATCCCATCTCCTAAAGTTTTTCCAGCTGTTGCCCAATCTATGTTGTTAAAAAATCCATTTATACTATCTCCAATTGCTTTTCCAAACTGTTTCCAATCAAATGTTGTTACAAAATTGTAAGCAAAATATATTGCTGTATTTATTCCTTGTGCAAATGTATTTCCAACTTGACTCCAATTTATTGCTTTTATTCCACCATTTAAAAATTGTGCAATATTTGTTCCTATGTTTTTTGCTGTGCTTTGTATTTTATCCCAAGGTATACTATTCATTGCATCATTTATTTTTTGACCAATTGTTTCTCCAACCTCATACCAGTTGCCGTTCTTTATTGCATCAATTATTGAATTAGGCATATTTTCCATTTTTGACAAATCTATATTTGGAGTACCTGAGCTTCCACTATTTTTTCTATCAGAGACATTATTAATTTCACTATGTACATTTGATAAAGATTTATTTGCTTGTTTTGCACTAGAAGAAGCACTTTTCATTGATGAAGCTGTAGCTTTTGCAAAAATATTTACTCCTGTCAATGCATATGCAACACTTTGAATTGCTCTCATTAACTGATATACTAAATTTGTTACAAATTGAATAACTGGTGCTAATGCGCTTCCCATAGCATATTTCATATACTCTATATTAGCATTTAACTGTTTAGCTCCTTCATTTTGACTTGATAGCCAAGATTGAGCAGAATTACTTAACACAGAATATATTCCACGCAAACTAAATAACGCTGTAGCATATTTAATAACATGCCCAAATCCATTTTTTAGTCCTGAGCTCATTTTATTTACTTGATTTTTTATATTTGCTAAAGGAACAGATATTTTTTCAATTACTGGTTTAGTCTTTTTAGCTTCTAAAAATAGCTTTGAAAAGAAATTTCCTCCACCCGATTTTTCTATTTTTTCTTTTTGATTATATAATCTATCTAATTCCACTTCTGCTTTTGCAATATCTTCATCACTTAATTCAATTTTACCTTTTTGAGCATTTTTTATTTTAGTTTCCAACTTATCTATTTTTAAATCAATTAATCTTAATTGATTTTCGCTTTTTCCTAAGTCAAATTGATCATCACTCTTAAAAGCTTTGCCGCTAAATACATTGTTAAAACTTTGCTTTACAGCCTGTATAGTAAGTTTTATTTGTTCTGCTTCTTGTTTAAATACATCAAAAAAACTACCCAATCTATTTTGAGTAGTTGATATTTGTTCTATTTCTTGCCTTGTTTGTTTCACTTTATAAACAATACCATCTAAGTCTTTTACACTTCCAGCAAATCCTGTTATTTTCGAAAAATGTGCATTTTCTTTCATTTCTCTTAATTTAACCTTAGCACTGTCTAATAAAGCGTTATATCTAATTACTTCATTATTTAATTTGTCACTTTGTTTTTCTAATCCAACAAAATTTGGATCTTGATATAATTTTAACTGTGTAAATTGATTTATCCTTTTAGGTGCTGCATCTGGCATTTTTTTTGTTACTTCTTGTCTTTTTTCATCTTCTATTTTATTTAAAGCACCATTCGTTAAATTTAATTTCAATTCTCGTTCACTTATTTTTTTTTGTAAACTATCTATTTCTTTCTGAATTTGACTTATTTGTTTTTTGGCTTCATCATTGTTTACTCTTATTTTTATATTATTGTTTTCTAAACTTTTTCTCATTTCTTGTGATTTCTTTTTAACAAAAACTCCAGCTTGATTTACTTTTCTTGAAAATTCTTTCATATCCATTTTTGAAAATGCTTCTTGTGATTGTTTCATTGCTTGTTTTATAGCTGGTAAGAACTTTTGAAACTCTTTTAATGCTTCCTCAACTTTTGCAGTTACAACTATTTCTATTTCTTCCACCGTCATAAGATATTCCTCCTTTCTGTATTTTTGCATAAAAAAACACCTACCTAAGTAAGTGTTTCTTAATTATTTTGTTTTTTAGTTGCTCTTAATGGTGCTCCGACATTGTCTCTGAAGCTTCCCAACAGTATCTTTATTGTATCTAGGAACCATCCAATCATACATAACCCAAAAGTAAATGTATATAATAATCCTTTTCCTATATTTCCAACATAATATTGATGTAAACCAAACCATCCTCCAAATATGCACATTATTAATGCTGTATCTTTATTTTTATCTGATGTCATTGTTTGATAATGAGCCATATATATCTCCTCCTTTTTTATTTATGTGAAAATTATATTATAAAATATTTAAAAACATTGTCGAAAACTGTCGAAAATTTATTTTTTTTATATTTTTTTAACCTTTAAACAACATTCTTTGTTCTTCTAATGTTTGAACTTCTTCTTGTGACTCAAAAAGTTCTTTATAATTATCTCTAATAAGGATTACTTTTGCATTTTGGTTCATGCAATCGCCTGCTATTAGTTTGTTTGTTGCTGCTTCTTGTAAATTTATTGCATCTATTAAATCATCATTTTTCTTTGCCAAATTCGCCTGGCAATAATTTTTTATTTCAGAATATCTACAATTCCAAAACTCATGTGGTTTCATTCCCCAATAATATGCAAACATTTCTAATGCATTTATTAGTTCAACTACATTTTTGGAGTTTTTTATTTTTATATTTATATCTTTTAAATTTCTGATATAATTTGTTCCGTCATTTTGTTTACAGCTACTTCTGCTGACTTTCGAATTAATTCGTTCATATTCATTGTTGACAATGGATTTGATGTCATTTCTTTTAGTTCTTTCTTTGACATCTTCTTTTTGAAAAAACCCTCTTCATTCAACGCCTCTGCTACTTTTCCATATAAATCATTAATTGTTATCCCGTCTGCTCTACATTCATCCATAAAATCATATACTTCACCAGATGTTGCAAATACACTTTTTCCATCTTCATCTTCTGCTAACTTAAATATTATTTTTGACAATGCTTCCATGTCTAGTTCTGAATATGCTTTTGTAAAAGCTTCTTCAAAATTTTTGTTTTTTAGTAGATTAGCTATGTCTACTATTTTTCTTGTTTTTAGTACTAAATTAATTGTTTTGTTTTTCGTTTCTATTATCATTTTTTCTCTCCTTTGCAAAAGAGAGAAGGCTCAAAGCCTCCTCTTAAAATTTTGTTGAATCTCCTTCAACTGGATATCCATCTGTTTCTACTACTTTTGAATTTTTAAATACCCTCATAGTATCTTTTATGAAATCCCCATCATTCATTTCTTGTCCCGCAATATCTATTGTACACTTTACTGTTTGTACAAGTGGTTTACTTGCAACTGATGCTGTTGATTCTGGATATTTAACAAATAAATATATTTCTGTATCTGCATCTGCTATAACTCCCATTGCTTTATGTTCTTCTTGTATAAACATCATTTCAATATCAACAGCTTCTGCTTTTCTTTTTCCTTTTGCCATTCTTTCTTCGTCTAAATCCAATGCACTATATGTTTGTCCTTCTTTTAGTGTCTTTAATTGTCCTACTTTTTGAACATAACCAATTTTAGTTCTAGCTCCTGTTAATGTTGTTGCATATGACACTTCTGCCTTCATTGCAACTTGTGGTGTTGTTGTTACTGGTGTATCTTCCATTTCTAATTCCTCCTTATTAATTATTTTATAAAATTAAAAGAGGTCGTTATAGAATTATAACAAACCTCAAATATTATTGTTATACCGTATTTTTGCAATATAGGATCATATACTGCTGGACTGGTATTTGTCCTTATAAAGTTATATTCTTGAAGTTTTGTATCAACTTCATCTGTCATTTGCATAGCCTGACGTTGCTTTTCATTCCAACAAGTTATTGATATTTGAAATGTAGAACGAATTGGAAATGCATTTTCTGTTTTATTTACAGATTTCAAAGGTGTATGTAATTCTAAACAAGGAAATTTACTTGTAGTTGTTGGATTTGTTAATATTTGTTTATATTTCAATGATTCTAGTTTTTCATAAACTAAATCACTGAACTCTTTTATACTTAAATCTTTCATTTACACACCTCTTTCAACATTTCTTCTATTTTTTTCTTTGCAACTTCTACATTCTCTTCTCTACTTTGGAAACTAGCATCACCCATAAAGTGATTTGCTTTACTTCCATGAGCTATATAAAAATCTATTCCTTGAATATTTACAACTGGATATGATAATGCTTTTTCGACTTTACTTACAGGAATAAACCATTCTGTATAGCCACTTTGAATGAAGTGTTTGGTTTTTCCCACATGTTCCATCTCAGCATTGGCACCAGTTCCAAAGTGTTCAAAAAATAAATATGAAACTCCATTAGACATAAATTTAGAAGGGTCTGCATAAGTCCTTCCTTTTACCTCTTTTGTAGACATATCAATCATTTCAACTAATATGCCATCTTCATTATGTCCTTTTTCCAACTTTATTGCATAACCTCTAATGTTATTTAATACATCTTTTGTTATTTCTTTTGCTTTCTGTGGTAATTTCTTAGTTATAGCCTCTATATTTTTGAAATTATGTTTTACTTTTATATTACAATTGAAACTTATCATTCTTGCACCTTCTTACATATATATAAATAAGTACTTCCGATTTTATTTTTATCAGTTACTTTATATTGAGGTTTAAATTTCTCTAATTTTGAGATATCTTCAAATGATATTCCATTGCCTTTTTGTATGTCATATTCACTTGTTGTTCTTCCTTTATAAGTGCTATAATCAACTTCACCAGTAGATTTTCTATCTAACTCATTGACGTCTTGTTGCATATTTAACCAAGCTATGCCTTTATATTTCCATACTTGGTCTGGCTCGCCGTGATCTTCTATTTCTTCATATTCTGATATATATACCTTTGTTAAATCTCGTAATAACATTATTTAATCCTCCTTAATCCAGATTTTATAATGTCATTTCTTAGTTTTTCTATAATATCTTCATATGATGTCGAAATAGAACCTTCATTTCTGCTTGTTAATCCTTCTGCACCTCTACAAAGATATATTGCTTTTACAGCTTTTTTTATGTATGGAAATAACTTTGTATCATTCTTTTTTCTATTAGAAATATCAGAGGCAATAGAGCTAACTTCCTCTAATATTTCTTCTAATACCTCGTCGTCACCTCTATAATTAGGTCCTAAATCATTTATTATTTTATCTATATTATCGTCCATTTTCTATTGCCTCCTATTTTTAGGCCATTGAAGCAATTGTTGCTATTCCTGCTTTTTTAGCCTTATTCTCTGAATTAACTTCAACAATTACTATTTTTTGTCCAGTTGTTGCTGTGATTTCATCTGTTCCATTCCAAGCTGTGTATCCAGATGTACAAACAGCATCATATTCTGGCATTGTTGGATTAGCTGCTGCTTTATATTTATAGCTGTTTCCAGAAGCTAAAGCTGGTATAACGATTATTTTTGTTTTTCCAGTTGATGTTCCTGCTACTGATGTTACAGTTAACTCTGCAAGTTTAGCATCTGTTACATAGAATATTGTATCTTCCATTAAAGCTTTTGTTCCTTTATATAAGAAATCTTCTAATGCTACAGCATCATCAAATGGTACTTTCTCTGCTCCATACTCTGATACATAAAATGGTTGAGCAATAGCTCCATCCATCATTACAACAGCTTTTACACCATCTGGTAATCTTGTTGATTCATAAACTCTAACAGAATCATACATACCAATTGCTTGTTCTTTTGGATCTGTTCCATTTGGTAAATCATCAAGAATTTTCTTCATTCCTTTTCTATATTCGCTATCTACTACAATAACTAATAAATCTGACTCTATACCATCAATAAAGTCATTCTTTAAAGTTCTTGCTTTTTGTAATAAAGTATCAATTGTATCTTGAATGTTGTCTTTTGCTGGTACTTCTGTTCCTCCTAATACTTTGGCAAAAAACTCTCTATCTAGATATCTTATGATAGCTGATTGATGATTTACTTTTCTTTTTTCAGCCATACCATCGATACCATAAAGTTTTACGTCTTTTCCTTGCAATTCCTCTACAATTTCTTTATCTGTATCAATAACAACTTTTACGGGTTTTGCTTTTACTTTATCACCTTTTCCAGCAGCTCTTGCAGTACCTTTATCTTTTAATTCTGCATTTACAAATCTTTTATATTCAATTACTCCACCTTCTGGATTTCCAGAACCATTTTTGGCTTTTATTTGTTCTGACACTGCTCTTGCAGCAACATTTTCTAGTACTCCACTTAATACTTGTTTTAAATTATCCTTTGTTTTGCCATCTTGTAGCATTATATTTAATGCTTCTTGTGTAATTTCTCCCATTTTTAATTCCTCCTATTTTTTAATAACTTGCTCTAGCTATTGATTTGTTTCTTTCATTATCAATACCTAATTTTTGAGTTGGAGTATCTTCTTTTAGTCTTTCATTTACTGCTTTTTCAACAGCCTTATTAAAAGCGTTTGAAACTTCTTCAATTTTCGAATTAATTTCTTCTGCCTTAACTGTTTCAAAATTAAAGAAAGTCAATAAAGATATATCCAATCCTTTGTCACTTGCTATTTTGGTTGCCTGTTCTTTCAATTTATAAGCATTTAATTCTGCAAGTGCTTTTTCTTTGTCTGTTCTTTCTTTCTGTGCTTGATATTCAAGTTTTTGCTCTTTGTTCATCTTTGCTAGTTTTTCAGCTTCTGTTTTTTCACTATTCATTATTTCTTCCCAGTTTGCTTTAGCTGTGTTTATAGCCTTTTGAACTCTTTTATCAAACTCTGCTTGATTCTTTCCGTCTTTTAAGAAATCATCAAATGTTACAGGATTATTATTTATTCCTGTATTATTTGCTCCCGCTGGTTCAGTAACTGCCCCAGTATTAGCATTATTTGGATTTACATTATTTTCTTGTTCTTCCATTTTCTACTCCTTTTGCCCCAGCCATTGCTTAAGCCCCAGCCATTGCGAATTTGTATTCTGTTGTTCTTTATAGCCTGCAAACAGTAAAAAGGCATAAAAAATAGACGTACGTCTACGTCTAAAAATTTATAATTATAAAATGTTAATAACTTATTTATTATCTTTATTCTTTTGCTTTCATATATCCATCAGCAAAATTATATTTAACTACCCAAATAATTGGTCTAAATATCGTAATTATAGTAAATACAATCCAATACCAAGTTGGCATTTGTAATTTAACGCTTAATATTAAAACTAATAACCACATATTATTTTTCCTCCTTATCTTCAAATGTTGCTATGTAATTTTTCTTTATATCAAAGTTAATTACCTCACCTGGTATTAATTTTGCATAAATTTCAATATTAGTAACTAATTTTAAATCATTTGCTATATCACTTGCTCTTTTTATTAGTTCTTGTCCTATTGCTATAATAGATTTCTTTACATTTTCTTTTCCATTTGGTGTTAATCGTTCTTGCATATTTCCTACCTTCTTTCCATAATAAAAACACCTACTTTTTAGTAAGTGCTATTTGCTTTTTCTTATTTGAACTGGATTTTGTATGCTATCATATTTATTGGTTAATTCTTCTATTTTTGCTTTTATTCTTTTATCTATTTTATTGATGTCAAATCCATCAGGATATATCTTAATTAATTCTTTGTCTAAATCAACAATATATTCTTTTTTTAACAAATCTTGAATTTGTTTTTCTGTCATTTTAAGACCTCCTTAATATAATTGTATAAATTTATATCTTTTCTTTTTAACAACTTATTTTTTTCAAAATAGCATTTAAATCCTTCAGAAAAATATTCTCCTAAAGTTTTAGAATTAAATGTAAAGTCTAAATAATTTAATTTGTAATTTCCATCTATATCTTGTTCATACACTCTTCTTTGATACTCTGAAATGAATTTGTTTCCATCTAACCAAAACTCATATTCTTTTCCATACCCATTTATATTGTCTGTATGTATTTCTTTAATATTTAAACCATTTTGTTGTATTTCTATGTATTTTTTATCATGTAATAGATCTAGTTTTGTTTCTATCACATGTCCAATTTCATGCAATATTTCATATTCGTTACTATCATTTAATAAATGTATTATATTATTTTTTCTATCATAATAACTATTATTTTTTGATATTTCAAAGGTTGTATCATTTATAAGTTTTCGAATTTTTGTTGGCAACTTGTTTATTGCTTTCTTTATATTACTATCTAGATTTTTGCTATTAGTATAATTATTTTTTCTTATATAATCAACATTATTATACTCTGTTTTTTCTTGTTTTGCAACTGGTGAAACATATCTTATCGTACTCCTGCACCAATGCCAATAGTACATTATTGGAGGTAAATTAATACCAGGTACTAACCCTTTTACCCTAACTGGCATAAGCTTAATATCTTTTTTACTATTTCCCCAATATCTATCAAACTTATTCTCTTTGTTAATATAAAATCTCATCATATTCATTGATTGACACATCTCAGTACTATGTTCATCAGTTACTGCCCAAAATTCAACTTGTGCATTATCATCTGCATTTAATTTTATTCCTTGTACTTTTGCTAAATTGTTTAGTCCTATCGTTTGCAAATCCACTGCACCTGAGATTTTATCATTATTTATATTAAGTTTTTGATTGTTTTGTCTGCTCATTATTGTTTGAAAATCACTAGAATCGATTTCTAGGCCTTTTTGTCGTTGTATGTTTAGAATTGCTTGTTTATATATTTGTTGTGCATTATATTGTATTGTTGCTTCAATATATTGTTTCCAAGTTAGTCCGACTATAGTTTGGTTGGTCTAATAACGCAAGAAACAAAGCCATTTGAATTATTGATGGCTTTTTCTTTTTATTTACTTCCTGTTGTCCTTGTTCATAATAATAATTTGCATCTTCATACATTATCTGTTTTTCTTTTTCTTCAAGTTTGCTTTGTTCTTCTATGTATGCACTATATATAAGCAATTCTAGTATTTCACTATTCTTTACTCTTGTTCTTTTATAAATATTATTTGCCAGTACAGTAAAATAATTATTATTTTTTAATAGTCCTTGCTCTTTCCAACCTTCTATATATGTATTTATTCTTTTTTTGGTTTTATTATCTGCTATATTATATATATTTTCTTGTGTAAAATTAAACGTATCAAATATTTCTTGGAGTTTATTTTGAGTTTGCCTGCTTGTCCTTTGATATATTATTTTCAGTTTTTGCATCTGTTGGTCGTGATACTTCCATATTTCCACTTATATCACCTACTTTTTCATTAATGTCTTTTGGTTGATTAGTTTCTTCTGTTTTGGCCATATTTTCTAAATTTTTTTGAATATTCTCTTGGTTTTGCTTGTCCATTTCAGCAAGTTCTGACTCTGCATCTAATCCAAATGGTAAATGACTTATAATTGATTTATCACTTACTAATCCTCTTAATTTTAACCAAGCAGTTGTAAGACTCTCTGTATCCGTAGGTAAATTACGTATTAATATAACGTCTATATCTCTAAAATCATATTCTTTACCTTTTTTTAGATTTATTCTTGCCGTTATCATCTCCCACATTCTCAAATACTCTTTTCTAAACAAGTGATGTGCCTGTTGTAATACTTGCTCTAAAGGGAAAAATTTCTTTTCCAATGCAGCTGCATTATCCGCATTAGTAAAACCTAGGTCAGTTACATTTGGTACTCCAGAAATCATTAGTGCCATATCTAAGCATGTTTTTTTATGATTTTCTGATGCAGTATCATTTATATCCTTTATTATCCAATCTATATCTCCATCTTTATCTGGAGTATAAAATACTTTTGCATTTAAAACAGCTTCATCTTCTTGTACTCTTGCAGGATTTACTGTCATTATTATATTGCCTTGTTTATCTTTTTGTTCTTCTCCATTTTCATTTAGCAACGGAATTAAAGGGTCATTTGTTGGTGCAAATCCCGTTACCTTTAATTTGGCATTATCGTTATAATCAAAAATATTAGCATTATTTTCAATTACTTTTTCTTTTTTATTTATTAAAGTTATAACATTTTCAAAAAATGACATTCCATAAGGATTTTCTACTGCAAAACAAGGCAAGTCAGTCCATCTTACTGGTTTGTCACTACCATCTACTTCTTCAAACTTATATTCAGCACTCTCTGTAATAGTCTTTTTTTCTATTCCATCGACAAATTGCTTTTTATAGTCTTTGGTTATTATTTCTAAGTGTGTTTCAATTCCGCCTGTTGCTGTATTTTCATACCAACATCTTAATAATCCTATTTTTGTGCTTGGTACATCATAATTCCATATAGCGACTGTATTCAAGCTTGAAACATTGGCATACACTTCTTCGTTGTTCTTATTTTCATACACTAATCCATAACACGCTCCAGTTGTAATATAATCAAGTACACAATCATAAAAAAAGCTACCATTGTCATTATATTTTGCAATATAATCAATAATAGCTTGATAGTCTTCTGGATCATTCTTATCTCCAAAAACCTTTTTAAATATTCTTTTTAAAATTCCTTTTTGAGTTTCATTTATGTTCTTAACTTTAAATTGAGGCTCTTTTCCTCCAAAATATCCACTTGCAATAATACTTATATAATATTCAAGTGCAACAATAACATCTTTTTTGTCATATTTTCTTGTAAATCTATCTTGTAAGTATTTTCTGTGCATAAATATTGGCAATGCTTTTCCCCACAACACACTTATGTTTTGATTTATATTTACTTCACTGGCGTGGGCAGGTACCTTTGAGAGAGACCGTTGAGTGCATGGAGCAGTTGGTCAAAGAAGGAAAAATCCGCAGATGGGGTGTTTCTAATTTTGATACAGATGATATGGAAGAATTATTTTCTGTAAAAAATGGAGATCATTGTGCAGTGAATCAGGTATTATATCATCTGGGGTCAAGAGGA